>ENA-UOUJ01000150-UOUJ01000150.1-activated-sludge-metagenome-genome-assembly--contig:-NODE-150-length-60811-cov-10.350533_pt1 | contig 60811 bp, 47 predicted proteins | sample MGYA00249839_ERZ747224 | MGnify/ENA primary metagenome ERZ747224 (study PRJEB28782, sample SAMN03220277) | activated sludge metagenome | biome: wastewater; feature: sewage sludge; material...
GCACAGGCCGAAGGCGGCGTGATCAACTGCAACAACCAGTGCGTCACCCTGCAAGGCACGGGCAACGGCTCCTACAGTTGGAGCGGCCCCGGTGGCTTCACCAGCACCATGCAGAACCCCGAGGCTTGCACCGCCGGCACCTACACGCTCACCGTTACCGGTACCAATGGCTGCACCAGCCAGGCCACTGCAGAAGTGACCCTGGACAACGAAGGACCCGGAGCGATCGCAACAGGCGGTACGCTCACCTGCGCCATGGAGTGCATCACCCTCCAAGGTGACCATGGCCAGAACATCTGGAACGGCATCACGGCCTACACCTTCTCCTGGAGCGGGCCCGGCGGGTTCACCAGCACCCTGCAAAACCCCACCGTCTGCGAGCCCGGCACCTACACCCTGACCGTCACCGGCACCAACGGTTGCAGCAGCACCGCCACCGCCGTGGTGGAACTGGACAATGAAGCGCCCGGCGCACAGGCCGCAGGTGGCGTGATCACCTGCAACAACCAATGCGTGACGCTCCAAGGCACGGGCAACGGATCCTACAGCTGGAGCGGCCCCGGCGGCTTTGCTTCCACGGACCAGAATCCGCAAGCCTGCACCGCCGGCACCTACACGCTCACCGTCACCGGCACCAACGGCTGCACCAGCACTGCCACTGCCGTGGTGGAACTGGACGACAACCTGCCTGACGCGGGCGCACAAGGCGGCACCTTGACCTGCTCCGACACGGTCGTTACCCTCAACGGCAGCGGCGTGGGTTCATTCAGCTGGACCGGCCCCGGCGGGTTCACTTCCACGGAGGAAGACCCCACCGTGAGCGTGCCCGGCACCTACACGCTCACCGTCACCGGCAGCAACGGTTGCAGCAGCATCGCCACCGCCGTGGTGGAACTGGACAATGAAGCACCGGGTGCACAGGCCGAAGGCGGCGTGATCAACTGCAACAACCAGTGCGTCACCCTGCAAGGCACGGGCAACGGCTCCTACAGTTGGAGCGGCCCCGGCGGCTTCACCAGCACCCTGCAGAACCCCGAGGCTTGCACCGCCGGTACCTACACCCTGACCGTCACCGGCAGCAACGGATGCACCAGCACCGCCACTGCCCAAGTGACCCTGGACAACGAAGGACCCGGGGCGATCGCAACAGGCGGTACGCTCACCTGCGCCATCGAGTGCATCACCCTCCAAGGCGACCATGGCCAGAACGTCTGGAACGGCATCACGGCCTACATCTTCTCCTGGAGCGGACCAGGCGGGTTCACCAGCACCCTGCAAAACCCCACCGTCTGCGAGCCAGGCACCTACACCCTGACCGTGACCGGCACCAACGGATGCACCAGCACTGCCACTGCCGTGGTGGAACTGGACAATGAAGTACCCGGCGCACAGGCCGCCGGTGGCGTGATCAACTGCAACAACCAGTGCGTCACCCTGCAAGGCACGGGCAACGGCTCCTACAGTTGGAGCGGCCCCGGTGGCTTCACCAGCACCATGCAGAACCCCGAGGCTTGCACCGCCGGCACCTACACGCTCACCGTTACCGGTACCAATGGCTGCACCAGCCAAGCCACCGCTGTGGTGACCTTGGACAACAGCGTGCCTGATGCGGGTGCACAGGGCGGCACCTTGACCTGCTCCGACACGGTCGTTACCCTCAACGGCAGCGGCGTGGGTTCATTCAGCTGGACCGGCCCCGGTGGGTTCACCTCCACCGAGGAAGACCCCACCGTGAGCAACCCCGGCACCTATGTGCTCATCGTCACCGGCAGCAACGGATGCACCAGCACCGCCACTGCCGTGGTGGAACTGGACAATGAAGCACCCGGCGCACAGGCTGCCGGTGGTGTGATCACCTGCAACAACCAGTGCGTCACCCTGGAAGGCACGGGCAACGGTTCCTACAGCTGGAGCGGTCCAGGCGGCTTCACCAGCACCCTGCAGAATCCCGAGGCATGCACCGCCGGTACCTACACCCTGACCGTGACGGGCACCAACGGCTGCACCAGCACCGCCACTGCAGAAGTGACCCTGGACAACGAAGGACCCGGTGCACAGGCCGAAGGCGGAGCGCTTAGCTGTGAAACGCACACGTTTACGCTTTCCGGCAGTGGTAACGGCACCTTCCAATGGACCGGCCCCAATGGCTTCAACAGCACCATGCAGTATCCCATCGCATCCGAAGTGGGCATCTATACGCTGACGGTCACGGGAGACAATGGCTGCACAAGCATGGCCACCACGGAAGTTGTGGATGGGGATTGTGGCGGTTGCGAAACTCCGATCATCATTGATTGTGGGCCCGCCTCCACCACCGTGGAATGCGGGGCATCCATAGACCCCGAGGTGATCGGCATCCCCGTAACCCGCAAGAACAAGGACTGCCCGGAGGTAGTGTACTTCAACTACTACGACGAGTTTGAAGGCTCCTGCCCGATCACGGTAACCCGGCACTGGACTTTCCGCGATACGGACAACAACGAAGAGACCTGCACGCAGACCATCTTGATCGAGGACACGCAGGCGCCGATCCTGTTCAATGTGCCGGAAGACGCAACGATCATTTGCGCGGATGTACCGGCGGTGCCTGCGGATGTCTGGGCCTCGGATTGCAAGAACACCGTGCCTGTGACTGTGGAGGAAGTGATCGTACCTGGTGAAGATTCGACGTACTACACCATCCACCGCACCTTCACCGCCACGGATGGCTGCCTGAACACGGCAACGGCTACGCAGGTGATCACGGTGATCGCCTGCAAGGAGGAGTGCGAGGCACCGATCATCATCTCCTGTGCGCCGGCCTTTACCACGGTGGAATGCGGCTCTTCGATCGACCCCGAGGACATCGGATTGCCGGTGACCCGGAAAGACCCGAATTGCCCTCAGGTGATCTACTTCGGGTATGAAGATGAGTTCCAGGGCACGTGTCCGCTCACCATCACGCGCCATTGGACCTTCCGCGACGTGGATGGCAATGAGGAGACCTGCACGCAGATCATCGTGGTGGAGGACACCACTGCACCGGACCTCTTCAATGTGCCCGCGGATGTAACGGTGGATTGCAGCGATGTGCCCGCCTTCTCCAGTGACGTATGGGCTTCGGACTGCAAGAACACCGTACCAGTGGGCCATTATGACGAGGTCTTCCCCGGTGAGGACGAGAGCTACTACACCATCGTGCGCACCTACTGGGCGGCAGATGCCTGCGACAACATCGGGTATGCCACGCAGACGATCACGGTGATCGAGTGCAAGGAGGACGGCACCAACGGCATGGGTACCTTGCCAGCCACCGATGGCATTGGCAGCGTAACGGTGGCCCCGAACCCCTTCCGCCACTTCAGCACGATCGTCTTCACCCCGCGTATCAGCGGCCGTGCATCGGTCGAGGTGGTTGATCTCCTGGGCAAGAAGGTGGCCATGCTTCTGGACGATCAAGTGGCCAAGGACACCCCGGTCTCCGTGGAATTCAACCCAGGCAGTTTGAGCGGCGGCATCTACTTCTACCGCATCAGCTTGAACGGCGAGGTGAACACCGGCAAGATCATGTACAGGCCGTGACCGAACCCACCAACGACCGATCGAAGGAGGCCCTCGCCAGCAAGGCGGGGGCTTCCTCGTTACAACGCGGTAAGTTTGCCTGATCTTCCATGGAATCCACTCCTTTGGCCGAACGCATGCGCCCATCCACCTTGGACCAGGTGGTGGGGCAGGACCATTTGGTGGGCCGCGAGGGGATCATCCGCAAGGCGATTGCCGGCGGCATGCTGCCCAGCATGATCCTTTGGGGCCCTCCCGGTGTTGGCAAAACCACCATGGCCCGGCTCTTGGCGAAAGAATTGGGGAGGCCCTTCCACACACTGAGCGCGATCAGCAGCGGGGTAAAAGACATCCGTGACGTAATCGTCAAGGCGGGTGGCGACGGCTTGTTCACGCGCAATGCCGTGCTGTTCATTGATGAAATACACCGGTTCAGCAAGGCACAGCAGGATTCACTCCTGGGGGCCGTGGAAAAAGGAACGATCACCTTGGTAGGGGCCACCACCGAGAACCCCTCCTTCGAGGTGATCGGTGCACTGCTGTCCCGCTGCCAGGTATACGTGCTGAAACCACTTACGGAAGAAGACCTTTCCAGCTTGCTGGACAGGGCCATGCGGGAAGATCCCGAATTGCTCGAACTGAGGATCGATATCCGGGAAAGCGATGCCCTGATACGGGCCAGCGGAGGCGACGCCCGCCGCCTGCTGAACACGTTCGAACTGTGCATTAAGGCCGCCATCTCGGCCAGCCCGGAAAAGGGCCCCGCACAAACCATAGTGGTCAACAATGCATTGGTGCACGAAGTGGTGCAAACGACTGCCGCACGGTATGACAAACAGGGCGAACAACATTACGACATCGTCAGCGCCTTCATTAAAAGCATGCGCGGCAGTGACCCCAATGCCGCGATCTATTGGCTGGCCCGCATGGTGGAAGGAGGTGAAGACCCGCTGTTCATCGCCCGGCGCATGTTGATCCTGGCCAGCGAGGATATCGGCAATGCGGACCCCAACGCGCTGTTGCTGGCCACCACCACCATGCAAGCCGTACAGATGATCGGCTGGCCCGAGGGCCGGATCATCCTCGCGCAATGCGCGGTGTATCTCGCCTGTGCCCCAAAGAGCAATGCCAGCTACCGGGCCATCGGCCTCGCACAAGATGCCGTGAAACGCACCGGCGACCTGGCCGTGCCCATCCACCTGCGCAATGCCCCTACCAAGCTGATGAAGGAACTGGGGTACGGAAGGGATTATGAATACAGCCATGACCTTCCAGGGCACCATTCCCGACAGGAGTTCATGCCCGGCACCTTGAGCGGGTCCATCTTCTACCAACCGGGGGACAATCGCCGTGAGCAGGCGTTCGCGGAATACCTGAAAGCCGTTTGGGGCAACAAATACAACGGATGATCAACGCGCCTGCTCAGCCTCCATGAAGCTGCGGTGCATGTCGTAGACGATCCCCAATCCCACCATCAGGCCACCCACGCCCTGCTCCACCACCTGCCAGAGCAGATCGACCACCGCGTGTTGCACTCCCCGGGAGGCAAAGGAGAAGCCGGACACCAAAATAATCAGGTAGACCAACAGGCCGGCAACTCCTCCAAGGAACATGGCCTTGAAGGGAAAAGGCCCCTTCAAGGAGATCAATTCGCGCCCGAGCATGAAGTGTACCAGCAACGTAAGCCCCAACCCGATGGCCAGATAGGCGATGCCGGACAAGCCAAGATAGCGCCACAGGTCCATGCGCAGGTCAGCGATGTCCGTAAGCGCTAAGCCGTGCCACACATAAGAGATGGCAGCCATCACCAACGTGCTGAGCATCCATGGGGCTATGATCCGCCGCTTCAGTAACACAATGCCGAAATGTATTGCAAAGCGCGAATTTAATCCGCCACAAAGCAGTACGTCCTTCACGCGACATTGTTCCCTACTTTGGCTGCCATGCCCCGGTTCCGTTCCCGGCTGCTGATCGCAACCTTTCCCCTATTGGCCGTACTGGGCCAAGCTTGCCGCAAAGACAGGCCACAGCCCCAATGGGACGTGGACGCATTAGTGCCCTTGGTGAAAGTTTCCCTTTCCATCAACGACCTAGTGCCGGACAGCCTATTGTCCGCCGACTCCATGGGCAACGTCAGCCTCTTGTATAGCACGGAATTGTTTACCCTGTCGCTGGACACTGTCCTTACGGCACCCGACACCAGCTTCCGGTACACCTATGCCCTCCCCTTTCCCGGCCCCGTCCAGTTTCCACCGGGAACCACCTTCAACACCAATGATGACGTTACGCAATTTGATCTTGCCCCCTTGGAGCTGACCTCACTGATCGTCCGCTCCGGCCAGTTGGACGTGGTGATCACCAACATGATGAACGGCCACATCATCGGTAACCTTTCGCTGCCCGGCGCCTCGCTTGACGGCGCCCCGTTCCAAGTGGAAATGCCGTTGCCACCTGGCTCGCCGTCGAACCCCAGCACCACCTCGGCGAGCAGACCGCTGGACGGGTACTCCTTTGATCTGCGCGGCCCCGGGCTGAATGCGGTGAATTCCCTTGCCACCCACCTGAGCTATGCCAATTCCCCCGATGGGAGCACCATCTCCATCACCAACCAGGACAGTCTGTTGGCCACGGTCAGCTACCACGGCATCATTCCGCAATATGCATCCGGGTCGTTCGGCACCCGCAGCCTCTCCATAGACCCCAGCACGGCCGAACTGGACCTGTTCCGCAACATCAGCGGCACCATCGACCTGGCACAAGTGGATGCCCGCCTGAAGGTGCGCAATGGAATCGGGGTGGATGCACGGGCCAACCTGCTCTACCTGCGATCGCGAAACACAAGCACTGGAAATGAGATCGCCCTCAACGCCCCGATCACCAATGGGCCGCTGAACATCGACAGGGCCATCGACCTGGGGCACTCGTTCCAAGCGGCATCGAACACGTTCCACTTGGGCCAAGGCAACAGCAATATCGATCAGTTCCTTGAAAACTTGCCGGACAAGATCGACTATGCCCTGGACGTGACCATCAATCCTTTGGGCAATATCAGCAACGGCCATGATTTCCTTTATCACGACAGCAAGCTGAACGCGACGCTCGAAGTGGAGATCCCCTTACGCCTGATCGCCACCAACCTTGTACTCGGAAAGACACTGGATGTTGACCTTCCCGGTAGCGAGGATGCACACGCATGGCGCAGCGGCACCCTGCACCTGTTCGCTACCAACGGATTTCCGCTCAGCGCGGAGGTCCAGTTGGCCGTGGCCGGGCCCAATGGCCAGGTGATCAGTCTCCTGGGGCCCGGAGGCACGGTGGCACCGGCTCAGCTCGGGCCGGGCAATACGGTGGTGGCCCCATCCGCGAGCCGCGTGGATTTCCGCATCTCAGCCGACCAAATGAACATGATCCACCATTACGGCAAGCTGCAGGCGACGGTGGTGTTCAATACCGCAGACCAAGGTCAACATACGCAGATACTGGAAAGCTACCGAATGGACCTGCAGATCACCTTGGCTGCGAACTACATGGTGAATGGTGATGAGTAGACCTTGGGGCTGGGCCGCCCTGTTTTTGCCCGTGGGGGCCTGCGCCCAAGGAGATACCTTGCCCTTCCCCAATACGGTGCATGGACATCGGGCCATTATTGAAGTTGATGCCGAATGGGGCTCCAGTGCACTAACCAATGACCTGGCATGGGGCCTGTTCACGGGGCAACGGCTGAGCACCGAACTGCGCTTGGCCGGATCGAAGGAGGTACGCGGCAACAACCGGGCCGGCGCCTGCTTCAGTGCCAGGGGTTCATTGGCATGGGGACAAGGATTCCTCGGCCAAGAACGTCTGATGCCACGCATCAGCATGGGCCATCAATACCTGTTGGGGATTGAATTTGCGCGTGATGCGTACGAACTGGCCTTCCTGGGCAATGCCGGCTTCGAAGACCGGACTGCCCATGCCGGCCCTGCACGGTTCGTGGCGATCAGTTACCAACAGCTCGGTTTTGGCGTGGAAGACCGCAGGACGGGTTCCTATGCAGAATTGGGCGTGGTGAATGGCCATGCGTTCAGCAACGGCCGGATCCACAAGGCGGACCTGTACACGGCCCCCGACGGACGCTACCTTGAACTGGACTTGGACGGGGAATATCACCGAAGTGACACAGGGTCCACAAGGCTCAATAAGGGTACCGGTGCCGCCGCTGCCCTCCATTGGCGCCACCGGGTGAAGGTCGCTGGCACGCATGCCATGCTGTCCCTTACCGCCACTGACCTCGGGTTTATTGCTTGGAACGGCAACTCCCTCTCCGCCGGGAAGAACGGAACGATCCGCTACGACGGCCTTACTGTTGCCGGCATCCCGGGCCTGGAAGACCTTGCTTTGGACAAGGGGCGCGTACAGGACAGCCTGGGATTGGGTTATCGCACAGGGAGCGTGTTGCAATGGCTGCCTGCCAAGCTGCAGGCCCGGTTGGAATTTGGCCGGATGGTGCGGTTGTGGCCCGGTCAAGTATTCCATGCCTATTCCCTCTCCGTCGACCACTGGTTCGTACCTGGGTACCGGCCCCGTGCATTGGCCCAGGGAAGGCTATTCCTGACCAGGGCCTTCCATGCGGAAGCAGGCTTGGGATATGGCGGGTTCAGTGGCCTGCGGGCCGTGGCCGGGACTGGCACGTGCGTGGGCAAGCACCTCTATGTGGGGATCCGCAGCACGCACTTCATCGGCGTGCTTTCCGGGCAAGCACGCGGCATGGCACTGGCGGGCAGCTTGGAAGCGACTTGGTAAGGCCTCAGTTTTCAGCCAAGGCCTCGTTCTCGTACGTAAACTGAGAACAGCTCTGCCCGTTCTTGAAATAAAAAACACCGCCAAATTTCCGGGCAACGCGGCGATATTCGGTAACCGACTCCCCTTGCTCTACGCTGATCACGGTAACCACCTCATTGGGCTGGATGATCAGATCGTGGTGGCGCACCACCCCAACAGGCACGGGATCGAACTTGGGCCTGGGCTCCTCCATTGAATTCATGCGGGCGGGTTGCACACGGGAGGGTTCTTCCATCATGTGCGAGGTACTGCCCCTGCGCACCTCCACCTGCTCACTTGCATGCGGAAGCGACGCTGCTTCCCGGGGTTTGGCCACCCGCTCGGGTGGTGCCTTTCGAACCACCTGCGGCTCCGGCGGCGTAGGCTTCTCCACCTCCACGCTGCGCTTCGGTTGTGCCCTTTCCTGCGCGGCCGCCGCCTTGGCTGCTTGGGATGCCGCCTTGGCCTGTTCCCGCGCCTCGGCCTGCTTCTGCTTGGCTTGCGCTTCCGCCAGGCGCGACTCTTCCCGCTGCTTGCGCTCCACCTCCTGCTGTGCCGCATCCAACGCGCTTTGAATGCTCTTGGTGTAGTCCGTGTCGTAATCAAAATCACCGACCACCTCGTCGTACCGGATCATGCCGACCGGTTGGTTGAACACCACTGTGTTCACCCCATCATACTGTTTAAAAAGCGATACTACAAAGTCGAAGGCACTGAATCCTTCCCGGCTCGCCGTGGCTGGAACCTGGGTATTGAAAGAGAGCCTTTTGGTGACGAACCCTTGTTTCTCGAAGGAGAGGACATAGCTCGCATCCAGGTCAAGTTCCATGCTGAACCGATTGAGGCCGGTGGAAACTGTCCGATGCTTTTCCCCGTTCTTCAGCACCACCATGCGGCATCCGTCCAAGCCGCCCCCGTCAACCCGGAGACGCCCGTTGATGGTGAACTTCCCTTGCCCCATGGCCATGGAAGCCATGAACATCGCCGTGAGCACCCACGAGGACCGCAGTTGCCAAAGGGGAAAACACATGGGCATCAGGACGCCAACGCCGCAGTGTGGAGAAGGCCTTTCGCCAGCATGAACGCCACTAACCCGACTGCCAGCACTGCGGCCATGATCAAGGTGCGCACAGCTACTTTATTATCCGGCTTTGCCATTGTGTGTGATGTTTGGATGTTCCGATACGCAGAATTTTTGGAGAAAGTTTCGTGGCCCGACATGGATCCGCCGAAACCAAAGGCACGGCATTGCGTATCACGTCGCCAAAATGATGAGCCGTACCCTATTGGCCTTCCTGCTGCTGGCTCCATCGATCGCCATGGGGCAAACACCGGCGGATTCTTCGGAAGCGCTGTTCCGCAAGGGCATGCACGCCTACAATGCCGGAGGATACGGGCAAGCGGTCAAGTTGTTTTCATCGGCGATCGAGCAGGACCCGGAGAACCTCAACGCCTATCTCCAGCGGGGCTTCTGCCACAGCTTATTGCGCGATTACCCAGAGGCTGTGGCCGATTTCACCGCTGTGACCACCCGGAAGCAGGACCACCTTTGGGCCTATATCAGCCGCGGAAGCGCCTATGAAAAATGGGGCAAGCCGGAATTGGCGATCCGCGATTTCAACAAAGCTCTGGAACTGGACCCGCGGAACCAGGAGGCATACAACAACAGAGGTTGGTCCAAAAAGAGCATGGGCGATGCCGAAGGTGCGTGCCAAGACTGGAAGGCCAGTCGCAAATTGGGCAATGCGGAAGCCAAGATCATCTTGCAGAACAACCGGTGCAAATGAAGTGCTACCTTACCTTTTTCATACTGGCCACATGGCTTTGGGCACCCGTGAGGGCCCAAGATCAAAGTTACGCGGACTGCCTGGCCAAAGCCGGCAGTAGTTGGGGCCAAGCCTGTGAAAAGTGCGAGACTTACACGGGCTATAAACGGGACTACTCCGGGGTGTATCAAGTGCAGCTCCGCAACATTTGCAATGAAATGCTGGAGGTAAAGGTGGCCATGGAGGAAGCCAATGGCTCCTGGCGCACCTTCCCCGTGAAGACCCTTGCCTCGGGAGACACCTTGTCCACCTTTGCCTGCCAGGGTACGGGAAAGTTCCTGTACTGGGCAAGGCGTGTGAACGACACGGAGATCATCCTGCCCACCGACGGGCAGATCGCTAACGCCTATCCGGGCCGTTGAGCCCGGCGCGCCCCACCGCGCCATTCGCCGGTTTCACTTGTGCCGCACATTGGGCGCGCGCAGTTGCCCACGTGCGCCAGGCCAGTTGGAAGAATTCGGGCCGTACCAGATCACGGGGCCATGGACCCGAAGGGAAAGGGGGCGAGTGCAGCTTCATGTACCCGCATACTTGCCGGCCCGTGCACAGGCAGACCCCACGGTGCCGCCCGATCAACCCCGGCCGCACGTTGATCAACGGCACCCTGTTCAAATGATGGGGAAGGCCGGTTCGGATGCTCCTTTGCACCTGCCTACATTGGCTCCGCGAGTTTCACCATGCCGGTCAAGCACATGCACATCCGCCGTACCACGACCTCACCCGAGGTTGAGATGGACCTTGAGCAGGGCACGATTGAGATTTCCGGGCGGTCGCTGCCAGCCAACAGCGAGGTGTTCTATGAACGGGTTTACCGCTGGATAGAGGCCTACTTGGAACATCCACGGGAACGCACCATCGTGAACATGCGCCTGGATTACTTGGACACCAGTAGCACCAAGCACTTCTACAACATCTTCGACCGCCTTTCCACGGTAAATGAACGAGGCAAGCAAGTGCAAATAAATTGGCACTATGAGATCGGGGATGAAGAGATGGCCGAAACGGGAAAGGACTACCAGAGCCTGTTTCCCATGGATTTCCACTTCATTGAAGTGAAGGACTTGTTCTGACTCCGCTGCATATTCCGGGTGTCATCCATCCGTAGGGGACGTGGACGGCTTCACCCCTGCCTCCCATATCCATCTGTGTTTACCCCTTGTTTACCCCGCTTCAACAAACAAGGGTTCCAACTTTCGCTGAAACCCTTGCTGCTATAGATGTGGACCCGTAGGGAGTCGAACCCCAAACCTCCTGATCCGTAGTCAGGTGCTCTATCCAATTGAGCTACGAGTCCAATTTGTGCTTTCTGTAGTGCCGAAGCAGCCGTTGAAAGCGGGCGCGAATATAGTGCCTCTTCCCGGAAATCCGTCGGCATGACCCCATCTGCATGGCTGGCTCGCCGGGACACTGAACCTAATTGCATAGGTGATAGCGGCCGCCATGGAGCAATACCGGCCGGTCAGCGGGGCTTGTAATACTTCATGGCCTCGGGCATGTACGCCTCCAAGTCCGCGATTCTCCGTTCATCGCTGGGGTGCGTACTGAACAGCTCCAGGGGCTTGGCCCCTCCCTGGGCAGCCATGCGCTGCCAAAACTGTGGGGCCACCCGCGGATCGTAGCCCGCAATGGCCATGAACACCAAGCCCATCTTGTCCGCTTCACTTTCCTGCTTCCGGCCATAGGCCATCAAACCCAATTGCCCACCGATACCGAACGCTTGCAGGAACAGGTTGGACCCGGTCGTGGGATGTTCGGCCATGACCGCCTGCAACGTAACGCCGGCCCCCTGCATGGCCAATGCCTGGCTCATCCGCTCGTTGCCGTGCCTCGCTATGGCATGTGCGATCTCATGCCCCATCACCAGCGCCAAGCCTTCATCATCCTTGGTAACGGGCAGAAGCCCGGTGTATACCACCACCTTCCCTCCGGGCATGCACCAGGCATTCACGGTGGGATCATCCACCACGTTGAATTCCCAGTGGAAATCGGCCACGCGGGAAGCAGCTCCGTTTTCGGTCAGGAAGTCCGTTGCGGCCTGGGCCAGCCTTTGGCCGATCTCCCGCACTGTTTTCACCCTGCCATCGGTTGCGGGCAGGGGTGGATTTGCGCTGAGAAAGCTCTGGTACTCCGTCAGGCTCATGCTCATCAACTCCGTTTCCGGCAGCAGGTTCAACTGGCTTCTGCCCGTAATGGGCACTTTGGAGCATGCGGCCATGGCGGCGACCATGCCCACCACAGCCATCAGCCTTTGAAAACCCGTCCTCATCGGATGTCCGCTGATAAGCCTCGTTCACACAGGGCTTCGCACATCGGCTTGAGCGCATCGAAGCGGCCCCGCTTCACACTGCATTTCCCATTGTTGTGCACGATCCATGCGCACTGTTCGGCCTGCAAGGGCTCATGGCCGCAAATTTCCATCAAGCTGATGATCACGTGCTCGAACGTGTTCACATCATCATTGTGCAAGATCACCTCGCGGAGGCGATCGCCAACCACCGCGACCCCTTCGTCCTCTTCCATCCGCTCTTTCCCCATGGTGCGCATCGGATTACTGGATGCCACAGCGAAGATAAGGAGGGACGGCGTGATGCGCCTTCAAGGTTGTGCGAGAATGGACTTGCCGAACTTGGCGAGCAGCGCGCGAGCGTCTCGAAGGGGAATCCTCTTTCCGTTGAGGTATGCGGTAATAAAGGCGTCAACCACGCCCAGCGACACACATGCGTTCTTCCGCTGCGATGCCTGCGGCTCGCCCAGGAACATTCCGGTGGTGTACCGGATCTTGCCATTGGCGGTGAGCTCGCTGTTGAGCGGAGTGATATTGAACAGCCGGTCCAACGGGGTAGGCTTGCTGTACACACCTACTTGCACGGTGAAGAACAACCCCTTGACGGTTTCCACCTGCTTGGCTGGTGCCGCTGCCGGGTCGTTGTAATAGTTCGCCGCCGGAGGGGCCGCATCAAAGGCTGCCAGTACGTCCTCTACCGTGGCCGGATAGGTGGCCAACACGGCCGCTTCCGCAGCCACCCCGCGTCCCTGGGCATTCAGGCTTGTTGGCGTGCTCGGCGGTTCCACCTGGGTGGCAGGCGTTACGCTGCGGTTGCCAGCCTCAAAAGCAACCACTTCCGTGGCAGCCGCTGGCGCTGCCTGGGCCAATGAGGCGCTTTCGGCTTGCATGGCTTCGCGCAACGTAACCCTTCGGCCATCCATATAGGCCACAACGAATGCATCCCGGTACCCCCGTTCACGCACTTTGGCACCTGCTGCGGCGGCATTCGCGGCGGTGGTAAAGAGCCCTGCGGTATAGCGCACCAAGCCGTTGGCCGCATGCTCGCCCCTGAGCGGCGCCATGTCGCTGAAGGCCTCGGCCGGCAACGGATTGCGGAAGGCCCCCACCTGTACCTTATACACCACCCCCGAAGGCAGGGGGGCATCCATGGGGATGGATCCCTGCCTCGCTTCCGGTTCGTTCACAATGGCAAACACATCCTTCGTCAACGGCTTAAAAGGCTCCGGCATCATGTTGGTGGCCGGACGCACTGTGGCCATTCGGCCAGGGGCTTCTTCCCTGGTCACCGGTGCCGCCCCGGGGGCGGGCGGAGCTGTGACTTCGTTGCTCCTTGCGGCAATGCCAGATTCAACAGGGGCGGCCGGGGGAGTCTCTTGCCTGCCTTGACCTTCAGCAGGGCGCGCCTCGGCCACAGTTTCCGGCTGGCGTATGTCCGAACGGGGGCGGCTTCTGGCCAATACAGGCTCGGTCCTGCGTTTGGTTTGCTCCAACCCCATGATGGCGGAAGAGCGGTCGGCGGGCAGGCTTTGGAGCCACACACTCGCTTGGGCTTCCGTTGCATCGGCTGATGCCGCCAGGCGGGCAGCGGCCTGCTTCAAGGAATCGGCCCGGAGCAGCAACGCATCCGCGCGTGTTTCCAATTTTTGTACCTGTTGGGCACGGTCGCCCGCAGCGGCACCGCCTGGTTCGCTTCGAATGGCCTGGGCTTCCCCTTGAAGCACGGCCGCCAAGTTTGCTGCCCCTTCCGCTTCGTCAGCCGCACCCGCAGCCGAGGCCCTGTCATTCATGGAATGGCCCCGCATCAGGAAATACCGCTTCTCATCCGCATTGCTCATCACCTGGCGGCGCTCCAGCGGATCGAGGTAGTAGAATCGGTCGAGGTACCGGGCAAGCGCCGTACTGTCCGGTTCATCCGTACCGGCACCCAGCACCGCAGGGGCGGTACTTACGGATGGCGCGGTTGAAATGGAGGTATCCGCCGCAACCTCCCCTCCGGCCGGTGCCATACCGGTTACCAATGGCCCCTGGATCGGCGCCGCTTGCTGCACGGCATCGTCTTGCGCGGCGGCCAGTTCTTCCGGGAAAAGGCGTTGCTCCACCTGTGCATAGGTCAAGGTTTCACCCGGTACGGCCTGGGCACTTATCAGGTAGTTGCGCACGGTAATGGCGCGGTCCAGTTCCTGCAGTGCCGAGAGCTCTTCCTTGTATGCTTGCCGGTAAAGCGAGTTCCGCTTGAAGATATCCCTTCCATCATCCGCTTGCCTGCGAAGGTTTTTGGCGCGGGCCATGGCCGAACCCGCTGTGCCTTCATAGGATTTGGCCATTTGCAACAACGGCTCATCAGGGGGCAGTCCCTTTTTGTTGAGCAGCTTGGACAACTGCTTCAGGCTGTCCTGTGCGCTCGCGTATTCGCTGATGCTGATGAAGGCAGATCGTTGGCCGAGATCGACATTATGGATGAGCAGATCGTCGATCTTGCGGTCAGTGCGTTCTCGCAACCGGTCGTATTCCTTACCAGGCAATGCGTCGGACAGCAGGTTCTGCATGCTGTCGATCTCGGCCTGCATCGTTTCGGCGGATTCAAGCTCCCTCTCCATCCGGGAGGTGGCCTCCACCACTTTGCCTGACCGGGGGGCCAGTGCACTGCGATAGATCCGCTCCAACTCGGGCTCAATGGCCAAGTACGAATCGCTGTGGGGCGTGGCAGAGCGCTTTTCACCACCATCGGCAGCGCGCGCTTGTTCATGGCCCATGGCAAGCATCCGGTCCTCCATGGCCTTGGTCTCCGGGGCGGCGTACTGTTGCCCTGCATCGGCCAACACTTGTTCCGCCAGTTGCGCATGGGTCGCCTTCAGCCCACGGAGGCGTTCAAGCCGGGGCAGCACCTCCGCGGAACGATCGGGATATTCTTCCATGGTGGCCAACGCCTCTTGCATGCGGGCATCAATGCGTTCCATCAACTGCGTTTCGAGTGCGTGCAGTTTGGCAGCCTTTTCCCCCGCCGTGCCGGGCGCGTCGAGAATCCCTTGCCGGGCTAAGAAAAAGCCCGGATGCACATCCTCCACCAATTGGGAATCCAGTACCGCCAGATCAAAATCGAGGAAACGGTACTGATGCATGTTTGCCAAGGCTTTCGACCCGTCTTTATTTTCCTTGGCGACGTTGAGGTCCTTTATTTGTTGCTTTTGGGCGGAAATCTCACGGTCCAGGCTGTCGATGACCGAACGGTTCTTGGAGGCCCTGCGCAGCTGTTCCAGCTCGGCCAACTTGTTGGCCAGCAGGAATGCTTGCTCATCCGGCAATTGACCTTCCCGCCCGGGAAGCTCGGTGCGGCCGGAATCCTGGAAAGCCAACTGGGCAGTTGCCCCAGTTGTTCCCGCGATCTGGCCCGCTTCTGCCCTGTTCTCCGTTTTCACCGTTACGGGCCCGGGCTGTGTCTCACTGTTCGTTGTCCTTCCCTCCGCTTTGGCATCTGCCTCTTTGGCCTCCTGCTCCCGGCCAACAGGCGGCAGCGTGGCAAGTGGTTCCTCGCGCGTGGCGGCCCTTTCCGTGGTTTCAGCCGTTGCATCGGCAACCGGCTGCCGTCCTACCTCAACATGATCCTGCGATGCAACGGAATCCGGTTCCTCATTGCCGGGATGCGGTACGGTCGCTACGTCCTGTCCGGCACCGGATCGCGAAGGCTCGCGGTTTAGGCCACCCTCACCATTCCGGGCAACGCCTCCATCGACTTCGCTCGGGCTGGTGCCGGGCATTTGGAAGATGCCCGCGGTTGCTTCCCCGCCCCCCCAATTGAACATGCGGCGCTCACGTTCCTGCGGGGTGGCAGCTGCCAGCGGCAAGTAGATCACATCTATGGCCAGGTTCGAATTGCGCTGCTTCACTTGGGCAAGCCGCTGCTCCATGCCACCACCTGGAGGCGTGGAGGATGTTGCTGCGGGAGCACTGCTCGCTTGGCGCAAGTGTTCGAGCAGCCTTGCCTGGCCACGGGCCACGGTGGCCGCCTCCTCCGCATCCCTGGCTTTGGCGAAGGCCTCCTCCACCTCTGCATGCAGGGCATTGTATTGCTCCGTCAGCCCTGCCTGCTGTGCTTGGAGGTCCTCTTTCTTGCGGCCTTTGGCTTGGGCGGCTTCCTTTTCCAAGCGGGCTACCCGGTCTTGGAGCAAGCCTTCTTCTTCCCGCTGCGCGGTCGCTTGGCGCATGGCTCTTTCCGCCACCTCCGCCGCTTCCTTGGCCGCCCTCCGCATGCGCTCAAGATCATCGGGAGCGGCTTGTGGTCCCTTGCGTTGGTCCATGGCGGCTTTGAGCTTGGACAGTGCGGCAGTGGTGGCCGCAACATCCTTCGCCGCTTGCGCCCTTTCCAATTCGAGGCTGGTGGCCTCGGCCTCGGCTGCTTGCTTGGCCGTACGTCCTCCTGCCTCCGCAAGCTCATTGCCCGCCCGGTAGGCCGCCAGTGCCCGTTCCCGGGCGTCGCCGGATCGTTGACGCGCCAACGCCGCTTGTTCCATCAATGCCCGTTTCTCAACCGCTCCGGCTGCCGAGGCTGCCTGCCCCACCAAATTTGCCGCCAAGACCGACTGTTCCTCAGCGGCCTTGGCGTTCACTTGGGCCAGTGCCCAGGCGCCCTTGGCCATGTTCTCCTGCCCGCGCCCATATTCCCCTATGGCAGCAGCTTCATCCCGTGCCAAGGCCATGGCGCCGTTCATGGTTACCGTCCCATCAAAACCGGCGGCTTGCAGCGGATCCCCACTGTCATTTGCTTCGGAAGAGGGTGCTGCCGCCTGTGCGGTGGCACCCTCGCCGGTCACGTCCAGGCGGGCTCGCTTGCGAATTTCTTCCAGCGCCAAGGTCATGATGTCCGCGTCCAGGGGGTGGTCGAAATGGCTTTTTACATCCACTGCCACACCCGCCCGGTTCACCAGGCCTATCTCTTGGTTGAAGGCTTGTGGTTTTGAGCTTTGCGGTACTTCCAAAGTGCCCAAATAAGTGGGCCCGCTCCCTCCCGCCTGCACCAGGATCTTGTACTTGCCGGCCTTTGGCAGTGCGAGCACATATCCACCTTGTGCATCCGTGCGCACATCCGCCACCTGCCTTCGCGTGAGGTCGTCCTCCACGATGATGCGCGCCTGCTTTTGACCCGGGTCGATCGTGGAAGAGAAAACCCCCTTGAAGACCGTGATGTTGATGGGCACTTGATCCGTCCCCACGCGGAAAACGCTCACCATGCCCTGCTTGCTGTCGCGATCGCTGGCAAAGCACGCTTGCTGCCCGTCAGGGCCGACGATGTACAGCATTTCATCGGCAGGGGTGTTCACGGCAAAATCCATGTTCTCCGGTGCACTGAACACGTCCATGCCCTTATCGTATGTGCTTTTGAACACGTCATAGCCGCCCATGCTGTTATGCCCCTTGCTGCAGAAATAGAACGTTCGCCCATCGGGCGCCATCACGGCATAATCCTCATCCTGGTCCGAATTGATGTACCCGGCGAGCTTCATGGGGGCGGCATAGCCGCCGGTAGGCAGGAGCTGGGTGCGATAGATGTCCTTTCCGGTCTTACCGTCTTTGCCGTAGCTGCTGAAGTAAATGGGGCCACCGTTGTCCGGCAAATACACCAAGGACCGATCCGCGCTTTTCCGGTCCAAGCTGCTCAGCAGTTCTTCCGGAGCAACCACGATCTTGCCGCCAATGTCGCTGAGGTCATAGAACCTGAAGAAATCCTGGGCGGCCACTTCCACCTTGCTCATCACATCGATGTCCTTGATGTTGTTGAGGAGGTATTTTCCGTTGCGGCACTGCTGCTCCAACGCCTCCACGGGGAACTGGGCCAGGAGCTTCTTGTCCGCGGTTCCCTTGAAGCGGTTGTAGGCCGCCAAGGCTTCGTCGAACTGGTAGTCCAATTGGTAGGCCTTACCGAGGAAGTACCACGCCAGGACGGGTGTTTCCGCACCACCAACTGCATATTTCAAGTAGCCGGTTGCCTTGGCCTTGTCCTTGTCGCCGTATAGTGTGCACGCACCGAACTTGTAATTAAGGACATGGTCCTGCGGGGCAAGGCTCACCAATTGGGAGTACATGGGATAGGCCTTCGCATACTCCCCCTTGTCAAAGAGCACATCGGCATTGGCCATCAGTGCCTTGTCGCCTCCTTGCGCATGGACCGCCGCGCCCGGCACCCCGGCCATTAGGGTGGCCACACAGGCATGCAGGAGGCGTTGTCGGCAGCGCATGATCATCACGATGTTGATCGGCCCAAAAGGTTCATTCTCCCTTCGGTGCCCCTCCACAGCCTCACCATATTTTGCCTGTGGGTGAAAAAGACGGTAAGGCACAGCAACAGGGCAAAGATCCTGATCACCAGGCTCGGTTCACGGTACACGAACATGATCGCCAAGGGGAAGGCCACTGCGGCGGCCAACGAGGAGAGCGACACGTAATGGGTGATCAGGAACACCGCAAAGAACACGGCCACGCAGATCAATGCCGAACCGGGATGCACGGCCAACACGCCGCCCAGCGAAGTGGCGATGCCCTTTCCCCCACGAAAGCCCGCAAACACCGGATACAAGTGGCCCAGAACCGCCGCCGCCACCAGTAGCACGCGCAACAGTGTCCATGCATCGGAATAAAGCTCCGAGCCGCTCCACAAAGGCAACAGGCGCACGGGGAGAAACCCCTTGAGGATGTCCAACAGCAGCACTGGAATGCCCGCTTTGGGGCCGAGCACGCGGAACGTGTTGGTGGCCCCCGCATTGTGGCTGCCGTGCTCGCGAATGTCGATGCCATAAAATCCCTTGCCCCACCACACGGAACTGGGAATGCTCCCGCTTAGATAGGCGATGGCCATGGCCGCAATGCTGTATGTCCAGGGGAATTCCATGGTCACAGGCCAAAGCGGTCGCGGAAGTCGTCCACCTTGCGTTTGTTGGTGAGAATGAACTGGTAGTCCGGCATGTCCTTCTTGCCCGCAAAGCGGCGCTTATCGTCCTTCAGGTCGGCGATCAGGGTGTTGAACTCAGCGTTGCTGCTGTATACGTACATGTAGTTCCGGGTGTATTGGAAGAACCAATAGGTTTGCTCGTCCAGCATCAACAGCACGGTCATGGCGTCTCCGCTCCGCTTGCGCTGGAACTCCACCTTCCCCTTGAGGTAGCGGTACACCGGCTTCTTGAGCACGGTGGCCAAGCCAAGGTCCCCGGTGCTCTGCCAAGCTTCGTCCGCAGCGTTCCATGCCAAGTTCACATCGCAGAACACCAAGGGCCTGATCAATTCATCCGGCAAGCGTTTGATCTCTCCCTTGATGCTGAGCTCGCTGATCAACTTGTCGCTCTTCTCCTTGCCGAGCATCTCCCGCAGGGAGCGCTCATACGGCGTTTTCGACAGGTCCACCTGTTTCTGTTCCGGGTAGGCAGCGATCTCCGCCACCATTTTATCCAAGGCATTGTCCAAGAACGGGAAATTCATCACCAAGGTGGCTTTGGCGGTAACAGAGGCCGGCTCCCCCTTGTATTCGAGCGTGCCGTAGCCATCCACGGCCACCTGCCCAAGGTCCACGCCCGGGTTGATATGCCCATCTGCGGAGAGCAGGCAGGACACGGTGGAAAGGGCCACCAAGTTCCCCGGCAGATTGTTTTGACGGATCTTGTCCTTGTTGGAGATGAGATAAGCCTTGCGGATCTTGTCGAAGAACAGCAATCCCTTCGCACTGATGATGTCGCGGTCGGCTTTGTCCTGCTTGCGGCTCAGGAATGTTCCGTAGGTGTTGAACGGGTCCTCCTTGGTCATGTATATGCCCGTGCCGACCGGCAATCCTTCGGCATCGATCAGCGAATCGCTCACGGGGATGAACACCTCCATGGGATCGATCTTGCCGGTAAAGCCCATCCAATTGCGCGTGATGCCGGGGCAGTCATGCTTGATGCGCGTGTTGCCCGTGAAGGTGAGCTCCTTGCTGGTGGCCTCCAGCTTCACGTCCCCGAAGAAATCGAAGGCGGGGCTCAGCTGGAACGAGGCATCCTGCGGGATGCGGCCCAGGGCATAGGTCTGGAAGGTGGTGTCCACATTGATGTTGCCCATGTTGATGGTGAACACCTTGCCGGTCTCATCCTTGTAGTCGTAGATCCCCGTGCCGCTGTATTGCCGACGGGCGGCGATGTTCACGGTGGCGTCATGGATGGTGTGGTATTTGTTCACGAAATTGGCGGTGACCGTGGCCCGGACCAGCGGGTCCATCTTGGCATTGCGGCCGATGCGCACCCGCAGGCTGTCCGGGGCGATCAATGCATCGGCAACTTGGATGTACTGCACCTCGTTGGCCGTGATCAAGTGCTTCTTCAGGTCATAGCGGGCCTTGGGCGCCATAAAGCGCAGTGAATCCTGCTGTGGGTTCACGCTGATGAAGTTGCTGCCGGTGAGCTGCAGGTCTTCATTGCCCGCCGTGGCGGTACGGTCGCTTTCCAGTTCAATGTCGCCCTGGTCCATGTACCACTTGAACCGGTCCATGAAGCAGATATACTGGTTGTAGGGGAATTCCACCTTTGTTTCGGTGCCGTTGCTGACGAATTCGCCCACCCGCTCGTCCAGCTTCACGTTGGCGTTCACGTTATCGGTGCGGAAGGCGATGGCCGTGGTGTCTCCTTCGGTAAGCCTGAAATCACTGGTGTCCGCCCCCACCCTCATGGTTTCAAAATTGAACAGCTTGGAGCTGAGCGTGGCATTGGTGAAATCCACCAGGCCCGCGCCGGTCATGCCTTTGGGCCGCAGCTCGGTTTTGCCGTACAGGAAAGCCTGGCCATCGAACATGCGCATCGGGCTTTGCTTGGTTTGTGCCAGCAGCACCTCCTTCGCCGGTTCCAATCGGATGAACACTTGCGACGCTTGCACGCCGGGCACTTTCAAGGCACTGGCGGAGGCGGCGTTGTACAAGGTGTCCGCCATGCCGAAGGTGGTGTCCGGGGTGAACACCAGGTCCTTGCTCCGCACCATGGTGGTGAGGAAGTCCAGGTCACCTTCTCCATGCAGGCCTTGGTTGTCAAGCTTCACCGTCAGGTCGAATTTGGCCTTCCCGCCATACAGCGGCATGCCGCCCGCCCCGGTGGGCCGAACAAACCCCAAGGCATAATCCGGTTGCAGGCGCAGGGTTTCACGAATGTCAGGAAAGATGCCTGCGCTCACTAAGATGCCATCGAAGCGCAGGCCGTTGTTGGTGAAGTTGTCCAAGCTGTCCAGCAGGAACGGGTCGCTCTTGTAATAGAACCCGTCGCGTTTGTACGCTCCCTTCTGTATCGCCTTGCGATCATAAAAGACAAAGCTTTCCCGAGTACTGTGGAACTTCGGGAAATCAGGATAGGTTTTCTGGTGCAGTCCGCTCTTGTTGGATGGCGCGTCCACTTCCAGGGATCCCGCCACGTTCTCCAACACGTTCTTCACCTTCACCAAGCGGTAGTTGCCGTTGTCATCCGGCTCAAAGCTGTCCGCCAGGAAGGCCACACTGTCCACATTCAACAGATCGATGGTGAAGGGCTCGTAATGGAAGAAGTACTCCTTGCCGTGAAACGTGAGCTTTCCGGCCTTGATCACGCCGCCGAAGCTGAAGTCACGGTCTTTCTTGATGGTGACCAGCTTTTCCGACGGGTAGATCTTCACATCCTGTGAATCGCTTAGCTGAATGCGTGAGACACCTTTCAAGGAGAGGTCGTTGTTCAACAGGTTGATGGTGCCGTTCAATCCATCCGGGCTGTTACTGTTGAATTGGAGCACGTCGTAATCCACCTTGCCCGCGCTGGAAAGGATGTGCTGCTTCAGGCGGGGCAGCACTTTCACGTGTTCCTCTTCGGCGTCATATTCCAAGAAGCCCATGTTGGCCAGGTTGATCAGCATGAGCTTCACCTGCCCCACCTGCAGTTTGGTGTACAGCGCAAAGTCCTGCACGCTGAATTCATCACCGACCTGCTTGCTGTAGTCGCGTACCCGTGACAGCGGGTGCACGGCATCAATGCCCATCAGTGCCACATAGCGCCGCTTCTCGAAATAGTTGAAGCTTTCGAAGGACGTGGATGTTTGGGTGGACCCCTGCATGTTGCCCAGTTGCACCAGCGGGTCGCCCTGTTTCCATCGCAGTTCCTCGAAATACATGTCCAACTTGTGGTAGGTATCGAAGAAGGGCCCCTTGGACAATCCTTCGTCAGGTTTGATCATCGTGAGCAACTTCTTCTCCCGCATGAAGCGCAGGGTGACGCTGGGGTGGAAGATCGAATCCTTGTCGAGCTTCATCACCATGGCCACGTTCTCGCTGGATACCTTGTCCGGCTCGATGGTGTAGGCCAGGCCGGTGGTAACGATAAAGGGCCTGCCTTCGCGCTTGAAGATGAGCGTGGCCGGTTCATCGCGTGTGCCATAGCCTTGCAACTTGGCTCCCTGCATGGAGAAGCCACCCTCGAAATCGACGCCGGGCACGATCTCGTTGATCTGTTTGCGCAGGTCGTAGCTTTCAAACTGGGGATAGGCGGCCTTGGCGGCCGTGACATTGGCCCGCAGCTTGTCCTTCACCCTGCCCAGCAACACCTCGTTGAAGTAGGGGTCGGTGAATTTGACGCTATCGACAACCACCTCGGCAGCCTTCACCGACAGGGTATATGGATGCGCCCACTTCACATAGGTGCTTCGCACGTCAAGTCCGGCACGTTGCCAATTGATCGTTCCCCCAACGCCCCTCCACTCCTGCTCCAGGGGATGAAAGACGCCACTGGTCGCGAAGATCACTGAACTGTCCGTCTTGGAAGACCACACCAGGTCCACGGAACTGTATTCCACCTGGGGGCCTTGGTCATACTTGAAGATGAACCCGCCCGACCGGGTGTGCCAATTGGTGGCTGTGGCCTGGTACAGGATATTTTCCGCCAGCAGCCCTTTGCCGAACCCCAGCATTTCCTCCAGGTCCTTTTTCCGGGAGGATCTACCCGCCTGCTCCAATGCTTGCAGCCATGCGTCCAGCTCGGCCGGGGAATGCCCCTTGGTTTGGAAGGCCACGACCGTGGAAAGCAGGTCCATAAAATCAGGGAATGCCTGGAAGCGTTTCTTGCCCATCACATTGGACACGGACACCACCCGGTCCCTGAGGGCACTGTTCATGAAGCTACCGTTCCAGAAAGGCACGAAGCTGCCCTCGAGGAATGTTGTTGCCTCCTTCCTGTTCGCTTCGGTGAGGAACTTGGTGATCGCGCCTTGGTAGGCGGCTTGATCATTGGGAAACACCGGAACCTGTGCTTGCAGCCGTGCCTGGGTTAGGCACAGAAGCCCCAACGCCACGGTGGCGGCAGTTGATCTGGTCATTGGTCGGGGCTTTCGTTCTTTACCCATCGTGAAAATGCCCATTCCCCATCCGCCATGACCTGCACGTTGGCCAGACCTTGCCGCATGGCGGCGGCATCCAACAGGTGTGCGTCATCCGTTAAGAAGCCACTGAGCAGGAGGTGTCCATCCTTGCGCAGCGCCTTGGCCAAATAAGGCATCGCGGCGATCAAAGTATTCCGTTCGATGTTCGCCAAAATAGTGCCGAACCCGGCCCTGTTTTCCAACCGGGCATCCCCCTTTTCCACAACCAACCGCTCACAATGGTTGACCCTGGCGTTGTAGCGGGCATTTTCCACGGCAACCGGGTCGTTATCGATGGCCAGCACTGCCTGTGCGCCCAAGCGCTCGGCCAAGATCCCCAGCACGCCCGTGCCGCAGCCCAAGTCGCACACATACTGCCCCTCCACGGGAAACTGCAGCATGGAGCGCACCATCATCCGCGTGGTGGCATGGTGGCCGGTGCCGAAGGCCATCCGAGGGGTGATGACCAGTTCATGCTCCACGTCCGGAACGGAAGGATGGAATTCCGCCCTGATGCGGACCCGGCCTTCCACGTCCATGGGCTGGAACCCGCTTTCCCAGCGGGCGTTCCAATTCTCTTCCGGCAACTGCCGTGCACTGCGGTGGAGCGATACGTGGGGGTTGTGCAGTATAGGAAGTCGTTCCAAGTCCGGGGAGCGATAGTGCTCCACGGGGATATATGCCTTCAAACCGTGGGGTGTTTCCTCAAAACCTTCGTAGCCCAGGTCCATCAATTCCACCATCAACAGGTCCCGCCATGGCTCCGTGGGATCCACTATGAAGTCGATCTCCATGTAGGGCATCACGACACGGCTTTGGAGCGTTGGGCGATGCGCACCAGTTCGGTGAAGCTTGCGGCCGACAATGCAGCCCCGCCGATGAGCCCCCCGTTGATGTCCGGGCACTCGAACAAGCTTGCAGCATTGTCAGGTTTGCACGAACCGCCGTAGAGGATCGGCACATCAAGGGCTGCTTTACCGGCCAATCCTGCAAGTTCCTTCCTGATGAAGCCATGCATTTCCTGCGCCTGTTCCGGGCTGGCATTCACGCCGGTGCCAATGGCCCACACTGGTTCGTAGGCCACCACCACGCGGGAGAGGTCCTGCGCTGGAAGTCCGCCCAGTGCAGTGTTCAACTGCCTGGACACCACGTCGCGGTGGCGCCCTTGTTCCCTTTCGTCCCGTCGCTCGCCACAACAATAGATCGGCATCAGTCCGTGCTTCAACAGCTGCACAACTTTGCGGCCCACCACCTCATCCGTTTCACCATAGTACTGCCGCCGTTCGCTGTGGCCCACGATGCACGCGCCCACCCCCAATGACTTGAGCATCGGTACGCTCACCTCGCCGGTAAATGCACCTTGTTCCTCCTCATGGCAATTCTGTGCGGCGACGAGGATGCCGGGTGCCTTTCCACCATGGTCCACTGTTCGCGCCCGGTCCACCGCCGCCTTCAGGAACGGGAACGGGGGAGCTGCGATCACCAGCACGTCACCCGCGCCTGCGGCCGTTCCCGCCACAACATCATTGATCAGTGCATCGGCCGAGCCGGCATCGGTGTGCATCTTCCAGTTGCCGGCAACAATGGTTTTCATCTTGTCCTCCTGGTTTTCCCGTTCAGGTCGTCAAATATCCGTTCCTCCCTTGCGCAGCGGTAGGGGCGGTTCGAAGCTTGCCAACAACCGCCCCTGAAGAACCTTTTCTACTTCAAGGCCTTGGCGGCCTTCCGGAAGGAGGGCACATCGTTGCAGTGCCACTTTCCGCGCACCGTGCCCTGTTGCAACAGTACGACGCCCGGATTGCTGCGGATCACGGTCTTCAGGGTTACCTCGTCACAGGTGAGGTATTCGAACATGTTCTGGTTGGAATGCCGGAACTCTTCGCTTTGATCGTAGCCGCTGCTGGTGAGCCCGTACACCTTCCAACCAGCCTGCATCGCCTCCGCAGCCAAGGCGTTGATGGCCGGTTGGCAATCCGTGCGGGTTTGCCCGATCGTCTTGGCCACTACCAACAGCACAGGTTCAGGTTCACTGAGGACCTCTTCGGTGAGGTCGTCACCATCGGCATTGTACAGAATAAAGTCCTGCACCTGGGAGGCAATGCCCGGTTCCACCACTTCCACACGGGTGCTATTGGGCACATGCTCGTAATTGGGGTCGTCCCACGGATAGGGTTCGGCCGTGTTGTATTCCTTCACCTCGCCGGTGGTCTTGTTGCGGTAGCCCACATACGTGCGGTTCACCGGGGGCTTTGCCTCCAACTTCTGTTCACTGATGCTTCTGCCCACGGCATACGGGCGGTAATCACGCAAGGGCAGGTGGGCCAGTCCGTACCACATAAAGGCAACTGTGGCCAAGGCCACCCACGCGGCCGTGGCCCACTCTCCCTTGGGGTCTTCCACCAGCCGCTTGATCAGCAGGTAGCCGCCCAGCACCACCAAGGTGAACAGCAATGGGAACCACCAGGCGAACACCCAACAGTAGAAAGCCAGCAGCAGCACGGCCAAAGGAAGCAGGACCAGGTCATCGCCCCATTTGTTGAACGTGATGCGCTTGCGGAAGAAAAACAATGGCAATACGAACACGAGCAGGATCATGTCCTTGCCGAAGCTCTCCCACGGGGTCATGGGCCTGCCCAGCGAGCCTTTCATGGCATCGCCGAAGCATCCGCAATCCGTTACGCAGGTGACATCCCGCAGTTCGGTGATGCCGTTCACCGTTACCTCGTATTTGGAAAAGGGGTCACAAGTGGCGGTGTAGGCGGTGAGCCAGCCGAAGAAGAGCGTCAGCACCAACAGGGACCAAGTGGCCAGCTTCATCCGGCCGCCCACCAGTACGGCGAAGCCCAGGACCACCTCGGCCAGGCAGGCCATCATGGCCAAAGCCACGGCATAGGGGGCCAACCAAGGAAGGCCAAGGGCGCTTTCGGCGAAATATTCCTCCAGCTTGTAACTGAAGCCCAAGGGGTCGTTCGCCTTGATCAGGCCACTGATGATGAATGTGGCTCCGACCAGGATACGGCAGATCAGCAGGAAAATTCGCATGGCGTCAGGTTGCTCTTGTCGTTCTGAATATGGTTTCGGAACCGGTTCGTCCGCGCGAATTTAGCGCTCCATGCCATGCGCCTTCCGCAACGCTTGGCAAAGGTTGCAAACATCGAAGGCAGCACGGGCGTTACGGCATCAAAGCCGGTAATGGGCCTGTTTCGCCTGCATCCGCGCTGCAGCGCCGGTCAGGGTCATTGGGCCGGTGTATCCGGCATAACGGTCCATCACTTCACGCGTGGCAGCCGATATGTTCTGTTCGTACGTCCTGTTCCAGCGGGTAAAACCGGTGGACGGTTCGAAATGGGCGATGCCCAGCGGCAGGTCGAACCAGGAGAGGTCGATGCCCTTCTCCTTGGCCGGCAAACGGATCTCCACATCCAAGTGGCTTACGCTGCGGTCGCCCTGCCACTCCGGTCCATGGGTTTCCAGCGTGAAGCATTTGCCTTGGAAGCCGGGCGCATCCACCCTAACCACATAGTCATGGTTGTTGTCAAAAAGGACCATGTACCTGCCGAGCATATTGGCCCCCTGTTCACGCCACAGCTTGCCGTCCTTGTAAATGCGAACGCGTGCACCGGCCAACGGCTTCAGGCCGGACAGGTCGGCAACTTGGCCGTTCAACCGGAGGCGCGAGGCGTACGCCTCACCGCACGTGAACAGCAGTGCGGTGAGCAAGGCGATAAGGACCGATCGGTTTTTGCGCATGGATTGATGGGCAACCACCCAAGCGGTAAAATTCCGTTACGGGCGAGCTGCCCCAACAAGGAGGATGGGCCGGTTGCAAACATCCATTTGTTGGCATCATTGCGCACCCTGGTTGTCCATTGCAATTTGATGCCGATATTGGCACGGTCTTACTCCACTTGACCATGCTCCGCCACATCACCTGCATCCTGCTTCTTTCCCCTCTCTTCCTTGTTTCCACCGTGCAGGCACAGGAGGTGAGGGTGGTCACCCGCATCGTGAAGGACACCGTTCCGACGTGGAAGACATGGAAATCCGAGGAGTTCATCATCAACCACCCGGGATCGTGGGGGGCGCGGGTGCCGTCCGGAACCGATACCGCAGTGGTGTTCCGCCGCCACGATAGGCCGGTGGAAATATCGGTGGTCGGCTTCCGGGGTGATGCACCTTCCTTCGAGCAGCGTGTGGCAGGCCTGCACCAAGGGAAGGTGGAGGTCCTGCGGAACGACGGGCGGACGGAGACCGTTCCGGACCGCGTTGAATATGCGTACGAGGAAGGGGGGATACGCATTCTGGCCATGGAGGAAGTCATGCACGGCGAAGGCCGCTCCTACATCCTGACCTACCTCGCACCCGCGGACACTTTCGGCGAGAACCTGTACATGGCGGAGGCCATGTTCAATTCCTTCTCACCGGTCGGGCGCTGAGCTTTCTTGCTCATCCATCAGGATCAATGCGAATGCCGCGTAGTTGAGGATGTCCAGGAAATTGGCGTCGATGCCCTCGCTCACCAAGGTCCTGCCGTGATTGTCCTCGATCTGCTTGATGCGCAGGAGCTTCACCAGCATCAGGTCCACCAGCGAGCTGATGCGCATGTTGCGCCAAGCTTCCCCGTAATCGTGGTTCTTGCGCACCATCAGGTCACGTGCTGCGGCTACCGCCTGGCGTACTTCCGCAAGCGCTTCCCCGGCACTGAGGTCCGGTGCGTCGGCCACACCCAACTTCAATTGCACCAAGGCCATGGCCGAATAGTTGAGCATGCCGACCAGCTCCGGACGGATGCCTTCCGCCACCTTGCCCTGCCCGGTCTGCTGCAAGGTGCGGATGCGCTGGGCCTTGATGAACACCTGGTCCGTGAGCGAAGCAATGCGCATCACCCGCCAAGCGGTGCCGTAGTCCTTGGCTTTCTTGGCGAACAAGCCCATGCAGGCCTCAACCACGCGATCGTACTGAAGAAGGGTTTTTTCCATGGGAACTGCCCGCATGCCAACTTTGGGGCGTGATGAACGGCGGCGAAGATATCGTGTGGTCCGTGCAAGGCCGCTTGGTGCACCTGAAGCCCCCGCTGGTGATGGGCATATTGAACATCACCCCGGATTCGTTCGTGCCTTCCACGCGTGCGGATGGCCTTTCCGATGCCCTGCAACGGGCCGCCAACATGCTGGCCGACGGCGCGGACCTGTTGGACGTGGGCGGGGCCAGCACGCGGCCCGGTGCCCCGGAGGTGCCCCTTGAAGAGGAGCGCAAGCGGGTGATCCCCGTGATCGAGGCGCTGCACCGGCAATACCCGAAGGCCTTGATCAGCGTGGATACCTGGCGTGCGGCCATCGCCGGTGAGGCGGTGGAAGCCGGTGCCGCCCTGGTGAACGACGTCAGCGCAGGACTGTTCGACCCGGACATGTTGCCCACGCTGGCGCAACTACAGGTGCCGTATATCCTGATGCACATGCAGGGCACGCCACGCACCATGCAGCAGGCACCCCATTATAAGGATGTGGTGGCAGAGGTGGTGAAGGTCCTCAGCAGCCGCCTGTTGGCCGCCCGGCAGGCCGGCATTGCCGATGTGATCGTGGACCCCGGGTTCGGTTTCGGGAAGGACCTCGGGCACAATTTCAGCCTGCTGCAAGGTTTGGGTGCGTTGAAGCAGCTGGGCGTACCGGTGCTGGCAGGCTTGTCCCGTAAACGCATGATCAATGAGCTATTGGGCACCAGCCCCGAAGAAGCCTTGAACGGAACCACGGTGCTCAATACCTTGGCCTTGCGGCAGGGTGCCGACCTGCTGCGGGTGCACGACGTGCGCGCGGCCGTGGAGGCGGTGAAGTTGACGGCCGCCTTCACCGCAGCTGAACGGGCTGCTCAACGATAAGTCTCCTGGTTGCGACGGTCGCGCCGCTTGTAATAGCCCCGTGAGTTCTTTTCATATTCGTCCATCACCTTGGAGAATACGGGGCGCATTTGATTGGTGTAAGGCGTATCCCAGCTCATGTTGCGCACGCTTTGCTTGTATCCGGCCATGCCCAGCGGCTCCTCAAAGACCGTGAGGTCCATGTCTTCGAGCCATGCAAAAAGGGTCATCTGCAGGTCCATTTCGTAGAACGGAACATCGGGATAGGGCGGGATTTCCCGGGTGTCGATCACCACATGCTTGGCCACCATGTGCTTGCGGCTGAACCATACCTCGTATTTCCAGCCGCGTTCGAATTCAAACTTGTATGCCCCGTCGTTGCGGGTGATCTGCTGCATGTCCTCCTGGCCGGCCTTCAGCACGCGTACCAGCACGCCCTTGAGCGGGTCTCCGGAATACAGCTCGGTCACCTTCCCTGAAAGCAGCACTTGAAAGCGTTGGGCAAGCATTTCGGATGCCGGGAGCATGGAAAACAACAGACCCAGCCCCACGCCTGCGACCACCCGGAATTGCATGGTGCAAAGATAGCCGGGGCCTTGGCCGCGTACCGGTTGTGAGGTGGATCAGGGGGCAAGGTGCTGGCACAGGGCGCATGAGCCGTGACCGCCCCTGCCCGCCTCTGCGCAACCCGGCTCCGAAGTACCCTCCCCGGCCCCGGGTTCAATAATGGCTGTACAGCTTGCCGTTCCACCACACCTTGGTGTCGCCGCTGTTGCTCTTGTACGCCACGGTTTCCGGCCATGCGTGATACTCTCGGATGCCTGCTTCCCCGCTGACCGGCCGCTGTTTGCCGTTGTGGAACACCTTCAGCACGCCCCTTTCGTCCAACCAGGCCACCAGGGTACCCACGGCGGTCCATTGGGCGGGCATGGTGCGCTCCAACGTTTCCACCGCTCCGCCTGCAAACACTTTGAACAGGCTTCCATCGCGGAACACCACCACGCTGTCGCGCACCCAGTATTCGTCCGGGGCAAAGTCCATCAGGTCCCACATGCTGCCGTTCCGGTAGCACCGGAAAGCACCGGTTGAACTGACGTATGCCACCAATCCTTCGCCCACCTGGAAACTTGCCGGGGCGAAGGCGTCAACTTCGTACTCGCTCCCCTTGTCGAATATGCGGAAGGTGTCGTCGTATTCATCCATGTACGCCACCACGTCGCCGCCGGCGGCCGACCGGTTGGGGTCCGAGCCGTTGCACAGGGTGGACAATTGCCCGCGATAAAAGAGCAGTACGCGCCGCCTGCCGGTGTCGTACACCAACAAGGTGTTGGACCCGCTCTTCCACAGCACCTCCGTATCCAGCAGCACGTCGGCAACAGGAAAGGTGTTCCCGCCCCAATGCACCTTCAGTTCATGCTGCATCAGGTCCTGGAAGGCGATCACGCTATCGGCCACGGTGAACCGGCCCACGCGCGGACATATGGTGGTGGCTCCTTCCCTGCCGGGAATACGCAATGCCGGCCCGCTCCGCCAGGCGATCAAGTGCTTGGAAGTGGCCACGTCCACCCGTTCGCCGCGCTCGAGGGTGGTCAATTTGCCTTGATGGAAGAGCTTGAAGTCGTTCGCATTACTGATGTAAGCCAGCTTATCCCCTCCTTGGTACACGGCTTGCGGGCTGCGCGCTTCCAGTTCGCGGAAACTTCCGCCTTCAAAAACCGAGAGATGGCCGTACGACGTGATCACCGGTACCGGTACTTGCGGCCTAGCAGGTTGCGGCACCAACATGGCCACCAGCAATGTGGCAGCCATGGCATCGCGTACGCCCGTCCGAAGGGGTTTCCCCGCACCGGACCTCTTTGCCACCGTCCGCACCGGCAGTTCGCGCTTGCCGCCTTTCAGGCGCAATCCCACAGGCTCGCCGATGTCGTAATGTTCCGCGACACCGGGCATCCGGTCCAACATTTCCTGGGTGGCCACCAAGCCCACGTGCAGGTTCTTCGCCATGGATTGCACCCTGCTGGTGGTGTTCATCACATCGCCGCTGAGGTCGATGGCGCGCTTGATGTGGCCCACCTGTGCGGTAATAACCCGCCCCCCGTGCAAACCGCCGCGGAATTCGGGCACCACGCCGAACTCGCGCATCAGCCGCGGGCGGTGCGCCTCGATCCGGTCCTGGATATCGAAGTATAGGGCTACGCAATTGAAACCGTGCGTGCCTGCGGCCATGCTCCAGGTAAAGATCACCTCGTCGCCCACGTACTTGTGGATCTCCGCGTCGTGCCGCAGGATGGCATCGGTCATCAGCGAATGCGTGGTGTTCAGAAAGCGGAAATAAAGCAGGTCGCCCAAGCGTTCGTTCAGGGCCGAACTGCCCACCAGGTCGATGCTGAGCACCACCCGCTCACTGATCCGCGGCTTGTCGTACCAGCCCAGCAGGAAGCCCATGAAAAAGCGGCGGCCCATGAACTCCTCCACCTGTACCACCAAGATCGCCACGGACGTGATCGCGACCACCTGCAGCGCAAACTGGTAGATGCCCACCGCCTCCACCACATCTCCCAATGGCAAGTGCCACCGTTCCGTGCCCGGTATGGAGTGGCCGTGCGCGGCCAACCAGGCCAAAGCCAGCACCGCAATGGTGAAAAGGTTCACCGCCAGGGCCTTGCCGATCAGCTGCAGGGGTATGGCCAGCGACCTGAACCGCCTGCGGAAAAGGAATTCCTCCAGCACGCCGGTCCACACCCCCAATAAAGCCCATGCACCGGCCAGCCTCCAGCCCGACTGTCCACCGAAGAGCATCAGCACGGATCCGGTAACGGCCGTTACCAGGGCATACTTCAGCAACTTGCGCAGCTTGTAGCGGGTGATGGACGAAAGGCGCTTCAAAATGATCCGGGACCGCGAAGATAGCTGGTGGCCAAAGGCGACCTTTGCACCATGTCGTTTCTGAAGAGTTTGTTGAGCTACGCTTGGCCCGTGACGCAATGGGAGGGCCAAGGAAAATACGGCCCCCTGAAGCTGGTATGGGAACAGGGCCTCTTGGTGGTGAACAGCAACAACGCCAACCAGAGCTACGGAAACCTGCATGCGATCTGGCAACAGGTTCTTGATGACGCCAATGTTGCAAAGCGCAATCCGCGGTCCATCCTGCTGCTGGGCTTTGGCGCAGGCAGTTCCGCACACATCCTGCGCAAGGAGATCGGGCTCAGGGCGCCGATCATCGGAGTGGACGGCGACCCTGCCATGCTGAACTTGGCACGCACCCATTTCCATGTGGACCGCCTGAAAGACCTGCGGATCATTTGTTCCGATGCCTTGGAATTCGCCGGCACGCACCAAGAAGTGCACGACCTGGTGCTGGTGGACCTTTGCCATGAACTGGACCTCGCACCGGGCGTGGACGGGGAGCCTTTCATCGCCAACCTCCGCAAGTGCACGGCATCCGGCGGATTGCTGTGCTTCAACACCATCGTGCACAACGCTGCCAGCGGCGAACGCAGCCAACGTGTGAGCGAGTTGCTGCGTCTCCATTTCGATACGGTTACCGAGAAGCTGTACCAAGGAGTCAACAGGGTGTTGACGGCATCGTGGACAACCCTTGGCGCCACGGTTGCGGCACGGAACGACAGGGGTTGAAATTTGCAGCCCGACCAGTTGATACTGCGTGAAGCATTGTAGCACATACCAAGGAGGAGCCTTGGCCCTGGCCATCCTGTTGGCTGCCCTGGGGCAGGCGCAACCGACCTGTTCAATCCAGCTCGGACCCGATGTGACCATCTGCCAGGGCACATCGGCCACGCTGTCCGGGCCACCGGGTTATACAAACTACTTGTGGAGCAACGGTGCCACAACCCAGAACATTACCGTCAGCACGGCGGGCGACTACTGGTGCCAGGTGACCTATCCCAGCGGGAACTTGGTGTACAACGGTGATTTCTCCCTTGGGAACACCGGCTTTTCCTCACAGTTCATCTATTCGCTGGTTTCCGTTCAGAATGAGGGCTATTACACCGTGGGCCCCAACGCCAGCTGGTACCACAACCAATTTCAAGGTACCGGGCTGGGCAACTTCCTGATCGGCAATTCCGGGTATACCAGCTGGGCGAACAATGTGGTGGACGCATGGTGCCAAACCATCAGCTGCTGCCCGGGGCAAACCTATACGCTGAGCTTCTGGGGCCGGACGCTCACCAACGAACTGCCGGCGCGCATGGTTTGGGTCATGGACGGTGTGCTGGCCAATTGGCCCGACCTCACATTTCCCTCCTATGGAGCCGGGTGGCAGCCCTATTCGGTGAATTGGACGGCAGGGCCCGGCCAAACCAGTGTGAACGCGTGCATACAGATCACTTCCGCGGATGGCATCGGCGACGACTTCGGCATCGATGACATCAACATCAGCGCCAACGTCATCTTGAGGGATACCGTACATGTGGCGGTAACCCCCTTGCCTGCCGTAAACCTCGGCCCTGATACCAGCCTATGCGACGGGAGCGTATTGAACCTGGATGCTACCGTTCCGGGCGCCACTTACCAGTGGCAGGACGGCAGTTCCGCGCCAAGTCTCCAGGTAACCCAAGCGGGAAGCTACAGCGTCAACGTTACCGCACTAGGATGCTCCAATTCGGGCCAGGTGGACGTTGCATTCAACCCGTTGCCCCAAGTGGACCTGGGCAATGACACTGCGCTGTGCAACGGCACCACCCTGTCAATAGACGCCTTCTGCCCCGGCTGCACCTACTTGTGGCAGGACGGTTCCACGGCTCCCACGTTTCTTGTTTCCCAACCTGGCACCTACTGGGTGGACGTCACCGCCAACAACTGCCGGGCATCAGACACCCTGCACGTGGCCTACAAACCCGTGCCTTCCGTATTCCTGGGGAATGACACGGCCATCTGTACCGGGGAAAGCTTATTGCTGGATGCCACCACACCGGGCGCCACGTACCAGTGGCAGGACGCCAGCACCGGCAGCACCTTCGCAGCCACCTCGGCGGGCAGTTACCAAGTAACCGTGGATCTGAACGGCTGCACTGCGCAGGATGCGGTCGTGGTAAGTGTAGATCCCATGCCCACGGTGGACCTTGGCGGGGATCAAATCGTTTGCCCGGGCACCGTGGCCACCTTCGATGCTTCCACCCCGGGTGCAACTTATTTATGGAACAACGGCACTTCCGGACCCACGCTCACCTCGGACCAACCAGGCACGTACTCCGTTGATGTGACCGTGGCCAGTTGCACCGTGGCCGCTTCAGCAACATTGACCAACTTCACCCTGCAAAGCGTCGACCTGGGGCCGGACCTGTCGGTCTGCGCCGGTGCTTCGGTGGCCATTGGCACCACGGTACCTGGCGCCACTTATTTATGGAGCACGGGCGCCGCAACGGATTCCATCAGCGTAGGCATAACCGGAACGTACTGGTTGCAGACCACCCTGAACGGGTGCGTGGTGAGCGATACCCTTGAGGTGTCCAGCATCCCCATTCCAGCAGTTTCCCTCGGGCCGGACCTGATGGTGTGTCCGGGAGGTGTTGCCGTTCTGGATGCCACCTTGCCAGGTGCATCATACCTCTGGAGCAACGGGGCCACCACATCCGCCATCACGGTGGGCGGCGGTGATTGGTCAGTGGAGGTAACCGTGGCCGGATGCAGTGCCTCCGACCAGGTACACATTGGGGAGCACCCGCTCCCTACCGTCAACCTCGGCGCGGATACGGTACTATGTCCTGGGCAATCCATGGTGTTGGATGCGTTCCAGCCAGGTGCCACCTATGCGTGGAGCACGGGAAGCACGTCGCCCTCCATCACAGTTAGCAGCGCTCTGCAGGTATCGCTCACCCTGACCGATGCAAACGGATGCACGGCAAGCGATGGGATCAATGTGGCCGTCGCCACACCGGGCATCGTCAACCTGGGTCCCGACGCCCTGCTTTGCACCGGGAGCACCATGCTGCTGGATGCCTCCACCGCCGGTGCATCGGCCTATCTCTGGAGCACTGGCGCCACTTCGCCAGCCATCCAAGCCGCCGTCCAAGGAACATACAGTGTGGAAGTATCCATGGGTCCATGCACCACCAGTGACACGGTCCTATTGACCGCAACCCCCACGCCGCAGGTGGACCTGGGCCACGATACCACCTTGTGCCCCGGTGAGATCCTGTTCTTGCAACCAGCGGTGCCCAATGTGACCTTCGTGTGGCAGGACGGTTCCCAAAACAACGGATATACGGTCAGTGTCCCTGGACAATATTCCGTGATAGCCACCACTTCGGAGGGATGTGCCGCATCGGATACCGTGCAGGTGGCCTACCTGTCCGCCCAAGGATTCGACCTGGGCCCGGACACCACGATCTGTTCAGGCAGTACCATTCTGCTGGATGCGGGCATACCGGGAGGCATCACCCAATGGTCCGGGGCATATCAGGGATCCGCTCCTTGGATAGAAGTGGGCAGCACAGGCACCTACATGGCCGCCACCACTGTGGCGGGTTGCTCTTTTTCGGATTCCGTGCATGTGGCGGTAAGTCCCGCTCCCCTTGTGAACCTTGGCCCGGACACGAGCTTCTGCACGGGTTCGCCGCTCCTGCTTTCGGCCCAAGGAAGCGGCCTGTTGTGGGATGACGGGTCCACAAGCAATACGCGCAGCATCACGACAGGCGGCATGTACTGGGCGCAATCCACGCAGAACGGATGCACCACCACGGACAGTATTCTCGTGGAGGAAATCCCACTGCCCCAGATCCAACTAGGCCCGGACACCAACCTATGTGCCTCCGGCCAGTTGGAAGTGGATGTTGCGGTTCCCGGCGGCATCTATCTCTGGAACGATGGAAACACATCGCCCCTCCGCTACCTGATGCCGGGCCAATGGCAAGTAACGGTTTCGGCGGACGGATGCGCTTCGGACGACATGATCATCATCGGCGAACTGCCCGAACCGTTGTTGCCACTTCCCGGGGACACCACACTTTGTGCTGGCACCACGTGGAACATCAATGTGGAACAACCCAACAGCACCTACCTGTGGTCCACGGGCAGCACTGCACCTTCGTTGTTGGTGGATGGCCCGGGCAGCATCAGCATTACCGTCAACCGCCAAGGGTGCACGGCGTCCGCCGATGTAACCGTGGCCTACGTGGACCTGGGCTCCTTCAGCCTGGGGCAGGACACCACGCTCTGCCCCGGCCAGGTGTGGCCCATCAACATCGATATGCCCGGGGCTGCGGTGCTGTGGAACGACGGTTCCACAGCACCGCAACGCGTCATTAGCGAAGCGGGCAGCTACCAGGCCACCATTTCCTTGGGCGGATGCACCGCGCAATCCTCGGTGGAAGTAACCTACGTGGAACTTCCGGCGGTTGACCTCGGGCCGGATCTTTGGCCCTGTGAAGGGGAAATGGTACTGCTCAGCTTGAACCCCGGCAGCGCCCAGATCACCTGGAGCAACGGAGCAACGGGAGGCGAATTACCAGTGACCTCCAGCGGCACCTATGCCGCAACGCTTGCATTGGACGGGTGCAGCACCAGCGATGCCGTGCAGGTCACCTTTCTGCCGGTGTTCAACCAGTTGGACCTTGGCCCGGACACGGTCGTTTGCCCCGGACGTCCGATCACCTTGGCCGCCTTGGCCCCTTCCGGCGCGTCCTGCACTTGGAGCGATGGTTCCATCGGGCCCGTACTGGGCGTAAACATGCCGGGGACCTACTTCGTATCGGCCACGGGGCCTTGCATCCTGGCCGCAGACACGATCACCGTTCACGAGGGGCAATGCAGCGCATTGGTCCACCTGCCCAATGCCTTCACTCCCGATGGCGACGGCATCAACGATGTGTTTTCCGCCATCGTTTCCGATCCGGTTGGCCAGTGGGCCTTGCAGATTTTCAACCGGTGGGGCGAGGTGGTGTTCACCAGCAACGATCCTGCAGCAGGATGGGATGGAACCAGCCATGGACAGCAGGCACCCGTTGCAGTGTATGTATGGGACCTCCGCTACCGGGGCACCACATCCATGGGCGTACAGCAGGTACACCGTCAAGGCAGCGTAACCTTAGTCCGCTGAAGCCTCCCCGAACCCGTCCTCCTTCCACAGGAAGTTGCCGTCGGAAGTGCGTACATAGCCAAAACGAGCTCCTGAGGTCACTTTCACCATGCCTTTGTCCACCGGTACAACGGAATCATATTCCAACGGCACCAGCACTTTGCCGGAAGGGGCCAGCACGCCGGTACCCTGTGCGCCAGTGGCGACCAGCATGCCATTGGCCACGTCGCCCAAGGCGGTGTAACGGGGCTTGATCACCTCGGTACCGGTGCTGTCGATCAATCCGAAAAGCGCCCCTGCCTCCACCCTGCCATAACCTTCATGAAGCTCCCAGGCCTGATCGTACTTGGCCTCCACCACGTTGGCAAAGCTGCGCTTGATATAACCCCATTTGTTCTTGCGTTTCACCGGGATCAATCCGCCCTCCAATACGCCAATATCCGCGTATTGTGGTTGGATCACCCAGTTGCCCAACGTGTCCACCATGCCCCATTTGCCACCCGAGAGCACACGGGCCAGGCCGTTGCGGAAGTCGCCCATGTTGATGGAAAGCGCATTGCCTTCGTACCGCTGGGGGATCACCCAGGTGCCGCCCGGGCCAACGTATCCGCACTTCCCCTTGTCCATCACCAAGGCTAAGCCGTCCTTGAATGGCCCCACGTGGTCATGTTCAACGGCAAGCACTTCATCACCGAACCGGTTGATGATGCCCATGTAACCGCCCCGGCGTACGCGTGAAAAGGGCATGGCCATGAACCCCTCCACCCAGTCGTATTGGCAGGGCACCACCCACTCTCCCTTGTTGTCCACAACCCCGCTCCGGTTGCCCAGCACCACTACGGCCAATCCATTGTGGAAGCGCATGGCCCCATCATAGGCAAACGGGATCACCTCCTTGCCTGCCGTATTGATGTATCCGTAACGATCTCCCTTTGAGGCAGCGGCCATGCCATGGTCGAACTCGCCCACCTCGTCAAAGGCCAGCGGCACGGTCAGCTTCCCGTTCCGGTCCACGGCTCCCTGCATGCCGTTCAGTTCCACGGTTGCCATTCCCTCGCCATAATCCATCACATCGTCATACACGATCGGGATCACGGGGCTGCCCATCTTGTTCACCGAGCCGTTGCGGCCCGACAGGCCCACTTGGGCTTGCCCATGGATGAACGGTTCGGCATAATCAAATTCCGCCTTGATCCGCTCCACGCCGCTGTTGTCGATGAAGCCCCACAAGCCGCCCTGCCTGATCGGGTAAAGCACGAGGCTGGCCACCTTGTAGTCGTTCATCAACTCGCCAATGAACGGATAGTCCGGGTGTTCCTTCAAGAAACGCGTGATATTGGCCACGGTGAGCTCGCGGGTGTAGATGTCGTACATGCTGCGCCACGCGTCGGACACATTGGGATTGCCGGGATACCTGCGGATAAAGGCCGCGTATTCCTCCGGGGTCTTGTGCGGGGTGTTCAGCTTGAGCAGCATGTCCTGGGCGTCCCGCACATGTGTATTGCTTGGATGATCAACGATGAACGCTTCGTATTCGGCGATCGCCCCCGTTGGAGTAGCCTCGCGGTAAATGGCTTCCTGCAGCCTGGTCCGCGCGCTGAAGGTCTCCTTCGCATCGGGATACTGGTGCAGGAAGGCCTCGTAAGCCACGGAGGTATTGGCCTTCTTGGCTTCCTGGAAGGCGAGTTCATCGCGCCGGTCCATGGCTTGGTCTACCAGGTTGCTGCCGGCATAGGCATCTATGAAGCGTTGGTATGCTTCCAGGCGATCGAGGTCGCTGACCTGTTTCCAGGCAATGCCCGCAATGTGGTTCAGTTGGGAGCCGATCGCAGCGGAATCCACGCCTAATTTGGCGGCTTTGCCGCGCCCCTTGGCATCCAAGAGCGCATAGGCCGCCATGGACCGGCGGACCGCCGCATAACTGGAATCCAATTGAAAGAACGGATTGTCCGCCCTGCCCGTGATGACGCTCAACCCGTACCAGGCCGCCGCCGGATGCTTGCCGGTTTCCTTCAACAGCAGGGTACGCGCCTTGAAATAATCATACTCCCCAAGTGCGGCAAAGGCTTTCTCCAAGCGGCCCGCGTAACTGCCCGCGGCACATCCGGCCAGCAGCAGCACCATCACCCATCTCCTCATCGCTTCGCTATGCAGCTTGAACATGCTTCATGCCGTCCTTCAGCGGGCCTAGTTGCACCCGCCGCCCTGCACTAATGGAGGCTGTTGTAGGCACCCTTGAATTCAGGGTCGTCCATGAAGAAATCCTTGCCAAGCTCCAGCGCTGCCCGGGCTCCGCTGCGGTTCCCCTTGCCATTCAAGTAATCGGCGTAGTGGATCAGGGCGTTCTTCATGAGCTTCTGCTGGTCCGGGGGCAGGCTCCCAATGCTCCCGGCACCGTCCAAGGCCGCCTGGTACTTTTTCAGGTCCTCGTCCCCTTCGCGCACCAAATTGCTTTGGTACTCGGTCAACGCCAGCATCAGCCACGCACCGGGGTTTTCCTGATAATAGCGCGTCATGGATTCAAAATACCGCTTGGCCTTGCTCATTTCCTTGGGACCCGCTTCATACAGGTTCATTCCACTCTCCTGGGCCATGGTATTCAGCTCCGCCCAGTAATCCTCGTAATTGTGGAAGAACTCCATGTTCTTGTCCTTCTTCCGGTATTTCTCGGCCCACTTCAAGGCATCCCGGTCGGCCTTCTTGTAGTCATCCATCTCCTGGTACTTCGGGATCTTGCTCATCTCGTAGAGGCACATGCTCATGTACAGGTATGGCAGCGGATCCTTCTTCGTTTTGTCGCTCTGCGTATAGCGCTCCGCCTTGAACAGGCAGTCTTCGTATTTCTCGTCCACGTATTTCACCAGTAGGTCATCGTACGGCTTGCTCTGGGCCCGGGCTGGCGCAGTTGCCAGGAAGGCCATGGCAAGAAGTGCATACAGGGGAGCAAGCAAAAGCCTTTTCATCATGGTGCAGGATTTGGTTCGTGCTTCTACGCAAGATCGATGCCGAAGGTATGCACGACGGCCGATGTACCAAGGGAAGCCGCACCAGGCGCTACTTTCGCGGGCCATGCGAATCGACATCCTCACCGCCCTGCCACGCCTGTTGGACAGCTATTTCAACGAGAGCATCCTGCAACGCGCCCAACAGAAAAAATTGGCCGAGGTTCTGGTGCATGACCTGCGCGACTTCTCCACCGACAAGCACCGGCGGGTGGACGACTATCCCTTCGGCGGAGGCGCCGGCATGGTGATGTCCATTGGGCCGGTCCACAAGGCCATCACATGGCTGAAGGACCAGCGCACCTACGATGAGGTGATCTACATGAGCCCCGATGGCGAATTACTGGACCAGCCCTTGGTGAACCGCATGAGTTCCCTGCGGAACCTCATCATCCTGTGCGGGCATTACAAGGGCGTGGATGAGCGCGTGCGCGAACATCTGATCGACCGCGAGATCAGCATTGGCAATTATGTGCTCAGCGGCGGGGAACTGCCCGCAGCTGTGCTCAGTGATGCGTTGATCCGCCTGCTGCCCGGGGTGCTCGGCGATGAAACGAGCGCCCTTTCGGACAGCTTTCAGGACGGATTGGTCGCTCCCCCGGCCTATACCAGGCCGGAAGCCTATGGGGAGTGGGCCGTGCCACCCGTGCTCCTTAGCGGCCACGCCGCCCGCATCGCGGAATGGCGCCACCAGCAAAGCCTTGAACGCACGCGCCAACGCCGACCGGGCTTGTTGGACGAAAAATGACCCCGGCCCTGAGCCATGCAGGGGAATTTGTGTAATATTGCGCCCCCAAACGGCGGGGTGACCGCCGATCAACTGCTGCGCACAATGGACAAGATCAAGCAACTCGAGAAGACCTGGGCCCCGGTGAAGAACCACGAGGATTTCAAGGCGGGTGACACCGTTACGGTGCATTACCGCATCAGCGAAGGCAACAAGGAAAGAACCCAGCAGTACCAAGGCGTCGTGGTGCAGCGCAAGGGCAGCGGAAGTACTGCCACCTTCACGGTGCGCAAGATGAGCGGGTCCGTGGGCGTGGAACGGATCTTCCCGATCGCCTCCCCGTTCCTGGAGCAGATCGAAGTGAACAAACGCGGCGATGTGAACCGTGCGAGGATCTACTACATCCGCGAACGCCGGGGGAAGAGCGCCCGCATCAAGGAAAAGCGCATGGCCGTTGCCGCTTCGGAAACAGTCCAGCCCCAAGCAAAGGCCAAGAAGGCTGCAGCGGTGGAGTCCAAGTGATCAACACCCCCAACTTTTTCGGAAGGCCCCGCCTGTGCGGGGCCTTTCTGTTTGTACCTATGCCGTGAACAAACCGTAGCATCATCATGGGATTGATCTGGAGCCTCATCATCGGTGGCGTGGCGGGCTGGCTGGCCGGGCGCCTCATGAAGGGCCAAGGCTACGGCCTGGTGGTCAACATCATCCTCGGCTTGGCGGGCGGCCTCTTCGGCGGCTGGATATTTGCCATCCTGGGCTTGGCCACCACCAATGCCATCGGCCAGTTGATCTGCGCAACGGCTGGCGCCGTTCTGCTCATTCTATTGGTGCGGGCATTGCGGAAATAAGTTCCTGTGGCTGGCGGCGAAAGTGGTGGTATTCGCCACATTTACGTGGCCCCCTCCCAGGTGCGTTCCCCACTGTGGCCTGCTCCAGTCACGATAGTAGGGCCCGGCTGTGCCTCATCCACGGGGGCCGCGTGTGGTTGGCCTCTCAACGCCTCACCCCACCAGCTCCTTGTTCCGGTTGGGAATATCGTCCTTGCTGAAGGTCACTTTATCCTCTTCCTCCTTCAGTTTCATCACCAAGGCAAGGGCATCCGGCACCACGTCGCTGCACAGGGTGAGGAAACTGCCGGGTTTGGCCGTGGCGATGGCATGCCGGATCGCTTCCTCTTCCTTTTTAATGATCGTGTACTTCTTGCCGGGATCCACTTCCTTGATGCCCTTCACCATCAAGGCGATGATGTCATCGTCGCTCTTCCCGCGCAGGTTGCGGTCCTGGCGGATGATGATCTCGTCGAACATCTTCGCACTGAGCCGCCCTAGGGTGACCGTATCCTCATCCCGGCGGTCGCCCACCCCGGCGATCACACCCACCTTCGGACTGTCGGGCACCTTGGCCAGGAAGCGGCCCAGGGCCTCGAAACCATGGGGGTTGTGCGCATAATCCACCACCACCTGGAAGTTCTTGAACTGGAACAGGTTGAGGCGGCCGGGAGTTTGTGCAGGAGAGGGCACGAAGGTGTTCAATGCTTCGCGCAGTTCCTCCACCTTCACCCCGCGCACATATGCCGCCAGCACGGCAGGCAGGATGTTCTGGATGTTGAAAACGGCCTTGCCCCCAAAGGTGAGCGGCACATTCACGGCCTTTTCAATGCGCAGCTTCCACTCACCCTTGCTGATGGTAATAAAGCCGTTTTCATAGATGGCCGCCAGGCCGCCCAGCTTGCAGTGCTGGCGGATCAACCGGTTGGATTCATCCAGGCTGAACAGGGCGATCTTGGCTTGGCACTGCTTGCGCATGGCCATCACCAGTTCATCATCGGCATTGAGGATGGCATAGCCATCGTTGCGCACGCTGCGCGGTACGATGGCCTTTACTTGGGCCAGCTCCTCCACGGTATTGATGTCCTTCAGGCCGAGATGGTCCGCTGCCACGTTCGTACAAATGCCCACGTCGCAACTCTCGAAGCCCAGGCCGCTGCGCAGCATGCCGCCGCGCGCAGTCTCCAGCACCGCCAGGTCCACCAAGGGATCCTTGAGCACGAACTGTGCGCTGATCGGCCCGGTGCAATCACCTTTCATCAGCATGCGGTTCATGATGTACACACCGTCCGTGCAGGTCATGCCCACCTTGTGCCCGTGGCTGCGCATGAGGTGCGCGATCAGGCGGGTGGTGGTGGTTTTTCCATTGGTGCCGGTAACGGCAATGATGGGGATGCGGCTCGGTGTTCCGGGCGGGAAGAGCATGTCCACCACGGGTTCCGCCACGTTGCGCCCCAAACCTTCCGTGGGGTCCAAATGCATTCGGAAGCCAGGTGCGGCGTTCACTTCCAGCACGGCACCGCACTCATTGAGGGGGCGTGTGATGTCGGTGGTCATGATATCGATGCCGCAGATGTCCAGGTCGATGATGCGCGAGATGCGCTCGGCCATGAAGATGTTGTAGGGATGCACCAGCTCCGTAACGTCCGTGGCCGTGCCACCCGTGCTGAGGTTGGCGGTGGCCTTCAAATACACGGTTTCACCCGCGGGCGGAATGCTGTCCGGGGTGAGGTTGCTGCGCTGGAGCAGGTCCAGGGTGTGCTGGTCAATGTCCACTTGGGTGAGCACCTTTTCATGCCCGTACCCGCGGCGGGGGTCTTTATTGAGCTCTTCCACCAACTGGGTGATGGTGTGCTTGCCATCGCCCACCACACAAGCGGGCGTGCGTTTGGCCGCGGCCACGAACTTGTGGTTGATCACCAGCAGGCGATGGTCCAGCCCTTTGATCTCCTTTTCCACCACCACGCTTCGGCTGATCTCCTTGGCCAGGGCCAACGCAGCTGTCGCTTCCTCCAAGTTCTTGATGCCAATGGTGGCCCCGCGCCCGTGGTTGCCGCCAATGGGTTTGATCACGCACGGGAACCCCACAGATTCCAATGCTGCAACGAGGCCTTCCTCCGTGCGCACCACCCGCCCTTTGGGCACCGGTATCTCATAGCTCTCCAGCAACTGCTTGGTCTCTTCCTTGTCGCAGGCGATCTCCACGCCGATGTTGCTGGTGCGACTGGTGACCGTGGCCCGGATGCGCTTCTGGTGCACGCCATGGCCCAGCTGCACCAAGCTTTGGCCGTTCAGGCGCAACCAGGGGATGCCCCGCCGGGCGGCCTCCTCCACAATGGAGCCGGTGCTGGGGCCGAGGCGCGTTTCCTCGCGCAGCTCGCGCATGCGCCGGATGTCCTCCTGAAGGTCGTACCCTTCACCGGCCACCAAGGCCTCCGCAATGCGCACCGAGGCACGTGCGGCATACAGGCCCACGGCTTCCTCAATGTAGCTGAACACCACGTTGTACACACCATGGTCACCGGTGGAGCGGGTCCGGCCGAAACCCGTGTCCATGCCGGCCAAGGTTTGGATCTCCAAGGCGATGTGCTCGATCACATGGCCCATCCAGGTGCCGCGCTGTACCCGCTCGAAAAAGCCGCCTTCGTGCTCTTCGCTGCACCGGTGTGAATACAGGGACGGAAGCAGGTCCTTCATGCGCTGGAAGAACCCCGGGATCTTGTCCGTGGGGCGCTCCTCCAGCCCCTCTATGTCCAACCGCATCACGATCAGGTGCTGCCGGTTGACAGACCAAAGATTGGGGCCGCGCATGGCCTTGAGTTCCAGGATACGCATGGGGAATGGGGGTTGATCGGCGGTCAATGTATGAAGAGGACGCTGTTGAACAAATTCGGCACCTCGCCGTACCACTGGACCGGGGCCTTTAAGTTTGCCCCGCTGCCCCGGCACAACCAATTCGGGTTGCAGCATCCGGGGGGGCCAAACACAGGCACATGGATATGACGCCCAAAGGAAGACTGATCGCCATCGGTGGTGCGGAGGATAAAGGGAACGGAAACGACAAGAACGGGACGGACGCCGGCACGTACATTGAATCCAGCATCCTGCGTAGGGTGGTGGATGAAATGGGCGGCCCTTCCGCGCGCATCGCGCTGATCACCACGGCAAGCTCCATACCCGATGAGGTGGCCCAGAACTATCGGGAAGCATTCGGCAAATTGGGGGTCGCCGACCTGGACGTTTTGGACATCCGCGAGCGGATGGATGTTGGACCGGAGATGGAAAAACGCTTGGAAGAAGCCGGTGGGGTAATGATCAGTGGCGGCAACCAATTGCGTTTGACCACCACCTTCGGCGGCACGGCCTTTCTGAAGATCCTCAAGCGGCGCTACCAGGAGGAAGAAGGCTTCGTGATCGCCGGCACCAGCGCCGGGGCCATGTGCATGAGCAGCACCATGATCTACCAAGGGCAAAGCGCCACCGGTCTGGTGAAGGGCGGCGTGAAGATGACCACCGGCCTGGGGTTCATCGCGGACGTGGTGATCGACACCCACTTCGTGAACAGGGGCCGCTTTAGCCGCCTCACACAATGCATCTCGGGCAACCCCACCGCCATCGGCATCGGATTGGGCGAAGACACCGGCGTGGTGGTGTCCGGAGGGGAGCACTTGGAAACGATCGGCAGTGGCCAGGTCATGTTGTTTGACGGGCACGACATCAGCTATTCGGACCTCGCCGATGTGGAGGAAGGCGAGGTATTCAGCATCGAAGGCATGCGCATCCACATCATTTCCAAGGGCCATAGTTATTCGCTGCGCGACCGGATGTTCACTGGCAAGCCTGCCTCAAGGCGCCAGCCGGTGTAACGGGGCCACCACCAGCCCCTTCCATGGGGAGATCGTTCCACGGTCAGGTCACGGGCCGTGCATTCATCCCATCATCGCGCCGCCGCTACGCCTGTCAAAAGTGCAGATGCCGGAATTTGGCATTGTATTTCCATGGTGATGGAAAGCAATTCAAAAACTAATGAGCACCAAAGGCACGTTTCTGGGGATTGCAGCCGGATTGGCTGCCGGCATTGCGATCGGGATTCTACTGGCACCACGTTCGGGAAAGGAAACACGTGAACGGCTGAAAAAGAAAGGCCGGGAGGTGAAGGACGAGGTGGAAGACCTGCTGGACCATGGCTTCGAGCATTGGCGCAACACGCGAAACACCGTTGTTGAACGCGCCCACATGACCGCAGCCGACATCAAGGACTTCCTGGTTTTCATGGCTACCGAAGGCACCGACCTCAAGGAGCGGATCAAGCAGGACATTAAGGGCCGCCCGAGGGGTGGATCGGCCACGGCCGCCAGCGCGGACCAAGTGATCAACAATTGACCGGCAGCCCAGCACTTGGGAACACCATCGAGGCCGCCTTTGCAGTTGCTGCTTAGCTTTATGCCATGATCTCCGGAGCATCGTCAAAAGCTGGCAGTGGGCCTGGTGATCGGTCGGGGCAGGACCTCGACCTTGACGGATTTCTCGGATCAGCAGCAGCTGAAGCCAAGGGCTATTGGGAAGCACAAAAGCAGGTCATGTTGCTTTCCGTTTCCGAGCGGGTGGGCAGCGCCTTGGGCACTACGGTGGGCATGATGCTCTCAGCTTTTGCGGCTTTGACGGCGCTGCTCTTTGCCAATGGGGCCTTGGCCCTGTGGATCGGTGGGATGCTCGGTGGCACAGCTTGGGGTTTTTTAGTTGTAGGCGGCATCTACTTCATCCTGTTCCTGATCCTGCACTTTGTGGCACGTGACGCGATCCGCAAACGCATTACCCTGCTTTTCGTCAATACGATTCTGCGTGATGGGGAAGAGTGACGGCTTCACCAGCTTGGCCGAGTTGCACGCCGAAAAGGAACGCGTGACCTCGCTGCGCGACGGCCATGCAGCACGGCTCGAAGACCTTTATACCACCTTGCGTAGCGCCGAATTCCGGAAGAGGCTTGCCAAGGAGGCATTGGGGGATGCGATGAACGGCGTGCTTTCACACAGCATGCTGGGCACGATGATCGGGCGCGGCGGAGTGGCCGGTGGTTTGAGCTTGGCCATGCGTTCCGGCAGCGGCGGTTGGATGCGGCGCGCCGGGCTCTTCGCGCTGGGCTTAGTGGCCCCAGCCTTGATAGACCGGTTGCAGCACGTGCCCTTTGCGAAGATCGGTTCGGAAGTACGGGTGAGCCTTGACCGCCTGCGCAACCACCTCGATCAACGGCGTGCGGCAAGGGAACAAGACCTCCGGAACTGAACCAAGCCCATCTGCCCGTGAGCCCTCCCACCCCACCGATCCCGCCCCACGGCCGCATCACGGATCCATTGGCGCGTTATGTCCTGGTGCTTTTGGCGCTGATCGGCACAGTAGCGGTCCTGGCTCTGGCCAAAGACCTGTTCATCCTGTTGTTCGTGGCCGGCATCTTCACTTTCCTGCTGCTTCCGCTTTGCCAAGCCATGGAACGCAGGGGCATCCCCTTGTGGCTGGCGGCCACGCTGAGCTGCATCCTGCTGGTGCTTTTGTTTTTCGGCGTGCTGGCCTTCCTCGGCGCCCAGTATGCGCATTTCGGCCGGGACCTGCCCCGGCTTGAAGCTGCCCTGATGGGCAAGGTGGGTGAAGCACAGGCCTATCTTGAGGGCCGCTTCGCCATTTCGCAGGACCGGCAGGTGGATTGGCTTCAGGGCAAGCTCGCCGAGCTGGCCGAGCGGGGAGCCACCATGGCAGTCCAGCTTTTCGCCGCCACGGGTGCGGCATTCGCCACGGCGGTGATCATCCCGATCATCACCTTCTTCCTGCTGCTGATGAAGGGCCGCTTCCGCGAGTTCTTCTCCCGCCTGCGCACCAACCGAGACGGTGCCGTGCTGCGCGTAGTGGAGAACATTGCCCTGCTTTCCCGCAAGTGGATCAGGGGCGTGCTGATCGTCATGGTCTTCGTGGCCGTGCTGGATTCCATCGGATTCCTGGTGCTGGGCCTGGAATACGCCATCCTGCTCGGCACCACGGCGGCGCTGCTCAATGTGATCCCGTACCTCGGTCCCTGGCTGGGCGCCCTGATCCCCGTCGTGATCGCCTTGCTCACCAAGGATTCGGCCACGGCTGCCCTGGGCGTGGTGGCAGTGATCGCCGTAACGCAGTTCATGGACAACAATTTCATCACCCCCAAGGTGGTGGGCTCCAGCGTAAGCATCAATCCGCTCGCCAGCATGGTCGCCTTGATCGCCTGGGGAGCCTTGTGGGGGTTCATGGGCCTGATCCTCGCTATTCCCATCACCGGCATGATCAAGCTCGTGTTCGACGAAATACCCACGCTGAAACCCTGGGGTTACCTGCTTGGTGATGACAAGGCCCCGGCGAAGGTGCACTTGCGGGTGCCCCGCCTGCCATTCCGGCGGCGCAAAGCGCCCAAGGCCGATCCGGGCCAATGAACGGCGGGCCTCACAGCACCTGCAGCACCATACACTTCAAGTAGTGCGTCTCAGGAATGGACCAATGCACGGGATGGTCCGAGGGCTGTCCGCCCCTGTACACTTCGCGCAACTCGCGGTGTGCATCCTTGGCGGCATCGGCAATGGTTTGGCGGAACAAATCGGTCACCATGTGCTGTGAACAGGAGCAAGTGACCATGAATCCGCCCGGCGGCAGCATCTTGATGGCACGCAAGTTGATCTCCTTGTAACCCCTCAGGGCGCCGTCCAGCGCGGCACGGCTTTTGGCAAAAGCCGGCGGGTCCAACACCACCACATCCCACGGCCCTCCCGCCGCCGCCGGCGAGGACAGGAAGTCGAACACGTTTACGGCCTCGAAGCGGCACGTGCCCTCCAAGCCGTTCAACCGGGCATTGTGCCGGGCGAGCTCCACGGCATCGGCGCTGATATCCAGTCCAAGCACCTCACGAGCCCCGTACTTGGCCGCATGCAGGGCAAAGCCACCGGTATGGGTGAAGCAATCCAGCACCTTGGCTCCCCGTGCCATGTGTTCGAGGGCCGCATGGTTCAGCCGCTGGTCCAGGAAATGCCCGGTTTTCTGCCCTTCCGCCACATCCACGGCGAAGAGCAGGTCATTTTCACGTATCTCCAACCGTGTATCAAAAGCTTCGCCGATGAAGCCCTTCACCTGCGGCAGTCCCTCTTTTTCCCGCACGGGCACATCATTGCGTTCATAGATGCCGCGTGGCTGCACCACTTCGCGCAGTGCTTGCACCACTTCCGCCTTGAAGCGGTCCATGCCAAGTGCCAAGGTCTGCACCACCAGCACATCGTTGAACTTGTCCACCACCAAGGCCGGCAGCCCGTCGGCTTCACCGAACACCACCCGGCAGCTCGCCGGTTGGCCCATGCGTATGCGCAGGTCCCATGCTGCCTGCACCTTCCGCCTGAAAAAGCCCGCATCGATCGGCTCATCCAGGTCCTTGGTGAGCATACGCACCCGGATCTGCGACAGCGGGTTGAAGTAACCCTGCCCCAAAGGGCCGCGCTTCACGTCGAACACCTGCACCACATCACCGGGCGCCGGACGGCCGTCCATGCGCAGCACTTGATTGCCGTACACCCACGGGTGGCCCGAACGCACTCGTTGGCGCGTGTCATCGATGTAGAGCCGGTTGCGCATCTCGGGGCGCGAAGGTAGACCTGCGGCGGCGGCGCGATCGGGCCAACGGGGCCTACTCTACGGGCAACGGCGGATACAACAGCAGCATGAAGGCTAACTTTGGTCCTCGATGACCGCCCGCTCCCTCCTGCTCCCGGCCTGTTTGCTCACCCTATGGGCACATGCGCAAAACCGCCTTGATGCCGTGGTGGAAACCAAACGATTCCACGAACCTGGCAAGGGCGAACTGGTGGACGTGAACATCTCCGTCCTCGGCAGCACGGCAGTATGGGCCATGGACGACCGGGGATTTGTGCAGGCCAAGGTGGATGCGCTCATCACCGTGGGCCGCGATGGAGGCATCGTTGATTTCCGCAAAGTGCAGGTGGCCTCGCCCGAACGCTCGGATACGCTCCAAGGAGACTTCACCTTCCAGGAGCGCTTTCTGTTGAGCCCCGGGGCCTATGTTGTTACCGTAAGGCTCCACGATGCCAACTTGGCCGATACCGCCGGCACCTTCGTGGAACTGCCCTTGGTGGTGGCCGCCCGTAGCGGGGATGCCACGCTTTCCGACATCATGTTCACCCGGAAGCAACTGGATGGACGTGAAGTGGTGCCTTTCCCCGGTTCGTACTTTCCCGCTGAGGAAAACAGAATGGGCATTTATTCCGAAGCCTACGGAACCTTGGACCGCTTCGGAAGCCAAGGCCCCTTTCTGGGGGTCGCACAAATAGAGCATTACGAGGCCGGCGGCATCGTGGGCAACTTCAGGCACGTCCAGCGCCTCACCGCGGACACGGTGGTGCCCATGGCGCTGGAGTTCGGCATCGGCAAGCTCCCCACCGGCAACTACTTGCTGGCCGTTGAACTGCGGGACCGCAATGACTCGCTCGTGCAGCGCCGCACCCAGTTCTTCCAACGCAACAACCCCATTGTGCTGGACCCCGGGTCCATCATGGATGGGGCGCTAGGGCCCAATTTCACCGATGCGTTCACCGACGTGGACACCTTGGCCGAGTACCTCCTTTCCATGCGGCCCATTGCGGACGACCTGGAGCGGAAAATGATCGATGACCAAGCTAAGAACCGCAACCCCGGGGTGATGCGCCAAGTGATCTATGCGTTCTGGTACAACCGTGCCCCTACCGACCCCAAAAGTGCATGGGAGCGTTACCTGCAGGCGGTGCAGTACGCCAATAAACACTACGGTTGCCGCAATATGCGCGGCTTCCAGAGCGACCAGGGGTACATCTACCTCCGCTATGGGGCCCCGAACACCGTGGTGGACCGAAGGAATGAAACCGGCGTGGTACCCTACATGATCTGGCATTACTACCGGTCCGGCCGTTACTCGGACCGCCGCTTCGTCTTTTACCAACCTGAACGCTCCACCACGTGCTGGACCCTGCTGACTTCGGACATGCCCGGGGAGATCAACAACAGCCGGTGGCTGGACCAGATCGTGCCCGGCGCCTCCGATGGCGGCCTCAAGCGCGAGGAGGTGATGGAAAACTACAACAACCCGAGGTGACGCCCGCTGCCATCAAGGCCCAATGGTGCCTCCGCAGGGTGGATCGATCGGGTTCCCAGTAATTTCGGGCCGTGCCAACGGTATTGCCCATCGAACGCTTTCTGGAGGCCGGCGTGCCGGTGCTGGATGTACGCTCACCGGGTGAATTCACCCAGGGGCATATCCCGGGTGCGGTGAACCTTCCCTTGTTCAGCGATGGCGAACGGGCGGCGGTGGGCACACTTTACAAACAACAAGGCCGCGATGCCGCCATGTTGGAAGGTTTGCGCATCGTGGGTCCCAAACTGGCCACCCTGGTGGAGCAAGCCCGGTCCATCGCCCCCGGGGGGAAGGTGGCCGTGCATTGCTGGCGTGGCGGCGAACGCAGTGCCAGCGTGGCCTGGCTTCTTGAAAAAGCCGGGTATGTCAACGTGGCCACTTTGGCCCATGGCTACAAAGCCTTCCGCCACCACGTGCTCGCCTCCATCGGCCAACCTTGGAACCTGCAGGTCCTTGGGGGCTTCACCGGAACCGGGAAAACCCGTTTGCTTCAGCAGCTCCGCCAGCAAGGTGCGCAAGTGCTGGACCTGGAAGCCTTGGCGCGCCACAGGGGATCGGCCTTCGGTGGCATAGGGCAACCGGCACAACCATCCACCGAGCAGTTCGAAAACCTCATTTGGGCAGGGCTCCGCCACATGAACCTCGGCAGGCCCGTATGGGTGGAAGATGAAAGCCAACTGGTGGGCCACGCCAAAATACCCGATGCTTTCTTCCTACAGATGCGCAACGCCCCGTTGACCTTTGTGGACCTGCCCCTGACTGAGCGCGCAAGAAATTTGGTGGAGGACTACGGCTTCCTTCCCAAGGAGGAACTTGCAGCTGCGGTGCTGAGGATCCAGAAACGCCTTGGGCCGCAATGGACCAAGGCCGCCTTGGAGGCCTTGGACAATGACAACTTGGGGAAGGTGGCTGAGATCACCTTGGCCTATTACGACAAAACCTACCGCCGGGGCTTGGCCCACCGCCCCCCTGAGGGCATCCGCCGGATCCCCGCCACAAACCTGTCCGTGGCAGACCTGGCCCAACACATCCTTGAAGATGACCGATGAACAACCACCGCCTGTGCTCCTGACGCAATACAGCCATGGCGCTGGGTGCGGCTGCAAGATCGCGCCCAATGAACTGGAGAAGATCCTGAAGGGTGCCATAGGCAGCATGCCCGACCCCAAGCTGCTGGTGGGCTTCCAAACCCGTGATGATGCCGCCGTGTACGACATCGGCGACGGGCGGGCGGTGATCAGCACCACCGACTTTTTCATGCCCATTGTGGATGACGCCTTCGATTTCGGCCGCATTGCCGCCACCAACGCCCTGAGCGATGTGTATGCCATGGGCGGAAAGCCGCTGATGGCCGTGGCCATTCTCGGCTGGCCCTTGGAAAAGCTCGGTGCGCCACTGGCTGCCCGGGTTGTGGACGGCGGCCGGAAGGCTTGCCTTGATGCCGGTATTCCCCTGGCCGGCGGACACACCATTGATGCGCCGGAGCCTTTCTTCGGCTTGGCTGTCACCGGCGAAGTGGAGATCCGCCACCTGAAGCGCAACGACTCTGCCTGTGAGGGCGATGTGCTGCTGCTCACCAAACCCATTGGCGTCGGGGTCCTAAGTACTGCCAGAAAGCGGGGCATCCTCCGCCCTGAACACGGCGACATAGCGCGCGACCTGATGGTCGCCCCCAATGCGGTGGGCGCCATGCTGGGCCGCATGGAGGGAGTGCATGCCCTTACCGATGTGACCGGGTTCGGACTGCTGGGCCATTTACTGGAAATGTGCAAGGGCAGCGGCTTGGCCGCCACGATCAATTATGCCGATGTGCCCGTGATCCCCGAGAGTGCGGCATACGTCAAGCAGGGATGTTATGCGGACGGTGCCCTTCGAAATTGGAATAGCCTGGCACAACACGTCGAAGGAAAGTTGGGCATGGAACCGTTGTTGATCTTGAACGACCCACAAACCAGCGGAGGATTGCTCGTCGCCTGCAATCCTCTGTTTATGGATGAAATAACATCATTGGTCGAAAGTCAGGGTGGTCGTGCATCTATGATCGGAAGAATGCTTGGACCGGCAGATGAAAAATTCATTTCCGTGGAAATGCAATAATTGATGGAAATATTTGCAAATTCTTGGTATTGCGTTCAGAAACTCGCTTCGGTGAACTGTACTTTTGCTCCATAAACCTGAACTAATGGCAAAAAGACGCCTGAACGAGAAGAACATCGACCAACTTTTGGCGCATTACCGCAATGAACGTCGGCACCTTGTCTATCAATTGGACCTGGTGAAAGCCGCCATCGAAGATTTGAAACAGCAAAAGGTCAGTGGTGGATCCGGCACCGATGGAAAGGAAGCGACTGATGGGGTGAAGGAAGTGAAGGTGAAACGCGGGCCGGGACGCCCCAAAGGCAGCACGAACAAGGTGGCAGGCAAGCCTGGAAGGCCTAAAAAGCGCGAACGCAAGGAACGCGAGCTGAACGAATGGGACAAGATGGTGATCGACACGATCACCGACCGCGGGCTGCTGCTCCCCAAGGAGGACCTGTTGGATGCGGCGACTACCTGGGCGAAGGTTTACAAACCGCAATTGTCCAAACCGGAAGTGGAAACTTTTCTGACCCGTACGCTCCAAAAGCTTAGCGGCAAGAAGAAGCTGCTCGGCACCCACCACAGCGGACTGCGCCGCGGGTACCACTACGGATTGATCGACTGGTTCTTCCAAAGTAGCGGCAAGTTGCGCAAGCAGCATTACGACCGTTTGGTGCTGAAGCCCGCAACAGAACTGGAACCGGCGGAAGCCTAACCTTGCAAACATGACGAATGGCGGCCCTGGTGCCGCCATTCCTGTTTGCGGCCCAGTGGTTAACTTGGCCGTTACATTCCTCCGGCACATGAAGAATATCCTTGTCGCCCTTGAGCTGAGGGCCGATACAGCCCGGGTGCTCCGGCAGGCCACTGAACTGGCCGTTGCTTGCCATGCCAAGCTGTGGTTGTTGCATGTGGCCGACCCCGACCCCGACTTTGTGGGGTATGAAGCAGGCCCCCAATACATACGCGACATCCGGGCCGAGGCGCTGAAGGAAGAACGTGCCAAGCTCCATCAGATCATCTCCGACCTCACCCTCCAAAAGGTGGAAGCCCAGCCCATTATGGTGATGGGCTCTACGGCGGAAACCATCCTGGCCGAAGCCGAGCGGTTGAACGTGGACCTGATCGTGATGGGAACGCATGGACGGCGGGGCTTGGCCAAGGCGTTCTTGGGCAGCACCAGCGATGATGTGTTGCGCGCCAACCGGTTCAGTGTGCTGGTGGTGCCCACGCCCTCCGAAGGGTAGCGACCAGGGCGGAGAGCTCGGCCACATCATTTTCCCTCCCTTCCGGCCGGAAGGGAGGGGCTGCTTTTGAAAAGGGATGAAACACCACTTGCACAACGTCATTAAGCCATCAGCATTGGCGCTGGCCCTGCTAACGGCATCCGTTTCCACCGCACAATCCAGCGGCTTCGGGGCCGGCATCATCCTGGGGGAACCCACGGGCATTTCGGTCAAGGGCTGGGTCGGAAACGACCGTGCCATCGACGGTGCCGTGGCCTGGTCCGTCCGCGACCGGGCGTACCTCAGCCTGCATGCCGACCTCCTCTTCCACAACATGGAACTGATCAAGCTCGGCAAAGGACGCATGCCGCTATACTACGGCCCGGGTTTGCGCCTGCGCTCCTGGAACGGTGACCGTTATTGGGACCATGGGCGATGGCACCGGTACGATGGCAGCCGCACCAGCTTGGGCGTCCGGTTCCCCGTTGGGTTGGCCTATCTGCCGGACAAGGCTCCAGTGGACATCTTCCTGGAACTGGTGCCGGTGTTGGACCTGCTGCCCGGAACCTCCTTCGATGTCAGCGGGGCTATTGGCGTCCGCTACTGGTTCTGATGCGGCGTACGGGAGAGCGGTCCAGCCCCTTGTTCGCCGCCAACGGCCCCTTGTAGAGCAGGTAGTACACGCCGGCTGAAACGGTGCAACCGATGGCGGCCCCGGCCAGGATATCTTCGGTGAAATGCTGGGACAGGTACACCCGTGAGAAAGCCATCAGGGCGGCCAGCACGGCCAAGGCCATCGCCAGTGGCCTGCGGCCGATCACAACGGCCACTGCCGCACACATGCTATACGCCGCAGTGGCATGGCCGCTGGGGAAACTGAAATGCTGGTGCAGGTCCAGGCCGGAAACCAACTGCAGGCCCGGCATCTGCCCCAGGAACATCGAGGGCCGATCGAGGTCGAACACCGCGCGCTTGAGGAACTGGGTCAACAGAGCGCTCAGACCGGTGGACAGGCCCATCATCAGGGCCGCCCGCCAATTGGCCAGCAATAGCAACAAGGCTGCGGCCACGGCCACCCAGCCGTTGGCCATGGTGGTCAACACCAGGAACGTGCCATCCAGCAACGCACTGTGCCAACTGTTCATGGCCACGTGAAAGTGGAAGCGTCCCATTTGCCACAGCCCCGCCATGGCCGGCATGGCCAGCACCACGCTCACCAGCAGGAAATACCGAAGGCTCTTGTCACGCATGGCCCAAAGGTATTCGCATCCCCAGGCAGGCCATGGGCACAAAAAAAGCACCGGGACCGGTGCCTTTTTTCAATGGGGTGGGCAGCCTCAGGCGTTGTAGTAGCCTTTTGCCTTGGCCCGCTTGATGGCCTCGGCGATGCCCAACTTGGAGATCGTGCGCATGCCGGCAGCGCTCACCCGCAGGCTCACCGTACGGTTCTCTTCGGGGATGAAGTACTTGCGGTCCTGCAAATTGGGCACGAACGTGCGGCGGGTCTTGCGGTTGGAGTGGCTCACCTTGTTGCCCGTGACAACTTGCTTTCCGGTGATCTGGCAGATGCGTGACATGGCGTTGCGTTTTCGGGCTGCAAATGTAGGAAAAAGCTTGAATTTACGGTGAAAGGCCCATGTCGCCCACAAATCCCTTCGCCCTCGCGCGCCTCCGCCTTGCAGGGCCTTGGGTTACCCCTTCGTTCGTGGAGCCGAGATCAATTGTTTGCGCAGCATGTTCAGCGCGGCGGTCGCAGCCCGGCTGATCACCAGGTCGCGGGTACCCATGAACACGCCCCGCTCGCTCACCACCCCGTCCGGGCCTGCCACCGCTATCCAAACGGTGCCCACCGGTTTGTCCGGGGTACCTCCGTCAGGACCTGCGATACCCGTGGTGGAAACCGCCCAATCGCTCTTCAGGGCTGTGCGCACCCCCATGGCCATCTGTTCCGCAACCGGGCCGCTCACCACACCATTGAGTTCCAGCATATCGCGGGGGATGCCCAATTCAGCCATCTTCACCGCATTGGCATAGCTCACCACTCCGCCGATGTAGTAGGCCGAACTGCCGGGCACCGAAGTGATCAGGTGGCTGAGGAAACCACCTGTGCAGCTTTCGGCCAAAGAAAGGGTCTGACCAGATTCCCGCAGCAAGCCACCTACCACCTCTTCCAACTCGGTGCGACCTTCCCCGAAGATCAATTCCGGTATCAGGCGGTAAAGCGCTTCCACTTGCCGGTCCACCCTATTTCTGGTGAACGCCGCATCCTTCCCGGCATAACTGCTCAGGCGCAACCTTACCTGGCCCGGTGAAGGCAGGTAGGCCAGCCTGATGCCTTCCCCCTCCAATCCACTTTCCCAATCGGACAGCCGCTCGGCCAAGGGTGTTTCACCCATCCCTGTGGTGCGGATGGTGCGGTGCACTATGGCCGGCGGCCTGAACATGCCCTGCAAGCGCGGAAGCACACTCCCGTGCATGATCGCCTGCATCTCGTAGGGAACCCCTGGGAGGCTTGCGAACACGCGCCCATCCTTTTCAAACCACATGCCGCTGGCCGTACCGAGCAGATTGGGCAGCACAGTGCAGGACTCGGGCAGCATCGCTTGGGCCAGGTCCGCCGGCTGGATCCTCCCGGGATCGCGTCCCAACCGGCTGAAAAGTCCAACCACCCGTGCCTCCGCTTCAGGGTTGCGCACCAGGCGGGTGCCGAAGAATTCGCACAAGGCACGCTTGGTGACATCATCCTTGGTTGGCCCCAAACCGCCAGTAAGCAAAACGATATCCGTACGGGTGGTCCGCAACGCGTCCACAATGGTGGCTTGGTCGTCGCCCACCACACGGCCCAGCACGGTGCGGATGCCTGCCAATCCCAGTTCCTGCCCTATCCAGGCGGCATTGGTGTTGAGCACCTGCCCAATGAGCAATTCGTCGCCGATGCACAAGCATTCGGCGGTTACTTCCCTGATGGTGTCCATGGCGTTCGTCTTGCTGGCGCGGTCGTCTCTTCCCGTCAACCGTGCATTTCCGGCTGCGTGCCATAGCGCGCCACCACTTCAGCCTCATAGGCAAGGAATTTCTTCCAACGGCTATCCACGTCCACCCGGCCTCCGTATTGCCGGGCCAAGCCGATAAACGTGCTGTAGTGCCCTGCCTCGCTCTCCATCAATTCCCGGTAGAAGGTGCGCAACTCTGCATCCTCCACCGTTTCCGACAACATCTTGAAGCGCTCGCAGCTTCTCGCCTCGATCATGGCGGAAAAGAGCAGCCGGTCCACTAAGCGCTCTTCCGTACTGCCGTCCTTGCGCACGAAAGCCAGCAACTCGTTCACGTAGTTGTCCTTCTTCTCCGGCTCCAATGCCCACCCACGGGCCTCAATGCGTTCCACCACCATGCCGAAGTGCGCCATTTCCTCCTGTGCGATCTGCAACAACTCCCTCACCAAGCTGGTCAAGCCGGGATTGCGCACGATGATAGCCAAGGCATTGCTGGCTGCTTTGTGCTCGCACCACGCATGATCGATCAGTAGGGTGCGGAGGTCTTGTGTGGCCAAGGCCGCCCAGCGGGGGTCGGTGGGGAGTTGGAGGTGAAGCATGGTCAATGGCAAAGGAAGGCAACCCCAGGCTGGCAGGCAACACCTACCGCTTTCCGGCTTAGTTGCACGGATGTAATCACCTCCAATGAAACAGGTGGGGGTAGCACGGCTCCTGCCACCAGCCGATGGAAAGGCATTTACCAACCGGATGGGAACGGCCTTGCTTGACAAAGCACTTTCAAAGATCATAATATTGCATTCATCGAATCCCGGGCAACATTCGTCGATAGGATTTGACCATTCGTTGAAAACCAAGGCCTCCCCAAGGAACTCGTTCAAAAACAACCGGAAGATGAAGACAACGATACCCCCCATTGTGCATCCATGCTGCTCTGCCAAGGCTGTGCTTTGGTCGTTAGCCTTGCTCTTGGGCACGCCACAACTGGCACGATCACAGAGCTATTGTACCGCTGGTGCCAATACGCCTGGCGCCGCAGGCATCACCGAGGTGGTGTTCAATGAGATCAGCAACGCATCGGTGGCTACCCCGGCCTATTCGAATTTCACCGCACAAATCACCAACGTGGTGGTGGGCAATTCCTACCAGCTATCGGTGAAGGTGGTGGCCACCGGCACCTTATTTGGGAGCCCGACCAATACGGCCATGGCCTGGATCGACTGGAACCAGAACGGTACGTTCGAGGCCTCGGAAAGCTATGCCTTGGGCACCCTGAACGCCGGTCTTTTCGGCAGTGAAGCAGAGGGTTATACCAGTGCTTCGCCATTGAACATCACCGTACCCGGCACCGCATTGGGCGGCAACACCCGCATGCGGGTCCGGACACGGCGTGGCAGCGCGCCCTCCGCTTGCGGCAATATCAACCACAGCGAAGCGGAAGACTATACCGTGAACGTGATCGTGCCCGTCTATTGCAGCGGTACACCGGCACCTGGCCTGACCACTACCTCCACGGCCATTCCCTGCCCGGGCATTCCGTTCACCTTGGGCATGCAGAACAATTCCGCGGACCTGGGCCTCACTTACCAATGGCAAAGCAGCACTACCGGCTTGGCCGGCTCCTATGCAAACAACGGCTTGGGCACAGCTCCTACGCAAGTTACCAGTGCAACCGTGCCCACTTGGTACCGCGTGGTGGTCACGTGTTCCGGGCAGGACGGGATCAGTACGCCGGTAACCGTCTCACCAAGCCCGTTTGCCGCCGCCTGTTATTGTGCCGTCACCGCCAACAGCAATGATGCCACCGGGATCACCAGGGTACAATTGGGCACCATCGACAACAGCACGAGCTCGGCCCCGGTCTATAGCGATTTCAGCAACTTGACCACCGTGATGAACGCCGGCGACAGCTATCCCTTGACCGTAACGGCAAATGCCCCAGGGTTCACCCTGGCGTACATCACCGCCTGGATCGATTGGGACCACAGCGGGGTGTTCGATGCCTCAGAATCTTACGACTTGGGGCTCGTGTTGTTGGGTGAAGCCATTACCAGCAGCTCGCCGTTGGGCATTACCGTGCCACAGAACGCGGCTGGCGGCCCCACCATCATGCGGATCAGAGCGACCAATTCGACGGCCCCCAGTGCGTGCGGCAATAACGACAACAGCGAGGCGGAAGACTATATGCTCAACGTGATCCCGCCACACAACACGTGCAGTACCGCATTCCCGGTGCAATGCGGCCAGAGCTATCCGGGCAAAACCACGGGCGTAGCGCCCAGCATGCCCGGCAGCACATGCCCCTTCAACGGGCCGGCCAGCAGCGGCGGGCAGAACTGGTGGCTGTATACCGCCACCGGCGATAATGCGGTCACCTTCAGCACCTGCGGCAATGCCGACTTCGACACCCGCATCTCGGTGTTCAGTGGTGCAGATTGCGCCAGCCTGGCCTGCACGGCCATGAACGACGACAGCCCAGGCTGCGCCACCGGCAGTAGCGAGGTGACCATCAACACCACCACGGGAACCACCTACTGGATCGCGGTGCACGGTGCCGGTGCGCAAGAGGGATCGTACACATTGTCCGTATCCTGCGGTGCCGTTTGCCCACCCCAAGCCAATGACGTTTGTGCCAGTGCCACCTCCATAGCCAATCACCTGCGCGACGGCAGCAACACCCCGGCCACCTACACCAACGCCTGCGCCACCGTGGACGGCCCCACATCGGCCAGCGGAGCCATGCCCGTGAGCGGCGTGTGGTTCAACTTAAGCACCGGCGACTTCAGCCATGCCTTGCTCTCCGTTGTCGACCATGGATCCGATGCCCAATACAGCGCCACCACCTTGAATTTCGCCTTGTTCAGTGGTGCCTGCAATAACTTGGGGGCCGAAGATGAGGTGGCCGTCACCACTGATGCGGATGGGTTCAACATAGTCGACCTTGCGCCCAATTCCAACTACCTGCTGCTGGTGTACAACAACGGCAGCTCCGGCGTGGCGGGCACCTTCGGCCTGATGCTGGAGCACGCCGCACACAACGACGCCTCCATCGCCGCCC
>ENA-UOUJ01000151-UOUJ01000151.1-activated-sludge-metagenome-genome-assembly--contig:-NODE-151-length-60568-cov-13.635235_pt1 | contig 60568 bp, 56 predicted proteins | sample MGYA00249839_ERZ747224 | MGnify/ENA primary metagenome ERZ747224 (study PRJEB28782, sample SAMN03220277) | activated sludge metagenome | biome: wastewater; feature: sewage sludge; material...
AGGCGGTCGCGGGGACCAAGGCGCGCATCGTCGACACGCGCAAGACGACGCCGGGGCTACGGGCGCTGGAGAAGCACGCGGTGGCCTGCGGCGGCGGGCTGAACCATCGCTTCGGTCTGGATGACGCCATCCTGATCAAGGACAACCACATCGCCGTGTGCGGCGGGGCGGCCGAGGCGGTGCGCCGCGCCCGCGCCCATGCCGGGCATCTGGTCAAGGTCGAGGTCGAGGTGGATAGTCTGGACCAGCTGGACGCCGTGCTGCCGGAACGGCCCGATGTGGTCATGCTGGACAATTTCACCCTGCCGGCCCTGCGCGAGGCGGTGGAGCGGGCGGCGGCCAGCCCCTTTGGTCGGCCGGTGCTGGAGGCGTCGGGCGGAGTGACCCTGGACACCGTGGGCGTCATCGCGCGCACCGGGGTGGACGTGATTTCGGTCGGCGCCCTGACCCATTCGGCCCCCGCACTGGATGTGGGGCTGGACGCCGCCTGACGCCTTTTGCCGGGAACGGACGCTTCAGGCGGGGGTTCTGAAAGGGACCGTCACCGACAGGAGCGAGACATGGGCCACGCCCCCAAGATCCCCAAGGAACAGCGCAGCTTCGCCGACCATGGCGCGCGCAGCGAAGACGAAGCCGCCATCAGCGACCGCCGCGATCTGGCGACCGGCGTCCAGTCCGGCCAGGTCGGCGATGCGGATGTGAATCTGGACACCCAGGGGCGGTTCGGAAACCTGCGCCAGAATCTGACGACCCACTGGAAAGTCCAGGAACGCTGAGGCGTCAGGCCGGCGCCGCGCCCGGATTGGCCGCGGCGGGCGTGGGGGCAGTGGGCTTGGCCGCCGCCGGTGCGGGAGCCGCTTCGGCCGGTTCGGCCTGAGGACGGTCCTGGGCGCGGTCGGGCGCGTTGCGACCCTCTTGAGCCAGCAGCAGGGTATAGGCCACGGCCTGACCCGCCTGACGCGCGGTTTCGACCGGGTCCAGCCCGGCCTGGACCAGTTGCGGTTGGTCGTCGGACGACGAGGGCCGGGCGGCATAGGTGAAGGCCGCGCTGGAGCCCGCCCGCCCGCCGAAGCGATAGAACAGATGCTGGCCCACGCGCGTCACCTGGATCAGCGAACCGCGCCACGCCGGGCTGACCTGGGTGGTGTGGAAATGGGTGGCGGCGCCGACCGGGGCATAGACATAGCCGGACAGGGCGCGGGTCGCGACCTCGCGCGCACGGCTCCAGGCGGCGCGATTGACCGGGCCGCGCATCGAGCCGTCACAGGTGAAGCTGAACTGGCAGCCGGTGCGCCGGGCCGCGCCCTGGAACACCACGCCGCAGATGCTGCTGGGGAAGGCCGCGTGGCGGACGCGGTTCAGGACCACCTGGGTCACCGCGCGCATGCCGTCGGCGCCTTCGCCGCGCGCTTCGTAATAGGCGGCCTGGGTCAGGCAATCCAGATCGCGGGAATCGTCGATGGCGCTGGCCAACCGGAAGGGCTGGACCGAGGGACCGGCTGTCAGGCTGATGCGACGCAGGTCACCCGCCGGGGCGCCGCGCAGCTGTTCCAGGCGGGCGGTCAGCAGGGCCGACTGGCGGTCGCGCTGGGCGCCGCCGGCCACCGTATAGGGATCATGACGCCGCGCCACGGCCAGGGCGCCGGAATCCAGGCCCCCGGCGGCGGCCGACAGGGCCTCTTCGGTGAAACCGGCCGAGGTCGCGACCTGAATCCGTTCCGCCTGGCCCCGCACCGTATTGGCGCGCGCGGCCGTTCCGCCCAGATAGGCCGCGCCGATCGCCAGCCCGACAAGACCGCCGAACACGGCCGCCGTCGTCATGGGGCGCAGGCGCGCGACGCGGTCGGCGGACGGAAGGGCGCTGGGGCCGGGAATGGGCGACAAAGGCGTGGTCCTGTGCGGCAGGGCGGATATCGTCGCCCCCGGGTCGTCTCGCCTGCCGGTCGATTGCGTCATCGATCCGGCCGCGGAACCGATGCTCGGCGAACGGCCGGACATCGGGAAGGCGCGCCTATAGCCATCCCTTTATGGCGTCAATGTGGTTGATTCGCAACTTTGTGCTGCGGCGCAGCAATTTTGAGCAATTGTGACAACGCTTTCAGCCGCCCAGAGACGATGCCGGGTCGATTGCAAAGTCGTGGGCGGCAATACTGTATCCATCGTCTCGACGTCTGCATTGGCGACCGTCTTTGGGGTTCGGGGCGACTAAGGGCGTGTTCGCCTGGGGTTTTTGCGCCGCCGCAATACCAGCGCTCGACTGAAGCCGGAACCCGCGACCCGGCCAGCCGTTGAACAGCCAAGCCTTAGAGGAGTTGATCCATGACCCAGCGACTGATCCTGATCGCCGCCGCCTCGACCGCCGCCCTGGCCCTGGCCGGCTGCGGATCGACCATCGAACAGAAGGCCGCCACCGGCGCGGTCGCCGGCGCCGTGGTGGCCGGCCCTGTCGGCGCGGCGGTGGGCGGCGCGGCCGGCACGGCGGTGGGGCAGGCGTCCAAGCCCAACTGATCGGCCGTCAGGTCTCGACAGCCGACGTGGCCGAGCACGCCCGGCTAGATGGCTGTGATGAAGATTGCCGCGCTCGTCCTCGCCGTCCTGGCCTCTGCACCCCTGGCCGCCAGCCAGGCGGGCGTGGTGCGTCTGGGTGCGCTGGAAGCCGATTACGACCCGGCCATGATGACCATCGAGCGGTTCGACGGCGGGCTGGTGCTGCAGGGCGCCCGCGAATGGACCCGCACCGCCGCCTATGTCGATGTGTCCGAGACGGCGCCCTGTTCGACCGAGGCCATGCGAACGGCCCTGGGCGAACAATCTGAATCGCGTGAGGCGGAAGGGTCACGCACCCTGGCGTCGGGCCTGACCCTGCACTGGGCCACCACCTGGACCGGGTGTGCGGCGATGACCGGCCGCCCCGTCGCGGCCTGTGTGCGGCACGACGGCGTGACGACACGGGTGCGCGGTCTGGACCTGGGATGTCGGACGCCGATCCATCAGGATCTGCTGATCCTGGCGCTGATGAACAGCCTTCGGCCGGCCGGCGAAGCGGGCTGAAAAACCGGCGCGGGGTTGATTTTCGCGCCGGTTTGGGGTTCAGCCTCCGGCTTCCCATATCGCAATCCCCTGGCGGGCGCCTGGCCTGCCGCCTCAAGGACACGTCCGCGCCCGCATGAGAGACCTGAAGAACACCGGATTCACCGACCGCCTGACCTCGCAGCAGGAGGCCAAGAAGGCGCTGCTGGCCCGCTTCAAGCCCAAGGCGGCCGCGCCCGATCCCGAGTTCGACAAGCTGGCTGAAAAGCGCGCGGCCGAGAAAGAGGCCCAGCGCCAGCAGCATGAGCTGGAAAAGGCCGAACGCCGTCGCGAAAAGGCCGAGAAGGACGCCGCCCGCCTGGAGGCCGAACGCGAGGCCCAGGATGCGATCGACGCCGAGAAGCGCGCCGCCCGCAAGGAGCGCAAGGCGCTGACCAAGGAAGAGCAGAAGGCGCGTCGCGACGCCCGCTACGCCGCCCGCAAGGCCCGCCGCTAAATCGACCCCCGGTTCAGGCTGGCAGCTCGCCCTCGTCGATGATGCGGCGCAGCTGTTCGGCCGAATAGGGCTTGGACAGGAAGGGCCACGGCGCGTCCTTCAGGGCCGCGTCCACATCGTCCCCGACATAGCCGGACGTCAAAACGATCCGCATGGCCGGGTGATCGGCCGCCACGCGCCGGGCCAGGTCGATGCCGGTCATGCCGCCGGGCATGACGATGTCGGTCAGCATCAGATCGAAACGGCCCTTGCGCCGGCGCAGGATCTCCAGCGCCTGGGGACCGCTTTCGGCCGCCGTCACGTCCAGCCCCATGGATTTCAGCAGATCCATGGCCACGGCGGCGACGGCGACGTCGTCTTCGACCAGCAGCACCTGACGGTCCGAGGCGGCGGACGGGATCGGCGCGCGCGCCGGCTCGGCGGCGATGACCGCGCCCTGGGCCAGGCGCGGCAGGTACAGGCGGATTTCGGTCCCCTGGCCCACCTGGGACGTGATGCGCACGCCGCCGCCCGACTGGCGCGCGAACCCATAGACCTGTGACAGGCCCAGGCCCGTCCCCTTGCCGACCGACTTGGTGGTGAAGAACGGCTCGAACACGCGGTCCAGCACCTCGGGCGCAATGCCCATGCCCGTGTCGGTCACCGAAACGCAGATGTAGTCCCCCGCCGCCAGTTCGGGAATCTCGCCCTCGGCCGCCGCGCAGTCCAGGGTCTGGACCGTGATGCGGCCCGTGTCGCCCAGGGCGTCGCGGGCGTTGACGATCAGGTTCAGCAGCGCCGCCTCGAACTGGGCCGGGTCGACGTTCACCCGCGCGCCGCCGCGTTTCAGCTTCAGCTTGAACACCATGGCCTCGCCGACGGCGCGGCGCAGCAGGGGCTCGCTCTCGCGGATCAGGCCGTTCAGGTCGATGGCTTCGGGCCGCAGGGCCTGACGGCGCGAGAAGGCCAGCAGCTGATGCGTCAGCCGTTCGCCGCGCCGGGCGGCGGCCAGGGCGGCCTCGCCCATCTTCTTGCGCCGCGCCGCGTCGTCGGGCGAGCGCAGGATCATGTCCAGGGCGCCGATGACCACGGTCAGCAGATTGTTGAAATCGTGCGCCACCCCGCCGGTCAGACGGCCGACCGCCTCCATCCGCTGGGCGTGCATCAGGTCCGCCTCGGCCTTGGCCTTTTCCGCCATGGCTTCGCCGACGCGCTCTTCCAGCAGTTCGTTGATGCGCTTCAGGTCGTCTTCGGCGCGCTTGGCGTCGGTGACGTCGAAGGTGGCGCCGACATAGCCCTGGAAGACGCCGCCCGCGTCGAAGCGCGGCACGCCCTCGGTCCGCAGCCAGCGTTCGCCCATGTCGGGATGATTCATCCGCACCACGGCCTCGAACCGGTCGCGCGTCTGATGTGCGACGGTGAAGTCTTCCTCGAACCGGGCCAGGTCGTCGGGGTGGATGACGCGGCGCCAGGCGGGGGTCAGGCGCCGGTCGGACCGCACGCCGAAGAAGGTCTTGTAGCGGCGATTGGCGAAGATGATCTGATAGCGGTCGTCGCTCATCCAGATCATGGCCGGGGCGCTGTCGGCCACGGTGCGGAAACGGGCCTCGGATTCGGCGATGCGGTGTTCGGCCTCGCGCATGTCGGTGACGTCGAAGGCCACGCCGACGAAGCCCACCACCTGACCGCCGGCGGCCAGGCGCGGTCGCGAGAACGACTTGAGCCAGCGGTATTCGCCGTCATGGCGCAGATAGCGCGCCTCCATCGAGAACGGCTCGCCCGTCGCCTCGCCGGCGATGGAATCGGCGATGATGCGCGGGTGGTCGTCGGGGTGGATGATCTCGCGCCAGTCCTTGAGCCGCGCCTGTTCGTAGGTGTCGCCCGAAAAGGCGACATAGGCCTGATTGACGAACTCGCGCACCCGGTCGGCGCCCGTGACCCAGATCAGCACGGGCGCGGTGTCGGCCACGGCGCGGAACCGCTGTTCGCTTTCGCGCACGGTGGCCTCGGCGCGGGCGCGCTCGACCTCGCTCCAGGTTCGGGCGGCGACTTCCTCGACCAGATCGATCTCTTCGGCGGTCCAGTCGCGCGGCGCGCTGGCGTGGACATAGAGGAAGGCGCGCAGCCGGCCCGAGCGGATCAGCGGCGCGCGGATGAGGGCGCGGGTGCGGATGGCGTCGAAGGCGCCGGTAACCGGCCGGGTGCGCGGGTCGTGGTGGACATCGGCGATGGCGGCGGTGCGTCCGGCCGCCAGATCGTCCATCAGCGCCTGACCATAGGCGTTCAGATCGACCTGGCCCTGGGCGCTGTCGACGCCCGATGTCCAGTCGCGGCTCATGACCACCAGGCCGCGTTCCTGATCCACCTCGCCATAGCCGACGCGGTGCACGCCCAGTTCGGCGCCCAGGGCTTCCTCGACCGTCACCATGATCTCTTCGGGATCGGTCAGGTCGCGGATGCGGTCGTTCAGGGCCAGCAGGAAGGACTGGCGCCGCCCCTGGGCCGCCAGGGCGTCCAGCGCCAGCCGCGTGTCGGTGATGTCGAACGACATGCCGACATAGCCCAGGAAGCGTCCATCCGGGTCGTGGCGCGGATTGACCGCCACCCGCATCCAGCGCCATTCGCCGTCGGCGCGGGCGAAGCGGGCCTCGAAACCATAGGGCTGGCGGGTCGGGCGCGCGGCGGCCTGGGCGGCGGCGACGGTGGGGACGTCGTCGGCGTGGATGGACTGTTTCCAGACATGTCCCTGAATCTGGTCGGCGGGCAGGCCGTAGAACTGGACCAGGGCCTCGTTGACGAACTCGACCTCGCCTTCTTCGCCGGTCAGCCAGACGGGCGACGGCGCCGTATCGGCCATCAGGCGGAACCGGCTTTCGCTTTCGCGCAGGGCGCGTTCGGCCGCGCGGGCCTGGGTGACGTCGGTGTTGACCCCGATCATGCCCAGGAAGCGTCCGGCGCCGTCGAAACGCGGCTGGGCCTCGGTGCGCAGCACGCGCCAGCCGCCATCGGCGTGGGCGTAGCGACCCTCGACCACGAACGGCTGTCTTTCGCGATTGGCGGCCATGGTGCGGGCGATGATGTCGTCGCGGTCGTCCGGGTGCAGGGTGGCCGCATAATCGAAGTCGCCCAGGTCGTCGCCGACGCCCCAGAAACGGCGCTGGGCGCGGTTCAGGTGAATGCAGCCGCCATCAGGGTCGCTCATCCACAACAGGGCGGGGGACAGTTCGCTGAAGCTGTGCAGCCGGCCTTCGGTCTCGTCGGCGCGGGCGTCGGACAGGCTCTGGGCCTTCAGCGAGGCGTCCAGCCGCAGCATGGCCTTGCGCAGGGCGGCGGCGACCAGCACCACGAACACCCCGACGATCACCACATTGACGTTGGACACCACGCCCGAGCGGGTCATCAGGCCGATGCCCGCCACCTCGGGGCTGAGCACCAGCCGCACCCCGGCCATGCTGACGGCCAGGGCGGTGAAGCCGGCGATGCGGCCGCCCGCCAGCGCCGCCAGGATCACCCCCGGCAACAGGATCATGAAGCCGCTGGAATTGCCGTAAAAGTCCGACACCGACCAGCGCAGCAGCACCGCCAGGGCGCCGCACAGACCGCCGATCAGGACAGCATGCACCGGCGACGCCACGGGGCGCCGCGCCAGGCGGCCCAGCCCGGCCTCGAAATCGAATGCACGCCTGACCCAGGCGAAATCCGCCATCGGCCCCCCGAGCCTGTTCCCCCGCGTTCATATGCACGCGCAGCCTGCAACGCTTGTCGCGTTCAGGCGTTCCCCGCCATCGGCTGCATGCGGACGATTAGGCTAACCCGCCGCACCGGCCTTGGCGAAGGCTTTCGGCATCCCCACCTTCGCCATATCGAAATTTCTCACATGGAGGCTCCCCGCCCATGACCGCCACGATCAAGACCGGCCTCAGCAGCCCGAAGCGCAAGGAGATCGCCGAGCAGCTGACCAAGGTTCTGGCCGACAGCTACGCCGTCTATCTGAAGACCCACGGCTATCACTGGAACGTGCGGGGCCCCGAATTCTTCGCCCTGCACAACCTGTTGGAACAGCAGTACCGCGAGCAATGGGAGGCGCTGGACGAGATCGCCGAGCGCATCCGCGGCCTGGGCGAACTGGCGCCCCAGGGTTATGGCGCCTTCGCCAATCTGACCTCGGTCAAGGACGGCGACCCCGAGAAGGACGCCAAGGCCATGCTGGAAGAGCTGATGCGCGACCACGAGACGGTGGTGGCCACGGCCCGCGAGGCGCTGAAGATCGCCGATGACGACGGCGACGACGTCACCGCCGACCTGATGACCCAGCGTCTGGCCGCCCATGAAAAGGCCGCCTGGATGCTGCGCGCCACGCTGGGCGGGCGCTGAGCCGCACGGGCGAACGCCGGAATCCGGCCTCCAAAGGGCCGCATCCGCGCGCTATGGGATCGACCATGAACCGCGCCGCCTGGGACAGGATCAAGGCCGTGGGACGGCGCGGCATGGCCGCCGCGCCGGCGATGGCGGCTGTCCTGGGCGCCGCCATGGCGGCCGGGTCGTCGCCCCTGCCGAACCCGGACCGCGAGGCCCTGCCGCTGGCGGGGCGTGTCGACACCACCGGCCTGATGGTGGTGTCCAAGGACGATCCCCTGATGCGTCAGGCGGCGCTTCAGGGTCTGGCGCCGGGTCAGGGCGCACCGCTCAGCCTGACCGCCGCCGGGCTTGAGGCCCAGAAGCTGAATGCGGCCATGCCGGCGGCGTTGAACGCCCTGAAACCCGCCCGCGCCTTCGCCTTCACTCCGCGCACGGCCGAGGACCGGCACCGCGCCCTGCGCTGTCTGACCCAGGCCGTCTATTACGAGGCGGCGCTGGAGCCGACCCTGGGACAGGAGGGCGTGGCCCAGGTGGTGCTGAATCGCGTGCGCGATCCCAACTATCCCGCCAGCATCTGCGGCGTGGTGTTCCAGGGAGCCGAGCGGACGACGGGCTGCCAGTTCAGCTTCACCTGCGACGGCGCCCTGGCCCAGGCGCCGGTCGGCTGGGCCTGGGACCGCGCCCGGCGGGTGGCCGAGCGCGCCTTGGCGGGCCATGTCAGCCCTCATGTCGGCACGGCGACGCATTATCACGCCGACTATGTCTATCCCTGGTGGGCGCCGACCCTGGCCAAGATCACCAAGGTCGGGGCGCATATTTTCTATCGCTGGAAGGGCGCCAGCGGCGACACCGCCGCCTTCCGCCAGGCCTATTCGGGCCAGGAGCCGATGATCGACGAAGTCCGCTTCGCCCGTCCGCGCCTGATGCTGGCTTCGGTCGAGACGCCGGTCGAGGGCGCCGCGACCGCGCCAGGCCAGATGGAGTCCGCCGCTGTCGGCGGGGTCGAGATGCGCACCATCGAAATCGAGGGGCGCACCCGCGTGGTCGGCGTGGCCAGCCTGGGCGGTCGTCGCCTGCCGACGCGCGAAGAGGTGGCCCGCATCAACGCCCAGCTGGCCGCCGCCCAGGCGCCGACGCCGACGGTCACCCTGTTCCCGTCGCCGCCCGGCGTGACCACGATGGATGTCGAGGAAGTCGGCCGTCCGACCCCGGCGCCCCCGGCTTCGGCGGGTGGCGCCGGCGCCTGAACGGCGGACGCCGGAACAGGCTTCACATCTGCGGCATAGAGGAGGGCGGGGCGGTTGCACGCGCCCGGCGACGGCCTAAATGCCGACCCTCCCCATCACGCAGTCGGAGCCATCCCCATGCAGAAACGCCCCCTCGGCCCGTCCGGCCTGGATATCGCGCCCCTGGTGTTCGGCGGCAACGTCTTCGGCTGGACGGCGGACGAGGCGACGTCCTTCGCCCTGCTGGACGCCTTCGTCGATGCGGGCTTCAACGCCATCGACACCGCCGACGCCTATTCGCGCTGGGTTCCCGGCCATGAGGGCGGCGAGAGCGAGACGATCATCGGCCGCTGGCTGAAGGCGCGCGGCCGCCGTGACGAGGTGGCCATTCTGACCAAGGTCGGATCGGACATGGGCCAGGGCCATAACGACCTGTCGCCCGGCTGGATCGAACGCGCGGTCGAGGCGTCGCTGCGCCGGCTGCAGACCGACCGGATCGATCTGTATCAGGCGCACTGGCCCGATCCGCGAACGCCCCAGGAAGAGACGCTGCGCGCCTTCGACCGGCTGGTCCAGGCGGGCAAGGTGCGGGCCATCGGCGTGTCGAACCATGACGCCGACCAGGTGCGACAGGCGCTGGATATCTCGGCCCGCGAGGGACTGGCGGCCTATGCGGCGATCCAGCCGCACTACAATCTGTACAGCCGCGCGACCTTCGAGGGGCCGTTGCAGGATCTGGCCGTCGAGAAGGGCCTGGGCGTCATCACCTATTTCAGCCTGGAAAGCGGCTTCCTGACCGGCAAATACCGCACCGGCGCCGATGTCGCCGGAACCTCGCGCGAGGGGATGCTGAAGGACAAGTTCGACGAACGCGGCGTGCGCGTCCTGGCCGTTCTGGACGCCGTGGCGCGGCGCAACGAGGCGGCCCCGGCCCAGGTCGCCCTGGCCTGGCTGCTGGCCCAGCCGGGGGTGACGGCGCCGATCGTCAGCGCCACCTCGACGACGCAGCTGGCCGAGGTGCTGAAGGCGGCGGATCTGACGCTGTCGGACCAGGATCTGGCCGAACTGAGCCAGGCGGGCGCGGTCTGACGAAAGGCCCTACCAGACGCCGATCTTTTCCGCCTCGGCGTGGCTGATGGGATGGCCGGCGGCCTTGTGGTCTTCCTCGGCCAGGAAACGCGCGGCCTCCAGCGCGGCCATGCAGCCCATGCCGGCGGCGGTGACGGCCTGGCGATAGACGTCGTCGGTCACGTCGCCGGCGGCGTAGACCCCCTCGACGGCGGTCGCGGTCGTGCCCGGTTTGACCACCAGATAGCCGCCAGCCTTGGTCTCCAGCTGGCCTGAGAACAGTTCCGACGACGGGGCGTGGCCGATGGCGATGAAGACGCCGTCGGCGGCGATGTCCTGGGTCGAGCCGTCCAGCGCATTCTTCAGCCGCACGCCGGTGACGTTGCGCGCCACGCCGTCGACGACGCCGACGATCTCTTCCACCTGATGGTTCCAGATGACCCGGATCTTGGGATGGGCGAACAGGCGGTCCTGAAGGATCTTCTCGGCGCGGAATTCGTCGCGGCGGTGCACGACGGTGACGCTCTGGGCGAAATTGGTCAGGAACAGCGCCTCTTCGACCGCCGTATTGCCGCCGCCGACCACCACCACGTCCTTGCCGCGATAGAAGAAGCCGTCGCAGGTGGCGCAGGCCGAGACGCCGAAGCCCTGGTATTTCGCCTCCGAGTCCAGCCCCAGCCATTTGGCCTGGGCGCCGGTGGAGATGATGACCGTCTCGGCCAGAATCTCGGTTCCCGAATCCAGCGTTAGGCGGAACGGGCGCGACGACAGGTCGGCGCGGGCGACGATGTCGTGGATGACCTCGGTTCCCACATGCTCGGCCTGGGCCTGCATCTGCTCCATCAGCCAGGGGCCCTGGATGGTCTCCGCAAAGCCGGGATAGTTCTCGACATCCGTGGTGATGGTCAGCTGGCCGCCCGGCTGCAGCCCGGCGATGACCACGGGGTTCAGAGAGGCGCGGGCGGCGTAGATGGCGGCGGTCCAGCCGGCGGGGCCGGACCCGATGACGGCGACGCGGACGGTGCGGGGGGCGGGGGTGCTCATGACCCCTATTTAGGCGCTGATTCCGGCCGAGGCGATGCTAGTCTGACGCCCGTATCCACAAGGAGCCGACATGACGGACAAGAAGACCGACAAGAGCGCCGCCTTCCTGCCCATCGGCATCGGCGCGGGTCTGGCCATCGGCGTGGGCCTGGGGGTCGCGCTGGACGATATCGCCATGGGCCTGGCGCTGGGGGTGGCCATCGGTTCGGGGCTGGGCGTCGCCGGAATGGGGGCGGCCAAGGCCCGCAAGGGCCGCCAAGATGGCGGCGACGCCGCAGGGACGGGCATGAGCCGGGAATCAGACGCCGAGTCTGGTTCGGACTCTGGCGGTGGCTCGGGCGGCGGTGACGGCGGCGGCGACTGACGCTTCGCGACGCGGCCAAAAACCCAGGTTTCGGCTTGCCATTCGCGCCATCATCATGATGATCGCAGGCCGAACGGTATTCTTTTGAATGGGGTTGAAACTATGGAAGGCAAGGTTCTGGGGTTCGACGCGGCGACGGGAACCGGCGCCATCAAGGCGACGGACGGCGGGCGTTACACCTTTGGCGCGGCGGACTGGCGCGGCGCGGCGCCGGCCAAGGCCGGTGACGATGTGGACTTCACCATCGACGGCGCCACGGCCAAGGAAATCTATGTGACCCGCGCGGGGCTGAACCTCGACCTGGGCGGCATCGGGGATTCCATCAAGACAGAAGGCGGCGTGGCGGGCATCTTCCTGTCGTCCTGGTCGGCCATCCTGGCCGCGGCGACCCTGGTGGCCTGCTTCCTGCCCTTCATCTCGGCCGCGGGGCAGAGCGAGAACCTGTTCGGCGTCGTCGAGATGGCCGGCACGGTCAAGACCGGCCTCAGCGGCTATGGCATGGCGGCGGCCATGTTCGGCGGCGAGGCCCAGGCCCCGGCCTTCGTGGGCGTGATGAAGACCCTGCTGGGCCTGTATCCGCTATTCTATCTGATCCCGGTCGCCGCGATCTGGGTGCTGGTCTTCGCCTTCATGAACAAGCCTCTGCGCCTGCCGACCCTGGTGTCGGGCGCCCTGACCCTGGGTCTGCCGATCGTGCTGATCCTGCTGGGCGGTCTGATGGTGGTCAGCTCCATGCCCGAAGAGATGCGCGAGATGATGTCGCAGGGCGGCGGCGGCGGCCTGGAGATGGGCCTGGGCCTGGGGGGATGGCTGATCGTCGTCCTGGGCGCGGCGCAACTGGCCAATGTGTTCGGCTACATCAAGGTCACGCCGGCCGGCCTGATCAACAAGAGCTGAGGCTCAAAGCCTGGACAACAAAGGGCGGTCGCCGTTTCGCACGGCGGCCGCCTTTTTCATGCGCCGCGCGCGGCCATGGCCTGCAACACCGCCTGGGCGGCGCGGTCGGTCTCGGCCAGGGGCGGATAGGTCCAGGTCTCCAGAACGCCGTCGAACGGCCGCGTCGCGCCATGGGCCGCCAGATCGGCGTGCAGACGCGCGAACTTGCCGCCCGATCCGCGCGGGATCATGGGCAGGACATGCACCGGCTTGCCGGTCGAGGCGGCCTCGGCGGCCATGTTGGCGCTGTCCTCGGTGACCAGGATGTGGTCGGCGCCGTGCAGGAAGGCGAACAGGGGATTGTCGCCCGTCCCGTCCCAGATCCAGCCGGGCAGGGCCGCCAGCCGCTCGGTCATGATCGCCCGCGCGGCGTCCGGCGTGCGGCGCGAAAAGGTCAGCATCAGCGATCCCCCGGCCGCCGACACGGCCTCGCCGATGCGCCGGGCCAGATCGGCGGCGTGGGCGGGGGTCAGGTCGAAGGCTTTGGACCGCCCGCCGATCATCGCCGCCACGCGCGGGCGGGACAGGGGATCGATCCGGTCGGCGAAGGCGGGCGCCGCCTGGGCCAGGCCTTGCGGCGTGATGCGGTGGGGGCTGCCGATGATCTCGAACACAGTGTCGCCGTCCAGCTCGTCATGAGCGGGCGCGACCACCATGTCGAAACGGCGCGGATCAAGCCGTGGGTCTTGCACCTGAACCACGAACGGACGCGGCGCGGATGCGCGGCGAATCCTCAGCGACAGCGGCAGGCTGGCCCGGCCGCAGGCGATCCACAGGTCGGGCGCCGGCCCGTCCAGGGCGTCGGTCGCGCCATCCAGCATGGAGGGCCGCTTCAGATCGGCGGGCAGGGCGTCGAACAGCGGCCGCCAGCGGACGGTGCGGTCCTGAATCACAGCCGGGGTGCGCCGCGCCACGGCCTCGGCCAGGCCCAGGGCCTGGTTGCGGATGCCGGCGCGGCCGTCGGTGACGACGCGGATCGTCAGCGGCGCGGGCGCCGCCACGACCTTATTTCCACTCGACCTTGGCGATCTCGTAGGCCTTGACCCCGCCGGGGGTGTTGACCTCGACCGTGTCGCCCACGGATTTGGAGATCAGAGCCCGCGCGATGGGTGAGGCGACCGAGATGCGGCCGGCCTTCACGTCGGCCTCGTGCTCGCCCACGATCTGATAGCGGCTCTCCTCGTCCGTATCCTCGTCGATCATGGTGACGGTGGCGCCGAATTTGACCTGATCGCCCGACAGTTTCGACACGTCGATGACCTGGGCGCGGCTGATCTTGTCCTCGATCTCGGCGATCTGGCCCTCGATCCAGCCCTGGCGCTCCTTGGCGGCGTGGTACTCGGCGTTTTCCGACAGGTCGCCGTGCGCGCGCGCTTCCGAGATGGCGGCGATGACCGCCGGCCGCTCCACGGACTTCAATTGCTTGAGTTGATCGTCGAGGGTGCGATAGCCCTCGGCCGTCATCGGCACTTTTTCCATTGTAGCGTGGGTTTCTTGTCGCCCTGGAGACTGAAGGTAAGGCCAAAGGAAACTGAACCCGCCGCGGGGCGAGCGCGGCGGGGTTTCATCAAGACTAGGGTGTCCTGCCTAAAAACTCAAGATCGGCGTGGCGGATCAGGCGGCGCCGCGTTCGCGTCGGGCGGCGGCCAGGCGGCCCCGGAACAGCACCCGGCGGATCAGGCTGAAGGCCAGGAACCCCAGGGCGCAAAGGCCCGCCAGCAGGAACAGGCTGGACACCAGAACCGCGCCCGCGGCCATGAAGGCCAGGACGAAGGCGATGGCGGCGGCAAGGGCCAGGATGATCTGGGCGGCGTTCGGTCGCATGAACCGTTAACGGCCAGACCGGCGGAAGGTTCAGCCGGGCGTGCGCGGCATCAGGTCCAGGGCGCTGCGCACCATGGCCTCGGCGCCGGCGATGACGGCGGGCTCCGGTTCGATGCGGAACTCGGGCGAATGGTGCGGGGCGGCTTCGCCGGTCGCCGGGGCGCCGCCCACATCCATGAACACCGCCTTCACCCCCGTTTCCGGCTGGCCGTAAAGGGCGAAGTCCTCGGCTCCCATGCCCATCCGCTCGGGCGGGATCAGGGTCTCGGCCCCCATACCGTCCACCACCACCTGACGCAGGCGCAGGGCCAGCGGCGTGTCGTTGATGACCGGCGGCACGCCGGGGCTGGGCTGGCTGACGACCGGCAGGCGGTCCTCGGGCACGTTCAGGGCCAAGGCGGTGTTGCGGGTGATGCGTTCGACCCCAGCCATCAGATGATTGCGCACCTCAAGGCTGTCGGATCGCACGGTCAGCTGCAGCTTGACCTCTTCGGGGATGATGTTGTGGCGGATGCCGCCGTGGATCGACCCGACGGTGACCACGGCGCCCTGAAGCGGATCGACCTCGCGGCTGCGCAGGGTCTGCAGCGCCACCACAATGTGCGAGGCGACCAGCACGGGATCGACCGTCAAATGCGGTGCCGCCCCATGGCCGCCGACGCCGCGCACGATGACGTCCAGGCTGTCGGAACTGGAATAGGAGATGGCCTCGGGGATCTGCACCTTGCCCGCCGGCAGCCCCGCCTTGACGTGAAAGCCCAGGGCGAAGTCCGGCTTGGGGAAGCGGGTGTAGAGGCCGTCGTTGAGCATGGCGCGGGCGCCGCGCACGCCTTCTTCGGCCGGTTGGCCGATCAGCACCAGCGTGCCGGACCAGGCGTCGCGCCGGGCCATCATCTGGCGCGCGGCGCCGACCAGGGCGGTCATGTGCACATCGTGGCCGCAGGCGTGCATGACCGGCTTCTCCACCCCATCGACATCGACCTGGGTCACGGTCGAGGCGTGCGGCAGGCCGGTGGCTTCGCGAATGGGCAGGCCGTCCATGTCGGCGCGGATCAGGACGGTGGGGCCGGAGCCGTTGCGCAGCACGGCGACCACGCCGGTGCCTCCCACGTTTTCGGTGACGTCATAGCCCAGGCCGCGCAACTCCTGGGCCAGGCGCGCGGCGGTCTGGACCTCCAGCATCGACAGCTCGGGGTTGCGGTGGAAATGCTCCCACAGGGCGCCCAGATTGGCGCCATAGTCGGCGGCGATGGCGGCGCGCAGATCGGCGGGCGCCTGGGCGGCGACCGGCGTCGCAAAGGCGGCCACAGCCGCGGCCAGTCCCAGCATGGATTTCATCGTCGCCTCCCCTGACGCTGTTCGGGGAAGCCTAGACCATTTTTCGGTTCACTCGGAATCGACTGAACCCGCATCTTCGCTCTAGGCCTGCCGCCTCAGCCGTAGGCCTGGATCGGCCGGACATCCAGATCGCCGGCGCGCAGGGCGGCGATGCCTTGCGCCGCCGCCAGCGCCCCGGCGGCGGTGGTGTAATAGGGGATCTTCATCATCAGGGCCGTGCGCCGCAGGCTGAAGCTGTCCTGCAGCGACTGCTTGCCCTCGGTGGTGTTGATGACCAGCTGGACCTCGCCGTTCTTCATGGCGTCGACGATGTGGGGGCGGCCCTCCAGCACCTTCTTCACCAAGCCGACCTCGACCCCCTGTTCGGCCAGATAGGCGTGGGTGCCGCCGGTGGCGATCAGGCTGAAGCCTTGGGCCAGCAGGGTGCGCGCGGCCTCAAGGATGAAGGGCTTGTCGCTGTCCTTCACCGACACGAAGGCGCAGCCGGACGACGGCAGGGTGGTGCCGCCGCCGATCTGGGACTTCAGGAAGGCGCGGGCGAAGGCGGGGGCCAGATCGGCCTCGCCCTCGCGTTTCCAGTCCAGGCCCATGACCTCGCCGGTCGAGCGCATTTCCGGCCCCAGAATGGTGTCCACCCCGGCGAAGCGCGCGAAGGGGAAGACCGCTTCCTTGACCGCGATATGGTCATAGCAGCGCTGTTCCAGGCCGAAGGACGCCAGGGGCACGCCGGCCATGACCTTGGCGGCGATGGCGGCGATGGGCGCGCCCATGGTCTTGGCCACGAAGGGGGCGGTGCGGCTGGCGCGCGGATTGACCTCCAGCACGAAGATGCGCGGTTCGGCCGAGTGCGGCTCCTCGATGGCGAACTGCACGTTCATCAGGCCGCGCACCTTCAGGGCGCGCGCCATGGCCTCGGTCTGGCGCATCAGCTCGGCCACCGTCTCGCCCGACAGGGAATAGGGCGGCATCGAGCAGGCGCTGTCGCCCGAGTGGACGCCGGCTTCCTCGATATGCTCCAGCACACCGGCGACGAAGACGGTCTCGTCGTCGCACAGGGCGTCCACGTCCACCTCGGTGGCGCGGTTCAGATAGTGGTCGATCAGCACGGGATCGTCGCCCGAGACGCGCATGGCCTCGTGAACATAACGGTCCAGCTGTTCGCGGTCGTGAACGATCATCATGCCGCGGCCGCCCAGGACGTAGGAGGGGCGCAGCACGACCGGATAGCCGACCTCCTCGGCCTTCTGCGCGGCTTCCTCGGCGCTGCGGGCCAGGCCGTTCGGCGGCTGGATCAGGCCGATGTCGTTCAGCATCTGCTGGAACCGCTCGCGGTCCTCGGCCAGGTCGATGCTGTCGACGCTGGTGCCCAGGATCGGCACGCCGTCTTCCTGCAGGGCATGGGCCAGCTTCAGCGGGGTCTGGCCGCCGAACTGAACCACCGCGCCGATCAGTTCGCCCTTGGACCGCTCGACCTCGATCAGTTCCAGCACGTCCTCGGCCGTCAGCGGCTCGAAATACAGCCGGTCCGAGGTGTCATAGTCGGTCGACACCGTCTCGGGGTTGCAGTTGACCATGATCGACTCGACGCCGATGTCGTCAAACGCAAAGGCCGCGTGGCAGCAGCAGTAGTCGAACTCGATCCCCTGGCCGATGCGGTTCGGCCCGCCGCCCAGGATGACGGCCTTCCTGCGATCCGACGGCTCGGCCTCGCACTCGGGCGCCTGGCCCAGGGCGCCGGTCTCATAGGTCGAATACATATAGGCGGTGGCGCTGGCGAACTCGGCCGCGCAGGTGTCGATGCGCTTGAAGCTGGGCCGGACGTCCAGGGCGCGGCGGGCGCTGCGCACCGCCTTTTCGGTCGCGCCGGTCAGGGCGGCTAGGCGCGCATCCGAAAAGCCCTTGGCCTTCAGGCGGCGGAAGTCGCCGGCCTCGGTCGGCAGGCCGGTCACGCGGATGTGGCCTTCGGTGCGCACCACGTCGGCGATCTGGCGCAGGAACCAGGGTTCGTAGGCGCAGGCGGCGGCGACCTCTTCGACCGACAGGCCGTGGCGGAAGGCCTGGGCGATGACGCGGATGCGGTCGGGCGTCGGCTGGCCCAGGGCGCGCACCACGGCGGCGCGGGCGCCCGCATCGTCCTCGGCGCCGGCGACGCCCTCGATCTCGATCTCGTCGAAGCCCGACAGGCCGGTCTCAAGGCCGCGCAGGGCCTTCTGCATCGATTCCTGGAAGGTGCGGCCGATGGCCATGACCTCGCCCACCGACTTCATCGAGGTGGTCAGGTGCGGTTCCGACCCCGGATATTTCTCGAAGGCGAAGCGCGGGATCTTGGTGACAACATAGTCGATGCTGGGCTCGAACGAGGCCGGGGTCACCTGGGTGATGTCGTTGGTCAGTTCATCCAGGGTGTAGCCGACCGCCAGCTTGGCCGCGATCTTGGCGATGGGGAAGCCGGTGGCCTTGGACGCCAGGGCCGACGACCGCGACACGCGCGGATTCATCTCGATCACCACCATGCGGCCGTCGGCGGGGTTGATGGCCCACTGGACGTTCGATCCGCCGGTCTCGACGCCGATCTCGCGCAGGACGTTGATCGAGCCGGTCCGCATCCGCTGATATTCCTTGTCGGTCAGCGTCAGGGCGGGGGCGACGGTGATGCTGTCGCCGGTGTGGACGCCCATCGGGTCCACATTCTCGATGGAGCAGATGATGATGCAGTTGTCCGCCCGGTCGCGGACCACCTCCATCTCGTATTCCTTCCAGCCCAGCACCGATTCCTCGATCAGCACCTCGGTGGTCGGCGACAGGTCCAGGCCGCGCTCCACGATCTCGCGGAACTCCTCGACATTATAGGCGATGCCGCCGCCGGTGCCGGCCAGGGTGAAGCTGGGGCGGATGATGGCGGGCAGGCCGACGAAGCTGAGCGCGTCCTCGGCCTCGTCGATGTGGTGGACGGCGCGGCTGCGGGGCGATTCCAGGCCCAGCTTGTCCATGGCGTCGCGGAATTTCTGGCGATCCTCGGCCTTGTCGATCACCTCGGCGCGGGCGCCGATCATCTCGACCCCGTGCCGGGCCAGGGCGCCCGAGCTTTCCAGCGCCAGGGCCGTGTTCAGCGCCGTCTGGCCGCCCATGGTCGGCAGAAGGGCGTCCGGCTTCTCCGTGGCGATGATCTTTTCGACCACCTCGGGCGTGATCGGCTCGATATAGGTGGCGTCCGCGACCTCGGGGTCGGTCATGATGGTGGCGGGGTTCGAGTTGACCAGGATGACCCGGTACCCCTCGGCTTTCAGCGCCTTGCACGCCTGGACGCCGGAATAGTCGAACTCGCACGCCTGGCCGATGACGATGGGGCCGGCCCCGATGATCAGGATGGACTGGATGTCTGTGCGCTTGGGCATGGGTCAGGCCTTCAGTTCGTCGCCACCGCGCATTCCCAGCCGTCGTAGTCCAGCTGGAAGGCCGCGGCCCAGGATTGCATCATGACGGAAACGGGGGCGAAGGCGGCTTCGTCCACCGCCATGGTCGTTTCCAGAATAAGAGAATCGTCGCCGCCGCGCGTCAGGTATCCGGCGCGTCGCGCCACCTCGTTCAGATCGCCCAGGGCCGCGTCGTCGCCGAAGAAATAGAACAGCGTATGGCGCGGCGTGACACCGGAATCGCCGTGTTCCGCCAGGGCGGCGCGGATCATGGCGTCGCGTTCGTCATGGCTGGCGTCGGCGTCGGTCACGGCGGTCCTTCCGGCCCTGGCGCGCGCGAAGGCCGGCGCGGGGAGGCGCAGCGGTCCGGCGGCTTGTCGGCTAAGCGGCCCGTCTAATGACGCGGGGCGGCGGGAGCAAGCGATTATCGGGCCGAACCGTCCGCCCGCGCATCGATCCAGGCCGGCAGGTCGGCGATGGCTTCCAGCGCGCCATAGCGGGGGTGGCCGGCCGGGGCGTCGGCCAGCTCGTGGGCCCAGGTGATGTGATAGGGGATGTGCACCGCCCAAGCCCCGGCCTCCAGCGCCGGAAGGACATCGGATTTCATCGAATTGCCGGCCATGACGGCCTGATCCGGGCCGGTGCCGTGGCGGGTGAAGACGCGGTCATAGGTGGCGCGGTCCTTTTCCGACACGATCTCGACCGCCGCGAACAGTTCGCCCAGGCCGGACGCCGCCACCTTGCGTTCCTGATCCATCAGGTCGCCCTTGGTCACCAGCACCAGGCGATAGCGTTCCGACAGGGCGGCCAGGGCCTCGTCCACGCCGGGCAGGGTCTCGACCGGATGGGCCAGCATCTCGCGCCCGGCGGCCAGGATCTCGCGCACCACTTCCGGCGGGGCGCCGCCGTCGCACAGCTCCATCGCCGTCTCGATCATCGACAGGGTGAAGCCCTTCACCCCATAGCCGTAGAGGCGCAGGTTGCGGCGCTCGGTCTCGGCCAAGCGCGCCTCGATCGTCTCGGGATCGCCGTGGTCGTCCAGCAGGTCCACGAACCGGGCGTGGGTCAGGCGAAAGATCGTCTCATTGTGCCAAAGGGTGTCGTCGGCATCCAGGCCCACGGTGGTGACGGCGGCGCGTTTCATGCCCGGCGAATGTCGCAGCCGCCGCCCGGATGCAAGGCCCGAACGCAGGCAGAACCGCGATCACCAACGGTTACGACTTGTAAAGCCTGTTCCGTGGTGGTCCTATCCGCCTGATCGCCGGGGGAGGCGGATGCGCGGACCAGTCGTCTGGTTCAGGTCGCTGACGGGGCCCGGCACACGCAAAAAGGCATCATATGAACATCGTCATCCTGCTGGGGGTCATTATCACCCTGGCGACAGGTTTCCCTGTCCTGATGCAGATCCTGAAGAACCATCCCAAGGGTCTGATCACCTGTTTCTTCGCCGAGATGTGGGAACGGTTCTCGTTCTACGGCATGCGCGGCCTGCTGATCTTCTATCTGACCCAGCATTTCCTGTTCGACGACGACAAGGCGTCGGGCCAGTACGGCACCTATGGCTCGCTGGTGTATCTGCTGCCGCTGATCGGCGGCATCGTGGCGGACCGCTACATCGGCACGCGCAAAGCCATCGCCTTCGGCGCCGTCCTGCTGGTGCTGGGCCACGGCCTGATGGCGTTCGAGGGCAATCCGGCGACCCAGACCCTGCGCGTGGGCGATCAGTCCTACGCCGTGCAGGTGGTGGACCGCGCCGACGCCAAGGTGACCCAGGTGGTCGTCGACGGCGCGGCCTATGACTACGCCACCGACGCCCAGGGCGCGATCAGCATCGCCGGCCTGCCGGAAGGTTCGCCCCTGGCCACCGCCACCACGGCGGACATCCAGCTGACGACCCAGAAGTCGTCGGGCGAAAACTGGTTCTATCTGGCGCTGTCGCTGATCATCATGGGCGTGGGCTTCCTGAAGCCGAACATCTCGACCCTGGTGGGCCAGCTGTACAAACAGGGCGATCCGCGCCGGGATTCGGGCTTCACCCTTTACTATTACGGCATCAACCTGGGCTCGTTCTGGGCCGCCATCCTGTGCGGCTTCCTGGGCCAGACCTATGGCTGGGGCTGGGGCTTCGGCCTGGCCGGCGTCGGCATGCTGGCGGGCCTGATCGTCTTCATCATCGGCAAGCCGCTGTTGCAGGGCAAGGGCGAGAGCCCGAACCCCGAGCTGATGCGCCGCCCGGTGCTGGGCCCGATCAACCGCGAATGGCTGATCTACATCCTGGCCTTCGTCGGCGTGGGCGGCCTGTGGTTCGTGGTGCCCAATCACGAACTGGTGGGTCAGGGCCTGCTGCTGTCGACCATCGCCGCCCTGGCCTTCGTCGCCTGGTTCATCATCTTCAAGCTGAAGGGCGACAAGATCGCGCGCGAGCGGATGATGCTGGCCATGGTGCTGATCTTCGGTTCGGCGGTGTTCTTCACCCTGTTCGAACAGGCCGGGTCTTCGCTGAACCTGTTCGCCGAGCGCAACGTGGATCTGGCCGTCACCAGCCAGGCCTACACCCTGTTGGGCATGCCGATCGGTTCGCCGGCCCAGGTGGCCGCCGCCGGTCTGGACACCTCCAACTGGTGGGGCTGGATCAACACCTCGCTGACCGCCTCGCAGACCCAGTCGTTCAACGCCGGCTTCATCCTGATCTTTGCGCCGGTGTTCGCGGCCCTGTGGGCCTTCCTGGGCCAGCGCAAGATGGACCCGAACCCGGTGGTCAAATTCGGCCTGGGGATCATGCAGGTCGGCCTGGGCTTCCTGGTCGTGGTGTGGGGCGTCAACTCGGGCATGGTGAGCGAGGCGTTCCGCACGCCGATGTTCCTCTTGGCCATGCTGTACCTGCTGCACACGACCGGCGAGCTGTTCCTGTCGCCGGTGGGCCTGTCGCAGATCACCAAACTGTCGGTCGCCTCGATCGTCAGCTTCATGATGGCGGTGTGGTTCATGGCCTCGGCCATCGCCCACTTCATCGCCGGCGAGATCGCCAAACGGGCCGGCGCCGACACCGTGGGCGGCCAGGTGACCAATCCCGAAGCCGCGCTTCAGGGGTCGCTGGATACCTTCAACCTGATCGGCCTGTGGGGCGTCGGCATCGGCGTGGCCTTCATCCTGATCAGCTTCGTGATCGGCAAGTGGACCCACGGCAGCGACGACCACGGTCCGCTGGTGACCGAGGGCGGCCACGAGGACGGCAACGTCGCGCGGCCGAACACCTCGACCGCGGGGTAAGACCGAGGACGGGCTGAAAAGCCCGGTTCGCAAGATCAAGGGCGGCGTCCGCACCGGACGCCGCCCTTTCCTTATGCGCTGTCGTGGGCGCGCGTCCGGCGCCCTGGCTCAGAGCGTCTTGCGCAGTTGCAGCTGGAACCAGGGATAGGCGCTGGTCTCCTGCCGCTCGTGATAGACCAGCGGCGCGGTGTTGCGCGGCCCCGAATAGACCCAGCGGTCGCGGCCCAGCACCCGCACCGTGGCGTTGCCGACTTCCAGACGCACGGTCAGGTCGGCGCGCGGCTTCCACTGGCCATGCAGGGTCACGAACGGCGTCTGGTCCGACCGGCGCAGTTCGCGCGTGCGATAGTTGTAGCCGCCGTCGTCATCGCAGCCGTGATCGACGCCATAGCTCCAGCGCCCGCCCTGAAGGTCGTGGGTGAAGGTGACGCCGCAGCCGAAACCGTCGTTGCCCGGGAACTCGATCTCCTGGCCCGTCAGGGGATCGGTGACTTGCGACCAGGTCCAGGTGCCGCGCGCCTGAAGCCGGGCGCCGCTCAGGCCCAGCCGGTCCAGCGGCAGGGTCAGCCGCGCCTGGAACAGGTCTTCAGAGCCGTCGCCGATGTTGCCCACCGCGTCGAACCCGCCCACCAGGGGGATGACGCCGATGAAGTCGCTGATCCGCGCATGCGAGGCGGTCAGTTGCAGCACGGCCTGGTCCCAGAAACGCCGTTCATAGACCGCTTCGATCGTGTCGATCTTCTCGGGGACCAGATCGGGGTTGCCCGCCGTCACCTGGCCCAGATTGACCTCGGACGAGGCGACGAAGTCGCCGAAATCCAGCTGGCCCACCTCGCGTTCATAACGCAGACGCAGCTGGTGCCCCGCCGCCGGGGTCCAGGTCAGCAGCAGTCGGGGCTTGGGATAGGTGAAGGATTTGGACCGGTCGGTGTCGCCCGACTGGCGGATCTCGGACACCTCGACACGCAGGGCGCCTTCCAGCGTCAGGCGCGGATCGGGCCGCCAGGTCGCCTGGCCGAACACTTCGCCCCGCAGCTCCTCGACCTTGACCGCGGCCGAAGGCAGGGGCACGGCCACGCCGTTCTCGGCATAGGCGGTGGCGCTGTCCAGCAGGTTGTAGGCCAGTTCGCCGCCGCCTTCGAAGGCCCAGCGGTCGTCGCGGCGGAACCGCACCAGCGTGCGCGCGATGCTTTCGCCCTCGGTCTCGTCGGCGGTGAAGACCGAGGTGAAGCCCGTGCGGTCCAGCACCGAGGCCCCGTCCTCACGCTCGATGCGTTGCAGGGCGGTCAGCTCCAGCTCGGTGCGCGGGCCCAGCGGCCGGGTCCAGCTGACGCCCAGCTCGCCGCTGACCTCGTCGGACGCCTCGTTCGTGCGTTCGTTCTGGCCCACACCGGACAGGACGGTCAGACGCCGTCCGTTCTCGCTCTCGCCCCAGGCCGCCAGTCCGTTCAGGCGCAGCTTGCCGCCCGCGAAGGGGCGCAGCACCGCGCCGGTCACGCTGATGTTGCGAAACAGGTCGTCCAGATCCAGCCGCGCGTCCTGGATCAGGGCGCCGCTCGCGTCATAACGGCGGCGGAATCCGTCGCCGACCAGATCGACCCTCTGGTCCGAGGTGGCGCTGAAGGCGATCTCTTCCTGATGGTCGCCGGCGCGGCGTGCATACTGGGCGCGCACCAGCGGGCCGACATAGCCGTCCGGGTAGATATAGGGGCTGAACTCGATCACCCGTTCGGTGGTGACGTCGCGGTGCAGCACGACATTGGCCACGACGGCGCGGCCCTGCATGTCCACGCCCGGCGCCCCGCCGCGGATCAGGTCGATGCGCGCCACCGACCGGGCCGAGATGCGCCGCAGATAGCCGTCCAGCCCCTCGCTCTTGATCGCCGGCCGCGCGCCGTCGACCAGCACATTGCCCCCGGCGCCGGCATAGCCGCGCGTGTCGCTGTCGCCATATTCGATGACGAAGCCGGGCAGGCGGGCCAGCATGTCCAGCGCCGTATCGGGCCGGGCGTCGGCGAAGAAGGCGGGCTCATAGGCGATGACGCCCGCGCCCTCGTTGGCGGGCGCAGACGCACTGGACTGCGCTTGCGCCAGGGCGGGGCAGATCAGGGCGACAGCGGCCGCGCCGCCCAGCAGAAATCCCAGACGCATCGGCGACATCCCTCCGTTCGCCGAAGCCATGCCGAACCCGCGCCGACGACGCCAGTTACAAGGATGCAAGGAACCTTAACCGGCGTCGGCCCGGCCGTCAGAAGGTCTTGCGCAGAGACACGTTCCAGAAGGTGCGCGGATTGACGCTGCGCGTCTCGACATAGGCGACGGGCCGGGTCGTGCGGTTCGCATAGCCGATGCGCGTGAAGTTGAAGTCGTCCCAGTCGGTCAGCTGGACCCGCACGGTCAGGTCGGGCTTGGGCTTGTATTCGACATAGGCCTGGAAATAGTCGCCGCCCGCGCGCCAACTGGAGGTGAAGTCGGGGTTGTGCGTGGTCTGGCCCAGGCGGGTCAGGATGGTGGCCCCCCACTGGATGTTCCAGCTGGCGATGTCCTGGGTGACGGTGAAGTTCGGCTGGCTTTCGCGCAGTCCCGTGACGCTGCGCTTGAGGCCGGTGGTCGGGTCGGTGACCTCGGTGTCGATCCAGTTGTTGCGGAAGCTGAACCGTCCGCCGGTGAAACCGATCCGGTCGGCCGGGATCACCAGATTGACCGAGAACTGTTCGTACCAGCCGTCGCCGATGTTTCCGGTAGCCGACAGGCCGTCCTTCAGCGGGATGACGTCGATATAGTTGCTGACCGTGTCGCGACGATAGCCGACCGAGAAGACACCCTCGCCCCAGAACCGTCGCTCATAGGTGATCTCGCCGATCCAGCGGGATTCCGGCTCCAGATCGACATTGCCGCCGTACAGGGTTTCGGAATCCAGATCGGCCGAGGCGGCGAAGTCGCCGAAATCCAACTGGCCCACCTCGCGTTCGATGCGCAGCCGGATCTGGTGCGACGGGATCGGCGTCCAGGTGGCCAGCAGGCGCGGCTTGGCGAAGACGAAGCTCTTTTCCTGGCTGGCGTCGCCGGACTGACGGATGTTCGACGCCTCGATCCGCACCCCGCCTTCCAGCGTCAGATCGGGGTGGATGCGCCAGGTGCCGCGACCGAACACCTCGCCGCGCGTCTCCTCGACCTTGACGGTCGCCGAGGGCAAGGGAATGGCGGTTCCATCGACGCTGAACGCCTGGGTCACGTCCAGCAGGTTGTAGGCGATCTCGCCGCCGGTCTCGAGGGTGACCTTGGGCGAATGCTCCCACCGCGTCAGGGCGCGCAGAATGGTCTCGGATTCCAGGCCCTCGGCGGTGAACACCTGTTCGGGACTGACCGTCGCGCCGATGAAGCCGTTCGACAGGGAGGTGTTGTCGAAGTCGGCCGCCGTGTGGATGAAACGCGTCTCCAGCGTCACGCCCTGGGCCATGGGGCGGGTGAAGACCACGCCGACCTCGCCATTGATGTTCTCGTTGTCGTAGGTGCTGTAGCGCAGGATGTCCGGCGCCATCTGTTCGGTGACATTGTGCCAGTCGCCGCGGCCGATGCGGCCGGTCAGGTCCAGCTTGCCGCCCATGAAGGGCGATGAATAGTTGCCGCGCAGGCCGTTGCTGCCGCCGTAGCCTTCGGTACGCAGCGCCTCGTCACGCAGAACGGCGCCGGCGCCGTCGATGCGCCGCACCCGGCCCACCCCGTTGCCGTCGTCGCTGCTGATGCCGTCGCTCAGGGTGAAGCCCCAGGTGCGGTCGCCGTCGCGGGCCGAGAACTGGTACGAGCCGCCGAACAGGTCCGGGCCGCCGTTGAACAGGGTGGCGTTCATGCTGAGCACCGACTGGCGCGTGTTCTCGCGTTTCAGGATCACGTTCACGACCACGGCGTAGCCCTGCATGTCGATGCCCGGAGCGCCGCCGCGGATCAGCTCGATCCGTTCGACCTGGCTGGCCAGGGTGCGCGACAGCACCGACGAGCCGGTGTCGTTCTTGGATGCCGGACGGGCGCCGTTGATCAGGATGTTCCCGACCGCGCCTTCAAAGCCCCGGCTGCCGTCGCCATCCTGGGTCGAGAAGCCCGGCACGCGATTGACCATGTCGTGGGCCGTGTTCGGCCGCTGGTCGGCGAAGAAGTCGGGCGTGAAGATCAGCACGCCGCGCTGGGCCGCGTCGGCCACCGGCGCGGGGGCGGACTGCTGGGCCATGGCGGGATGGGCGGCGGCGAAGATCAGGGCCGAAACGGCCCCGGCGGTGGCGAACCGGACGGTGTTCATGTGGACTCCCCTTGTGTCGCCAGCAAAGGCGTCGGGGGATGCGAAGTCTTGTTACAAGTCGGTTAGGTCGATTAAATTTCAGACACAGACTGTGCAAACTGTAATGCTTCGGCTGCGGCAGACCAGATTTCGCCACAGTTCAATAGGTGATTGCCGATCATGACGATGATGAAGACTGTACTGGCCGGCGTGCTGCTTGTTGTAACGGTTGCGGCCATCCCCGCGCGCGCGCAGACGCTCGCGGAGGATCCGGCGCCGGCGGCCTCGGTCGAGGATGTGATCGTCACGGCCCGGCGCTCGGGCGCGCCGATGTGGGAGATCACGCGCGGCGATGCGACCCTGCTGCTGGTCGGCGAACTGATGGGGGCGCCGGACGATCTGGACTGGCGGCCCGATGCGCTGGAGGCCGCCACGATGCAGGCGCAGCGGGTGATGACGGCCCCGGTCGGGCGGGTGTCGGGCGGCGACATCCTGCGGCTGATCTGGCGCATCCGCACCATTGGATCGCTGCCCGAAGGCGTCGGCCACGCCGACTATCTGGGCGCCGAAGACTTCGCCCGGCTGGAGGCGGTGATGGCGTCCGAACGCAGCCAGACCTGGCGCCGCGCCAGCCCGGTGATGCTGAGCTTCGACCTGCTGAAGGATCGGGCAGGCTATCGGCGCGGCGACCGGCTGGCGGGCGATGCGGTGCGGCGGGCGGCGCGCAAGGCCCGCATCCCGTCGCAATCCATCGGCTTCGTGCGCGGGGACGAAATCATCGAATCCCTGATCGCCCAGCCGCCGGCCGCCTATGCCCCTTGCGTTCGGGCCGCCATCGCGGCGGCCGAGGTGGGGCCAGAGGGCTTCCGCGCGCGGGCCGAGGCGTGGCGCCGCTGGCGCGTGGCCGAGGTGACGGCGTCGCCTCTGGACCGGGCGCTGTTCCAATGCTGGCCCTATGGCGATCCGGCGATCGGGCCGCAGCTGAACGGCCTGTGGGTCGAGGCGATCGACGGCGCCCTGAACGAGACGGGCGTGACCCTGGCGGTGGCGCCGCTGCGGCTGCTGGCGGAACCGGGCGGGGTGCTCGACCGGCTGGAGGCCGCCGGCTTCCAGATCGACGGCCCCGAATGGAAGGCCGCACCGGAAAACTAAGGCGAGGTCAGACCGCCGTGCCGCCCACGGTCAGGCCGCCGATCTTCAGCGACGGCTGGCCGATGCCGACCGGCACGCCCTGGCCCGCCTTGCCGCACACGCCGACGCCGGGATCGAAGGCGAAGTCGTCGCCGATCATGCTGATGTTGGTCAGGGCCGTGGCCCCGTCGCCGATCAGGGTGGCGCCGCGCACCGGGGCGGTGATCCGGCCGTCCTCGATCAGATAGGCCTCGGTGCACTGGAAGACGAACTTCCCATTGGTGATGTCCACCTGGCCGCCGCCGAAATTGGCGGCGTAGAGGCCGCGCTTGGTGCTGGCGATCATGTCAGCCTGGCTGTCGCGGCCGCCCTCCATGAAGGTGTTGGTCATGCGTGGCATGGGCATGTGGGCGAACGACTGGCGCCGCCCGTTGCCGGTGGCCGCGGCGCCCAGTTGCCGCGCGCTCAGCCGGTCGTGCATCAGCCCGACCATGATGCCGTCCTCGATCAGCACGGTGCGGCCGGTGGGCGTGCCCTCGTCGTCGATGGTCAGCGAGCCGCGACGCCCGGCGATGGAGCCGTCATCGACCACGGTGACGCCCGGCGCGGCCACCCGCTGGCCCATCCGTCCGCTGAAGACCGAGCTGCCCTTGCGGTGGAAGTCGCCCTCGAAGCCGTGGCCGACCGCTTCATGCAGCAGCACGCCGGGCCAGCCGGCGCCCAGGACCACGTCCATCTCACCGGCCGGACAGTCGACGGCGTCCAGATTGATCAGCGCCTGGCGCAGCGCCTCGTCGATCTGGCCCTGCCAGCGGTCGGGCGCGATCCAGGTCTCGAAGCCCGCGCGGCCCCCGGCCCCGGCCGAGGCCGATTCGCGCCGGCCGTCCTTTTCCACCGTGACCGAGACGTTCAGACGCACCAGGGGGCGCACGTCCTGCACCCGCCGTCCATCGGCGCGCAGGATCTCGATGGCCCGTCGTTCGCCCACCAGAGAGGCCGAGACCTGGACCACGCGCGGATCGCGGGCGCGCGCCCAGGCGTCCATTTCGGACAGCAGGGCGATCTTGTCGGCGAAGGCGGGCGCCGCCAGGGGATCGACCGGCTCGTACAGTTTCTGATTGGTCGCGTGGGGCGCCTCGGCGGTCACGCCCGCATGGCCGGCCTTGGCCAGGGCGGCGGCGTCGGCGGCGCGCTGCATGGCCGCGACCGAAATCTCATTGGCGTGGGCGTAGCCGGCGGTCTCGCCCGCCACCACGCGCAGGCCGAACCCCTCGACCGCATCATAGGCGGCGCTCTTCAGCCGGCCGTCGTCGAAGACCAGGCTCTCGCTCTCGGTCTTCTCCAGAAACAGTTCGCCGTCGTCGGCGCCGGCCAGGGCGGCCTGAAGCACGTCCAGGGCCTGGTCGGGGTCGACGCCAGACGTTTCGAGGATAGGGGGCGGGGTGACGGAGACGGTCATACGCCCTCAGATAGGGGCTGACGGCCGCCGCGTCACCCGCCGTGTCAGAACGATTCCTCGACCGCGCCCGAACCGGTGATGGTCCGGTTCAGCTGGGCCGGCCGGCGCGTCAGGGTGACGTCACCCGAGCCGCTGATGTCGATGTCCGCCTTGCCGGTCGGCCCGGCCCGGGCTTCGCCCGAGCCGTTGATCGTGATGGCCGCGTCGGTCAGGGTCAGATCGCCCAGGTCCACATCGCCCGAACCGGTGATCTCCAGCTCCAGCCGCTGGGTCTTGCCCGTGCCGGTGACGTCGGCCGAACCGTTGACGCCGATGGCCAGGGTCGGCTGGTCATAGTTGCGCAGGGTCAGGTCGCCCGAGCCGTTGATGTCGAAGCGCGACACGCGCGGCGCGGTCACCACGATGCTCAGTTCGCCGCGTTCGGACCGGGCGTTCAGACCATCGGGGCCCCAGCCGAACACCACGCGCTCGTCGCCCTCGGCCAGGAAGATGCGGCCGTTCTCGACGCGGACCCGGTCGGCCAGGCCCTTGGGTCCGGTGACCACCACCCCGGCCTCGGCGCCCTGAACGAAGTCGACGTCCAGAGAAGAGTCCAGCGTCAGGGTCTCGCCGCTCCAGGCCAGGTTGCGGGTGATGCGCGGACCCAGGTCGTTGGACCCGCCCCCGCGAACCCGTTCGATGCGGACCGATTCGCCATTGTCGTCGCGGACGGTCCAGGCCCAGCCGTGGCGGGCCATGTCGCGGCCGCCCAGGGCGGCGGCGCCGCCCAGACAGGCCAGGCACAGCACCAGGGCGGCGCCGGCGATGATGAGCAGGGTGCGGGTCATGCCGTCTCTCCAGCGGCTTGGGGTTCCAGGGCCGGCTTCAGCAGCCGGTAGTGCAGGCGGGCGAACCAGATCAGGCCGTTGACCAGCCAGACGGTCACCAGGGCGGTCAGGGCGCCGACGAAGGTGGCGCCGGCCATCAGGCCCAGGCCGCACAGCAGGGCCGCCAGGGCGCCGCCGGGGAAGCCCGCGAACGGACCGGCCACGAAGACCACCCCGCCGCCGATGAAGACGCCGATCACGGCCACCACCACCCCGAACAGGGCGCCGACCACGCCCATCAGAAGGGGCAGCAGGATCAGGATGTCGATCGCGCCCAGGCCCAGCACCGCGAAGACGGCGGCGGCGGCGGCGGACGGGTTGCGCTCCTGGGTCCAGCGCTGGGCCGTGGCCTCGGCGCGCAGTTCGCGGGCCAGGCGGTCGGGGTCGCCCAGGGCGGCGGCCACCTCGGCCTCGGTGCGGCCGTCCTGCACGCCGTCGTCGAAGTGGGATTCATAGTCGGCCACGATCTCGGCGGCGGTATGGGTCGGCAGGCCGACCAGTCCGCGCTTCAGTCGCGACAGGAATTCGGCGCGCGTCATCAGGCGTCTCCCGATTGGGCGGCGTCGGCGTCGGAAATGACGGCGTCGACGGCGCGGGTGAAGGTTTTCCATTCGGCCGCCTGGGCGTCCAGTGCGGCGCGTCCGGCGGCGGTCAGGCGATAGTATTTGCGCGAAGGGCCGGCGGAGGATTCGACCAGATAGGTCTCGACCAGGCCGTCGGTCTGCATGCGCCGCATCAGCGGATAGATCGTGCCCTCGCCCATGCCGATGGCGTCGGACAGGCGGCTGGCGATCTCGTAGGCGTAGCTGTCGGCGCGGGCCAGAAGGGCCAGGACACACAGCCCCAACGCCCCCTTCTTCAACTGGATGTCTATGGTTTCGGGCACCTCGGTTCTCCTGTGCTCGAAGTCTGACTATCGCAAGGTATCATGTAACGCAAGGTAGCTTGCGAAACATGGATGCGATGTAATGCAGGGAGGGACAAGGGACTAAGGACTAGGGATTGGGGATGGGGGAGCGGAGCCTGGGGGCGACTGCGTCGGCTTGGTGCAGCCGACATGGTTGGTGCGGAGACGGTCTGTCGCCCGGCCTAATCCCTAGTCCCTAGTCCCTAATCCCTCCCTTTCCCCCCGCTGATCGCTTGGCAAGCGTCCATCGATCCGATAGGGACCGGCCCATGACGCGGCGGCTGGGGCCCCTTGCGCGCTGACTTGCGATTCACTCGCAACTAGCTGCCGCAGAACGACTTTATTTAAGGGACGTCTCGAATGGGGATGGGCATGCGAGCCAAGGGGTTGATGGGAGGCGGTATCGCCTCGGCCCTGGCGCTGTTCGCCGCCGCGCCGGCATGGGCGCAGGATCTGATGGGTCAGCCGACGCCGGGCGGTCTGGGGCTTCAGCCCGCCGCCTCGCCGCTGAAGGTGGAAGCGCACATCTTCCACGACTTCATCCTGATGCCGATCATCACGGCCATCTGCCTGCTGGTGCTGGGCCTGCTGCTGTGGATCATGATCCGCTACAACAGGAAGGCCAATCCGACGCCCGCGCGCTGGAGCCACAACACCCTGATCGAGATCATCTGGACCGTGGTGCCGGTGCTGATCCTGGTGTTCATCGCCCTGTTCTCGTTCCGGCTGCTGTTCGCCTATCACGACATGCCCGACCCGGACGTGACGGTTAAGGTCACCGGCAACCAGTGGAACTGGGCCTACGAATATCCCGACCAGGGCGTGGCCGAATACATCTCGAACATGCTGCCGGAAGAAGAGGTCGCCCAGCGCGGCATGCCCAGCAGCCTGTATCGCCTGGCCGCCGACGAGCCGATGGTGGTGCCGGTCGGCAAGACCGTGCGCCTTCTGGTCACCGCCTCCGACGTGATCCACGCCGTCGCCCTGCCGGCCTTCGGCCTGAAGACCGACGCCGTTCCGGGCCGGGTCAACGAGACCTGGTTCCGCGCCGATCGCACCGGCGTCTTCTATGGCCAGTGCTCGGAACTGTGCGGCGTCGACCACGCCTTCATGCCGATCCAGATCAATGTGGTGACCGAAGCCGAGTTCGCCGCCTGGATCGCCTCCAAGGGCGGCTCAATGACCCCGGCCACGGCCGAACAGGCCCCCGGCGGCACCGCCGCCCAGGTGGCCGCCGGAACGACCGGCGCCCCGACCGCGACCGCCGCTGCTGACGCCGCTGCCGCTCCGACCGCCCAGACGGCGACCACTCCGACCAACGCTCCGGCCGCGCCTGCGGCTGTGGCCCAATAATCCGCGAGAGCCCCCGATCATGGCCACCGCAGCCCAGAACCTCGCTCACGACCACGACGGTCATGACGATCACGACCACAAGCCGGGTTTCTTCACCCGCTGGTTCCTGTCGACCAACCACAAGGACATCGGCGTCCTGTATCTGGGCTTCGCGATCTTCGCGGCCCTGATCGGCGGCGCCCTGTCGGGCCTGATCCGCTGGGAACTGGCCGAGCCGGGCATCCAGATCTTCCGCGAAGGCTCGTTCGTCCAGCACCTGGGCCTGGTTGAGGCGACCAAGCACGGCTACAACGTCACGGTCACGGCCCACGCCCTGATCATGGTGTTCTTCGTGGTCATGCCGGCCACCATGGGCGGCTTCGCCAACTATTTCGCGCCGATCATGATCGGCGCGCCGGACATGGCCTTCCCGCGCATGAACAACATCTCGTTCTGGATGCTGGTCAGCGCCTTCGTGCTGCTGTGTCTCAGCCTGTTCGTGGACGGCGGTCCCGGTCGCGGTTTCGGCGGCGGCTGGACCGTCTATCCGCCCCTGTCGACCAAGGGCCACACCGGCCCGGCCATGGATCTGGCGATCTTCTCGCTGCACGTCGCGGGCGCCAGCTCGATCCTGGGCGCGATCAACTTCATCACCACCATCTTCAACATGCGCGCGCCGGGCATGACCCTGCACCGCATGCCGCTGTTCGCCTGGGGCGTGCTGATCACCGCCTTCCTGCTGCTGCTGTCGCTGCCGGTTCTGGCGGGCGCCATCACCATGCTGCTGACGGACCGCAACTTCGGGACCAGCTTCTTCGACCCGACCGGCGGCGGCGACCCGGTGATGTTCCAGCACCTGTTCTGGTTCTTCGGTCACCCCGAAGTCTACATCATGATCCTGCCGGGCTTCGGCATCATCAGCCACATCGTCTCGACCTTCAGCCGCAAGCCGATCTTCGGTTATCTGGCCATGGCCTACGCCATGGTGGCCATCGGCTTCATCGGCTTCATCGTGTGGGCGCACCACATGTACACGGTCGGCATGTCGATCGAGCTGCGCGCCTATTTCGTGGCCGCGACCATGATCATCGCCGTGCCCACGGGCGTGAAGATCTTCAGCTGGATCGCCACCATGTGGGGCGGCTCCATCGACTTCAAGACGCCGATGCTGTGGGCCATGGGCTTCATCTTCCTGTTCACCGTCGGCGGCGTGACCGGCGTGGTCCTGTCGAACGCCGGCATCGACTACAGCCTGCACGACACCTATTACGTCGTGGCCCACTTCCACTATGTGCTGTCGCTGGGCGCCATCTTCTCGATCTTCGCCGGCTTCTATTACTGGTACGAGAAGATGTTCGGCGTGAAGTACAACGAGTTCCTGGGCGCGCTGCACTTCTGGATCATGTTCATCGGCGTGAACCTGATCTTCTTCCCGCAGCATTTCCTGGGCCTGCAGGGCATGCCGCGCCGCTACATCGACTATTCGGAAGCCTACACCTACTGGAACCACGTCTCGTCGATCGGTTACGTCGTGACCATCGTCGGCGTCGGGGTCTTCCTGGTGGTGTTGCTCGAATCGGCCATCCGTCGCCGCAAGGGTGAGGCGAATCCGTGGGGCGAAGGCGCCACGACGCTGGAATGGACCCTGTCGTCCCCGCCGCCGCATCACCAGTTCAACGAACTGCCGGTGGTCAAGTCCGACGAGCACTGATCCCCGGAGCGATCCGGGCCAGGGGCCGCCCTTCCCAGCCGGAAGGGCGGCCTTCGTCTTTCAAACGCGCCGCAAAGGCGTAAGAACGTCCGCCATGAACCCGACCCCCGCCACGCCCGTCGTCACCACGGCCCAGCCGGAAGACTACGTCCAGCTGCTGAAGCCGCGCGTCATGTCGCTGGTGATCTTCACCGCCGTGACCGGTCTGGTGGTGGCGCCGGGGGACATGCACCCGTTGTCGGCGGCCCTGGCCATTCTGTGCATCGCCGTGGGCGCCGGCGCCGCCGGGGCGCTGAACATGGCGCTGGAGGGTGAAACCGACGCCCTGATGCGCCGCACGCGCGGCCGCCCCGTCGCCGCCGGCCGGGTGCGCAAGGGCGACGCCATGACCTATGGCGTGGTGCTGTCGGTGTTCTCGGTCATGCTGCTGGGCATGGCGTCCAACTGGCTGGCGGCGGGTCTGCTGGCCCTGACCATCGTCTATTACGCCGGCTTCTACACGCTGCTGTTGAAGCGGCGGACGCCCCAGAACATCGTCATCGGCGGGGCGGCGGGCGCCTTTCCGCCGGTGATCGGCTGGGCCGCGGCGACGGGCGATGCGCCCTGGCCGGCGTGGCTGCTGTTCCTGATCATCTTCCTGTGGACGCCGCCGCACAGCTGGGCGCTGGCGCTGTATTCGGCCGGCGACTACGCCCGCGCCGGCATTCCGATGATGCCGGTGGCCCGGGGCGCCAAGTCCACGCGGCTGCAGATCCTGCTGTATAGCCTGGTGCTGGTTCCGGTGGGGGTGGCGCCGGCCTTCACCGGCCTGGGCGGCGTCATCTATGGCGTCGTGGCGGCGGTCGGCGGCCTGGTCTTCCTGGCGCTGGCGGTGCGGGTCTGGCGCTCGCGCGCGGGCGACCAGCCGGACAAGGCCGAGGCGGTGGGGCGAGAGGCCGCATTGTACGATGTCCGCGCCGAGGCCAAACCGGCGCGCAACCTGTTCGCCTTCTCCATCCTGTATCTGATGGCCCTGTTCGCCGCCCTTCTGGTCGAGCAACTGCCGGGCCTGGGACACTGACCGCCATGCGACTGACCGACGAACAACTGGCCGCCCGCAAGCGCCGCAACCTGGCCCTGGCCGGGGCGCTGGTGCTGTTCATGATCCTGGTGTTCACCACCACCTTCCTGCGGATGCAGCACAACCAGCGCGAATCGGCCAAGGCCCACCAGGCCGCCGTGGCCGAGGCCCAGGCCCTGCAGGCGCAAGCCCAGGCTCAGGTTGAGGCCGCGGCCCAGCCGTGAACCGCAAGAACGCCATCGCCCTGGCCTGCGTCGGGGGCGTCATGTTCATGACCGGCGCCGCCTTCGCCGCCGTGCCGCTGTATCAGCTGTTCTGTCAGGTGACGGGTTTCGGCGGCACCACCATGGTGGCGGACAAGCCGTCGGACGTGATCCTGGACCAGACGGTGCTGGTGCGGTTCGACACCAATGTGCGTGGCCTGCCGATGACCTTCCGCGCCGAACAGGTCAGCCAGCGGGTGCGCATCGGCGAGACGGGCATCGCCTATTTCGACGTCACCAACACCTCGGACCGGCCGATCCACGCCACCGCCGCCTATAATGTCGTGCCCGAGCGGGCCGGCCCCTATTTCCAGAAGCTGCAGTGCTTCTGTTTCGAGGGGCAGGAGATCGCGCCGGGCCAGACGCAGAAATTCCCGGTGCAGTATTTCATCGCCCCCGAACTGGCCACCGACCGCGAGGGTCGGGGGGTGCGCGAGATCACCCTGAGCTACACCTTCTATCCCACCCGCGGCTTCGACGAGGCGCAGAAGGCGGGCTGATCGCCGGCAAGGGCGTCGGGGGCGCCTTATTCCCGCCCCGGACCACTGGCGTCCCCGCAATCGCGGCGCTATAGCCCTGAGGAATCGAGACGTCCGCCGAGGATCCGGAAAGACCCATGGCCAATTCCCACGCCACTCCGCACCACGACTACCACCTGGTCGATCCCAGCCCCTGGCCGCTGGTGTCCTCCATCGCCGTGACCATCATGATGGTCGGCGCCGTGGTGTGGATGAAGGGGCTGGTCCCCGCCGACAGCGGCCCGATCGCCGACGCCCTGCTGGTCAAGGGCCAGAAGGCGCTGTTCTTCGCCGGCTTGGCCGGTGTGCTGACGGCCATGTTCGGCTGGTGGTCGGACGTCATCAAGGAAGGCCGTCAGGGCTATCACACCCCGGTGGTGTCGATCGGCCTGCGCTACGGCATGATGCTGTTCATCGCGTCCGAGGCGATGCTGTTCGCCGCCTTCTTCTGGATGTTCTTCGAAATGTCCGTCTTCAACGAGGCGCGCGCCCATATCCCCGAGGTCGGGGCCTGGGCCGACACGGCCAAGTCGTGGACCGCCGCCAATGGCGACAGCATCTGGCCGCCCAAGGGCGTCGAAACCCTGGACCCGTGGCAACTGCCGCTGCTGAACACCATCATCCTGCTGCTGTCGGGCACCACGGTCACCTGGGCGCACCATGCGCTGCAAAGCGGCGACCGCAACGGCGCCAAGATGGGCCTGCTGATCACCGTGCTGCTGGGCGCCCTGTTCACCGGCGTTCAGGCGTACGAGTACTATCACATCATCCACGAGAACCTGTTCTTCAACGAAGAGGCGGCCGGGTCGGGCCTGTACGGTTCGATCTTCTTCATGGCCACGGGCTTCCACGGCTTCCACGTTCTGATCGGTTCGATCTTCCTGCTGGTCTGCCTGCTGCGCCTGTATGCGGGCCAGATGACCCCGCAGAAGCATTTCGGCTTCGAGGCGGCGGCCTGGTACTGGCATTTCGTGGACGTGGTCTGGCTGTTCCTGTTCGCCTTCGTCTACGTGGTTTACGGGTGACCCAGGGGTGACCCAGGGGCGACAGCCCTCTGAGCATGCAACGGCGCGGGACCAGACGTCCCGCGCCGCTTTGCTTGACGGCGAGGCCCAGATTCGCGCCGGCCTGGCCTGTCGTTGCCCGGCCTGCGGGCGGGGGCGGCTTTACGCCGGTTTCCTGAAGGTGGTTCCGCAGTGCGCGGCCTGCGGCTTCGACTTTCGCGGATTGAACACCGGCGACGGGCCGGCGGTCTTCATCATGCAGGTCGCGGGCGGGCTGACGGTGTTCAGCGCCTTGGCTGTGGAGCTGAGCTATCGCCCGCCGATGTGGCTGCATCTGATCCTGTGGCTGCCGCTGACGGCCATTCTGGCGCTGGGGCTGATGCGGCCGGCCAAGGGGCTGATGATCGCCGTGCAGATGCGCAGCCGGGCCGGGGAGGCGCGTCATGGACAAGGCTGAACGTCGCGGCTTCCCCTGGGGCCTGACCGTCGCGACCCTGGCGGTTCTGGGGGTTCTGATCGCCCTGGGAAGCTGGCAGGCCAGGCGCCTGGTCTGGAAGGAAGGCCTGATCGCCACCGCCACGGCCGCCGCCCAGCGTCCGGCCGCCCCCCTGGCCCAGGTGCTGGCCGAAAGCGGCGACGCGGAGTTTCGCGCCGTCACCGTCGACTGCCCCGGCCTGGCCACCGCGCCGTTTGTGGAGATGCACACCATACTGGACGGGCAGCCGGGCCTGCGGCTGATCTCGGCCTGCCGGGCGGCGGATCGGACCTGGCTGGTCGATCGCGGCTTTGTGGCCGAGGAGATTTCGGCCCGGCCGCCGGTCGCGGCATCCGAGGCGCCGACTCCGATCACGGCCCAGATCCGCACCCCCACGCCCGCCGGGGCCATGACGCCGGCGCCGGAAGGCCGCCTGTTCTATGGCCGGGACGCCCCGGCCATGGCGCGGGTTTTGGGGGTGAGCGGCCCGGTCGAGCCGCGCCTGCTGTACGCCCTGACGCCCGCCCCGGCCGGCTGGGCGGCGTTGCAGCCCGCGGCCCCGCCTGCCGCCTTTTCCAACAATCACCTGGGGTACGCCCTGACCTGGTTCGGCCTGGCGGCGGTGCTGGCGGTTCTGTACGTCGCCCTGGTGGTGCGGAGGCTGAGATCCTGAGCGCGCGTCTGCATACCCTGTCGAACGGCGTGCGGGTGGTCTGCGATCCCATGCCGGGGCTGAAGACCCTGGCGGTCGTCGTGTCGGTCGAAGGCGGCGCGCGGTGGGAGCCGAAGGCCCGGTCCGGCTGGTCGCACCTGCTGGAGCATATGGTGTTCAAGGGCGCGGGCGACATGAGCGCGCGCGAGATCGTCGAGCGGGTCGAGGCCGAGGGCGGATCGATCAACGCCGCCACCGGCTATGAACGCACCAGTTTCGAGGTGCGGGGCCTGGCCGGCTCGCTGCCGCTGGCCATGCAGGTGATTTCGGACCTGCTGTTCCGGCCGACGCTGGACCCCGGCGACATCGAGCGCGAGAAGGACGTGGTCGGCCAGGAGATCGCCGAGGCCTTCGACACGCCCGACGACCATGTGTTCGAAATGGCCCAGACCCGCGCCTTTCAGGGCCAGGCCCTGGGGCGCCCCATCCTGGGCTCGGTCGCCAGCCTGAAACCGGCCGACCGCGCCAGCATGGCCGACTGGCGCGCGCAACTGTATGCACCGGACCGGATGGCGGTCGCCGTTTCGGGCGCGGTGGATGAAGACGAACTGCTGGCCCTGGCCGAGCGCTGGTTCGGGGCCGAAGTCTCCACGCCCGCCCAGCGTCCGGCGCCGGCGCGGTTCACCGGCGGAGCGGCGCGGCTGGGCCGACGCATCGAACAGGCCAATCTGGTTCTGGCCCTGCCGGGGCTGGGGGCGACCGATCCGGGCCTGCCGGCCCTGCGACTGATGACCGAAATCCTGGGCGGGGGCATGGCGTCGCGCCTGTTCCAGAGTGCGCGCGAGGATCGCGGCCTGGCCTACGCCATCGACGCCTGGCACGAACCCTATGCCGACATCGGCGTGCTGGGGATCTACGCCGGTTGCGCGGCGGATCGGGCCGAGGAGCTGGCGCGGGTCTGCGCCGACGAGCTGCGCACCCTGGCCGAGACGGGACCGACCGAGGCCGAACTGGCGCGGGCGCGCAATGTGCTGACCGCCTCGCTGTGGATGTCGGACGAAAGCCCCATGAGCCGGGCGGGGCGGGCGGCGGCCCAGACCCTGATCCACGGCCGGCCCGTGTCGTCGCAAGCCCTGGCAGAGGCCATGACGGTGGTTGACCGGGAGGCGGTGCGAGCGGCGGCGGCGGCGGTTCTGGCGCCCGGTCTGGCGGCGACGGCGGTGCTGGGGCCGCGCGCGGCGGGCGGCGCCGGAGATGTGTTCGGCCGGACCCTGTTTCCGGGTGCGGGCGACCGCTAAGCTATGCCCATGGCCCTGCTGGACTGGATGACGGAGACCACGGGCCCGGTCATCGAAGGCCGGGGCGTGATCCTGCGTCCGCCGCGCGCCGCCGACTATCAGCCCTGGGCGGAGCTGCGCCAGTTGTCGGCCGCCTATCTGCAGCCGTGGGAGCCGGCCTGGGCCGAGGACGACCTGACCCGGCCTGCCTTTCGCCGCCGCCTGTCTGTCTATGCCCGCGAGATGGAGATGGAGACCGCCTGGCCCTTCTTCATCTTCCAGCAGGGGAACGAGCAGCTGGTGGGGGCCATCACCCTGTCGAACATCCGGCGCGGGGTCGCGGATGCGGGCACCCTGGGCTACTGGATCGGCCAGCCCTTCGCCGGGCGCGGCCATGCGACGGCCGCCGTGCGCGCGGTTCTGGGCTTCGCGTTCGAGACGCTGGACCTGCACCGGATCGAGGCGTCGTGCCTGCCGACCAACCTTCCGTCGCGCCGCGTCCTGCAGAAAGGCGGCTTCCGGCAGGAGGGCGAGGCGCGGGCTTATTTGAAAATTAACGGCGCATGGGCAGATCATCTATTGTTCGGCGTCGTGTCGGACGAATGGGTGCGGGACGGCTGACGCAGCCCGCAGGGGCCGGAACGTCGATTTGAACGCGCGATCGCGATCACTGGGCTGGGATGCGACCGCCGCCATCGAGGCGCTGGCGGCCGCCGACGCGGCCTTGTGGGAATGGACGCCCGCCCAGGACCAGATCCGTTTCACCGGCTCGACCCGTTCGCTGGGGCTGGGGCCGCTGGCGCCGGAATGTTCGGGCGCGGCCTTCATCGCCCTGGCCCAGCCGCAGGATCGGGCCCTGGCCGAACGCATACTGAAGCCCCAGGACGAAGGCGCCGAGATCGCCGTGCGTCTGCGCATGCGCGGGTCCGAGGTCTGTCTGTGGCGCGGCGTCTGGCTGGAGGACGGCCTGCGCGCCGCCGGCATGGTGGCGCTGGAAACCAAATTCGCCGGCTCGGACAAGGACGCCCTGACCGGCCTGCTGGATCGTCGCACCTTCGTCGCACGCGTGGCGGAAACCCTGACACAGGCGGGCGAATACGAGCTGATCGTGGCCGACGTCGACCGGCTGCGGCGTCTGAACGAGGCCCTGGGCCACGAACGGGCCGATCTGGTGCTGTCGGCCCTGGGGTCGCGTCTGAGCGCGGCTTTTTCGCACGCGGCGGCCCCGGCCCGCATCGGCGAAGACGAGTTCGCCGTCCTGTTGCCGCGCGGCGCGGCCGGCCCCGCCGACCGGGTGCGCGAGGCGCTGGAACAGCCGCTGCGGGTCGCGGGCTTCGACATCTATCCGACCGTGTCGATCGGCGCGGTGGCGACCGAGGGCGGGCCGGACGCACCGGACGCCAGCGAACTGTTGCGGCGCGCCGAACTGGCGGTGGAACAGGCCAAGTCCGCCGGGCGCGGCGGCGCCGCCGCCTATGGCCGGGCGCTGGAAAGCGACAGCCTCAGCCGGTTGGCGATGGAATCGGACCTGCGCAACGCCTTCGTGCGCGGCGAGATCGAACCCTTCTTCCAGCCCATCGTGAACCTGCATACCGGCGCCGTGGCCGGGTTCGAGGCGCTGGCGCGCTGGCGTCACCCCCGGCGCGGCCTGGTGCCGCCGGATGAATTCCTGACCCTGACGGACGAAATGGGTCTGATGAACGACCTGGGCCTGCTGATGATGACCCAGGCGGCCAAGCAACTGGCCGAATGGCTGCATCGTCACCCGACAGCGGGCGCCCTGTTCTGCAGCGTCAATCTGTCGGTCGGCGAGATCGAGCGCGCCAATCTGGTCGAGGACGTGGATCGCATCATCCGCGAGACCGGCCTGCCGCGCGGGGCGCTGAAGCTGGAGGTCACCGAAGGCGACATCATGCGCGACACCGCGCGCGCCGCCGAGGTGCTGAAACAGCTGAAGGAAGTGGGGGCGTCCCTGGCGCTGGACGACTTCGGCACCGGCTTCTCGTCGCTGTCGTATCTGGCCAAGCTGCCGTTCGATACGCTGAAGATCGACCGCTATTTCGTGCTGACGATGGACAAGGACGAAGGCTCGGCCAAGATCGTCAAGTCGGTGGTCAACCTGGGCCGCGACCTGTCGCTGGAAGTCGTGGCCGAAGGGGTCGAGAACGCCGGCCTGGCCATCCGTCTGGTCGAGGCCAGCTGCCATTACGGCCAGGGCTTCGGCTATGCGCCCGCCCTGCCGGCCCAGGAGGCCGAAGTCTATCTGAACGAAAGCCTGGCCGACGGCGCCGCGCCGCTGAAGCAGCGCTCGGCCTGATCGCTCAGGCCCGGCCGCCCGTCGCGGAAAGTTGCGCGGCATCGACGCCAATGCCGGCCAAGGCGCGGCTCCATTTCGTGTCGTGCGCCGTGTCGAAGATCAGGTCCGGCGCGGCCTCGGCCACCAGCCAGACGTTTTCGGCCAGCTCATCCTCCAGCTGCCCCTCGCCCCAGCCGGCATAGCCCAGCAGCAGGATCGAGCGGTCCGGCCCGGTTTCGGGATCGGTCATGGCCGACAGGGCCTCGCGCGTGCCGGTCATGGCCAGGCCGGCGACGATGGGCAGGCTGGTGTCGTCGCTGATCCAGTCGTCGGTGTGCAGGACGAAACCGCGTTCCCGCTCGACCGGGCCGCCGACCAGAACGCCGCGTCCGGCGGCCGCGTCCGGCGCGGTCAGGTCCAGCCGAGACAGCACGGTCTTCAGCGTCACCCCGTCCGCCGGCCGGTCCAGGCGCAGGCCCATGGCGTGGTCCGCCTCGTGCGCGCAGATCAGGATCACCGCATGTTCGAAGCGCGGATCGCCGATGCCGGGCATGGCCACCAGCAGGCGGCCCGCCAGGGACTGGAACTGGGACTCCGACTGGAACTGGGACATGGGCCGATCATTCACGCGCTCTTTGTCCGGCGCAAGGCGTCACGATCGCGCGCCGCGCCTTGGCGGGTGGATCGCGAACGCCTATCTGGACCACGACACAATCGCGCCCAGTCCCTGAGCGCCCCAGATTTCGGAGACTTCCCATGACGATCAAGGTCGGCGACCGCATCCCCTCGGCCAGCCTGGGCATGATGACCCCCGACGGCCCCCGTCCGGTCAGCACGGACGATGTGTTCAAGGGCAAGACCGTGGCCCTGTTCGCCGTGCCGGGCGCCTTCACCCCCACCTGTTCGGCGCGCCACCTGCCGGGCTTCAAGGACAAGCGCGCCGACCTGGCCGGCAAGGGCGTGGACACCGTCGCCTGCCTGTCGGTCAACGACCCCTTCGTCATGGGCGCCTGGGCGCAGAGCCAGGACGTCAGCGCCGACGACATCGTCATGCTGGCCGACGGCAACGGCGAACTGACCCGCGCCCTGGGCCTGTCGATGGACGCCACCGGCTTCGGCATGGGCGAGCGGTCGCAGCGCTATTCCATGCTGGTCAAGGACGGCGTGGTCGAGCAGCTGAACATCGAACAGGGCGGCGAGTTCAAGGTGTCGTCGGCGGAGCACCTGCTGGCGCAGCTGTAATCCTAGGCTGACCTTGATCCCTCTCCCGCTGGGAGAGGGCTTGAGCGCCCAAGAGCCCGTCAGGGCGATTGGTCTGGCGCGAAAGGGTGAGGGTCGGGTCTTCAAGATTTAGGTGATCGCCCGGCCAGAGCCGCCCCTCACCCTTTCGCCTTGCCGATCGCTGCGCTCCCGGAGGCTCAAGCCCTCTCCCATCGGGAGAGGGAATTGGAGTGCGGTTGAGGCCATGACCGACGTCTTCACGCCGGAGCAGCGCAGCGCCGTCATGCGGCGGGTGAAGGGGCGTGACACGCGGCCCGAGCTTCGGGTGCGGGCGGCCCTGCGCGCGGCGGGGATCGGCTATCGCCTGGGCGGGCTGGGCTTGTCGGGGCGGCCGGACGTGGTGATGAAGGGGCGGCGGGTCGTCGTCTTTGTGCACGGCTGTTTCTGGCACGGGCACGACTGCGCGCGCGGCGCCCGCCAGCCCAAGGCCAATGCCGACTACTGGCGGGCCAAGATCGACCGCAACCGCGCGCGCGACGCGGCGAACGCCGAACGGCTGGCCCAGGACGGCTGGGCCGTGGTCACGGTGTGGGAATGCGCGATGAAGGCGCCGGACTTCGACGCGCGGCTGATCGACGCCGTGCGGGCCGGTCAGGCGGCGACGGTCTGATCCGCCTCGGCGTCCTGGGCGTCGGACAGCACATGCTCCAGCGCGCCCAGCAGGGCGGCCGGGGTCAGAGGCTTGGACACGAAATAGGCCATGCCGGCGCCGTGGCACGCCTCGACATCCTCGGGCTGGGTGTCGGCGGTGACGGCGACCACCGGGGTGGTGGCGTTCAGACCGCCGCCGGCGCGCAGGCGTCGGGTCGTCTCGCGGCCGTCCAGTTCGGGCATGCGCACATCCATGAAGATGACGTCGAAGGCCGTGTTCTGGCAGGCGGCCAGGGCGGCCATGCCGTCGGCGGCCATGGCGATCTCGCAGCCCAGCGGTTGCAGGATCAGCTGGATGGCCCGGCGGTTGATGTCGTGATCGTCCACCACCAGAACCGACAGCGGACGGCCCTCTTCGGCCTCGGCGACGGGGGCCGTGTCTACAGGCGTGGCCGGCTCGGCGACCACGACAGGTTCAGAAGGGGCAGGTTCGGCAGGCGCACTGACGCGCGGTCGGTCGGCCAGGGCGCGGGCGATGGCGCCGCGGCTGGCGTCGTCCAGGCCCGGTCCCGCCGGGGCGGCCACGACGCGGCCCGATCCCGCCGGCAGGGTCAGCGACAGGGTGAAGCGGGCGCCCTCGCCGGGGCGGCTGCGCACCGTCAGACGGCCGCCCATCAGCTGGGCCAGGTCGCGGCTGATGGACAAGCCCAGGCCCGAACCGCCATAACGGGCGCCGACGCCGTCGGCGGTCTGGTCGAAAGCCTTGAACAGACGATCCAGCTGATCGCGCGTCATGCCGGGGCCGGTGTCGATGACCTCCAGGGTGATGGCGTGATCGCCCGAATCCTCGACCCAGGCGTTCAGGTTCAGCGTGATGCCGCCCGCGTCCGTGAACTTCATGGCGTTGGACATCAGGTTGTTCAGCACCTGACGGATGCGCAGGGCGTCGCCGCGCACCGAGGCGGGCAGGCGACGGCCGCCCTGGATCGACAGCGTCAGACCCTTGGCCCGCGCCGGCCCGCGCCACAGAAGCGCGGTCTGGGTCAGAAGCGCGCGCATGTCGAAATCGGCGACCTCGACCGTCATGCCCCCGGCCTCGATGCGCGAATGATCCAGCAGATCGTCCAGCAGGCCCTTCATCATCAGGCCCGCATCCGCGATCAGCGAGGCGTGGGCGCGGGCGGCGGCGTCGCCGCCCCGACCGACTTCGGCCGCGCCGGTCAGAATGGCCCCGATGGGGGTGCGCAGGTCGTGGCCCACGGCGGCCAGGAAGGCGGCGCGCCCGGCCATGATGCGTTCGGCCTCGTCACGGCGTTGCTGGGCCTCGATCCGGGCCTGGGATTCGGCGATGGACGCCTGGTTCATCCGCTGCCAGGTCGTCAGGCAGAAGATGACGAAGACCGTCAGGGCCGCGCCCGCCGCCGTCGCATAGGCCGGGTCGGCGCCGGCCGCCATCATGAATACCGGCGTCATGGCCATGTAGATCAGCTGGGGCGCCGTGGTCAGGGCCAGCACCAGTCCCGAGCGCGGGGCGTTGACCATCGAATAGACCAGCACCGCCGTCAGCAGGACGCCGGCCGTGATCCCGCCCATCGGACCGCCCAGCAGCCACAACGGGATGCACAGGCCCCCAATCATGCCGGTATTGGCGAACAGGACCATGCCGCCCAGAACGCTGCGCCACAGCGGAAGACGCTCCGTCTCGCCGCGGTTGATCGGGCCGAACAGGCCGATCTCGGTCAACTGCATGGCGAAATAGGCCGCCAGCCAGGGGATGCTGACCGCGTATCCCAGAAGCGGGCTGAGGATCAGGGCGGTGGCCGCGCCGACGCACATGCGGATCACCAGCGCGCGCCGGCGTTGGCGGACCGCCAGGGTCCAGCCGGTCGCCTGGCCCCGCTTGTGGCCGATGTCGAGCGGTTGCGGCATGCACCATCCCCGAACCGGGCGGTGGCCGCCCTTTGGGATGACTATGGCCGATCGGCCCTAACGCTCCGTCAACGCAGGGCGCCGACGGCGTCGGAAAGGCTGGAAAATCCTTCGGCGCGCAGCCGGCGGGCCAGGTCGCGCTTGATGCGGCCCACCAGCCCCGGCCCCTCATAGATCAGCGCCGAATACAGCTGGATCGCGCTGGCCCCCAGGCCGATGCGGCGCCAGGCGTCTTCGCCCGAAGCGATGCCCCCAACGCCGATTAGCGGCAGACGCCCGCCCGCCGCCTCGGCCGCCGCGATCAGGGCGGCTTCGGCCCGGTCCTTCAACGGCGCGCCCGACAGGCCCCCGGCTTCGCCGCGCCAGCCGGATTTCAGCGTCGCGGGCCGGTCCAGAGTGGTGTTGGACACGATCAGGGCGTCGATGCCGTGCGCCAGGGCGGCCTCGACGATCATGCCGATCTCGGCGCCGTCCAGGTCGGGGGCGATCTTCAGGAAGACGGGAGCCGGGCCGCTGCGCGCCTGACGGACGCGGCCCAACAGGTCGTCCAGCGCCGCCCGTCCCTGCAGCGCCCGCAGGCCCGGCGTGTTGGGTGAGGAGATGTTGATGGTGAAATAGTCGGCCCGTCCCGCCAGGCGCGTCAGGCCCGTCACATAGTCGGCGGCGCGGTCGTCCTGATCCTTGTTGGCCCCCAGATTGGCGCCGACGATCACCCGGGCGGGGCGACGGTCCAGCCGGGCGGCGAACGCCTCCAGCCCCGCATTGTTGAACCCCATGCGGTTGATGACGGCCCGGTCGGGCGACAGGCGGAACAGGCGTGGCTTGGGATTGCCCGCCTGGGGCAGGGGGGTGACCGAGCCGCATTCGACGAAGCCGAATCCCAGTCGCGCCAGTCCGCCCAGCGCCTCGCCATCCTTGTCCAGTCCCGCCGCCAGTCCGACCGGATTGGGCAGGTTGAGGCCCGCCAGCCGGGTGTGCAGGATCGGATCGTCGGCCGGCGCGACCGGCGCAGGCAGCAACGACAGGGCCCGCACCGTCAGCCGGTGGGCCGTCTCGGGCGGCAGGCGCCGCATGGCCCAGGCGCCCAGGTCGGCCGGATTCACGCCGCCGCTCCGATCCGCATCTCGCCCTCGGCCGTGACGGTCAGGGCGCGTGCGGCGCGGACGCTGTCGGTCGTCAGGCGGCCGTACAGATGGGGGAACAGGGCGCCGCCGCGCGACGGCTCCCATACAATGGCCGCGCCATAGACCGTCAGATCGACGTCCAGCAGCACCAGATCGTCGCGGCCCGCATAGTGTTTGGCCGCCGTGCCCGCCAGCTGGTCCTGGGCCGACAGATGGATATAGCCGTCGCGCAGATCGACGGCCGAGCCGTCATAGCCGCCGCTGGCCCGAATGGCCGTCCAGTCGCCGCGCGAGACGATCTTGTAGGCCAGGCCGGTCATTCCGACGCCTCCAGATCGCGGGGCGTCAGATAGGCCTGATGCGCGCGCCGTCCGGCCGCATCGACGTTGAACACCGCCGTGGCGCCGGGCGGAAAGCCGCCGGTCATCCGCTCCATCAGGGCAGGCGACGCCGCCGCCTGCAACAGACAGTCGGCGGCCAGGATCTGAATGCCCGGATTGTGCGCCAGAACCAGCAGACAACCGGCGTCTTCGGCGGCCGCGTCGATCAGGGCGTGCACCGTCTCGGCCGGGGCGTTGTACAGGTCCGGCTCGATCCGCACCTCGACATCGCCAAAGGCGTCCTGAAGCAGGTCCCAGGTCTGGCGGGTGCGTGCGGCGCTGGACACCAGGGCCAGGTCGGGCCGCAGCCCCTGGGCGGCCAGGGCGCGTCCCACGCGTACGGCGTCGCTCTGTCCGCGCGCGCTCAGCGGGCGTTCGCGGTCGCCGCCAGGATGGGCGCGCTCGGCTTCGGCGTGTCGCATCAGGATCAGGCGGTGCATGAGCGTGGCCTTTAGGGCCGTTCGCGGTTCAGGGCCAGACCCGGCGCGGGCCGTTTGGACGCGGGCGCAGGCCGCGCGGCCTGGGGCGTCAGCTCGCCCAGCGCCGCCGCCGCCGCCTCGGCCAGGCCGGGCCGCACCGGCGCATAGGTGCGGCGCGACGCCTCCAGCAGGATGACCCCGGCCGATCCGGGGGCGATGCGGCGGGCCGCCTGGTCCCAGCCTTCGGCCAGGGGGAACAGCGGCGGCCAGGGCGGGGCGAACAGGGTGGCGGACCAGGCCATCGGCTCCAGCCCCGCCTCGCGCACCAGCCGTTCCATCTGGCGCCGGGTGAAGGGGCGGCCGTGGCCGAAGGGGGTGGATTCGGCGCGGGACCACAGGCCACCCCGCGCCGAGGCGATCAGGATCATCCGCCCCGCCGGCGCCAGGGCGCGCACGGCCTCGGCCAGCATCAGCCGCGCATCGTCGGCCTCTTCTAGGGCATGGACCATAAGGATGCGGTCGAAGGCCCCGGCGGCGAAGGGCAGGCGGCCGTCATCGACTAGCACCGAACGGCTGCGCGTCGCGGCGGCGGGCCAGGGTTCGGCCCCCTGGCCGCCCGGCATGGCGGCGATGCTGCGGCGGGCGCCGACGAACAGATCCAGCCACGGGGTCGCATAGCCCAGGCCCAGAACGTCGCAATTGTCAGCCTCGCCCCAGGCGTCATGCAGCCGCCGCGCGATCAGACGGCGCGTCAGCACCCCGGCGGGTTCGCCGTAGAAGGCTCTCAGCTCCTCGATGGCGCGGCGCATGGGTGCAGCATAGGCCCGGCGGCCCTCAGCGGCTAGGATGGTGGGATGACGATGGACATCCGCCTGTTCCCCTGCCTGAGCGACAACTATGGCCTGCTGGTGCGCGATGGCGCGACCGGAACGGTGGCGGTGATCGACACGCCCGACGCCGACCGCATTCAGGCCGAACTGGCGGCCAGCGGCTGGGGCCGGCTGGACCTGATCCTGAACACCCACTGGCACCCCGACCATACCGGCGGCAATGCGGTGCTGAAGGCGACGACGGGCTGCGAGATCGTGGGGCCGGAAGAGGTGCGCCGCGCCGCGCCGCTGGATCGCGTGGTCGTCGGCGGCGACACGGTGCAGCTGGGCGCGACCACGCTGGAAGTCACCGATGCGCCGGGGCACACCCTGGGGCATGTCGTCTATCGCAGCGCGGCGGACCATGAAGCCTTCGTCGGCGACGTGCTGTTCGCCCTGGGGTGCGGGCGGCTGTTCGAGGGGACGCCTGAACAGATGTGGGCCAGCCTTCAGACCCTGGCCGCCTGGCCCGATCAGACCCGCATCTGGTGCGCGCATGAATACACCGCGTCCAACGCCCGCTTCGCCCTGAGCCTGAATGACAGCGCCCAGATGCAGGCCCACGCCCAGGCCATCTTCGATGCGCGAGCGCGGGGCGAACCCACCGTGCCGACGACCCTGGGCGTCGAAAAGCGGCTGAACCCCTTTTTGACGGCGCGCGATGCGGCCCAGTTCGCGGCGCGCCGGGCAGCCAAGGATGGGTTCACCGGATAGGCAGGTCCGCCTTATTTGGCGATGCGCAGATTCTCGATGGCCCCGGCGATGCGGTCGAAGGCCTGGCCGATACCGCCGGCGTTCGACACGTTGAAATAGTTGGCCGGAACGGTGGCGCAGCCGCGCAGCAGCTCCTGGGTCCGCGTGTCGACCTGGACCCCCACGGTGTACAGGATCACGTCATTGGCCCTCAGATTGACGCACAGCTCCTCCAGCCGGCTGTCCATGGCGTTGCGCCGCTGGGTGCCGCTGGAGCTGGACCCCACGCCCAGGCGGTTCTGCCAGATCATGCCGACGCCGGTATAGGTCGAGTTGTCGGGGTTGGACGCGGTGTTGTTCACGTTCTCGCCGTCGGTCATCAGGATGATGATCTTCTGCAGCCGCTCGGTCCCATAGGCGCGACCGTCGCGATAGGGGGCGTTCGGCGACAGGGCGTGCCAGCCCCACATCAGGCCCATGGGGATGTTGGTGGTGCCGGTCGCGGCCATGCGGCTGACGGCGCTTTTCAGGCCTTCGTAGTTGTCGGTCAGGCGCATGACCGGCTCAAGCCCGCAACCCTGGTTCGGACCCAGGTTCACGCCGATGCCGCTGCGCAGACGGCTGCGGACATATTTGCTGTCGTCCTTGCCCAGGCGGTCCCAGGCCTGAAGCCGCAGGGTGTTGGTCAGGGTGCTGAGCAGGTTGCTGATCAGGCCCGTCAGGCTGGTGGTCGGCTCGTCCAGATAGTCGTTGTCGTAGCTGTAGTTGCGCCAGGTGCTGTCATTCGGGAAGGTGTCGCGGTCCGGGCTGTCCGGCGCGAAATAGGGCACGAACATCGTCGCCTGGTTGCCGGATGACGGCGCCGTGTCGCGCACGTCGTTGGGATAGGGCCGGCTTTCGATACAGCCGCTCCAGCCGATCTGCATGGTGTCCAGAAGGGCGAACCGGTCCTGGCCGGTTGCGAACAGGCCGGTGGCGCCGGTCGAGCCGGTGTGGTTGGTCGCGCGGCTGACCCAGCCCAGGTTGCTGGCGCCGGTGCGGTTGCCGGTGCTGGAGAAGCCCGCGTGCGGCCGCACGGTCATGGAGAAGGGCACCAGGGCGATCTTGACCGCATCGGGTTCGACGCTGCGCGCGTCGGCGGCGGCCAGGCGGTCGATCAGGTCGCGCGCCGCCGTCTTGGTGTTGGTCAGCTTGGTCCCCTGCATCGAGCCGGTGTTGTCCAGCACCAGGGCGATCTCGACCATCTTGTTGGAGCGATAGACTTCCGAATGGGCGCCCACCGGCAGCTTGTCGTCCATGAACTGGCCGTAGGGCGGCAGGAAGATGTTGGCCACCAGCGCCTTCACATCGACCTTGGATTTGGCCACCACAATGCCTTCCTCGTTCAGGACGAAGGAGGTCTGGTCCTCACGCAGGGTGATCTGCGGATAGGCCTTCAGATTGGCGCGCAGGGCCGCCAGGCCGACGGTGCTGATCTCGGCGTTGGTGGTGTAGGGCGAGCGGGCGGCGGCCAGGGCGGCGGCGTCCAGCGCATCCTGCAGGTTGACCCGCACGGTCGAGGCGCGGTGGATGTCCACTCCGCCCAGAGTCATCAGGATCAGAGGCGGCAGGCTGAGGGCGAAGATCATCGCCACATTGCCGCGCCGGGCGCGCGCGAACCGGCCCGCAAAGCCTTTCAGCCTGCGCGTCCAGTCGCCCACGACATGCCCGATACCGCCCATCTGCGTCCGTCCCTGATCGCGGACGCACACGTCCGCCAAGGGTCCAGCATGCCGGTCGAGCGTTAAGGAAGGGCCTATCGGCCAAGGTTAACGGGCGCGGCCGGAACCGCGCCCGCCGGGGTCAGCCTTCCCAGCCGCAGTTCTTGCCGCGGTTCTGGGTCTCCAGCCAGGTGTTCAGCGGCGCGAAATAGTCGGCCACGGCCGAGGCGTCGTTGCCGTTTTCGCCGGTGAAGGCGGCCATGGCCTCTTGCCACGGACGCGACTGGCCCATCTCCATCATGGCGTTGAAACGGCTGCCGACCTCGGTGTTCCCATAGATGGAGCAGCGGTGCAGCGGCCCGGTCCAGCCCGCCATCTTGCAGGCCGCGCGGTGGAACTGGAACTGGTAGATGTGGGCCAGGAAATAGCGCGTGTACGGCGTGTTTCCGGGGATGTGATATTTGGCGCCGGGGTCGAAGGCGTCGGCCGGGCGCGGGCCGGGCGGAACCAGGCCCTGGTATTTCAGCATATTGGCCGTCCAGGCGTCGTTATAGCCTTCCGGCGCCGTGCGGCCCGAGAAGACGTCCCAGCGCCAGCGGTCGACCATCAGGCCGAACGGCAGGAAGGCGATCTTGTCCAGCGCCATCTTCAGCAGGAAGGGAATGTCCTCCTCGGCGCCCGGCACCGTGTCCAAAAGGCCGATCTGGTTCAGATAGGTGGGGGTGGTCGCCGACAGGCCGACAAAGTCGCCGATGGCCTCGTGGAAGCCGTCGTTGGCGCCGTTGCGGAACAGGAAGGGCTGGTCCTTGTAGGCGCGCTGATAGACGTTGTGCCCCAGTTCGTGGTGCACGGTGTAGAAGTCGTCGGCGTTCACCTGGGTGCACATCTTGATGCGCACGTCCTCCAGATTGTCCAGGTCCCAGGCCGAGGCGTGGCAGACCACCTCACGGTCGCGCGGGCGGGTGATCTGGCTGCGTTCCCAGAAGGTTTCCGGCAGGGGCGCAATGCCCAACGAGGTGTAGAAACCCTCGCCGGTCTTGACCATGCGGGTGGCGTCGTACTGGGCGCGGGTCAGCAGTTCCGTCAGGTCGTAACCCTGGCCCTCGGCCGTGCCGGGCGGGGCCACGACGTCATAGATATTGCCCCACTGCTGGGACCACATATTGCCCAAGAGGTCGGCGCGGATCGGGCCGCTGTCAGGCTGGACCGCGTCGCCATAGCGGGCGTTCAGCCGACCGCGCACATAGCAGTGCAGGTTCTCGTAGAACGGCTTGACCTGATTCCACAGCCGGTCGGTTTCGGCCGCGAAGGCGTCGGGCGCCATGTCATAGCCGGCGCGCCACATGGCGCCGGTGTCGGCGTATCCCAGCTCGCGGCTGCCTTCGTTGGCGATGGCGACCATGCGGGCGTAGTCGTCGCGCATCACCGGCGAAATGGTGCGCCAGCCTTCGTACAGAGCCTTGGTCTCGGCCGGGTCGCGGCTAGCGGCCATCTTGATGGTGGCGTCGTCCAGGGTGATCTGCTCGCCCTTGAAGGCGAATTTACCGGTCGCATAGGTCGAATCCAGCCGGGTGGTGATGTCGGCCAGCTCGGCCGCCGCGCCCGGCCGGTTGGGGGCGGGCAACACCAGGCCCAGGCGCAGCAGGTTCAGCTTGCGCCGCACGTCGGCGGGAACCTGGACGTCGTTGAAGCGGGCGGCCTCATTGGCCAGCTGCACCGACATTTCCGTGGCCTGGGCGTTGGCCCGGCTTTCCAGCCACATGGTGTCGAAGGTGATGTTGGTGGCCCGGACCCATTGAACCCGCGCCACGTATTCGGCCATTTCGGCCAGGCGCGCCTCGGCGTCGGCGACGAAGGCGGTCGCGCCCTGGGGCGTGGCGGGGAAGGCGGCGGCGGCCTGGGGGGCGGCGGCCGAGGTCGGTTGGGCCAGAGTCGGCTGGGCCAGGCCGCAGCTCAGGGCGCAGGCGGCGACGGCGGCCAGAAGGTTGCGCTTCATCGGATCGTTTCTCCCGAACGCCGTCCCTCGCGGACGGTCTGATCGCCGCGCATGGGAAGGCCAGCGGAGCCGTTCCGTCAAGCGGCGCCTTATCTCAGAACGCAGGCGGCCAGGCCTTCGCCCCGCACCGTGCCCATGGCGGCCTGGATGCGGCCGGCGCGGCGACGGACATAGGGGCCGGGGCTGGCGGCTTGATAGCGGCGGGGGCTGGGCAGGATGGCCGCCAGCCGCGCCGCCTCGCGCGGGGTCAGATCGGCGGCGCTCTTGCCGTACCAGCGGCGGGCGGCGGCCTCGGCGCCATAGACGCCCGGCGCCCATTCGGCCACGTTCAGATAGACCTCCATGATCCGGCGTTTGCCCCACAGGGTCTCGATCAGAAGGGTGTAGCCGGCCTCGAACCCCTTGCGCACCCAGTCGCGGCCCGGCCACAGAAAGACGTTCTTGGCGGTCTGCTGGCTGATGGTCGAACCGCCGCGCACCTTTCGGCCGCGCGCATTGCTGTCCAGCGCCTTTTCGATGGCCTTGAAGTCGAAGCCGCGGTGTTCGCAGAAGCGGGCGTCCTCGGCCGCGATCACCGCTTCGACCAGACGCGGCGAGATGTCGTCGATGCCGCGCCAGTGATAGGTCAGGCCGTTCCCGGCCACCGCCTGCTTGACCATCAGCAGGGTGGTGGGCGGCGGCACGATGCGGTGGATGGCCACCGCCCCGATCGGCAGCAGCGCCAGGATCAGCAGGGCCGTCAGGATCGGCCGCCCGCGCCTCTTGATCTGATCCACCCCGCTCATGGGCCTTAGGCTTCCGCCATCACGGCCAAGGTTGCAAGTCAGAGATCGGCGATCCCCGCCTGACCGTCTTCGTCGGCCCAGGCCAGGCGGCGGGCGTCGGCGTCGAACGTCAGGGCGACGATGGGCGCGCCCTTGTCGGCGCGAACGCGGTCCAGCCCCTGACCCGCCGGATCGGCGACCCAGACCCGGCCGTCGTTCAGACCGGCGGCGACGCGGCCATGGCTGGGCCGGGCGGCGACCAGATTGACCAGGCTGGCCTCGTCATAGCCGATCTCGGTCGCCTCGCGCCCCATCGGTCCCTGCGATCCCTCGAACGGCCACAGCACCACGCCCTGGGCGCCCGGCGTGACCAGCAGGCGGCCGTTGGCGGCGAAGGCCAGGTTGCGGATCTTTCCGGGATAGCCGCCCATGCGCATGTTGCGCTGATCCTTCATGCGCCAGCCGTGCAGCTGATTGTCCTGCATGGTGGTGACCACAAAGGCGCCGTCGGGCGACCAGGCCACGCCGGTGTGCGACCCGGCCCATTTCAGCATCGTCGGCTGTTGCTGGGCGATACGGGCGAACCACAGGGCCGCCCCGCCATAGGTCGAGGCGGCTATGCGCCGACCCTTGGGATCGAAGGCCACGCCCGACACCGTGCGCTCATGCGAAAAGTCGCGGCGGAAATGGGTGTCGGCCGGGTCGATGACCGAAAGGGTGCGGCCGAAGGCGAAGGCCACCAGTCCCGTCTCGGGCGCCGCGTCGATGGCGTCGATCCACTGGCCCTTGGCGGTGGCCAGGACGACGGACTCGCCGCGCCGGCTCCAGACCACCTTGCCGTCGTCGCCGCCGGTGATGATCCCGTCGCCCGACGGATGAACGCAGGCGCACAGGACGGCGCCGTCATGCGCCTCGGCCCGTTCGCCGCTCTCGAACACCACCGCCCCGTCGCCCAGGGCGAAGACGGCGCCGGTCGCATCGAACAGGGCGGCGGTGACCTGGGCGTCGAAGGTGAAGGTCTTCACGCGGCGCAGGCCTCGAACCCGGCTTTCAGGGCGGCTTCGTCCAGGTCGCGGCCGATGAAGACGGCGCGGCTCCAGCGGCGCTCCTTGTCGCCCCACGGCCGTTGCAGGTCGCCTTCCAGGATCATGTGCACGGCCTGGAACACCAGGCGGCGGTCTTCGCCGGCCACGTCGATGATGCCCTTGGCGCGCAGGATGTCCTGGCCCTTTTCCGCCAGCAGCCGGTCCAGCCAGGCGGTGAACTTTCCGCCGTCCAGCGGCCGGTCCAGCGACAGGCTGACGCCCTTGATGTCGTCTTGGTGCGCGTGGCCGCGCGGGCCATGGTCGTGATGGCCGTGATCATGGTCATGGTGATGGTGGCCGTGGTCATGATCGTGGTCATGGCCGCAGTGTTCGTCGTGGACATGACCTTCGGCGCCATGGGGCGGGTTCACCCAGTCGGGCCTGACCTCCAGGATGCGGTCCAGGTCGAAGCCATGCTGGCCCAGCACCTGGTCCAGCGGCACGTTCGAGCGTTCGGCGCGGACGATGGGCGCCAGGGGGTTCAGGCCGCGCAGCCGCGCCTCGACCGCATCCAGTTCGTCCGGCGTCGCCAGGTCGGTCTTGTTCAGGATGATGCGGTCGGCGAAGGCGACCTGTTCGCGCGCCTCTTTGGAGTCATCCAGCCGCGCCATCACATGTTTGGCGTCGACCAGGGCGGTGACGCTGTCCAGGGTGGTCTTGGCCTTGACGTCCTCGTCCACGAAGAAGGTCTGGGCCACCGGGCCGGGGTCGGCCAGGCCCGTCGTCTCCACGATGATGGCGTCGAAGGCCGGCTTGCCGGGCCGCTGGCGCTTCATCAGGCCCGAGACGACGCGGATCAGGTCGCCGCGCACCGTGCAGCAGACGCAGCCGTTGTTCATCTCGAACACATCCTCGTCGGCGCCGACGACCAGATCGTTGTCGATGCCGATCTCGCCGAACTCATTGACGATGACGGCGTAACGCTTGCCGTGGTCCTCGGTCAGGATGCGGTTCAGAAGGGTGGTCTTGCCGGCGCCGAGATAGCCGGTCAGGACGGTCACGGGGGTCTTGTCGCTCATGGGCGGCTAGATGGCGGCTGGCGACCCGAAAGGGAAGGGGTCAGCAGGCCGGACAGTCGGGCAGGGCGCCGGTTTCCAGCTGGAAGGTGGTGTGGCCGACCCCGAAACGATCCCGCGCCAGGCTTTGCGCCTGGGCCAGCAGGGCGGCGGCGTCGGGCCGGTCATGCACCAGATGGGCGGTCATCGCGGCGTCGGTGGTCGACAGGCCCCAGACGTGCAGATCATGCACCGCCGTGACCCCCGGCAGGGCCAGCAGGGCCGCGCGCAGATCGTCCACCCGGATGCCGGCCGGCGCCGCGTCCAGCGCCAGATCGACCGAATCCCTCAACAGGCCCCAGGTGCCGATCACGATCACCACGACGATGATCAGGCTGACGATCGGGTCGATCAGACTGAAGCCGCTGAACATGATCGCCGCGCCCGCGACGACGACGCCCAGCGACACCCCGGCGTCGGCCATCATGTGCAGATAGGCGCCGCGCACATTCAGATCCTTGTGCTGGTCCTTCATGAACAACAGGGCCGTGCCCAGGTTGATGACGAAGCCGATGCCCGCCACCACCATGACCGTGACCGAATCGACCGAGGCCGGATTGCTGAACCTGTGGGCCGCCTCCCAGGCAATCGCCCCGCAGGCGAACAGCAGAAGGATGGCGTTGGCCAGGGCGGCCAGAACCGTCGCCTTCCTGAATCCATAGGTGCGCTGTGACCCCGCCGCGCGCCGCGCCAGCCAGGCCGCGCCTCCGGCCAGGGCCAGGCCCAGGACGTCGGACAGATTGTGCCCCGCATCGGCCATCAGGGCGGTGGACTGGGCCACCCAGCCGGCCCCGAACTCGACCGCCACGAAGACCAGATTGACCGTCAGCCCGACCAGATAGCGCCAGTCGCCGGTGTCGGCCGGCGCATGGCTGTGGCCATGGGCGTGCGAATGCCCGTGATGGCTGTGGTCATGGCTGTGGTCGTGGCCCATGGCTCTGTCTTAGGCGCCTATCGCGCCTCGCGCTACGTCGGCGTCGTTCAGTGCTGGTGCAGCAGCACCAGAAGCCCCAGCAGCATCAGGGCGGCGCCCAGCACCATGCCTTCGTACCGGCTCCACCGCTCCAGCCGCAGGATGGAGGCGCCGGCCCGCGCCAGCACCGTCAGCACCGCCATGCCCGCCACAGTCCCAGCCGCGAAGGCCAGGGTCAGCAGGCTCAGAACCACCAGACCCTCTTGCGCCGTCGACAGATAGACCGGCAGCAGAACCTCGCCGGGCGACACCGCCATCATGGCCACCAGACCGCCGAAGGCGGCGGCGTCGCTGACGGCCGGCTCGGGCGTCTCGATCGGCGGCCCGGCGGCCGGAACGGGCCGCTTCAGCGTGGCGCGCGCCAGATAGAAGGCGCCGAACAGGATCAGCAGCGTCGCCGACAGATAGGGCAGCACCCCCGCCACCCACTGGTTCAGCGCCAGACCCAGCAGCACGATCAGGCCGCCGAACGCCGCCGTCGCCGCGATATGCGCCAGACCCGCCACGGTCACGGCGGTCAGGATGCGCGCCAGGCTCCATCGCTGGGCCCGGCCGACCAGGACGAAGGGCAGCCAGTGCGTCGGCAGGGCCGCATGCAGGAAGGCCGCCGCAAATCCCCCTCCCAGCAGGGAGGCCAGAACCGGCGCATGCAGATCGGGCGGCGACATGGCGGCCCCTATAGATCGTTACTTTGTAACGGTCGAGAGGTTTCAGTCCAGCGGCGGCGCCTGAACCACGGCCCAGACCCGCGGCTCGACCAGAGGAGCGTCGCAAACAGCCTCCAGCACCCGACCGTCACGCGTGGCGTAACGCACCGTCCGATTGGCGGCGCAGCGGGCCCGGACGGCCTCGAACAGGCCGCGGCCGTCCGACTGAGGATCAATGCCCTCGACGCTGTCGATCACCGGCTCCCCGGACAAAGGGCCGCAGTCCGCACCCTCCAGTTTCAGCGCGCCGGGGTTGTTGTAGAAGCCGTAGCTGGATTTGCAGTTACGCGCCGCGACATGGAACAGGGCGCTGGACATCAGGTCCGTGTCCGACGGCCTGTTCTCCAGCGTGACGCCCAAGGCGGCCAGCCGGGTTTCCAGCACGGACCACCGCTGGGCGCCCGGGGTGTCGAACAGGACATTCACGGCGCTGTCGGCGCCGATGGCGGCGCGGAACTGGGCCACGCCATAACCGCCATCGGCGGCCAGGGCCTGGGTGATCAGATCCCGCCAAAGGGTGTAGAAATCCTGTGTCCCCCCGGACGCCTGGCGCCGTTCCAGGTCCGCCAGCCATTGGATGACCACGCCGCAATTATAGGGGCCATTGCCGCTTTGCAGGCGTGTGGCGTCGAAGTCGCGGACGCCAAGGGCGCGCCGGCAGCCGTTCAGCCGTCGCGCCAGTTGCTCGCGTCCCTGGTCGGCGTCCAGCAGCTCCAGGGCCGTGGCGGTCTTCAATGCGGCGTATTCGGCGCCGCCTTCATGCAGCCAAGGGGCCGTGTCGCCATCGGTCGGATCGGCTAGGTGTCCGTTCCAGAGGTGGAAGGCTTCATGCAGCACGAACAGATCGACGCCGGTCATTTCCGAGGGTCGGGGGGCCAGCCAGTCGTCGCCATGAAAGCGGACCGAGATGACCCCGCCATCGGTGACGTCGCCTCGGAAATAGGCCGGTCCGGGGCTGTCGATGCTGGCCAGCAGCATGGGCCGATAGGGCAGGGGGCGGTCCAGCCGCGTTCCATAGGCGTCCAGTGCACGCAGGAAGCCGGTCTCAAGCCTCTGGGCCAGGGCGGTGGGCATATTGGCGCCGGCCACGGCGACGCCGTGCGTGGTCTCGGTCACGGCCGAATGCGGGCCGAGATAGGCATAGCCCTGGATCGGGTTTTCGACCGGAAGGCCGATCTCGTCCGGGGCGGTGGCGAAGGTGAGACGCGTCTCGATTCCCTCGATCATCAGGCCGGGACCATAGAGGACGCGACCTTCGCCGATCCGGCTGAGGCCCATATAGGTGCGGTCGACCTCGGCGACGTCGGGCGAGATGGCGATCTCGAAATGGTCGAACGGCGCCTCGGCGCTGATCGTGCCGTCGGCCAGGGTCAGGCCGGGGGTCAGGATGCGCCAGGCGTCACGGATGACGCTGGGCCGGGCGAAGGCGAGGCGCGTGCTCGGTCGATCCAGCTCGAAACGAACGACGACGCCCTCGGCGGTCCCCCGCGCCACCACATCGATGCGTGAGGGAGGCGGGGTCTGGGCCGCGGCGGGGGCGCCGGCCAGAACCAGGACGGTGGCGAGAGACAGCGCCCGCAACATCAGGCGTACAGGCTCTTGCGGTCCAGCGGCAGGCCCGAGGGGCCCGGCCGCCGTTTCTGGGCCACGGTCTGATAGACCAGCACCGAGCCGCGCTCGAACGCCTTGGCGAACAGGGCGAAATAGATCAGCCACAGCCGGGTGCGCGCCTCGCCCGCCAGGGCGTAGGCGTCGTCGCGTCGGGCATACAGGCGTCGGGTCCAATCGCGCAGCGTCAGCTCGAAATGCTCGCGCATGTCCTCGACATCCAGAACCTCGAACCCGAACCGGCCCAGGTTGGTCACCGTCATGCCGATGGTGTCCAGCTCGCCGCCGGGGAAGATGAAGCGGGTGATGACCCGCGTCGTCGGCGTCGGGCCGATGGCGCCGCGCCCGCCGCGCCGCACCGACGCCTGGTGGAAATAGAGACCGCCGGGCTTCAGCAGGCGCTTCATCTCGGTGAAATGGGTCTCGTGGTTGGCGAAGCCGACGTGCTCGAACATCTCGACCTGGCTGATGGCGTCATAGGCGCCGGAGGCCGTGATCTGGCGATAGTCCTTAAGCTCCAGCGTGACCCGGTCCTGCAGGCCCAGGCGTTCGACCTTGGCCCGGCCATAGTCCAGCTGCGCCTGGGACAGGGTGACCCCGTGCACGGTGACGCCATAGTTCCGCGCCGCCCAGCACGACAGGCCGGCCCAGCCGCAGCCGACGTCCAGCAGCCTCTGGCCCGGCTGAAGGCGCAGCTTCTTGCAGATGCGGTCCAGCTTTTCTTCCTGGGCCGTCTCCAGGCTGGCGTCGGTCGCGGGGTAATAGGCGCTGGAATAGACCATCTCCGGGTCCAGGAAGAGGCCGTAGAAGGCGTTGCCGACGTCATAATGAAACTGGATGAAGTCCTGGTCGCGGCGTCCGGCGCGCGTGGCCCCCACGCCGTCGGGGGCATCCCAGGCCGGCAGCTGGGTCGAGCCGCCGTCGCCCCCGCCCAGCAGGAAGGGCACGGCCTCGCGCGCGATCATTCCCTTGTCCAGATTGCGCACCAGATGCACGGCCCGGCCGTGGTCCCAGCGGTCGGCGGCCTGAAGCGGGTCGCCGCCCTCGACCCGCAGGTCACCGGTGGCGAACAGTTCGAACACCGTCATCAGGCTGGGTTTCAGGATCAGGCGGCGCACGGCGCCGGGCCGGGCCACGACGATCTGGATGTCGTCGCGCGCGCCGGGGCCCAGCGGCAGCACCTCGCCCGTCCACAGCCGCAGCGACAGGTCGGCGCGCAGGTGTTCGGCGATGTGGTTGACGATTCGACGGGCGGCCTGGACGCGACGGTCGGTCATGCGGGTCTCTGAAAGATGTTATGGGACAGGTCGGGCCAAGGCTTGGCACGGGGGCGCCGCCAGGACCAGCGGGTGGCGGCGGCGCGGCGGATAATTCCACCGTATGGAGCGGGTTTCGGCCCGGTCGGCGTTGACTCCGACCCTCGCCCTCGTCTATGTCGCCCCCTCTTCGCCCGCGGGGTTCCTGCGGGCGCACTCTTTTTTGCGTTATGCCGAGGCTCAACATGTACGCGGTGATCAAGACCGGCGGCAAGCAGTACCGGGTTCAACCGGGCGATGTGATCGTGGTCGAGAAGATCGACGGCGACGCCGGCGCCGGCGTCAGCTTCGGCGACGTCCTGATGCTGGGCGGCGACAAGGGCGTGACCCTGGGCGCCCCGCTGATTTCGGGCGCTTCGGTCGCCGCGACCCTGATCGAAACCCGCAAGGGCGAGAAGGTGAAGATCTTCAAGAAGATCCGTCGCCAGGGCTATCGCCGCACCCGCGGTCACCGCCAGATGGAATCGGTCCTGCGCATCACCGGCATCGAAGGCGCCGGCGAAAAGG
>ENA-UOUJ01000152-UOUJ01000152.1-activated-sludge-metagenome-genome-assembly--contig:-NODE-152-length-59969-cov-5.686000_pt1 | contig 59969 bp, 54 predicted proteins | sample MGYA00249839_ERZ747224 | MGnify/ENA primary metagenome ERZ747224 (study PRJEB28782, sample SAMN03220277) | activated sludge metagenome | biome: wastewater; feature: sewage sludge; material...
AGAGCACGACCTTGCCAAGGTCGGGGTGGCCGGTTCGAGCCCGGTCTTCCGCTCAGCAGTCCTCTCGTGGTGCGAGGGGATTTTTTTTGACCGCCTGGCTGTTGAATTGGCGTTGTATGCCCGGGTGAAGTCCGGCCGGAATAAATCTTTTGAGCTGGCGTGTGGACGGGCATCGCCGGCCTGTACCATTCTGGCGCACGTGTACTGGTGGCATTCATTCGGCTAAAAATATTGCCCTGGTGGTGGAACTGGTAGACACGCAGGACTTAAAATCCTGTGTACTTTGACATAAAAAATATTTTGCCCGGGTGGTGGAATTGGTAGACACGTTGGACTTAAAATCCAATGGACAGCAATGTTCGTGCGGGTTCAACTCCCGCCTCGGGTACAAAAGGTCGTCTGAACAAGACGGCCTTTTTTTATGCCATTTTCAAAATTTTCAAACAATTTTCAAACAATGCCTCTTTGAAGAACGATTATTTTCAATCAGTTTGATGATTTATGATGTGAGGTCAAAGAACTTTCTATTGCAAAAATAACAAAAATAGTCTCCATCTACAAACCTCTCAATACCTCAATAGTCGGATTCATATACAAAAAAACAAGCATTTGTAGCTGGCTTTTTCTAAATTTTTTGCGTCTTACCGCCGGTATCCTTCTTTAAGTAATCCAGTATTTCGGATTTCAGAAAATAGACCCTTCCCCTCTGTTTATGACGGGGCAGTCCCCGTTTGACCCAATCCGTAAGAGTGACCAAAGATATTCCCAGCATTTTTGCGGTATCAGCTCTGCTAATCAATGGATTTGTATCCTCTGTTTCCGGTGGAATTGGCTTTATCTCACTGAGCAATTCCCTGACTTCCTCCTTAATCCACCTACGAAAATCTTCTTCTTTGGGTATGAAAATCATCGTTTCCATAATATCATATTAAATTTAAAATCTATAATACGCCTTCTGACACACCCGGATCACGGAAATATATCCTACTGCCTTTGTTCTTGTTGAACGATGGCTCATATCTTATATAACCGTATTCGCTCAATTCCCTCACGCATTTGTGATAAGTGATAGCAGACGATAATTTTGCGATGTCTAATATCTCATGGCTGAAAACCTGAATAGGATTGGCAAAACCGTTTTGTATGCGGTATTGCAATAAGGCAGCATAAATGCCTATATGAGTAATGCTGATACGGGCATCTGCGCCGATAGCTTCAAAAAAATCCGATAAGCAATATAACCTATCCATTATTCACACCTTTTATCCTATCTGCATACCGTTTTTTCTGGCATGTTGTTGCTGTTCATTGACCTTATGGGTAACTTTCATGGCTTCCATTGTCTTATTGCCTAATGCCGTATTAAGGGTTAGCTTTCTGGAATGCTCATCATAGATATTTACCGACTTGAACTGAGGATTTGCTTCAATATAAAATCTTTGTTCATTGCCATCTTTGACAAAACTTACCGAAATCCGGTCGCCGCTCTTTAATCTTTCTTTTATACTATCCGTTTCCCCTTTATTTAGCAGTTCTTTCAATGGAAGCTGTTGCAGCGCTTTATCCAGATCATATCCATAATCAAAATGAAACTGCTTGACGCGAAAGTTTCCATTCGGTTCTTTATCATTGAAGTCGAGCTGTAGCCAGGTTCCACTGTTCTGAATAGACCTGCCTGACAATAGGTTGTAGGCTTCAGTAGCATTAATATTATGCTCATGACGCATACTAAAATATTGCTGCCGTCTTTCATCGGGTTTAGCTTCGTTATACAGTGCCGTTTTATATCCTTCAAAATGATAATGGCCGGATTGATCTTTTGCAAATAATAGCTGATGATCGAATCTTTCCTTATTGTTGAGGTAGTAAGAAACAGGGATAGAAAACTGCTGTTGTCCCAGCCTGATCTGCTCATCAATTTTTGCGGAGAGGTCAGGAAAGCCAGAGCGCTGCACTTGTTGGTGCAGTGCCTGGCTATTTTGTTCTGTTTTCCTGTTATCCTGCCTTATCACAATTTGTTCCTTCACAGGCGCAACCAGCAACCGCCGTAACAACCTTATCAGCAGATTAGGGTATAGCTGCTTTTCAATACGCTTCCTTTCCTGCCGCAGCACCCTTAGCGCAAATCGCTCATCCAGATCCTGTGTGTCTTTGTACTTTGCTGCAATACGGTCGTAGTAATTCAGCTTTTCTTTAAGCAACGCTCTGTTTGACGAAAGGCTGAAAGAAAATAACTTGCTAAACCGATCTTCTTTTGAACGCCATTGGTTCAAATCTGCTTCTACTCTGTTTACAAGGCTGTCATTCATAACTTCACTTTTAAAAGTAGTTTTACAATTTTGGCATCACGACTATTACCGTAAGCCGGGCTGCTTAATTTTTAGCTGATGCTTGGTCTTTTTCTCTTTTTGTTCTTTGCCTTCGGTATCTCAGGGCCATCATCTTCAGCAGGTGTCTGCTTTTCCTTTTTATTGTCTTGTTTAGCTGACTGACTTTCGCCCTCAGACTGCCGTTCCTTTTTCGACTGACGATTATCCACTCTTTGCATACCACTGTCATAAATATTGATTGTTTTGAATTGAGGGTTGGCTTCGATATACTGCTTTTGGTCTGCCCCATTAACCTGAAATGTAGCAGATTGAAGATTCCCCTTTTTCAATGAATCCATTAAATTGGATTTGTATTCTTCGTTGCCTAATTCCCGGATAGGATGTTTAGACAATGCAGCTTCCAGATCATACCCGTAATTCTGATGATAGTGCTTCAGTTTGAAATTGCCGTTGTCATCGCTTTGCTTAAAGTCCATCTGTATCCAGGCGTTATAGACTTCTCCTTCTTTGTTGGTTAAATCTTTGTTTACTGACCTGCCTTCCATCAGATTAAAGGCTTCTTTCAAGGTGATATTATTGCCTTTATTAATGTAAAAGGTCTGCTCCATTCCTTCGCTGGCATTTTCTTTTTGCACATTAACCTGGTAGGAGTTAAAAAAGTACATATCACTTTGCTTCGATTGGCTGAAATTCAATGTGGCGTTCACGGTATCATTACCGTACTTCGTTTCATAGGCCAACTTAAATTCCGGGTTCCCTTCCTGAATTTTTTGTTTCAGGTCGTTTTCCAACCCTTCACCAAACCCCGTGTACTTCACTTGGTCACGCAGGTATTCAAAATTTTTCTGATTCATGACTTCTGAATTTTGATTGTTATTAAAATGATTATTATTAAACTGTTCTTTTTCTAATCGTTCATACCGAGCTGCAACCATAAGCGAGATGTCAACCGCGCCATTCCTTTCTATCAACAGCTCCTTGTTTTCCGCAGCTTCCTTCATTGCTCTACAAGCAGATATTATTGACATAAAGTTGTAGAAATCTGTATCGGTTGACATTTCGTAGCAGAACTCCCGAACGTCATATTCTGTGAAGAACGTAAACAGTTCTTCCTTACTAACCGGAAAAGCATCTTCAAGAAAGGCGACAAATTCTTCACCTTCCCAACGCTTTTTTGTTAGGTATTCAAGAATATCCTGATAGTCGTCTTTCCTGATTTTCATCGTTCAAACTTTTAATGGAAATAAATGTTGGTTAAGATTAATCGGGATAGAATGATTGGCTTCATTGCCGAATACATCCCACCCCTCATATTCAGTGTCTTGAAAAAAACCGTTACGGCTTCTGGCGAATAGCTCCAGACGTGAACGATTTCCAAACAGCCTTTCGATGCGATGGCGTATTTCGGGTGGCTTTTGTGAATGCTTTCCTTTGGGATGGATCAGTACCTGCGGTACATCCTTATTGATCCGCTTTAACGAACGTCCTTTTGTAAACAGGAGAACGATCTCTGCATTAGCACGGGTGTAATAGCCCATTCCCAGGAATAAACTATGATTGTGTTGGTTGCGTTTTACCCAAACAAAAGCTACCGTTTTGTACTTAAAGCCCCATGCTTTGCCTAATGAAAACGCTTCCGGTAAACATGGAAATGTCGCCCACATGAATAGTACACAATCAGGGTTGCATAGGGAGGCTATGTCCATAAGTGCGAGATAACCTAAAGATTGTGTATTATAATGTGCCTCTGCCGAACGCCCGTTACCTTTCTTGCTCCATACCTTATATTCCCAGGGCGGGTCTGCATAAATGACGTCGTATTTCCTACTCACCTTTTCCATTCCGCAACGACTTTTATACTTAATTAATCGGTACTGCCTTTACAATTTTTTTATTCTTTACGTGCAGCTCCAAATGTCTTCCTCCATTCTTCTCCATAAGTTCTACAACCAGGTACTTCTTATCAGGAATAGTGAATTTCGGTACGACAAATACGATAGTATTATCTGACTGCCCTGCCACCTTGCTGGTATTGTCCTGTACAAGCACTGGTAATATTTCAATTTCTTGTGTTGCCGTCCTTTTTGATCTTTTCTGATCACGGATATATAGCCTTAACTGATCAATGTCATAATTGATGTTCGTTTGATTGGAAATGTTGAAGCGCAGCAACATGATGTCGTCATGTATGAATAGCCCATTTAACCTGAAGCGAATGCCAAACGCTTTATCCTTTATGCCTCTGATCTTTTCTTTCGATACTGATGCGATTGAAGCATAATGTTCCATCCGTTCCTGGTTAATCGTTTCAGAAGGAATAGCGATAGTGTTTTGCCTTAAAGCACTCGTCAGGGAAAGGTTAAGCACAGAAGGCTGTTCGGCATAGTCAACCAAAAAGGAGATGAGCTTCCCATCAGCAGTTACGATGCTGATATTGGTTTGAGGAAAACTTTCTTTTGCAGCTTTTATCTGCAAGATATTTTCAACGCCTTTTGCCTTTTGTGCCAATACATCGCGGCTTCCAATATCTACGCTGACAATCGAATAAGGAAAGATGATGTTGGTAGTTTTAGAAAATGCTACTGCCACATGAAAAGGTTCAATTTCCTTTGTTTGCCATGCTGTGTTTGTTTGCGCTTGTGTTTTTGAAATCGTAATAAGCAGGATAAATCCCATTACCATTACTGCACTGATCTTTTTCATCTTTTGGAATTTTTAGTAATTAATATTTAGTGAGAAAAGTTTATTTTTCACGGTCATTTCTGAGCAGCACCTTATAGCCTGCCTTTACCTGCACTTTTACTAACTTCACCTTTCTGCTGAATAATGTTTTAGCGGCTTCAATACCAGCCCCAGCAGCCTGTGCCTGCCAGGACGGATCGAGTGTTGTTAAGCCAAGTGTTTGCATAGACCGGTCGGCGGACTGTTTGGCGACATCTCTGGTTATTGCCCCAGGAATATAGATCCCGTCAAGACCGTCCATGTCATAAACCGATAGTTCAACCGGAAACAGGGAATTGTTATACCGAATGCTGTTAATCTCTACGTTTAACCGTTCTCCTTTCAGGGAGGCTATACCGTAAAGAAAATTGCCTTTTGGAATATGAATGCCGTTTATAAATACGTCATTTACCAATCGCAATTTGACAGTAGAGCCGTCAACTAAAGTCTGTGTTTCGTGGACTACTGCTTGTATAGCATTTTGCGAATCTGCGACTGCTGTTGCTCCTGTAAGCGAGTAAAATCCATTGGTTGAACCGTCCCTACTTTGATCTGTATCCAACAGCGTAATAGCATTGTCCTTCTTTTGGGATGATACAGCAAACACTTGTCCCCGGTTAGCTGCGGAAGTCTGCTTCAGCCGTTCCTGTACCCGTTCAGGGTATTGCACGTCCAGTATTTTATCCAACATGCCATTAATTTGTTTCATTTCAGGATCTTCTCCGGTAGGCTGATTCATCATGTCCATCATCTGCTCCAACCTGTCGATGTCAGAAGAATTAACTGTCGTATTGCTCCCGCCTCTGTCACCGGTAGATTGATACATATCGTATTCATCACTTTCTGTTGAAGATGGCACCGGTTTGTTCATCTCTCTGTCCAATTCTGCCAGCTTTCGATAAATCTTATCTGTATTCGGATCATTAGATCTCTGGCTGCCATAGAGTGACGTATTCAATCCTCCTGAGCTGCCTGGGAGCTGAAAGGTGTCATCTTCCCCTGACAGGTAATCATCTGTATCTGTCATGAAAACATTTTTGTAGTTCGGGTCATTCTTCACCATTTCAAGAAACTTCATTGAATCGAGTTGAGCCTGATTGTAGTAGCTCATTTTGTCCATAGGCTTGTCATCCTTCAGCATGGCATCGGGTAAATTGATGTTGAAGCCTTTCTTTGTTGCGGCCTGCGCTTCTAACTGTTCAACTTTACCACCGCCGAGCGCCCAGAATATTATTGTCATAAAGGGCAATGCGAGTAGTGGTAATACGAGTAAGAATTTGCGCTGCCTGATTTCTTTCGGAGTTTTTACTTGCTTTTCCATTCCTATTTCTGTTTTAATTGTTGATAATAATTTTCAAGAAACCGTACACTATCCATTAGTCCCGGACGACGGAGGGTTATGCTGTCATACAGGTTTTTTCCCGAAGGACTTCGTGCCAGACTATCCATGTACAGTCTGAATTTTTTTATCCGATTGTATTCAGCTTCCGACATCTCAGCAACATTTGTATGAGCTTCCCCTGTTTCGGTCGTATGCTTTGGTTTTTTAATTCGAGTAATTGTTATTGAATTATTGCCTTTAATTGTAATGGCATTTACTGCCACGTACACACAGAATGTGCTTGTGGACAGTACAAAGAGAATAAGCAACACGATCCAAGTTCGTTGTGAGAAATGCTCTGTGCGCCGTCTCATCCAGTTTGCCCAACCTCCTTGTATCCGTTTGTATCCTACCTGTAGCCATTTGGACAAAATATTTGGTTTGGCTTCCATATCGTTTCCCTTCTTTTTTACAAATAGTTTCATGATCCAGATTTTATTGTCTCCTGCTTACTGTTTTTAAATCTCTGTTATCAATCGTACTCCATCGCTCGATGAGAAAACCATGTGGGTTATTGTCACTACGGGATACATTCCTTAATCCGCCTTCTGTGACGAGGCTCCTTGTAGTTATACTGGTGGGGCGTATAATGCTTTGTGTAGCATAACAACGGAATTGGTAAGGATATTCATTGATGTCAATAGCCACGCTATCCACCGTGATAGTTTGATTAACATTTCCCGAAATAAGCCCGGCGTAGTAACCGTTTTCTTTCAGATCATCATAAGCACGTTTTGCGCTGGCATCTGCCATGTACAGGGCTTTCGTGATATTTGCAGTAATGGCTTTGTCATCGGGATCAAGCGTAAAAAACAGCTTATGGAATGTCTTTACATGATCTCTTGCCTCCACAGGTATATTATCTTTTCGGTCGGACGCATAGGCTTCCAGTGCTTTGCCATTGGCGAGAATGTATACCTTGCTTTGCATCTCTGATACAAGGCTGAAACTTTTGTATAATGCGAAACAGCACATCACTACGCATCCTATAACCACTACAAGGGTAAAACCTCTGATGTGCCTAAATGCTGTATCAATATTTTTCATTTTTTTGAACATAAATCCTCCTTTAGCTTATTATGAATTACCCTTTAGCTTATCACCCATGTAGCCGGAGCCACCGCTTTTGCCTTCACCGAAATAGGGATTGGATGTGCCACTGCTTGCCATGCTTTGCGACATCCGGTTTGCTGCACTGCCCATAGCATCCATAGCCATACCCGCACCGGCTGATGCTGTGTTCACTACGGTTCTTGAAGAACTACCGAACAGGCTTGTAACCTTATGACCCAACGCACCACCGCCACCGGCGTGAACGATATAGTTAGCTACGGACGGGACTGTGAAATACCCAACAATGCCAATGATCATGAAGACCAGGTAAGCCATATCCGTTCTGCTGAAAAATGTATCGCCGTAATCCTGTACCTGCGATATATCCAGCTCCAGCATCTTTTCCTGTATTTTTCCGATGATGCTTCCGAAGATGTTCGCTACCGGCAACCATAAAAAGATGTTGATGTACCGTGCTATCCAGACCGTGAGGGTATGTTGAAATCCGTCAAAAACGGCAATGCCGAATACCAAAGGCCCAAGTATGGCTAATACAACTAACTGAAACGTTCGCAGTGTATCAATGCACAAGGAAGCCGCTTCAAACAACACTCGTAGCACTTCGCTCATCCATTCTTTTACTGAGTTGCGGAAATTGTAAGAGGCTTTTGACATTGCAAACTTGATGTCATTGCCTATGCTCTCAAAAAATCCCTCGTCTGACGGATCTTCATTGTCATGAGTGTATTTGTACCATTTCTCTCTATCACCGCTACCACTTTCTCCAACATACATTTGCCACACATCCGTTTTCTTAATGGCTTCTTCTTTCTTTTGCAATAGCACGGCAATTGCTTTATCTGAATTGTCCACCATAGCAGCAGTTGCTGTTACCGTGGGCTTCATAACGCCGTTAATCAGTCCTAATACAGATGGAAATATCATTACGCAGAAGCCAATGACGAAAGGACGGAACAACGGATAGAAATCAATTGGTTCGGCTCTGGATAAATGCCCCCAAACCCGTGAAGCGATATACCACATAGCAGCGAATCCCGCCAAACCCTGACCTACGCCAATCAATTGACTGCACAGGGGCATCATTTCATCATACAATTGCTCCAGCACGCCGTGCAATCCTTTCATATCGTCCGCTATGCTTTGTGCATGGCTTACGAAAGGCAATATCAATCCCACTACCGCCAGCCAGGCGGCCCTTCTACACTTTGCCATATTTATTTATTTAGTCTTGTAACCCATAGATTTTACGAATGGTCTGCGCATCGTTACGTTCCTTCGCTCTCTGCACAGCCAGTATTGTTGTATTGTTATTAAAATGCCGCAGGAACATTAATTTGTCCTGCATGTCCTCATAAATTCTGTCAATGGTCTGCAACCGTTCATCATCACTCATGCGGGTTTTACCTGCTGTAATTACCGTGAGTAATTCGTCCAGGTTGCGTAAACTCTCCTTAAATAAATTATCATAGACGCGGCCTAAATACGCCAGTTCATCAGGATTGAAATTGTCATCCTGTCTAAATCGGTCATAAGCCTTACGATATTCTTTTACCAAGATGATCTGATAATTAGTAATGTCTGCCACCCGACGATAATTGCGTACCGTTGGGCTTACGTCCATCAAGCCGTCAAGAAAAGCCTTATGTAAACTGAAATTCCCCTCGGAAATATTCTTAATCGTGTTATAACCGCCATTAAGAATTTCATAGCCTTTTTTCATATCGCTCAATATCTGCTTGAACTGCGCCAGCTTCTCGATATTGAGTATTAACTGCGCTATCTCATCGGCTTGCGCAGACGCACGAAAGGCAGGTAGTATGCCCAGGAGGGATAACGATATAATGATGATTGTCTTTTTCATTGTTATTCATTTTTAATGCCCTGTAATACACGGCTGGTTTGTACATCTGATTTATCGTTTAATCGTGAGGCAGCGAGTGATTTCGCATCATTGGAAAAACTTTGTGAGAAGGTGAACTTGTCCTGCATATCCAAATACAACTTATCAATCCGTTCAATCCGTTCGTCATCTTTCATTTCCAATTTTCCGTCGGTGGTAATAGTTATCAGCTCATCCAGCGTTTTATCACAATCATCAAGCAGCCTGCTGTAAACCCTGCCGATGTATGCCAGCTCATCTTCCGAAAAGGCATCGCTACTATTAAGCTGCCTGTAGGTACGGTTATAGTTTTGGATAATTTTAACTTGTAAGGCGATGATCTCTGCCACCTTCACATATCGCCTGACCTCCGGGTTGACCGACTTTAAAGAATTGAGATAATCGGTATGCAGGTTAAATTCTCCCTTGGTAAAACCGCCAATAGTGTTAAGGCCCTCTTTGGCTATTTTATAGCCTTTTTTTGCATAGCCTATATATACCTGAAGCGCTGCGATTTGCTGTATCAGGTATTTCTTTTGCGTCTTCTTTTGCTGAAACCACTCTGCAAAAGTTTGCGCTTTCAGGCTGCCTGCTGCTGATACGAACACCAATAATGCTAAGAGTATCTTTTTCATACATAATGTTTTTAAGGAAGCCCATATAATTTTTTTACGGTTTGCACCTCAGCTTTCGTTTTTGCACGTTGCAAACTCAATAATGTATTCTGGCGGTTAAATTCCATCAAGTCGGAGTAGTTAGCATCTACCTGATCGGCTGCATTATTGATTAATTCCAGCCTTTTGGCATCACTCATCTTTGTGGTAAATGATTTAACAATGAGATTTATCTGGTCAATATTCTTCAGGCTTTCATCCAGAATGCCCGAGTACACGTTTTCCATGTACAAAATTTCTTCTGCTGTAAAATGACTGTCCTGCCGGATCAGTGACCAGGCACGGTTATATTCATCTACGAGGCGCAATTGCTTTTTTGTTATGTCGCGGATGCGCTGGTAATAGGAGATTATAGATTTCACCTTCGCCAGTTCTTCATAGTATTTCCGGTATTGCTCTTTTTGCTTTTTAGTCCAATCTGAGATTTCGTCCAGCTTCAATTTGGATAAGGTATTTTCCAGTGTCTTCTGTGCATTTTGGAGCCAGATAGTTTTATTCTGCAAACGCTGAATTTTCAGGTCAATCGCCTTGATTACTTTTTTAACAGCAGCTTTTACTACCACCCATACTACGGCGTGGCTTTGCTGTGTAGGCGCTACTACCAGAAGTGTAGTAGCCATTATTGTAATGAACCATATCTTTTTCATGCCTTATAGATTTTAATAAATAATTCAATCGTCGTCTTTCCTTCCTCCGTTAATGTTTCGAGGTATAGAGAATTTGAGACCGCATCAAATATGCAGTACCTGTCTCCACCTATTTCAATAAGATGTCCGTTAGAATGCCAGCCGTATGTTGCTAACCAAGTTTCTTCATTTTCCGGCATGTTACTGATGTACTCTGTACGGGAAATCTGATAGAAACTGCCATAGGGTTTTATTGTAAGCATTGTTTCAACCCCAGCAATCAGTTCGTTTTTAAATGGGCGTCTTGCATATACGCCTTCCAACATAGATAGAGTAGCGTGGTGTTGCCTGCCGAAAACCAAAAGGGTCTTCACCGCCAAACGTAAATCGTGTATGAGTTCATTCAGTTTCATCAGATAAGTTATTAGCTTTTATTCCTTATGTCTTCAGCCATCGCTGCAATGCCTTTACGCATGTTCCCATCAAACTTTGCAGCATATTCCATCAGTTTCACCTTTTCAGTTTGCTCGGTTGTATAAGCGAGGTATTCCTCCAGGCTTACTTCTGTCCGATATACCTTACTGAGCATACCACCCAGGGAAATGAAAACCTCTTTATATTTTTTGGTCGGATCGTTCGCCTTATTAACGGAGAGTACGAGCGCCTTTTCCTTTTCAGTCAAACCAAGTAATTCCTGTATCTGGTCAAACTTGTTCTGGTACTTACTTTGGTCTAAGAGTATCTTGCAATCCGAATTATTTATGATGGCCTGTTTAACAACGGGAGAAGAAATAATATCTTCTACTTCCTGCGTAACCACAACCGCCTCTCCGAAGTATTTCCTGACGGTTTTAAACAGATATTTTATGTATTCCGCAAACCCCTCGGTCATCAGTGCTTTCCATGCTTCTTCTATTAATATCATTTTTCGGATGCCTTTCAGCTTGCGCATCTTGTTGATGAATAATTCCATCACGATAATCACAGTGACGGGAAACAGGATCGGTGAGTCTTTTATCGCGTCAATTTCAAAGATTATCAGCCGTTCCTGCAACAAGTTCAGGTTCTCCGTTGCGTTGAGCAGATAGTCAAATTCGCCCCCGGCGTAATACGGTCGGAGAACGTAAAGGAAATTGCTTACATCAAAGTCCTTTTCTTTTACTTTATCAGCCTCCAACCGTGGAACATAATCTTCACGCAAAAAATCATAGAAGCTATTAAAGCAGGGAAACACATCTTGGTGCTTATCTAAAAACTGGAAATATCCGGTAATAGCATTGGATAGCGCCACATATTCACTTCGCTTAAATTGCTCATCATCTTTTTTCCAAAGCGCAATCAATAAAGTCTTGATGCTTTCTTTTTTCTCTGTGTCCAGACTATCACCTTCACCGATGAAAAAAGGATTGAACTGTATGGGATTGTCTTCGCTGTAAGTGAAGTAATACCCCCCAACCATATCGCACAGCCCTTTGTAGCTATGCCCCACATCAACGAGTACGATGTGCGTTCCCTGTTCGTAGTAGCTTCGTACCATGTGGTTTGTGAAGAATGACTTGCCGCTACCTGAAGGCCCAAGTACAAATTTGTTCCTGTTGGTGCAGATCCCCATTTTCATAGGCTCATCACTGATGTCCACATGAACAGGCTTGCCGGTGAGCCGGTCGCCCATACGAATACCCACCGGACTTAACGAAGAACGGTAGCCGGTTTCAAGATTGAGGAAACAGGTCGCTTGTTCCGCGAACGTGTCGAAAGTATCGTTCATGGGAAAATCTGCCGCGTTTCCTGGAATACCAGCCCAGAATATCTGCGGAGCGCCAACGGTTTCCTGTTTAGCTACGGCATCCATCTGTGCCAATGCAGACGACACCATGTTTTTAAGGTCTTTCAGCTTTTCCTTTTCATCCGACCACACCAATACATTGAAATGCGCTTTTACAGGAAGTCGTTGCTGGCTGATTGCTTCGTTCAGGAAATCGTTAGTGGCATCTCTGGCAATAAGATTTTCACGACTATATGCTGAAAGGGATTGCAGCCTTAGTCTTTTACTTTCCAGCTTTTGAATGGTTTTCTGTGCGTCTTCAATAAAGAGATATTGATTGTATATGTGATTGCAGGGTAAAAGCTGTCCCAAAGTGGAAGCAAATCCAACGCTAAATTTTGTTTTATCGGTGCTGTATTTATCGTAATTGATACGGCTGCCGCACAAAGCAGGTAAATCCACCGCATCACCCAGCGTGTATAATTGGCAATATTTATCACCGACACGCATGGCTTCATCAAAAGTGATGTCAGCCATCAGGAAGTTGTCATTTCGCTCGGAGAGATAACAATATTGTTCTATCAACCCCATTTTGCGGCTATGGCTGTGCAGTTCTTTCTCTCTCAATCTTGTCAGCTTGGCAAAACCGCTATCTTCCATGATCCTTTTAAACTGTCCGGCACTATCAAGAAAATCTTGCAGCATTTGCGGTTTTAATGTTTCTTCCGGTACTATGGATTTACGCAGAAGGCTTGAAAACATGGAACTGGATGTTTTCCGTCCGTCCGGCTTTTTGGTGAGCATGATGTAGCAAGTATGGGCAAGGAAAGGGCGTTCATTAAAGAAACGTTCGCTGGCCCGGCTGAGAAAGCTGGTGTCTTCTTTTGAGAAATCCGGCTTATGCCCGCTCTCTAAAAACCAATCCTGTTTGTGAAACACACAGAATTTAGGGAGCAGCTTGATCGCCTTTATCCATGCCTGATGAAAGGCTTCATATTCCTGGTCTGACAGCGTAAATATTTCCGGAAGTTCTGCTTTAAAAACTACCGTCATGTCGCCATGTTTGCTTAGGATACAGTCATGCTCCACATCCATTATTGGTAAAATATCATCTAACACTTTTTCCATTTCACTCAGTTTTACCTGTTATCACTTATCAATACATTTATGGCAGGGTTTGCATCATAGCTTTGGCCCTTTGCGCTGCCGCTTGCCGGTCTTATGGTTTTCGTCTGTTCTTTTTAATTGCTGTTGTTCCTTCTGTTGTCTTTTGAGATTATCCTGTATGATTTCTTCGATACCGATGTCCTTCCAGTCCACTGTTTTTGCCTCGAAGTGAGATTTAACATTGGTTTCTTTTAAATCATGTGTTTCATCCCAGCCGCCTTTTCTGTTGTAACCAACGGGGTCTAATACACTTTCATGAGGGAAAGAGACAAGGATTATATTCTTAGGAATGGCGGTGATCTTATCATGATCCAACCACTGAAACTCATGCTTTTTAGGGTTGTATGGTATCACATAGGCATCCCGTTCATCATCGAAGCAGAAATCAATTTGACTGAACACGATTCCATTGGATAGAAAATCGTCTTTAGGACGAAGCATATCCATGCGGATATCAACAAAGAAGGTATGACCGGCAATATCTATCGTCGGTAACTGCCCCATCAGTCTCCTGCCAAGAGCCTGCTGATCTACCATCAATGTGAAATCCGTTTTACCCTGCAACTCCTGAATGGTATAGCCATATTTCTCTGCCATCCCCGCCGGGTCAAGCTGCACCAGCTCCGGTATCTTTACCGTCCTTACATCAGTATCGTCTCCGAACAACGACGGTATGTTTTTTTCTTTCGGACTATAATCAAATACATACCCGTCATCTACATCCCGCATGTCAGATACCGGTATTACGTTTTCCAGATTTGCTTTTTCAATAAGCTGGAGGTTGGCTACGTCAACTATAAAATCAGTCCCTTCGATGTTATACACCGGCAATTCCCTTTTCATAATTATTTTTCTTTTTGTCCAATAAATATTTTTCTGCTCCGCGATTTGATCAACTTCGGAATCTGTTTACGAGCGAGGGCTTTCATCAAGCCATATTCTCCGTACTTATTGCTCATGCCGTAGATCTTCATAACAAGAGTTGCTCCGGCAGCAAGAATAATCCCTATACACAGGTAGGTAGGTAAGCCTATGATGTACATCACCGCAAAGACAATGAGCAACGCGACAACGCCCCCGCCTAAATACCAGATGTACTGTGCCTTCAATCCTTTGAACTCTATGCTCTGGTTAATTCCTTTATTGATTTGATAAACACTGTTTGCCATAACATTTTCTAATGATCGTTTTTATAATCTCATCCTGCTGCGCGGACGTTCTGCAACTTGCTGTGAGGCAAGCAGCACTTCTTCCGGAACGGAATGACCATTTACTTTTTCATTCATCTGAATAACCGGTATTTCAGCAGATTCTTGTGGCTGGATTTCCGTTGCCTGTTGCTGCTTCAACTGATTTTCCTGTATTTTGATGGCAATCTGCCTTTCAAGATTCGCCAGCTCATTTTTCATTTGCAGTAATTCAACTTCCTGTGTAAAAGACTTCGTGGTAAGTTGTTCCAGTTTAGGAATAGCTGCATTCAAATCAGACAGGGTATGCTCATATTTTTCTTTCAGGCTTTCAACACGGTCAATGGCGTTGAGAAAATGCCTTGCAGCCAGCTTGGGATTATCTGTATTAGGAAGCCCGTTATTATATGTGTACTTAATGCCATCATCGGCCCGTTGCGCATAAAAACTGTTGGAATACCTGTATTCAAAAACACCGTTTTCTTCAAAGGCTTCCTGCTTTCTGCGGATATAGAGGTTAAAATCGTACAGTGTGCCAACCTGTGCTGTATGTTCACCTGCGGCGGCTGGCTTCCAGTCCTGGTACAGCTTGATAATATGTTTGCCTATTGTTTCACTGTCTGTTGAGCTGACTTCATTCAGCTTTATAGGATTTATCTTTATACCGTCCTTATCTAATTGAAGACTGGCTTTATAAACTTTTTCGTCTTCCGTCAATTTACTGAGCGTCTTAACCGTAGATGCCTGCTCATTTTGCAGGCTTTCCAACTGGTATTTATTGCGCGAAACTTCCCTGAAATGAGATACTTTCAGGCTTTCCATTACCGCAATCTTTTTTTCCAGTTTGGATTTTGCTAACAGTGAAGTATCGCCGGAAAGTATAGCGATGTATTCAGAGAAATTCATCCCGCTTTTTTCATCAATAGCGCCTTCGTCAATCGTGCGTACATTCAGCTCACAGTTTTTCATTTGAGAGATGAACGTCTGCTTGTTTTTCAGGAGATTGAATTTGTAATTATCAAGTGACTGCTCTACTGCATATACATAGTTTCGTACTTCATTTTCATAATGTTCTTTGGCAATAAGGTTACCCTGGCGTGCGCCGCGTCCGTTACGTTGCTCTAATTCTGAAGGTTTCCAGGGTATATCAAGGTGGTGCATAGCCACTACACGTTGCTGCACGTTCAAACCGGTTCCTGCCTTTTCGGTACTGCCTAATAAAATGCGTATTTCCCCCCTGTTCATCTTACGAAACAGTTCAGGCTTCTTAATATCCGTCCAGTCGTGTATGAAAGTGATCTCCCGTTCCGGTATCGCAAAATCACGGATCAGCTTTTCCTTAAGCGCATCATAAATATTAAACTCATTTGGTTTGGGTGTGCCAATGTCAGAGAACACAATCTGTGTACCCTTATGCTGCATACTCTCTTTATAGATTTCAGCAATCTTGCGGGCGCTGACGTTTACCTTGTTATCCGGGTGATCACCGTACTTCCATGCGTTGATAAGCCGCATGTCCGCAGCCATCTTCTTTGCATAATTGGTAGCGATCAACATTCGCCCTTTGTCTTCTTCAGGCGTTAGTTTGCCACGCCCAATCAGTTCACCGTTACCGGTTTTAGCGAACTGCATCAGGTTTTTAATGAACTCAATTTGTTCAGGCGTCGGTTTTATGTTTACCAGCGTTTCATTCAGATCCGGCTTATCAAGGTTGATATGTTTTGCCGTCTTGTAATCGGTAATTTCATTATAAAACAAAGCCAGTTCCGGTACTTTAATGAAATGACGGAAGCGTTCTTTGGCTATGATTTCATTTGTTACTGAAAACTCAAAATCTGTCGTCTTACGTGCGAATACCGATGCCCATCCATCAAAATTTTCAATATGCTGACGCTCCATTTCTTTAGGGCGCAGGTATTTGAACAGCAGATACATTTCCGTGAGACTGTTAGATATGGGCGTACCGGAAAGGAAGGTTACGCATAAGTCGCTGTTGAAGCGGCTCTGTAATTCACGAACTGCAAATAGCATGTTGAGCGCCTTCTGGCTGCCCTCCATATTGCCAAGTCCGGCGACCCTGTTATGACGGGTAGTAAAAGTGAGGTTTTTATACTTGTGAGATTCGTCCACAAAAAGATGGTCAATACCCATCTCCCTGAAATTAATCCCTACATCTTTCTTTTCTTCTATGTCTTTGAGTACCGTCTTTAGTTTTCCTTCAAGATTATTCTTTCGTATCTCCAAGCCTTTGAGCATTTTCTTAGAGATTTCGCCGCCAAGTTCTTTGACAGTTTCCAGGTCGCGTTCTACATTGTCCAGTTCTGTCTGGAAGATCTCTTTTTGTATTTCAGGCGACTGTGGTATTTTGCCAAACTGGTCATGGGTAAGTATAATGCAATCCCAATTATTATTTTTTATCTCGTGAAAGAGCCGCAGCCGCTGTGCCGGTGTAAAGTCCTTTTGTCCGGGAAACAGAATGCGGGCTTTGGGATAGGCTTTTTTATAGGTTTCGGCAATCTGGTTAACATTAGCCTTCAGTGCAGCAATCATGGGCTTATGCACAATGCCCAATCTTTTCATTTCCTGAGCGGAAACAATCATGGTAAGTGTTTTACCTAATCCTACTTCATGATCAATCAAAGCGCCCCGGTTCTGTATAATGCGCCATGCCGCATTCTTCTGGCTGCTGTACAAATCTTCAATACCCAGAGCTTTCCTGTCCAACCCCGGAAAATTCAAGTGACTGCCATCAAACTCACGTAACACATAACAGTTAAAGGTGTCGTTGTACAGATTCTCTAAATCCTTCTTTTCCCCGTCAGGCAATTCATTCAGCCAGTTAATAAAACCGCTTCTTATTTGCTCAATTTTCTGATGAGCAAGTTGTATGGCTTCGTTGTCTGGCAGTCTGATGGTTGTATCGTTTGGCCCTTTTACCTCGTAGGTAAAGAAAGGGGTAGTGTTCTCCAGCGCATGTTCCATCAACGTGTATCCATAGGTTGTGCGCCCGCTTTTTGGCGTAACGGCAAATTCTCTGGCTACTTTGATATTCATTCCTGTGCTTACCTTGAAAGCATCCAGTGACGGGAAATAGTTGACGGTAGCGTCCTGTTCAAACAGCGAAGTCGCAAAACGCTCGTAATAGGAAACAGGTATCCAACGTTCGCCCAAATTGAAATCCAGTAATTCAAAAGGGATGCGCTCAGGCTGCACCTTTGCTATGGCTTCGGCGCTTCGCTTGTATTGCAGGTTATCGGGTAATTGGGCATACAGGCGTTCTGCCTGCCTTAATTTCTCTACCACGTTGCCGCTCAAATACTGATCTGCTGTTTCCCACTCATTGCTGACAGGGTTCAGATATACATGATTGCCCAGGCGACCTATGACCTCACTTTCTTCCAATCCCATTGCGGCACTGATAAAGCCGGCATCTACCTTGCCTGTATCGTTAAGGCTATGGGCAAGGGCTTCAATAGGATCATCGGTAATAAATCTCTCTTTTACCTGATGTAGAGAACGGGTAAGGATATCTGCTTTTACAAACCGTTCGCCGTCCCTTCGTTCCAGCGAAGACAATGCAATCACGCCAAACGCAGTATCTTCCAGGATACGCCTGCGGTTATCAGGGCTGTTCAGGAGGCCGTATTCTGCAATAAAATGTTCGTAAGTGTTGTTGAGCTTATCCCTGTCAGCTTCGCTGATCGCTTCGCCTGATACTTCTTTTGCCGATAATTCCAGATAGGCATCCCGGAGTGCCGTGTAATTTTCATAGAAATGAATATTACCCTGAAGACCGAGGGGCTGGAACACTGCCTGTTTATATTCAGGATCGGGATTGCCGATGGTTCCGATACTACCCATGTGTACAACCAATGTACCTTCCTGATAATACGGTTTCAGACCAATGAACGGAAGTGGAACCTTTTGCTCAAACCGGAAAAATCCTTCCAGTGTCTGATCACCTTCATACCTGAAACTGTGGTCAAACTGTTTGAGGTAATTGGATATACCTGTCAGCTCGTGCCCCAATAAGCGGGCATCCATCCAGTTTGCAGAAAGATGATCTACTTCTTTAACATTGGAATAGAGCTTGTATAAAAAGCGATTGCTTTTGTGCTGCTTTGCAGTCAGCAATACAACATTTTCATGGCTCGGTTTATCAGTCGTGCGTATCGTACCGATAATACGGGCAGTTGTCTTCTGAACGACGGTCTCATCAAGTGGGTTGATATATGCCATCGCACGGTTGATCTGTTCTGCCGGAGCGGTATCAAATAGCCCTAATTGTACAGGTACTGTTTGCTCGGTATTTTCCGGCATCGGCAGGTAGGTCAGTTTTTTGCTTTCCTGTTCTGCAACCGGTAATGTGAGCGCCTGCGCCTTCTGAAACAGTTCCGCATTGAAGCGATTTTTAAACTGATGGGCAAGACTTGCATACAGTCTATCACTGATTTGATTAATGTCGCCATCCTGCCATATCACTTCTGTTGCCCTGCCATACTGGTTTGTGCCGGGTTTCTGCACATTACCAATGACTACATCGTGATCATGCGTAGCGATGAAATAGTTATAAGGAAAACGCCCAAATTCATTTTCTCTTTCCCGTACCTCATTCAGCCAGTCTTCTTCCCAACTTATCTTTTCTTTTGCCGTATTTTTTTGAACGATCAAGAGATGATTTGGGGCTTCTGTGTTTCCTGTGTCTTTCATCAGGTTGTCCGGCATTACCGCCAGACTCACGAAATCCGCCCGCTTAAATAAGTATTCTCGTGCTGCATGATTTGAAGGGTTATTTAAAAAAGCATCTGTTGTAATAAATGCCATCAGGCCGCCTTCTGCCAGCTTATCTAAACCTTTTGCAAAAAAGTAGTTGTGTATTTTGCCCGATATTTCTTTGTCGGGAAAGTCTTCGTCATACACTGAGAAATTTCCGAAGGGAATATTGCTTATGATGAGATCGTAGCTGCCATTATCTTTAACCGGCGTTTCTTCAAATCCTACGATATGGGTAATCGCTTTAACGGAAAGGGTGCTGTTAATCGCAGAAAGCACCAATCCCGTAAGCCTGTCTTTTTCTACTGCTGTGATCTGATCCAAATCAGGAAAGGCAGTAACTGCTTCGCCTATGAATACGCCCGAACCGGCTGAAGGCTCATATACTCTCTTAGGCTGAATACCTCGTTCATTCAGTACATTGTACAGTGTTTGAGGTACGACTTCCGGCGTATAAAACGCAGTAAGTACGCTGTTGCGTAAAGAAGCGATGATTTCCTTATAGGCTGCATCATCATAACTTTCTTTGAGCAGGTCGTGTAATTGTATTATTTGCCCATGATGTTTCAGATCCTCCTTAGTAGCACCATTAGTCTGCCATTCTTCCGGTGTGCCGTAAGGATATAGAACGGCCTTGATGCCGCCGAAGCCTGCGTACTTTTTCAGGCTGACAACATCATCCGCTGTGAGCGGGCGACCGTTCTGATAATCCAATGCTATACGGATAGCGGCAAGATTATCATGCAATTTTTGGGAAACATTATAAGCCATAACCACACTTTTTCTTTCTTCACTTTTCCTTTTGGCTTAGGCGAGGTAATCATGCACCTGCCCAATGATGGCATATCTCAAATGCCTGTTCTCTTCATTTTCACTTTTAAAATCAAAATCACTGAAAATTCCCTTGCAGGCTTCAATGAGGTTCACCACTTCATAGGTGAGCGTTCCGCTTTCCTTCATCCGCTCGTAATCCGCATTAAATTCTTCTTCTATTACTGAGCGTATATACTGGTAGCGGGAAGGCTTTAATTCTTCTGTCATTGTGTTAAGACAGAGTTCCTCGATGATATAAGGCGGTTTTCCTTCATCAGTAAGTTGCGCTACCATCGGCATGACGGTGCTTACCTTTTCTTCCAGATAGCGGGAAACTGAATAGTCTTCCTGCAAACTGAACATGAGGTCTGGATTGTTGTGGACGATATACGCCCACAACTTTTCTGTTAGCATACTTTGCATACTTTCCTTTTTTTAAACACCAAAGAAGGATTGAATAACAGTTGCCACCACTACCAGAAAAATGCAACTGCCAAACCAGGCAGCGGCAACTTTCCCCGTGTCCTGATCGCCTGCGTTCCATTTCTGATACACCTTCACGGCGCCAATCAACCCAAGCAATGCGCCGACTGCATACATGAGGTTTGTACCTGCGGAGAAGTAGCTACGCACTTTGGTATTGGCTTCGTTGATACCCTGAATGCCATCCTGGGCGAAGGCCCCGTAGTGGATAGCAAGTAGTGCCAGAGCGGCACAGATCATAATAACCCTTTTACGGTTATTTCTTTTTGTTTTCCTGCTGCACATTTCCATAACACACGTTGTTTATTAAAATTTGAAATCAACTCTTTGAAAAAAACGGAGCGGCTTCGCCGTCACACAACCCGCTATTCCTACCACATCTGCCCTTACGCACCAGGAGGGACAGGGAAACACGCTCCGTTAAAGGGATGCTACTCTACAACATTCCACAACAGTTCCGCTTCCTCGTCATTGAGCGTAACAACCCCATATTTTTGACATTCCGATATAATCAGTTCATTTATAGATGACCGAAGTGGCGAGTATCTGACAGTAGGATATTCCTTCACCACCAAGCGTAGATATTGCTTAAATTCCTGGGGGATTAGTTTTCTGCGAGAGGCATCGGCAATAACCGACTTCAGGCGTTCAATCAGGTTTTCAACTTCTGTAAAGTCGTCATCGGTCGTTTTTTCAAAACCATTGGCTTCCTCATGACTTTCTTCGTCATCAGTGCGATATTCAGTATTATTGTTAGAGAGAGCGGATCTGAATCTCAGTTTTCGTTTTCCCGACAGTATGTCTTTAAGATCACCTGAAAAATACCGGACACCGATAAAGAAGTAATAAATGGCTAATAGTATGGCGACTGCAATGATGTAGTCCGTCCATAAAATGTTTTTTAACATACGCTTGCTTTTTTCGTTCACACTTTTTAATTCGGCTCCTTAAAGCCGTTTGCATTTTGTTTCGATAGCAAAAGAACAAAGACGAGCAAGGCGTTTCAAGTCCAACTTTATGTTGTACTCTAAGTTGTACCCTTTGTACCCCTTGATAATTAGGCACTTTTACGCCCCCATAAGCCAATTATTTTTTTTAAATTTGTTGTTGGAGATTGTATTGGGTCATTATTGTTGGATAGCTAAAAACCGATTGTTATGAAAACAGTAAGTGTATTAGGGCTTGCCATTTTCTTTCTGGCATCTTGTAGCCAGGTCAAGCTGGAAAAAGAAGAAGCGGCATCAGTGATACGTGCCGCTAAAAATTATCCTAAAGTGTACGAGTATGAAATCAATATGACTGATCCGGCGAGCGCCAAAAAACTATTGGATGCAGGACTGGAGGCAGAAGGATTGGTAACTGTGGATAGAACACAAAAACTAAAAGATGCGGGACAATCTATTGTCCATTTTACAGAGAAGGCAAAGCCCTATCTTATTCGCATAGACGAGAAGTATGATAATGTACAGGTAGTAAAAGTAGCTGATATGGATCTGGCAGAAGTTACCGGCATACAGTTACAGAACGATAATAAAATTGCTACCGTTGAATATACGGTGACGTACAAAAATATCACGCCTTTCGCAAAGCTGATGAAACGCGATCTTTCTGAAAAGAAAACTGAACGCACAAACCTTTCCTATTTTGACACGGGCTGGAAAGTAGATAAGCAACAATAACTGGCAAAATTTTGTATGATAAAAAAACTTTTTGGACTTAACCCAAATCCAACAGAAGACGGTGCATACAGTCCGTCAAACCTATCGTTGAAGTTAGCAACTTCCGACACAACTGATTATACTCAAATAAATTTCAGTAAGCCAAACAAAGACAAGCAGCTCAAAATATTAGTCGTCTGCACAGAACAATCGCAACTGGCAATGACAAATGGAAAAATATTTTCTACGGGCAATCATCCCGTGGAAACACTTGTGCCAATGTTGCATTTGAAAAACGCAGGATTTTCCTTTGACATTTTTACACCGACAGGCAAATCCGTAAAAATTGAAATGTGGGCAATGCCGACAAAGGACAAAAATGTAATGGCAATTTATGAGGAGTATAAAAGTCGGTTTGAGAAACCAAATAGCATTGCCGAATTTGCGAGAAACGATTTTGACAACAATTGCAATTACATTGCTGTTTACATTCCGGGTGGACACGGTGCTTTGATTGGTTTACCAGACGACAAAAATGTTGGTGACTTAATTAAGTGGGCTTTCAGAAAAGACTTGTTCAGTTTGGCAATTTGCCACGGGCCTGCCGCATTTCTTGCCGCAAAACCTGCAAACGAAACAGAGCCCTTTATTTTCAACGGATACAAAATTGCTGCTTTTCCTGACAAAGTTGACAAACAAACGCCTTTAATTGGTTATATGCCCGGACAGTTGACTTGGTTTTTTGGAGAACAATTGAATAAATTAGGGGTAAGTATCGTAAACTCAAAAGCAGACAAAACCTGTTTTGCCGATAGAAAATTGATTACCGGTGCGAGTCCGAAAGCTGCGAACGAATTTGGGAAATTATCTGCAACTAAACTCTTGGAATATCTTAATGGGCAGATTCAAAACGAATAGCATAAACTACTAACAAAAGACTTGGCAATACCACAACCCTCGAACTACACTTCAATCTTCAGTATTCATTTATCCTTTTAATCATCTGCTGAAGTGTTTCAATCACGATTTCTTTGTCCCTTGTTTCTGCGGAATAGGACTTGCTTCTCATGCTATCGTATGAAATGTTTTCCTGGTAGGGAGTTGACAAGTAGGGTACTATATTCTTGAATACACTGTTTAAAGAACGCGCCATCACGATTTTGAGATCGTCCGCAGCTCTTAATATCAGCGCCATTTGATCAACAGACAATATAGATAGCAATTTATGCTTTTCCTTATCCGTATTTACCTGCTTCTGCTTTTTTTCCTGTAATGGAACAATGGCATAGTGTATTCTTTTTTCGAGATAGAGTATTTCCTGGGAGAACCAGTTATCAAGCTGTTTGATCAAAGCTACATTTTGTGTCAGGAAAACTACTTCGGGCTTTTGAGGAATCTGTTTCAGGGATTTTAGGTCAAACAGTAAACGCTCCATTCTTTCAGACGGCTGATCCACGGCGTTAATATGCGCCGCTATTCTTTGAGTAAGGTTGTAGATATATGCCTTGCTGTTAAAATTCAGCCGGATCAGTACCTCATCCAATGTTGTGTAAATTGTTTCACTGTCGTTAATTTCCAGAGACTCCAGTTCCATGCAAATATCTTTTATGTAGAACATCTCCCGGAAGGTATGGGTATGCTTATCAGGGGACAGATTTAAGCGCATTTGGACATCAAGGGCTATTATATCAAACGCAGGGAGAAGATGGCGCTGTTCGCGATATTTTCTTGCTGCCCGTATAAGCCTTTTCAATACTTCCTTTTTCAAAAGTGCAAAATAGGTGGCAGGAACTCTTTCATCAATTCCTAAATAACTGGTAAAACGCTTTTCGATCAGAAAGAGCAATTCTTCGACGCATGTTATGGAACTGTCCAATACCGTTATGGATGTTGAATTATCAGGAAACCTGACTTTGTTCTCCAACGCCTGATCAAGCAGGCTAACCAGGCTGGAGTGGTAATTTTTTATGGTACACCTTATCGCTGCTTCATCGTTCAGATTAAACACCAGGGTTTTTATAGCTGCCTGTACTTTGTCCCTCTCTTGTATTATTAAATTATGTAATTTATTTAAGTCTTCAGGTACTATTTGCCTAATCTCCGATTTCTCGGGGTTCAAGGTAACGGAAACCAAAGTGTCCAGCCATTCGAGTACGTAACCTCCACACATAAGCCCTCCCTTTTAATATGGCAAACATTTGTCATTACAAAGTTAGGCTTGCTTACCGCTTGATGCTATACGTAATTACTACTATTTTCGTACTCAAATATTAGTAAATCAGCACCTTACCGCTATTTGCTGAGCTTATTTATGAGCTGTATCTTATTTTTGACCTCCGCTTTCTCAAATAAATTCTGGATGTGTTTAGTAACCGTTTTTTCTGAAATGAACAGTTCTTTTGCAATCATTCTATAGGTTTTTCCTTTCACCAGCAGGTGCGCTACTTCAGTCTCCCTTGCCGTAAAATGAAGCAGTTTACAATTTTCCTCGAATCTGGTTAACCCTAAAGGAAGACCGCTGCCTGGCTCATGATTATTCAGCTCTTGCAAGTGAGCTATGGACGTATTCAGTATTGCTTTTTGCTGCTTGCTTATATTATCCAGTACCGTTTCAACCTTTTGGTTCAATTCTTCAAAAGAAAAGGGCTTTGAAATGAAGTCTATCGCACCGAGTTTCAGACCTTTCAGTTTGTCAAAATGAGTTGTTTTTGCCGTGAGAAAAATCAGGGGTATATGATTGTACCGGCTTTGCTCCGATAATCTTCGCGCAAAAGAGAAGCCATCCATTTTGTCCATCATCACATCAGATATAATCAGGTCCGGAATGACCGTTATTTCATGTAGCTTCCTTAACGCTTCTATGCCATTTCGTGCGCAAAAAACATTGTAAGACAGGGTAAATTTCTGAAGCAGAAAATTAATCATGGTAATATTATCTTCAATTAAAAGCAAGGAGCGTCTGCCTGGTCTATATTCTCCGTCAGCAATAGCACCATAGGCAAATTCATACTTAAGTTTACTGATACCTGTGCCGTGTTTTGCTACTTCATCACTCTTGCTCAATATAAGAGTAGGAAGAACGATAGTAACCATTGTTCCTTTAATCAGTTCCGGCTGGCTTTCAATTGTAATTGTCCCGCCAAGTCTTTCAACCACTCTTTTGACGATGGGTAAGCCCAACCCCATACCCTGAAGCCCGGTATTTCTATACCCGATCTGGTAATAAGGCTCGAATACCTTTTTTTGAAATTCAGATGGTATTCCCTTCCCTGTATCCTTCACGGCAAATACAATTTTGTCTTTCTGCTTAGTGAGCGATATAACTATCTCTCCATCTTCGTCGGTAAACTTTATCGCATTTTCTATAATGTTGTTTACAATACGGTTAATGGCATTGGGATCAGCTTTTACAACAAGATTATCTTCTATGGAAACCATACAGGTAATCTTTCGCATAAAACAATAGTGCTGGAATAAGGGGAGGCTGTTTTGTAATATGGAACTGAAATCCGAAATCTGGTTATGTTTATAGGCATCAATACCTTTAGTAAAGCGCTGAATATCGAACAGGTTTATGACGTCAGAGGTTAATTTATCCACGCTGCCTTTTATAACATCCAGTTCTTCAACAGCCCCGTATTTAGATATGTATTCGTCGAGGTAGTTTTTTATCAGCGTCAGCGGAGTTTTAGTTTCATGAACAAGATTGATAAAGTTGTTTGTTTTCTGTTCGTTGATCTTTTGCAGCTCTTGTGTCCGTTTGTTCACTTCCTCCTGTAAATCTGCATTCCAGCTTTTTAATCGCTGTTCCGATTCAAGTAATTTTCCATGTTCTATCCTTAACTGTGTTACATTCCTGTGTACCTGTAAACCGAACAAAAGGAGAAAACCAACATTGGTAATAGACGCTTCCATTGCTTGTCCGAATTTGAAATAGTCTATAATCGGTAAGCCTATCCAGGGAGTCAGGCTGAATAACAGTACCACTATTTCCTGTTTTGCTTCAAGGCTTCGGAAGCTATTGCTGTACTTGTAACGAATAGCCTTAATCAAAGAGATAATAACCCAAATACCATAGAGTACGGGGATGATCATGATGTTTTGTGCATCTTTCAGGCTACCGAACGTCCAGAATACAAGTACGAAGATGAAATATGGTACTACCAGAAAATAATATACGCCCCGGTAAGCATGAAATTTCAGTTTTGTAAGACCGAATGCCTTGTACACGTAATAAGGAAAATAGCACGGAGTTATGAACCCGGTAGCGTATGCGATAGTCATCTGTAAGAAAAACGATCCAGGCAGTTGAGGATCGGGCAGCAAACCTCCTGTTACATTATAAGTGATCAGTAAAAACAATAACAGGATATTTAGAAATGTGATCTTGTCATCGGGTCGGAATAATTTAAAAATGACCAGATAGAAAAAGAAGACAATTTCTATGCTCACAAATGCGAATGTGACAATGTGCATTTCTGTCCCGAAGACTAACATCGCCTTCACATTTTGACTTCCCTACGGAAGAAATAAAGGTGATAGGTAAGATCTTCTTCGTGATAGGGCTGAAAGTTGAATTTACTATACCACGGCAGGTTTCGTACTGTTGAAGTTTCGAGGTAAACCGGTCGGCTCTGCTGGTCGCTATATTCCAGCACAGATTGCAGCAGTTTACTTCCGATGCCTTTATTTTGATCACCCGGTGCAACACCGATGAACCAGAGATAGCTAAATGGTGTTTTCGGGTGTGCACTGTTTATCAGCTTTTCCCTTTTAAGTGTTTTGGAAATGTTACTGATACCGACAGACCGAAATATCAGGGCGAGGTCTAACCATACTGATTTTAAGGTGGTCTTCTTCTTGTCAGGATAAACAATAAGGGCACACGCCTTTTTATCATTCGACAGAAATACATCTCCAAACAGATAGCATACCTCAAAGGAGTAATCCATTAATGCACGTATGCGCCGCTCACGTTTCCTGTCCTGCTTTATAATGTAGTTCACACTTAAATTGTCTTCAAACGACTTCGTAAGAATATCCACAATCAGGGATTTGTCCATGTAGTTAGCCTTTTCCATATTCGTTCTATTTACATTGTTAAGTAAACCTTATCACGTAATGGCGTTTAGCGGGCGCTCATTGTATAGCCACCAAAGCGGAGTTTCCGGGAACATTATAGCCCTATGGATGGTCAAATATTTATAGCAGTCCGGTCGAGATACTTACACTAAACACTATTGTTAGCCCTTGTTGGTTTTATCGGAAAAGAGAAGAAAAATGTACTTCCTGATCCAAACTCTCCCTCAACACCAATCCTTCCTCCCTGCGCTTCAATAAAGTCTTTACTTATTGCCAGCCCAAGTCCAGTTCCTGATTTGGGGCTGCCCGGAACCTGGAAATAGCGATCAAAAACCTTCCCCTGATATTTCGGCTCAATACCTTTTCCAAAATCTTTCACCTCATAACGAATGCATTGATCCTTCCTTTTTAATGAAATAATGATGTCACTGTTTTCAGGCGAATAACGGATCGCATTGGTCAGGAAATTGGTAAGCACCCAGGCGGTTTTCTCTGAATCCATATTGATTTTAGGAATGCTCTCCGCTGCTTCAACTGTGAAATGAATATTTTTCTGATCTGCCTGCGTTTTCGTGGTATCAATCGCATATTGCAGGATGACAGTGGGATCACAGGGTTGTACGTTCAACTGAATATTTCCGGTTTCAACCTGCGACATATCGAGCAACTCGCCGGTGATCTTTAACAGCCGGTGGCTATCCTCTTTGATGCTCTCCAATAACTGTATTTGGTCATCATTCAATTTTCCCGTTTTCGCGTTTTCCAGTAACTGAATGCTCATTTTGATAGAGGATATAGGTGTTTTCAGTTCATGCGAAATGGTTGCGATGAAGTTTGTTTTTGCAAAGTCCATTTCTTTAAAAGGGGTCACGTTCTTTAAAATAATGACATGCCCGATCCGCTGGGACACCTTTTCACCCGTAGGGATGATATTGATATCAATCACTTCTTTTTCAAAATAGCTTTCTTTATCGTCTGCATAAATTTTTATAGGTTGTTCTTTCTCGTTGTTGTCGGACTGCTGTGTTTGATCAATATCCCGGATAAGCAGCCGGATCAGGTCATTGTGCTTTGCCACCTCTACAATGCTTTTTCCAATGAGATCGGTCTTATTGACACCAATGATCTTAAGCGCCTTGTCATTGGTAAACAAAATCATTCCTTTTTCATCCAGACCGATTACAGGGTCGCGCATTTTGTTGATAAGCGTTTCAATGCGTTTCTTTTCCATCAGCAACCGGGCAAGATTACTGCCTGCATATTCTTCCAGTTTTTCGGCCATTGTATTAAATGATGTTGCTAATTCCCCAAATTCATTGTGGCTCTCAAAATGTACGCGTTCCGAATAATTTTTAGCGGCGATCTGCTTGATGCTTGCCGTAAGTTCCCTGATCGGGTTGGCAATGCTTGAAGGCAGGTTGATCAGCAACGTAAAGGCTATCAGGAAACAAAGCGTTCCTGCTCCTGATATCCACCAGATGGCATCATGTGCGGTTTTACCCGTGATCTGGCTTTTCCGCTGTATGGCCTGCATATTCAGCAACATGATGTCGGTAATATCCTTATGCACGATTTGCAACAGGGCACTGTCTTCTGGACTTTGGACAAGCCGGTTGAAGTCGGCTGCTATTTTATCGGTAAGCTGTCTTTCACCAACTTCTGTAATAGTAGCCCTTTGCTTTTGCAGGTTTTCTGCGAAGATTTCATGGCCTTCAGGGGTTGCTATGTCCTTATTCAGCGCAATAAGCATTTGACGGCAGTAGTCAATAGTATTGTAGTTATCGGCCAATATATTATTCGCGTCGCCGGACAATTTGTTTATATTAATTGCGCTCAGTACCGTTAGCAATGCAATCATTGCGAACAGAAGACCCACCCACAACGTGAGTTTTGTTTTTATTTTCATTTCTCTATTCCTTTAGCTCAATATCACAAGATCAATATCACTTGTTGATAACTTAGTTAACAATTGATTAAACACATTGGTTGCCAAAATCAGGTGCAAAAGATTCAGGTGCGGCTTGCCAACACATATAGTCGTGATTTTCTTTTTTTCGCATTGTTCCACAATAGCTTTTGCAATACTGCTGTTCTCTACCTTAATGATCTCTGCACCTAACTCGGTAGCTAATTTGAAATTATTTATCAGATGCCGTTGCTTGCTTAAAGCAATTCTATCTGCGCTCTCCTGCGGCGTTTGCACATACATGACATACCACTTGCTATTGTAATAGTTAGCAAGCCGTGCCGCTTTCCTGATCACATTTTTAGCTGTCTTTTCATTAGAGCTGATGCAGGCTAAAAACTTTTCTCTTTTTGCCGAATGGATAAGGGTAATCTCTGTTTCTACTTTCCGCTCCACCTGGGAAGCAACCTCTTTCAGTGCCAGTTCCCTTAATTGCAGGATATGTTCGCTCTTAAAAAAATTCTTTAGTGCCGTTTCAATTTTGGCAGCCTCATAAATCTTGCCTTCCTTTAACCTTGCAATCAGTTCGTCTGAGGTAAGGTCAATGTTCACTACTTCATCCGCCTGGGCAAGTATGCTGTCGGGGATACGTTCTTTCACTTCAACGCCGGTGATCACCCTCACTTCTTCATTCAGGCTTTCAATATGCTGAATGTTCACCGCGCTGATGACATTAATGCCTGCATCCAGAATATCCATTACATCCTGCCAGCGCTTTTCATTCTTGCTGCCCTCAATGTTCGTATGCGCCAGTTCGTCCACGATCACCACTTCGGGACGTAGATTGATGACGGCCTGAACGTCCAGTTCCTCTAATTCCTTACCCCTATAGAAAAGTTTCCTTCTCGGAATAACCGGCAGCCCTTGCAGTAAGGCATGTGTTTCAGCGCGGTTATGTGTCTCAACGTATCCTATTTTTACATCAATGCCATTTTGTAACAGAGAATGAGCCTCCTGCAGCATACGGTAGGTTTTACCCACACCGGCGCTCATACCGATATACACTTTGAATTTTCCCCGCCTTGATTCTTTTATCAGGTCGAGGAAGTGTTGGGCTGTATAGTCTTTATCTGTCATCAGAATGAAATGGCTAATGATGTTGTTAAAAAGAAATTGTTATTTGATAAGCTGCCCTCCTTTGTAAATACTTTGTCTTTTGAAGAAAACCGCCGCCCTTCCACACGCCACATTACGTTATCGAGGATGAGATAGTCATAATTTAAAGAGTAGCCCCAGGTTTTAAATCCGTTGGGTGTTCCGGTACTCACTATCACGCCATTTTCATCACTGTAATACTCTACCCGTGCAGCAATATGCTGCCGTTCATCAGGGCTGAACCTGACAATTAAGACAGGTGTGTACCAAGTATTATAGTCACTGCTACCTTTACTTTTCTGCTCTGCTCCAACATCCAATCCTGCTGTTAGGGCAAAGTTCCTGTTTATTTGAAAAATACCGTATAGATTGTGAAAATAACGCATCTGTTTTGTGCTGTCGGGCTTATCGTTTCCGATGAAAGAGCCGCTGTTCAGGGTAATCTTTGAATTGGGCTTGAATGTGAGCTGATGCCCGAATGCCAGGGTATTGTTGCCGTCAACCCTTTGAATCCGTTGCCAGCCGTTCAGCACCAGACCACTGATGAACCATTTACCGTTGTCGGAACCGTAGGAAATCTTTGCGCCCGTTTCAAAGTAAGGCGAGTTGTCCGCAAATATGCTACGGGTCAGCGTCCAGTTATCCTTTCCCACTGCACTTTCAAATCCAAGATGTGAAGGCAGGATACCGGCATCAATCCAGAGATCCTTTTTCTTTGAAATTTTCACCCCTGCATTTGCCTCATAAATGTTCTTTAGCACATCCGGCTCTGCCGCGTAGTTGGCATTCATATAAGTCCCTGTCGCCAGTGACAGGTTAGCCCTTACGTTTTGGGTCTGGTATGCTGCCTTTATAAATCCCAGGTTCAGATTTATTTCATTGTGCCTGTTATGCGAATAGGTGAATGCCGGTCGGTTATGATCGGCAGGTTGACCAAAATCATAGGAATAGTATGCTTCCAGGTAGCCGCTAAAAGCCAGCGGGGATTTTGTGCTATCGCTCTGCGCTTTTGCATGATTGAAAATGGATAGTTGACAATTAATAAGTAACGCTGCGATAATATATTTGAATGCTGTTCTCATTTTTCAGATTTTGACTTTTTATGTCCTGTTACTTCAGATTATCTAATGCAATGTTTAATTTGAGTACGTTTACTTTTTGCGGCCCTAACAGCCCCAATAATGGTTTTTCGGTATTGGAAAGTATGAGTTGTTCTATGTTCCCTTCGGCAATGCCCCTTACTTTAGCGATACGCTTCACCTGTATTTTGGCTGCCTGTATGGAAATATTGGGATCAAGCCCGCTGCCACTTGCCGTAACCATATCCACCGGCACTTCGGATTTGGCTATACCGGGATTATGGGCAAGAAAAGTATCCAGTCTTGCCTCCACTGCCTGCAACAGTTCGGGATTGTTCGGGCCTTTGTTACTGCCACCGCTTCCGGAAGCATTGTAGTCCACTGCGGACGGACGTGACCAGAAGTATTTATCTTCCGTGAATTTTTGCCCGATGTTGGCGTAGTAGGACTTGCCGTTGTGCGTAATTATTTCACCTTTTCCCTGTCCGGGCAGCACCTTGCCAATGCCCAACAGGATCAGCGTGTAAATACCTGAAAGCAGGATCAGCGATAAAAGCGTCAGCTTGATAGCGGGAAACAAATATTTTTTCATTTTAAAGAATTTTACAGTTACTGATTTGTTTAAAGGAAAAGGCTCACCACCACGTCTATGATCTTTATACCGATGAATGGAATGATTATTCCGCCCAGGCCATAAATGAACAGGTTGCGCCTTAGCAGCCCTGAAGCGCCTATTGGTTTGTAGGCTACGCCTTTTAAAGCCAACGGGATCAACAAGGGGATGATAATGGCATTGAAGATGACAGCCGAAAGGATGGCGCTTTGCGGGCTGTGCAGGTTCATGATATTAAGATGCTGTAATGCCGGGATAGCGGTGATGAACAGCGCCGGGATGATCGCAAAATATTTGGCGACATCATTGGCAATACTGAACGTGGTCAACGTGCCCCTGGTCATCAGTAGCTGTTTTCCTATTTCCACTACTTCAATCAGCTTGGTAGGATCATTGTCCAGATCCACCATATTACCGGCTTCTTTTGCAGCCTGCGTACCACTGTTCATAGCTACGCCTACATCTGCCTGCGCCAGTGCGGGCGCGTCATTGGTTCCGTCACCCATCATGGCTACCAGTCTTCCTTCAGACTGTTCTTTGCGGATGTAGTTCATTTTGTCTTCCGGCTTTGCTTCCGCTATAAAATCATCCACGCCGGATTTCTCTGCGATATATTTTGCCGTTAGCGGGTTATCACCTGTAACCATCACGGTTTTAATCCCCATTTTGCGCAAACGGTCAAAGCGTTCCTGTATGCCCGGCTTGATGATGTCCTGTAGCTCAATAACACCTAACACCTTTCCGTTTTCGGATACAACCAAAGGTGTACCGCCATTGCTGGAAATGTTTTTTACGTGTTCTTCGGTTTCTTTTGGAAAGATGTTACCGGCTTTCTCCACAAGGTTCCTGATGGCATCCGCAGCTCCCTTCCTGATCTTTATATCATCATAGTCAATACCCGAAGTCCTGGTTTCGGCTGTGAACTTGATATAGCGGGGGCTTTTTACCTGATAACTCAAAGGATTTACAGCCGCCAGCTCTATAATGGATTTTCCTTCGGGCGTTTCGTCAGCCATTGAACTTAACACGATTGCTTTTGTAAAGTGCTTCTCATCCACGCCTTCCGTAGGATAGAAGGTGGTGGCCTTTCTGTTCCCGATCGTGATAGTGCCTGTTTTATCCAGCAGCAATACATCTATATCGCCTGCGGTTTCAACCGCCTTGCCACTTTTGGTGATCACATTCGCCCGTAACGCCCTGTCCATACCTGCAATGCCGATGGCAGATAACAGCCCGCCAATGGTCGTAGGGATCAGGCAGACGAACAGGGAAATGAACGCTGCAATGGTAATGGGTGTGTTTGCGTAATCGGCGAAGGGCTTTAACGTAACCACGACAATGATAAATACCAGTGTAAAGCCTGCCAGCAGGATTGTCAAAGCAATTTCATTGGGTGTTTTCTGACGGCTTGCACCTTCTACCAGCGCAATCATTTTATCCAGGAAACTTTCACCTGCTTCCGTCGTAACCTTGACCTTTATTTTATCAGACAGCACTTTTGTTCCACCCGTTACACTGCTTTTATCACCGCCAGCTTCACGGATGACCGGGGCGCTTTCTCCGGTGATAGCGCTTTCATCAATGGTTGCCATACCCTCTATGATCTCACCGTCCGAAGGGATCACATCGCCTGTTTCACATAAGAAAACGTCGCCCTTTTTCAGTTGAGAGGAGGGAACTATTTTTATTTCGTTCACATACATCTCACCAACCGGCTGTATCCATTTCGCCGGGGTTTCTTCCCTTGTTTTTCGCAGGCTGTCTGCCTGTGCCTTTCCTCTTGCTTCGGCAATCGCTTCAGCAAAATTGGCAAACAGCAGGGTGGCAAAGAGGACAAGGAATACCACTAAATTATAGCCGAAACTTCCCTGCGACTTTTCTCCCGCCAGCGTCCACAGGGAAACAATAAGCATTACTGCCGTTCCGATCCACACGGTAAACATAACCGGGTTGCGGAACATGAGCCTGGGGTTCAGCTTGATAAAGGATTGCTTTATGGCTTCGCCAACCAGCTCTTTTTGAAACAAAACATTATTTTTAGACTTCATCGTATTGTCAGTATTTTATTTTGAAGAGAAATATTCACCAATCGGCCCAAGCGTAAGCGAAGGGAAAAATGCCAGCGCTGCGACAATCACAATAACCGCAAGCGTCATGATGCCAAACGTGAGCGTATCGGTCTTTAGGGTTCCGGCACTTTCAGGGATGTACTTTTTACTTCCCAAGATTCCGGCAATGGCTACGGGGCCTATGATCGGCAGGTATCTTCCGAGCAGCAGCACAAAGCCGGTAGAAATATTCCACCAGGGCGTATTGTCGCCCAGCCCTTCAAAACCGCTGCCGTTATTGGCGGCGCTGGAAGTATATTCGTACAGCATTTCACTGAACCCGTGAAAGCCCGGATTAGCCAGCGTTGCGGATGTGTATTGAGGGAAGGCGGCAGCCAGCGCAGTACCGACAAGGATAATGAAGGGATGCAGCAATGCAATGATCATAGCTATCTTCATTTCCCTTGCTTCTACTTTCTTACCGAGAAATTCAGGCGTTCTGCCTACCATCAGCCCACTGATGAATACTGCCAGGATAATAAAGATGAAATAATTAAGCATACCCACGCCTACGCCTCCGTAAAAGCAGTTGATCATCATCGCCAGCAACATATTCATCCCCGACAAGGGCATATAGCTATCGTGCATCGAGTTGATGGAACCGGTGGATATGACCGTAGTGGCAATGCTCCAGTAGCCCGAAGCCGCCGCACCGAACCGGATTTCTTTTCCTTCCATATTCCCGAGGCTATTGTTAACGCCCATACCGGCAATGGCGGGATTTCCGTTTGTCTCCATGACGACATTCGGTATCATTAAGGAAAGAAAGCCGATGGTCATAATGGCGAATATGACCCATGACAGCTTTCTGCGTTTGATAAAAATGCCGAAGGCAAAGATCATGGCGAAAGGGATGACCATTTGGGCAAACATTTCCAGCATGTTGCTGAAGTAGGTCGGGTTTTCAAGGGGATGGTTACTGTTTGCACCGAAGAAGCCGCCACCATTTGTACCTAAATGTTTGATGGGAACAAAGGCTGCCACCGGCCCGGTTGATACCTGCACGGTATCGCCCTGTAAAGTGACCATTTGTTGTTTCCCTTCCATTGTCATCGGTGATCCTGACAATAAGAGCATAACGCCTAACACCAAACATATCGGCATCAGGATACGGGTACACGTCCTTAAATAATCATTGAAAAAATTACCGTAGGTCTGATGTGTACCTTTCCTCAAAGCCCTGAACAGGATAGCGGCGGCGGCCATCCCTGTTGCTGCCGTGGTGAATTGCAGGAACATGAGATACAACTGCCCCAGGTAGCTTAAACCTGACTCCCCGGAATAGTGTTGTAGGTTACAGTTCACCAGAAAGGATATAGTGGTATTAAAAGCGAGGTGTGCACTCTGGCTTGGATTATTGTCGGGATTCAGTGGCAGCCAGCTCATATTCATAAGAATGAACATGCCGAGCAGGAACCACACTACGTTAATAGTGAGTAGCGCGACCAGGTTTTTCTGCCAGCTCCATTCTTCATTTGGGTTGACACCGCTTAACCTGAAGAACAGCTTTTCCACCGGGTTAAAGACCGGGTCTAAGAGTGTCCGTTCGCCTCCATATACTTTAGCAATGTATTTCCCCAGGGGAATCGCCAGCAGCAGGGTGACAACGAACATGGCTATAAGACCTAAAATTTCTGTATTCATACTTTATTGATTAAATTATTATTTGCAGTAGCCATAAAATGAATTTGAAGCAGGCGAACACAACGAGGAAAATCAGGGTGATCCTTGCTACAAACTTTATATCGCTTATTATTTTCTTTATCATTAGCGTAGTAAAATCCTTACACGGACAATGACCAGGTAGATAAGGGACACGATCCACAGCAGCCAAAAAATGATAGTGAACCATTCCCTTATTTTTCTTTTAGTATCATCGTTCATGACCTGATGGTTAGAACCTTTCGGGTTTGATCAGCACGTAGCACATATAAATGAATACGGCTACGGCAATAATGAATAGAGCTGTCATATTTTCTCAAAAAATTTAATGGATAAAAAAAAGACGGCGAATAGCGCCAGACCTGAGATAATCAGTATTGTTGTCATTGTTGTTCTTTTAAATGCCGGATGAATAAATTTGCCTGTAATACTCTGTTTTGAGTTGCACGGGAAACAGGGCTAAGTATTCCCTGCCCCAACTGTAGTTCATTTCCAAAAGCTGAGAGAGCGGCAGAATGAATTTATTGGACACAAGCGAGCGGGTATAGCTGTTCCCTTTGCCGAACATTCGCTCCACTTTTCCGTAAAGACGTATTACCTTTTCTTTTTGCCCTTTGAAGATAGCCTGGATCGTTTCGCTTCCTAATGCCTCAACTTTTCGGATTTCATTTTTGAGTACTCTTGTCATAAAGAAATTATTTGTACAATTCCCCTATGCCAATTTCTATTCCAAGAGGCTGCTATCTTCCATAAATCGGTTGATATACAGTGTCTTATAAGAAATTATAGAAATTCAGGAAATGAAAAACCCTTTCATTTTGAAAGGGTGAATCCTATCGTTTTGAAAGGGTTGCTAATTTTCCGTATGAGGTGGGGTTGCTACTATTTAGTTCGCCAGCTTTGCAAATGCTACCGGTAAAACTCATACCCGCTGATCAGTCCTTTACGCTCTGGAATATACTTTTCCCTGTATTCGTTTGCTCCTTTGTCGTCTATCAATGCCAGACCAAATTGCCGCAAATAATTTGGTAGCTCAGACGGTAAAAATCCAAATGTCCAACGTTCCTTCAAACGCCGTTGAATTGTCAAGCACTTGCTTGTGGATATGTAAATATGACGTTGATCGCGACAGTGATGCGTTTTCCTGAACTATCTACCTGAATATTAAAAAAAGGAATAAAACAGTGAATCCCGGTAAGCCGGGACCGAACTGCTAACAAGGTATCATTTACTTTATATTATACTCGTCTATTTTCCTGTATAGTGTAGTCACGGCAATGTTCAGCAGCTTTGCAGCTTCCGTTTTATTGCCATTGGTATAATTCAAGACCTTTTGAATATGGATTTTTTCAGCACTTGCAAGATCAAATGCTGACAGTATTTTCTCATTATTGCCATTGGATTGCAGTCGCTGTAATTCAACGGGTAAACTGTCAACAGTTAATTCCGTGCCGTCGGTCAGGATAACACTTCGTTCAATAACATTTTTCAGTTCCCTTATATTTCCTTTCCAGGAATGCTTTTTCAATGCCTCCAGATAGGGCTTTGACATGGCATTGATCTTTTTGTTCGTTTTATTAATAAACAGGTGCAGGAAGTGAGCTGCCAGATCCTCAATATCCACCACTCTTTCCTGCAACGACGGAAGGGCGATCTGGAACACGGCAATACGATAGAACAAGTCTTCTCTGAAATTCCCTGCTTCTATTTCCTTTTGCAGATCCCGGTTGGTAGCTGCAATAATGCGCACATTAACTTTGGTTGATTTACTCTCGCCTACTTTCAGAAATTCTCCGGCTTCCAATACCCTTAGCAACTTTGCCTGCAAGTCCAATGGCATTTCGCCAATTTCATCCAAAAAAACTGTTCCGTTATTCGCTTCCTCAAAAATTCCTTTTGTATCTTTTGTTGCCCCCGTAAAGGCTCCTGCTTTATGTCCGAACAGTTCGTTTTCCAATAGTTCTTTGCTGAATGCGGAACAGTTCAGCGCAATAAAATTCTGCTTACCCCGGTTACTTGCATTATGGATTGCCTGGGCAAAAACTTCCTTCCCCGTACCCGTTTCACCAGTGAGCAGAACAGTTGCTTCTGTAGCTGCCACTCTTTGTGCCGCTTCAATGGCCGCTTTAAAGGGCTTTGACTTCCCAAGAATGTTATTAAAGGAATATTTATTGTCTAATTGCCTTTCTAATTGCAGCACCCGTTTTGCAAGTGAAACTTTCTCTATAGCCTTATGGAGTAGCGGAACTATTTTATTATTATCGTCACCTTTAGTAATATAATCAAATGCGCCGTTCTTGATGGCTTGAACACCATCGGGAATATTGCCGTAAGCGGTGAGCAATATAACTTCAGTCAGGGGCTGTTTCTCTTTGATTTCTGTGATTAAATCTACCCCATTACCGTCCGGGAGCTTTACATCGCAAATGACCACATCAAAATCCTCCTGATTCAATTTCTTCCGGGCTGATTTGGCATTATCTGCCTGAACTACATCAAAACCTTCCCCTTCCAGTCCGATGACCCTGGCCATGAGATTGCGCAGCTTCTCCTCATCATCTATTAATAAAACCCGCTTCATATTCACAATAATTATAATGGCAAAGTTACCTATAAAAATCAAAAATGAGGTTAACTGATCGCTGAGTTGTTTCTCAATCAAAATTCGTCCCGTTAGAATTTGTACTGATTGGCGCAATTCTCAAAAAGCACGTTTTTATCCTTTAAGAAGGGTATGGCTTCACATGGTGTTTTTTTATACTTTATGCCAATATTAAGCTGGGGAAAAGTTATATTTGCAGCAAGATATTCTTGAAGCGTTTTAGCTTTAAGTCCCGCACTGAAACTTAGGAAATTTCAATTTGGCAATGGGACATAAGTGAGAACGCTCATGCTACGGCGTGGGCGCACTTATCGTTGCCAGGTTTCCTAAGACCTCAGTGCGGTGAGTTGTTGCCTGCGCCTATTTTTGTTCGGGCGCAGGTCAAAGGAAACCTTTTTAAAAATAACTGGTATGACTTCAACCGATCACTACCCGGATTTTGAGTACACCGCCGGGCAATTAGTCAAATTTCTTGCCGCAAGCGAATTTTTCACCATAATGCTCAAAAATGGTGACATCGTCCATTTTTTTCCAAAAGATGTAGCTTCTTTTTTAAAATGGTTAGAGAAGAATAACATAACTAATATGAGATCCGAAAAAGGATGGGTCATTGATAAGGATACTTAACAAGTGCTCCATACTATATTTCTCACCGGACTGTTTATCAAAAGCCTTACTTATGGAAGAAAAGACCTCCATTCTAAAGGGTTCCCAAACCACGCTGCTTATCTTTTGCGTTATCCTGATGTTGTTCGGAGCCGTTCTTTTGTTCGTCGAATATTTGGATAAGAGAGCCGATATGTATCTGTTGCCCGAAGGGTTTAAAGGTACTGCTACTATATTCTTTAATGAGCCTTCCGGCATACCTGAAAAGCGAGAAGGACAGCAGAGAATTTTTGAAATACCACCATCAGGAACTTTACACACACACAAAGCAGTTATCAGCAGAAATGGAGCAACTATTACTATCTCAAACCCAATGGCAGATTACGGCAATTGATGTACGGAGAAATAGCTGTTGGAGGAATACCTGTTCCCTATCACGGTTTAGATAGCGTTTGGGTGCAGGAAATGAATGTTGCTCAACTTGACAGCAATGGCAGAAAACTTACTGTTGCCACTATTATCGTAAAGCGTCTATGGCACTAAGCTTAAATTTTTTAAACAAAAAGCCATTTGAAGCTACTGCATTGCCATATCCTGCAAACCGTTTTTCTTCAAATGGCTTTGTTCTCCTGCTACTTTGTGCTAAATGCCTTCAGCTTTTCACTGAGTTCGGTTAATCCTGCTTTCGTAAGGTAATCGTCAGCAATTAAATGTAATTCCTGCAACGCTTCCTGCGGAATGCTTTCCAACAAGGCAGATGATTTGTCATCATCTTTAGCCATCAATCCGCGCTTTAGGACACTATGCAATAACAATACGTTTTTGCGGGAGATCCTCATGTCAATCTTCACTGTTTCACTCATGCCAGGGATACTGAGAATAGTATCATACACTTTGGCTACATCACTTGTTGTCAACATAATCACCGGTTTTAATTTTAAACAATACTCACTGTACAAAAGTAAATAACAGACCTTTCAGCATCCTCATCAAAATATGATGAGGATAGGTTAATCCCGTATCACCTGTTTAACTTCGCATTGAAGAACTGAAAAGTGTGTTTGAAAAAGTGTGGTTATGGATTTCAGAAACAAATGGCTTTCTATAAGCGAAGCCAAAGAAATAGACATGGTTTCCTTCCTGGCAGGGTTAGGATATGAACCGTCAAAGATCAGGAACAACGATTATTGGTATCATTCCCCGTTGCGGGATGAAAAGACACCCTCTTTTAAAGTCAACCGCAGACTGAACTGCTGGTACGATCACGGTTTGGGTAAAGGCGGAAACCTTATTGATTTTGCCATCCTGTACCACGGCTGTACCATCTCCGAATTACTCCAGAATTTAAGCGGTAATTTTTCCTTTCACAAGCCCGTTCCTCGGACAACGTTTACGAAACAAGAACAGGAAAGTCAACTAAAAATCTTAGGAGATTTTGCGCTTTCTTCCAGTGCCCTTTTAAGGTATTTACAGCAACGCCGCATACCTGTTGATATCGCTGATCGTTATTGCCGGGAAGTCCGGTATGAGCTGAATGGGAAAGTCTATTATGGTATCGGATTCAGGAATGATTCGGGAGGTTTTGAAATACGCAATCCCTATTTTAAAGCCAGCAGCTCACCCAAAGGAATTACCAGCTTCAATAATGATGCTGAAGAAGTCATCGTTTTTGAAGGATTTACAGACTTTCTTTCCTTCATGGCTATACATCAACATAACCCCGAAGACCGCTTTGATTTTGTGGTATTGAACTCTGTATCCTTCTTTGAAACTGCACGCCCTTTTATGGAAAAACACAAAGCCATAAGGCTTTATCTGGACAGGGATCCAACCGGACAAAATTGCAGTCGTTACGCCCTTTCTCTAAGTGCCAATTACAGGGATGAAAGCAGCCTGTATCAAAACCATAAGGACTTCAACGATTGGGTAATGAACTTCGGCAAGTCCGAAAGAAAACATACAAGACAAAAATTGAGGTAAATGATACAACTACCGTAAGACCTGCTTTAGCCACTCTAATGGCTTTAGCTTCTTACACGCTTGGAGCCTTGAAAAGTCTTAAAGACATTCCAAAGGCTGAAAGATTGCAACTTTCCCGCAATCGGCCAGATGAACGGTTGTTAAACAACCGGATCTGGCTGCCCATCACTCGGAACTCGTGGGCAGGGCGTCTGAAAAGTGAAATTGTGTTTGAAAACGTGAAAATGAATAGTGATGAAAGGACAACATTCAAACAGGACACGCATCATCGGTTTGCGTCTGACACCCGATGAGTATGCAAAAATTGAAAAGAAGTGGAAGGCATCTACCTGCCGAAAGCTGAGTGATTATGTACGTCACAGCTTGTTCGATAAGCCTGTTGTGACAACCTACCGCAATAGCTCCCAGGATGACTTAATGGCAGAGCTGACCCGCTTGCGCGGAGAACTTAATGCTGTTGGAAACAACTTCAACCAGGCAGTTAAAAAGCTGCATACGCTTAGCCAGATCGCCGAGTTCCGAAGCTGGTTAATCGCTTATGAAGTGGAGAAAAAAATCCTTAGCAATAAGGTGGATGAGGTCAGGAATAATGTAAAAAAAATGCTTGAAATATGGTTGCAGTGATCAAGCCCGGTCACTCCATGCACCGTATTTTCAACTACAATGAGAACAAGGTAAAAGAAGGCGTTGCAGAGTGCATCGGAGCAGAAAATTTTCCGCTGAACGCAGAGGAAATGAGCCTGAAAATTAAATTGGGATTCCTGCTTAAAAGGACAGATTTACGCAAGGATGTTGAGCGAAAAAATGTACACATCTCCCTCAATTTTGACCCTTCGGAAACGCATTTGAGCAAGGAAAAGCTGACGGATATTGCCAGAGTCTATATGCAGAAATTAGGCTTTGGTGAACAGCCCTATCTTATCTATCAGCATCATGACGCAGGCCATCCGCATATCCACATTGTCACCACTAATATTAAGTCTAACGGCAACCGCATTGACTTGCATCATTTAGGTATTCGTAAATCAGAACCGGCACGGAAAGAGATTGAAAAAATGTTTGGTCTGGTGGTAGCCGACGCTCATGCAAGACGGGAAGCATTTAGATTAAAACCTGTTGATGTAAGGAAGGTACAATACGGACGCACAGAAACCAAAAGAGCAATCACCAATGTACTTGATGCAGTATTGTCCAGGTATAATTACACCAGCCTGCCAGAGCTGAATGCGGTATTGAAACAATACAACGTAATGGCTGATCGCGGCAGCGAGCATTCCAAAATTTTTAAAGGGGGCGGCTTAGTTTACCGAATACTGGATGAAAACGGAAAGTCCGTAGGTGTGCCCATAAAAGCCAGCGACTTTTACAACAAGCCTACCCTGAAAAAGCTGGAGGAAAATTATGCGCCGAATGATGCAAAACGGCGCCCTTATAAAGCCCGTATCAAAAACGAAATAGACCGATTATTTATCGGCAAAACGCCTACTCTGGATGAGCTGATGAAGCAGCTCGAAAGGAAGGGTATCCACGTTGCCCTGCGTCAGAACGATGCAGGTTTGATATATGGGATAACCTATGTTGATCACCAGACCAAATGTGTCTTCAACGGTAGCGCATTAGGCAAGCAATACAGTGCTAAAGCCATACAGGAAAGATGCAGTTACAAGGAAGCTGTAAAGCCCGAATTACTACCACAAAGAGGCCAAAAAACAGAACGTGTATCACTGTCTGCGCAAACTGTCACGTCCGGCGCAACCAATACTTCACCAGACTACCACACTGTCCACGCCACAACTTCTCCGGCCAACATACTGGATGCCCTCATACAACCCGAACAAGCGAGCGATTATGTACCCGGACAGTTGAAGAAAAAGAGTAGGAAAAAGAAAAAGAGAAAGAACATTTCCAATAACCAATAAAATATAGAACAATGGCTGTACAGACAGGTGAGAACGAACAGGCGCTGAGGAAAATTCTGGACATGACCAGGTTGATCAGTATCGTTATTTTAGTGATACACTTCTATTATTACTGCTACACTGCGTTTCAGGAATGGGGGTTGAGCAGCACTTTCAGCGACCGCATTTTAGGTAATATTTACCGCACAGGAATATTTAGCAACTTCTTTAAAAGCAAGCTGATTGCTTTAGGCTTTCTGGCTATTTCCCTACTCGGAGCTAAAGGACGAAAGGATGAGAAGCTGAACTACAAAACGGCTTTTGCTTACCTTATTACCGGGCTGCTGCTCTACTTTGCCAGCTACCTTTCCCTAATGCTCCGATTGCCAGCACAGGAGACGGCAATCGTTTATATAGGCATCACATCAATAGGTTTTTTATTGGTGCTTTCAGGCGGCACATTGCTTTCCCGCATCATTAAAAGCAAGTTCAATAACAAAGACATTTTTAATAAGGAAAACGAAACCTTTCCGCAGGAAGAACGCCTCCTGGAGAATGAGTTTTCCATTAATCTTCCGGCACGTTACCGGCTAAAAAATAAGGTACATAATAGCTGGATTAACATTATCAATCCATTCCGGGCAGTCATGGTGCTGGGTACGCCCGGAGCAGGTAAATCCTACTTCGTCATCAGGCACGTTATCACCCAACATATCCGCAAGGGTTTTACCATGTTCGTGTACGACTTTAAGTTCGACGACCTCTCCCGCATTGCCTACAATTCGTGGCTAAAAAACAAGCACAGGTACAGAAAGCCGCCCAGGTTTTTTGTTATCAATTTTGACGATTTGACCCGAAGCCACCGATGCAATCCATTGGAACCGTCTGCCATGACGGACATTACCGATGCCGCTGAATCTGCACGTACCATTTTAATGGGATTAAACAGGGAGTGGATTAAGCGCCAGGGCGATTTTTTCGTAGAGTCACCAATAAATTTCCTGACTGCGGTAATATGGTATTTGAAAAAATACAAGGACGGAGAATTTTGCACATTGCCTCACGTCATCGAGCTGATGCAGGCAGACTATGACAGCCTGTTTACGCTGTTCAGAACAGAAGCCGCTAAAGAGTGTGAGGTATTAATTAATCCCTTTCTGAATGCCTATTTAAACGATGTAATGGAACAGCTTGAAGGCCAGATAGCATCCGCAAAGGTAGCTATGGCAAGGTTGTCTTCCCCTCAATTATATTACGTGTTATCAGGAAATGACTTCAATCTTGATATTAATAATCCCGATGACCCTAAGATCGTTTGCATGGGCAATAACCCGCAAAAGATTCAGATATATGGCGCCGTCCTTTCTCTATATGTAACCCGACTGGTAAAGCAGGTTAATAAGAAAGGGAAATTGAAAAGTAGCTTGGTGTTTGATGAGTTCCCGACTATTTATTTAAATAACATGGATAGCCTTATCGCTACCGCCCGGAGCAATAAAGTTTCAACCTGTGTAGGCATTCAGGATTTTAGCCAGCTTCGTAAGGATTATGGTCGGGAGCAAGCAGATGTAATTATGAACATCACTGGCAATATCGTGGCGGGACAGGTAACAGGCGATACCGCCAAACAACTTTCCGAACGCTTCGGGAAAATCATGCAGGACAGGGAAAGTTATTCTATCAATAGCGGTGATACATCCATCAGTCGCTCCAAGCAACTGGAAGTTGCGATACCCCCTTCAAAAATATCCGCACTCAGTTCTGGTGAATTTGTTGGCATGGTAGCAGACGATCCGGATAATAAAATAGATTTGAAAGCATTCCACTGCGAAATAATCAATGACCATGAGGCATTAAAAAGAGAGGAAGCGAGCTATAAGAATATTGAGGTGATCCGTAAGCTGGATAATAGTATGGTACAGCGCAATTATTTCCAGATAAAGCAGGATATACAGGATATTATTCAGTCAGAAGTGGAAAGATTGCTGAATGATCCGGGATTAAGTTATTTGGTGGTGAAGAAGGGGTAAATGTTGATGATTTTAATTATATTTGTCACTTTGTGTCAAGTCAATTAATGTACATCAAAGTGTTTGGAGCGACAATACGAAAATTAAGAGAGGATAAAGGGCTTCTGCTGCGACATGTCGCAGCAGAATTGGATATTGATACAGCGTTATTAAGTAAGGTTGAACGTGGCGAAAGGAATTTAAAAAAGGAGCAGGTAATTAAGGTCGCAAAAATACTCGACCAGCCTATTGAGGACTTAATCATACTCTGGCTCACAGATAGAATTTCTGGCTTAATAGAGGATGAAGATTATGCTATCGCAGCGCTTACAATGGTCATCAATAAACTAAAGAAACAGAAGAAACCTGAATAATTCAATTTAACACCTTGTTATTTCAAATTTTTACTCATGGCAGAAACGGTAAATTTAAACCCTGATAAAGTCTATGTAGGCGGCATCAACAAACTTAAGGAGTGGCCTCAAGACCCTGCATCCAAAGTCAGAGCACTGCTTAAAAACTATCTTGAACTGGATAATGTTAGTTTCTTATTTGGGGCAGGTTCTTCCATTAATCTGGGAAGCATCTCAATCGCTGGAATACCACCTCAAATCGTTACTGCAATAGCCAATACGTTAATAGCGACGGATGAAAAGAAAGAGGGCGAAGATGGAATTTTGTTTCAGGAGTTTAAAAAGATTATAGGTTACTTGCAGCCAGATGAAAAAGTTGAGAAAGATAAATGGGTAAGCTACCCTGTTGAGAGCCTTCTTGATTATTTGACAGCTTTAAGCTTTGTCAGTTCCAAGAATCCAGACATGTTGGATTTTAAGAATATTGAGGAACTTATTAGGGTAATAAAAAAGGCACTTTTTGAATTGTGCGACCTGGATACGTTACCATTGTCCAATAAAATTAGCGAGGATGTCAAAAATATTTTATCTAAAAACAGGTACCATTTCCATGAGCGGTTTGTAAAAAAGATACTGCAACGTCCGCTAAATTTACGCAGGGTAAATCTATTTACCACAAACTATGACCTTGCCTTTGAATACGCATTTGATAATCTTGGTGTAAAATATCTGGATGGATTTTCAGGTTTTAATAAACGTACATTCAAGCCGGAGAGCTTCGACTATGATATTTTCTATCCAGGTTCTACCACACAGGGGAAGGTACACCGTATCGAAAAGGTGCTAAAATATTATAAACTGCATGGGTCTTTGACATGGATTTCTGAAAAACCAGAACCACAAAATATTTACGGAATAAAAGAATACCCTATTGATTACATAAGGAGTAAAAAGGGAATTGACGATGGCATCTTTGGTGGGTTGATGATTTATCCTTCTGCCACAAAAAAGACTTATACTTTAGAGTATCCGTATTCTGAATTGTTCCGGCAATTTGCAAATGCTATCGTACAGCAACAGTCCGTCTTGATAACATACGGTTACTCCTTTGCTGACGAACATATCAATGATATAATCTATCAGTCTTTATCTATTCCCTCCTTCACACTTATTGTTATTGACTATTTCGGTGCAGGAGCGAATGATAAGCCCAATGAAAATATACGGAAACTACTTGAACTTGATGATCCGAGAATAATAATCATTCAGGGAGAAAACTACGGAGATTTTCCTTTCTTCGTTCAAAATTTGCTGCCTGATCTGGTAGAAATAGATAATGAGATAAAACTGTCCGCTACGTTGAAGCAGTTGTATGAAGATAACAAAGGAGCGATAGACAATAATAATCAATCTCCCGATCCTGTCAATCCCATAATACCTTAAAGTAATGTCAGAAAGACGAATTGGCAAAATTATTTCCGTTGACAGCTTCAGGGTTGTTGTTCAGCTTGACAGCAATATCAAAAGCCTTTATAAAAGCGGCTTCAATGATATTTATGAAATAGCGAGGATAAATTCTTATATAATAATTCCAGTAGGAGCTGATAGGTTGGTGGCCATCATCACACGGGTAAAAATCCAGGATGAAACTGAAATAGAGAAAACCAGCGGCTCAATAACCCTTCCAAAAGCCGAACGGTATCTGGTTGCAACGCTATTGGGCACTATTGAAAGCAAAAGCGGCCAACCTCAATACATACAGGGCGTATATAATTATCCGATCCTTGATAATCCGGTCTGGTATGTCGTAAAAGAAGACTTGGATGAAATATTCGACACCAGAGCAAAAGAAACAATATCTTTTGAGGATGATTATTATTTGCCTATTGGTATTTCACCAGCGTTCAGCGATTATCATGTAAAAATCAATCCTGACAAATTCTTTGGCAAACATGCCGCTATCTTAGGCAATACCGGTTCGGGGAAATCATGTACGGTATCTGCCATTTTACAGGAACTTTTTAGGCATCCCTATCCAGAAAACAAAAAACTACAGTCGAGCAATATTATCATTTTTGACACTAACGGAGAATATAAACAAGCCTTCACCGATGAAAATAAAAAGGGTATCAAGGTTCCTGAAGAAATGAATACATTTTACATTTCAAGCGAGGAACTCAAAGTCCCTTATTGGTTCATGAATTATGATGACTTTGATTTTCTATTCCGACCAAGTGAATTAACACAGGCCCCGATTTTAAAACGTTCCATAGCCCTTGCCAAAGACAATGCGTCTGCCGGAACTCAAATGGAGTTTTTATCAATTCCCGTAGAAGCCGAAATTGAGCATATATTGAATGGAGATATAAAATATTTCGCCTCAAAGAAATATGATAATTATGGGAAGTATGTTAAAGGACAAAAGCATATTGTCAATAACGAGTTTAAACAACTTTCTAATTCTATAAGTGCTACAGCCGGGATTTTAAGCGAAATAAAAAAACTGCTATCCGATATATCGCTTGATGAGGATTTTAATGTTTGTCTTGGTCATGTAAATACATTGAGGACTAAGTTTGATGACTATTCAAGACAAAAACAGTCCGCAGTAATTAACTCCGATAGGAATGTGGATTTGCCTAAATGGTTTAGTTATGACCGCCTTATTTCCCAATTTATTGAAGTGGCTATTCAGGAAAGCGAGGGTTCTTCATCTCGTTTGAGGGAAAATCTTGCTACTTTAAAACTTAGATTACATGCTTATTTAACAGACGACCGTCTATCTTCTCCATTATTGTTAAATCGCAACGTAGAGGAAAAAGAGGATGATAATTATTTGTTGAATAAATTTTTGGCCTTTGTCTTGGGCCACTTTTTCCTTGTTCCCCAAGACAAATTAACTTGTCTTTTTTCAGACACTTTCAATCAAAACGGAAAGGTTAAAAAGGATAAAAAGAGCCAAATTATTATTATAGATCTCTCCTTACTCCCGTTTGAGGTACTGGAAACCGTTACTGGTCTGATTGGGCGGATCATTCTGGAATTTACATCCCGTATAACCAAAGTGGAGCAACAATCTAAACAAAGGGGAGATATTCCGATTGCATTGATATTGGAAGAAGCGCAAAACTATATCCCTGAAAAGGATAGGAACGATAGAGTTTCAATATCAAAGAAAGTATTTGAACGAATTGCCAGGGAAGGAAGAAAATTTGGAGTTTCGCTACTGATTTCGAGCCAAAGACCATCTGAATTATCAAAGACCGTTTTGTCACAATGTAATTCTTTCATCATTCATAGGTTGCAGAATCCAGAAGACCAGAGATATATAAGGCAGTTGGTATCTTCTGCAAATGAAGACATACTTCAACAACTGCCTATTTTGCCGCAACAGCAAGCCATTATAATGGGTGATGCAGTGAGAACTCCCGTTCAGGTAAGGATCAACAATGCAAGTCCTAAACCTGATAGTGACAATCCGCAATTCATAAAGAAATGGTTAGAAGCCCCATCTTTTAAGTATGACGACTTCCACGCAGTAGCCAAAACTTGGGTAAATGGCGGAACAAAAAAGGACGGAGCAGAAAAAGAAGAAGCCAATGATATTAATGATTTATTGTAAGCCTTTGCAGTGTGCAAGTATAAAATATGTTGATTATGTCTGAACAACAGAATATAGAATATAAACAATCATGGAGGGATGAATACCTGAAATGGATTTGTGGCTTCGCAAATGCGCAGGGTGGTAGGATATACATCGGTATTGACGATACCGGCAAGATTACAGGAGTGGATGGTTACAAGAAACTGATGGACGACCTACCCAATAAAATAGTCAATCACCTGGGCCTTGTTGTAGATGTCAACCTGCATAAGAAAGAAGGGAAAAGTTATATCGAAATCGTAGTTCCAGTGAGCAATGTACCTATTTCTTATCACGGGATATACCATTATCGGAGCGGCAGCACCAAACAGGAATTGAAAGGTATTGCCTTGCAAGATTTTTTATACAGAAAACTTGGCAAAACCTGGGATGATACGATAACTGAAGGTGCAACTTTGCAGGATATAGATGAGGGTGCGATCACCTCTTTTTTGAAGGCGAGTATTAAAAGTGGGCGTATTTATCAGAATGCTGACAAGGATGATCTGCTTACTTTACTACAAAACTTGGATCTGATAACCCTGGAAGGCAAGCTAAGGGCGGCAACCGTCCTGTTGTTCGGTAAAAGGCCGCAACGTCACTTTATACATAGCTACTTCAAGATCGGAAAATTCGGTGTGTCCAATGCTGACCTGAAATTTCAGGACACCGTGGAAGGAAATATTTTTGAAATGGTGGACAAGGTTATACAGTTGCTCAAAGACCGGTATCTGATTTCTCCCATTACTTACGAAGGTATCCAGCGGATCGAAAAACTTGAATATCCCGAAGCTGCGTTGCGAGAAGCCGTATTAAACGCCATCGTCCATAAGGATTATACTGACACTACAATCCAGCTTAGCGTATATGATGATAAACTAATGCTATGGAATCCTGGAAAATTACCCGTTGATATTCCTTTGGAAAGATTAACACAGAAACATCCTTCCCGCCCCAGAAACAAACATATCGCAGAAGCGTTTTTTCGTGCCGGCTATATTGAATCATGGGGACGTGGCATTGAAAAGATTTTGACAGCTTTTAAGGAGGCCGAATTACCAGAACCGATATTTGAGGAATCCTTCGGTGGCGTTATGGTTACTTTCCTAAAGGATATTTATACGGAAGACGTCTTAAAAAAGCAGAATCTTAATGAAAGACAGGTCAAAGCTGTACTTTTTACCAAGCGACAGGGCAGAATAACCAATAGTATTTATCAGGAGTTAAATGCAACATCACATCGTACCGCTGCCCGTGATTTGCAAGAATTAGTCGAAAAAGAATTCATTGTCAAATCAGGTACGACAGGAAAAGGAACGTATTATGTTTTGAAACGTCAGATTTAAACGTGCCATATACGTGCCATATACGTGCCAAATGTGCCACAAACGTGCCATATACGTGCCATATACGTGCCAAACGTGTCATTTCCCAAGGTGCTTGTAAAAACATTAAATGAAAAAAAGAGTGAGGGTAATTATTACTTAGTAACTAAAGATAGAAAAATATTTAACATACTAACTGATTAAAGAAATGACATTAGTTCTACCCAAAATATCAAAGTTAATCTTTGAAAATAACGGCAATGAAATATGGCAACATTTTGGAGATGCGCCTTACCTTGATAATATTCAAATTACAAGTACCACTCCGTTCATAATCGAATGCGCTGGTGTTAATTTTATTTTGACAAGCGATAAATCAGATCCCAATATTGGAGCAAACGAATATGCTTTGCTGACATCGAAGAAGCCAACAAGGGCAGATTTTAATGCAGGGAAAATAAAAGTTAGGCAATGGCTTAAACATCCCTTATTTCAAAATAAAACGCCAAAAGATGTAGTTGATACGTGGGTGGACAATTTCAAATTTATAAAAGAAAATGAACAAGCTAACATTAAGGGACTAAGACCGCCACAATTGGCTGCGTTGTATTCCATTTTGGCCCATGTTCAAAATCCGGAGGATAAAGCTATCGTAGTTATGCCAACAGGAACCGGCAAAACTGAAACAATGTTAGCAACTCTTATTGCAAATTGTTGTGATAGATTGTTGGTATCTGTCCCATCTGATTCTTTAAGAACGCAAATTTCCGACAAGTTCATCACATTGGGCCTATTGAAAGAATTTGGCATTGTTGAGGCATCATGCTTGAATCCTATTGTTGGTATAATAAATCATGGTTTTCCCAATGCAGATGAACTTAAAGAGTTTATTTTAAAATGCAATGTAGTGGTATCAACGATGAATCTCCTAACAGGATTTTCGATTGAACAAAAAGCAATTTTAAATGATTCTTTTTCGCACTTCTTTGTTGATGAAGCTCACCATTCAGAAGCTGACACATGGAAAGAACTGATTGAGAAATTTAAGACGGAAAAAGTAATACTCTTTACAGCAACGCCATTCAGGAATGATGGCAAAAGTTTGCAAGGAAAAGTGATTTTTAGTTTTTCATTGAGAAAAGCACAGGAACAGAAATATTATAAGACTATTAATTACTTGCCTATTAGAGAATATAACAAAAAGTTAGCGGATGAAAAAATTGTCGACAAAGCCGTACAACAATTGAAAGCAGATATTGCGGCAGGATATAATCATATTCTTATGGCAAGGTGTATGAGCAAAAAAAGAGCCTTAGAAGTCTTTGAATATTATAAAAAGTATCCAGAGCACAAGCCGGTAGTAGTTTATACCGGGGTGGCTGGATTAAATAACAAAATAGAGGCAATTAAAAAGGGAGAACATTCAATAATCGTCTGTGTAAATATGTTAGGCGAAGGATTTGACTTACCAAACCTGAAAATTGCGGCTATTCATGATGAAAGGCAAAGCCTGCCTGTAACATTGCAATTTATTGGACGATTTACACGAACATCTTATAACGAATTAGGTAATGCAAGTTTCATTACGAATACAGCCTACCCGCCTATTCATGAAGAATTAGATCAGTTGTATGCCCGGAATGCTGATTGGAATTTATTATTGCCCCGTTTTAGCGCCAATGCGACCCAAAAGGAAATAAATATCAAGGAATTTTTAGATGGTTTTACAAATTTGGATGATTCTGTTATTCCTTTTGCCCAAATAAATCCGGCACTTAGCACGATAATCTATAAAACCACCGTCAATGAGTGGAAACCTGCCAAACACTATTGGGAAGAACTCTTTTTGAGTTATGAGCATGTATTTAGTGATACAAACCATCGAGATACATTGGTCATTATTTTGGGTAAGATCGAACGGATTGAATGGGGAAATTTTGAGAGTGTTCAAAACTTGAAGTGGGACATAATAATAGTTCATTGGGATGTACGCCCCAACGTTAATAGGATATTTTTGAACACTTCCCTAAAACAATATTCAGGGAAAGATTTACTTGAAAAGGTTTTTGGAGAAGGTGCTGTTAGCCTAATCACAGGAATGGGAGTCTTCAGGATATTTCACAATGTTAATCGGCTTTCACTTTTCAATGTAGGGACCAGGAGAGGAATTGGGCAAGATATTACTTTCCAGTCCTATTTCGGTAAGGGCGTTCAAGATGGAATCAAATTGTTAGAGCAGGGAACCTTAATAAAGAATAACATATTCGGGGTTGGCTATAAAAAAGGTGAAAAGACCTCCTTAGGGTGCTCTGTGAAAGGAAAAATTTGGTCTTATCAAAGAGGAAATTTGGACGAGCTAACCAAATGGTGTAAAGTAATCGGTGATATTGTAGAGGATGAAACCATTGATCCAAATGTAGTATTGCAGCATACATTGGCAATTGAAAAGCTAAGCCAGCGTCCTTTAGACATTATGCCTATTTTAATAGATTGGAACCCGGCATTGTATGAAAATATTGAGAATAGGTATGAGTTAGTTATAGATGGAATTATATTTGACTTTGCCCATGTGGAGCTCAATCTGTTCAAGCCGACCCTTGATCAGCCTTTACAGTTTTCTGTTGATACAGACCAGTTCTCCATAAGGTTTCAAATTAATTTAGGGATCAATCCGGCAACAAATGAAACTTACTACGAAATTGTTAAGCTAACCAATGAAAACTGCCTAATTCAATTCGGAGGAAAAACTGAAAGTTTGGTACAATTCTTCCAAGACAACGTACCTACAATTTGGTTCGCTGACGGGTCACAATTATTTGGAAATCTATATGTAAAACTCAAAAATCAACCCGATGTAATTTCTCAAGACAGCATTATCACCGATAGTTGGGCTGGTGTAAATATTGAAAAGGAGTCCCAAGATATTGAGCCATATATTCAGGATTCCATACAATATTACTTCATTGAAAAAATAAAGAATGATTTTCAGGTAGTTTACGATGATGACGGAAAAGGTGAAATAGCTGATATTATTGGGATTAACGATACAGGAGATGCTATTGATGTTCATTTGTATCATCTTAAATATGCCTTAGAAGGGAAAGTAAGCAATAATATTGATAATTTTTATCAGGTCTGTGGACAGGCGCAAAAGGCTTTAAAATGGAAGCATAAGGATGGCAGAGAAATATTTACGCATCTCTTTAAAAGAAACCCGAAAAAACTGAATGGTGCGTCTTGTAGTCGAATAATCAAGGGAAGTGAAGATGACTTAGAGAATTTGTTGGAGCAAGCCAAATGGACGAAAACAATCCGCTATCACATGTATATTGTTCAACCAGCTTTAAGTAAAGCAAAAGCATCTAATGACATTTTACTGCTTTTAGGTAATGTTCAGCACTGCCTTGCGACTGTTGGAAATATTGATTTAAAAGTATATTCAAGCCAATAAATTTTTAACTGGATTTTTTCATTGAGTTATACGCCAACAAATATCCTATAATTTATTAATCATTTAAAAAAGCTGAATCTGAAGAAAGACAAATTAATGCCTTGCTGTACATTAAAGAGCATGTGGACATAAGTAATGCCCGATATCAGGAATTAGCTGATATATCGAAACGTACAGCAACAAGGGATTTGCAGGAGTTGATTGAAAAGGAGTTGATTGATAAAGGAGTTGATTGATAAAGTAGGTACGACAGGAAAAGGCACTACCAATACCGTTCGGCGTAGAGGGATATAGGGGCCATAAAGGCGCCAAACGGGGCCACACAACGACAAAACTATCGTAATTCATTAAAAATAAGTGATTTATATTTTTGCCATCCTTTGGCCCAAATGTCAAATATTTTGCGCAAAATATTTGACATTTGTGTGTACAGGCTGATAAATATGCCTTCTGGAAATATTTTCCTTTTCATTTTATAGCTTTATCTCAATACCATTTTCGACCAATTCCTCACGGTCATTTTTAAACGCCTCTAATTTGTGTGCAAACTCCTTTTTGACTTGTTGCTCAAAACTGCCCAAGTAATTTTCTGTAGTCTTCTTATCCATGTGCCCCAAAGCCTCCTGGATAAACTCGGTGCTTGCGCCCGAACGCTTCATAATTGTGGAAAAGCTATGCCTTGTCACGATGGTTGTCGGGGCAAGTTCAATATCATGCCGCTTACCTATTTTCTTCATCCAGTCATTAATGAAACGAGTGAAGCGTGGTATTGCAAAATATTCTTCTAAAGGAGTTATCCCTTCTTTTAATACCGGAAATATAAAGTTATTCGGATCTCTGTCCTTATTGCCATACCTCTCAATAGTAGTACGCATATCCTCATTTATATATACAGTGATAAGCGCGGGATCATGACGTGAAGTGAGGTCTGTCTTCTGTCTATAAAAAGAGAAATATTCCCCATCAATATTCTTGTATTTCAGGTAGGCAACATCTTTGGGGTTCATCCCATTACCGAAATACATAAAGAACCACAGTGCTTTGGCATAGGCTTCCGAATCACAGGAAGGTTCGCTGAAATATAATTTCTTAATGTCGGCTAATTCCAATGACCTCTTTCGCTTCTTTCCTGTTGGAATTTGGTACTTGCGCTGTCCGAATGGATAGCACATTTCCTTATTGATAATTTTTTTGTGATTTGCCTCGTTAAATATGCATCGCAGGTGACGTAAAATGCCTCCTACAGTAGCCCGTGAGCGTCCTTTACCAATCATCCAGCCTTCAAACGATCTAAGCCATTCGACCGTGATATGCTGAAAATACATATTGCCGCCAAAACTTTTGATGACACTGTAACTATCTCTATATTTTGTAGCACTGCCGATGCGCTTCTCCCGGATAAGCTGCTTGATATAATCGCAATAGACACCCGATATTCTCCCAATTTCATCATGGCTTTCTTTAATGATGGGGAATAGCTTTTCGTATTCGGAATAATCAAAAGTATCTGCTGCTGTATCCGCAGATACAGGTAGCGGTTTCTTGCTTTTCTTTTTTACAAAGAGCTTGCTTGGTGCTATGTAGTCTCGGTTGAAGACCCAAAAATCAAATGGAAATACCTTTTTGACGGCCAAAGCCATCATGCTTTCAATTTCCTTAAAATCATCCTTTACCCTTTGTAACGACTCAGAGATACGGGGTGCTTCAATTTTGTTGAAATCCCCTACTGTCAATTTGTGGATGGTTTTGTACTCCTTGCTTTTCCTTTGATAAGTTACCCTTAACTTTACCGGGTAATTTTCGGTTTTGGAAATGATCCTCCGTTTGTCGAGGACAATGCTGAATGTAACAGACATGATTTGAAAATTTAAACATTAACACTAAATCAACCTCACACGAAAATTTTCAAACAATTTTCAAACAATCGGGTGGTTAAAGACCCTATTCATTGTATTCAGCAAAGATAAGAAATATAGTTTAAAATATTGAAAATCAATTCATTAAGTTAAAATAAGCACACATAAGTTAAATGAAGAAAAGTATTTTCGGACACTTAAAATCCTGTCTGCAGCAATGCGGGTGCGGGTTCAACTCCCGCCTGGGGCACTGATCATCAATCCGTTATAGAGGTCGCTTTTGGGCGACCTTTTGATTTTACAAAGTTTTGAAAACGCCGCTACACATAAAACAATCAATAGCTTTTTACTCCGCTTTTCATACGTTTTGTTTGATCGTTGGCATTCATTTTCGTTAGCGCTTTGATGTTATAAATGTTAGTTTTTGAAAATATTCTCAGTATTGAGTTTGCGAGGATCTCATGCTGGGAACAATTTAATTTTTTGAAAATTTACTGTTTTACATACGCCCGAAAATTATGGCAATGAAAGCAGAATATGAGGAAGTTATAGTTTCGGTTTATGTTCCATCTGCTTCGCAATTGGTCGGCGCAGATCATTTTGACGGAATTAATGATTAAAATGCTGAGGGTTTAAAGATGATTGGCTAAATTTAAAACCATTGGCATTTACCTTGTTTGCTGCTTTAGTTTTAATCAATTGACTCAAACAACCCTGTTTAAGCTATGATTACACATATTCTGCAAAACCAAAAAGAACCTGCTTTGCTGGGACAGTGGAAAAGGCAGGCCAGCCTTAATCAAGTATTGTCGGGAGGACCCAAATATTTCCTTGGTAATGATTTTGGACGAATTATCCTTCAACAATTTGAAGGAAAAGATTTTCTCATTATTTATGGAATCATAGATTGCTGGCAAAATGTATGGACGTCTATGCATCCCAATCCGCCCGGTCTAAACTTCTTTACAGCTTTAAAAAATAGTTTCAAAATTAGAAGCGACGGTTCTAAGCACATTATCCGTCCCGGCTTTTTTAGTTTTTGGAATGATTCCGGAAAGGCGTTTGAAATATACTCAAGAAAGAATGAAGAATACCGGTTCGTTTATATTTATTTAAGCGCTTCTTTCATTGATACAATTGCCGAAAGTGTTATCGCCGGCTTGTCTATCAGAGCCAATATGATGACCAATAATATGGCTTCAATAGTGCAGGATCTGGTGAATGCGCCGTACGAAGATGGCCTTCTTTATTTCTACTATGAGAATAAAGTACGGGAACTTCTTTTTGAAGCGCTAACCTGGGGGAATACGGGCCAAAACAATGAAAGATTCAGCCATGCGGAGAATTATATTATTCATTCTCTTGACAACCAAATGAGATTCAACCCATCTGAACATACAGGTTTGTCGGAGATGTCTTTGAAAACAGGTCTAAGTCAGTATAAGTTAAAAACAGGCTTTAAAGAAGTATTTGGTATGGGACGGTTTGAGCGCTTACTCCACTGGCGGATAGAACTTGCAAGGAAATTGCTTATTGAAACCACTAAGCCGGTTAAGGAGATCGCATTTATTGCCGGATACAAGCGGATAACAAGCTTTATAACCATATTCCGTAAAAGAACCGGATTCACCCCGGGGGATTACCGATCCTATCACTCCAGTGGCATATCAACTATTTGAAAAGGTTTTAGTCTCCGGACAGTAACTGATTAATTATTACAAGTTGATAATTGTTGCCAATTTTACAATCAACAGCGATTTAAAAATAAGCCGTCTACATGAATCTTTAACATAAAAGATTTATCATGAGGTTAAAGAATAATAAGATAGCTGAAGAGATAATAGCCGCTCTGTTTGCAGGCATATGGGCATATGCTTCAGTGTCGAAAGTGATCAGTCACAACAAACTTATAGCAGTGCTTTACACGACAGACCTCTTTGGTGGCTATACCATTTACCTCTCATATCTGGTTCCTGCACTTGAGTTGATTTTATCCGTTTTAATCATTTCGCCAGTAACAAGATCAGCAGGGCTCATCGCTTCATTAGCTTATCTGTTGTTATTGTCGGCATACCTGCTATACATGATCTTATTTACTCCCGTGCTACCCTGTACATGTGTGGGATTGATAAGCTCATTTACCTGGTTACAACATTTTTGGCTTAACTGTATTTTGATGCCTGGAGCATCTGTAACCATTTTTATACACCGGAGAGCTCGGTACCGTATTGCAATACCATCACAAAAGTTCCGGCCTGAACAATTGTGACAGGCGTAAGCTGAAAACCTGTATAAAAGAGTAGGCAATTATTTATCTATCTAAAATGTTTCACATGAAAAAGAATGTATTGGGCATTGTGGTGATCGCAATTGCCATCGGGGTGAGTGCATTTAACTCAAATTTATCGTCAAGTGGCACTACAGAATTGTTTTGGTATGAGGTGAATTCCGCCGGAGTAATACCTGATGCAAGTGCACTAATGTTTAGTGGCCAAGAGCAAACAAAATCTTATGCAGAAACCCATTCTCCGTGCGCGCCTGGAGCAACAACAGATTGCTTGCGGGGTTTTGCAATGAAAATTCCACAAGGATCATTTCCTAATTATGCAGGGTTAGGTGCAGAACAGGTTAAAAAGCCTTAACGATCAAAAAGAAGTTGTTTCTTATGTCTGATAAAAAATACAAGAGGCAGCTTCTTTTATTTTTCAGAAATTATTAGTACAGGCATTTTCACTCGTATTTTCTTCAAAACTATATTATATCCTGCTAATTCTTTTGAAAGCAGGTCTATATGTAATCTTTCGTCAAAAGTCTCTTTGCTAAATTGAATATCAATATTACAGTTTACGTCTAAAGTACTAATAAACGGCATATTGGTAGCCGTCTCAACAAGGTATTTTAGTCGTTGAATAAACTTGAAATAAGGTTGGTTTCTCATTATCGGAGTTGACGCTGTGCCAGGGTCAGAAATAGTGTGAATTAGTAAAGAATCTTCAGGACTTCCTCCATTTGTACATAGTAAATGACCGGATCCCCCTTCCTTTAATACCCAACAGCTAACAGGCTTGGTCTTAATTTTCACTGAAACAGAAAAGTATCTTTCGATGTCCTCCTGCATCAGTTTAAACCTGTCATTGTAATGATCTGCCGGGATTTCCAATCTGTAAGAATAACTACGCTCCCTTATCCAATCGTCATATAAGGTCATGTCTGTGGGCCTGAAAAATGAGGCTGAGTCTTTATGGTGAACTTCATACAGTGATGGCTTACTAAAATCATATCTTCCATTTTGCTCATATGCCTTTCTGACTAATTCTATTATGGGTAAACAATTATACGCAACTAGTGCTTTGGCTGCTTCTGTAAATTTTCCATCAGTAAATCCCACGTCAAAAGAAGGATTACATTTCGATAAACTGGATTGATATTGGATGAATTGAGATGCAGAGCTTTGAAGGTTATTGTTTGGTTCCTTAGTTCTAAGATCTCTGCCGGCTAAATACTCGGTAATCAAATTTTTGGAAATGTTGTAGTCATTTATAAAATATTTTATGGTAAGGTTTTTATCCATAATAATGCACGGTACGTAACCTCTGTCGGGAAATATCTTATTTAGCATAGAATCTCCTGCTATTACAGGCACTTTCGGTTTTGTCAGTCTTGGTCGTGTTTTAAAAAATTCTTTGGTTTTTGAAAACGCCTCCCGATTCACCATTAGAATCTGGATGCTATCATTGAATTCAGTCTGCAAAGAATTAATCTTTCTAAACAAGGAAGGATAGTTTCCGCAACGAATGCTCCAGGAGAAGAGGATTATTGATTTACTTTTGAATTGAGCAAGGCAAATCCTGTTTACATTCGAATTCATAACGTTGGTGAAACAAATCCCTGATAATTTATCCCCTTTTTTTAATGTGCTTCCCTCTGCTTCGGAGTTTTCCTGGGCATGGGAAATTTTCAACAGGGTACAAGACAATAGTATGCCAATAATTAATTTATATATCATTTCTGATGGTTAATTTTTTCCGCGGTGGATCTGTAGACCTTTACCTGTCACTAACTAGTAACCCGCATTTTGGTTTAGAAAAGGATTGGTTTGAAGCTCTGTAA
>ENA-UOUJ01000153-UOUJ01000153.1-activated-sludge-metagenome-genome-assembly--contig:-NODE-153-length-59631-cov-150.484776_pt1 | contig 59631 bp, 58 predicted proteins | sample MGYA00249839_ERZ747224 | MGnify/ENA primary metagenome ERZ747224 (study PRJEB28782, sample SAMN03220277) | activated sludge metagenome | biome: wastewater; feature: sewage sludge; material...
CAGTAAAGCAAAAATTATAGATGTTGGAAATCCGTAAATGTCGATTTGCCTTAGTTTTCGTTGAGCTGATTTCAATCATTTCGCTGCTTCTCATACCCTGTCCCGGCTTGTTTCGCGCTTAAATCTTTTCATCCGGGTAGATACTGCCCACGGTTGATTTGCACTGTTTTTGTACTCGATCCTTATATGCTATAGTTGACTAATATTGTCGGGTATTATACAGTTATGGCCGGGCAAATATTCATGGTAAACGTTTCTAAATCGCTTTAAACAATACGCTAGGGGGTAGCAATGAGATTGACGACAAAGGGACGGTTTGCGGTAACTGCTCTTCTGGATATCGCGATACGGCATGGTAACGGGCCGGTTGCGCTGGCCGATATCAGTGAGCGGCAAAGGATTTCACTGTCTTACCTGGAACAACTGTTCGCCAAATTGCGCCAGCGCAAACTGGTTGATAGTGTGCGCGGTCCGGGTGGAGGCTATTGTCTGGCCAAGGGGCTTGACGAAGTATCGGTGGCCGACATCATTCTGGCTGTGGATGAACCCATTGACAGCACGCAATGTGGTGGCAAAGAAAACTGTCTTGGTGACAGCAAATGTATGACGCATGACCTATGGGCGAAACTGAACGAGATCATATTCGATTATCTCGGTCACGTTACTTTGAAGCGGTTGGTGGAGGAGCAGAGTCAGCGTGAGCTGCAACGTGAATTACAGCGTGAGCAGGCAGTCGTCAAGTTGTATGACATGCGGGAAGCTGCGTTCTGATTATTTGCTCGCGAGAGATTTTTTATGGCAATTACATTAACTGAGCGTGCAGCCAGGCAGATCCGGCAACAACTGGAGAGGCGGGGGAAAGGGGTTGCATTGCGACTGGGTGTCAAAAAATCAGGCTGTTCGGGGTTTGCGTACAGTTTTGACTATGCTGACGAAGTGCAGGAAGACGATCAGCTGTTTGAGTCATATGATGCCCAAGTCGTTGTTCAACGTGACCAGCTGTCTTTCATTGATGGTTCCGAGATCGATTTCATCCAGGAGGGTCTGAACAGCTCGTTTAAATTTCGTAATCCGAACATAGATAATACTTGTGGCTGCGGAGAGAGTTTCAGCCTTAAAACCTAGTAAATCCAGGAATTATAAAAAATGAGTGCTGTATTACAACATTTGGTGAATCAGCCATATAAGCACGGTTTCGTCACAGATATAGAAGCTGATATTGCGCCTAAAGGGCTCAATGAAGATATTATCCGGCTGATTTCTTCTAAAAAGAATGAACCTGAATGGTTACTTGCATTCAGGCTGGAGGCTTACCGGAAGTGGCTCGATATGGTCGAGCCTGCCTGGCAGAACGTCAAATATCCCAAAATCGACTTTCAGGACATCAGTTATTACTCGGCGCCCAAACCGAAGAAAAAGCTTGCCAGTATGGATGAAGTCGATCCCGAATTGTTGCGCACCTTTGAAAAGCTGGGTGTCCCCATGCATGAGCGGGCAGCTTTGGCGGGAGTTGCCGTCGATGTCATTTTTGATAGTGTATCGGTTGCAACCACCTATAAGGAGAAACTGGCTGAAGTCGGTATCATTTTCTGCTCGATTTCAGAGGCTGTGCAGAAATATCCCGAGTTGATCAGGCAGTACCTGGGTACGGTCGTGCCACCAGGGGATAATTACTATGCGGCACTGAATTCTGCCGTATTTACTGATGGTTCTTTTTGCTTTATCCCTAAGGGCGTCAAATGCCCAATGGATCTATCTACTTATTTCCGTATCAACACAGAAGAATCCGGGCAGTTTGAGCGTACATTGATCATTGCGGAGGAAGGCGCGTCTGTTTCCTATCTGGAGGGATGTACCGCTCCCCGGTTTGACACCAACCAGCTTCATGCGGCTGTAGTCGAACTGGTTGCGCTGGATGATGCGGATATCAAGTATTCAACTGTACAGAACTGGTATGCCGGAGATGAGAACGGGGTGGGGGGTATTTACAATTTCGTTACCAAGCGTGGATTAGCCAAGGGTAGAAATTCCCGTATTTCCTGGACACAGGTGGAAACAGGTTCAGCCATTACCTGGAAATACCCTTCGTGCATTTTGCGCGGAGAGAATTCGGTGGGTGAGTTTTATTCCGTTGCGGTGACTAATCATCATCAACAAGCTGATACCGGCACCAAGATGATTCACATTGGTGCGAACACCCGCAGTACCATCGTGAGCAAGGGAATTTCAGCAGGCCAGTCCAACAGCAGTTATCGTGGCCTGGTAAGGATTGCTCCGACTGCCCGGAACGCTCGCAATTATTCACAGTGTGATTCGATGTTGATTGGTAGTCAGTGCGGAGCGCACACTTTCCCGTATATCCAGGTGCAAAATGATAGTGCACAAGTTGAGCATGAGGCTTCGACATCTAAAATTGGGGAAGATCAGTTGTTCTATTTTGCCCAGCGCGGTATTGGTGCAGAAGAGGCAGTGTCGATGATTATCAATGGTTTTTGCAAGGAGGTTTTTCAGCAGCTGCCTTTGGAATTCGCGGTGGAAGCCACCAAATTGCTCAGCTTCAAGCTGGAAGGAAGTGTCGGATGATAAATGCAAATAGCAAGGTTCTGCTCGAAGTGCGTGATTTGCACGCGACGGTGGGTGGAGCCGAGATTCTCAAGGGGGTGAATCTCACTGTCAGGAGTGGTGAGATTCATGCCATCATGGGGTTGAATGGTTCAGGCAAGAGTACCTTCGCCAAGGTGCTGGCTGGTCATCCGAGTTATGAAGTAACCCAAGGTACGGTACTTTTCGATGGCCAGGATTTGTCAGTACTGGCACCAGAGGAACGTGCGCAAGCCGGTCTATTTCTCGCGTTCCAATATCCAGTGGAAATACCGGGTGTTGCCAATGACCAGTTCCTGAGGCTGGCGTATAACACCGTCCAGGGACACCGTGGCAAGGAAGAGTTGGATCCTCTCGAATTCGATGATTTCGTGCGGGAAAAAATGAAATTGCTCAAGATGAATCCGGATTTTCTCGATCGCAGCGTCAATGAAGGATTCTCAGGAGGGGAGAAGAAACGTAACGAGATATTGCAGATGGCGTTGCTTGAGCCTCGCCTCGCTCTGCTGGATGAAACGGACTCAGGACTGGATATCGATGCACTCAGGATAGTAGCAAACGGGGTCAATCAGTTATCCAGCAAGGATAATGCCATGATTCTGGTGACGCACTATCAACGATTGCTGGATTATATCGTCCCTGACTACGTTCACGTGATGGAGGCAGGGCGCATCATCAGGACAAGCGGTAAAGATCTGGCGTTGGCATTGGAAACACACGGCTATGACTGGATTCATGCAAATGATCAGGCAACCGGAGCACAGCCATGAGTACGGCCATCCGGGATGATTACCTTGAGAAGCTGATCGAATCCTGGAAAAAGGAAGCCTCTCCTGTTCATTCCGTATCGTATCTGGATCAGCTCCGGGAGGATGCGCTGGATCGTATCGAATCACTCAGACTACCCACGATCCGTGATGAGGAGTGGCGTTTCACGGATATTTCCTCACTCAGGAGCATGTCATTTCCGAGGGCTTCTGCCGCGCCTTTACCAGAGCTGGATAAACAGGTAGATACTTTTCTCGATGAGACCGCTTGCAGACTGGTGTTTGCTGATGGTCAGTATATGTCTGACTTGTCCAGTCTGGCAGATGACGGTTCTATCACTGTTTGCGGTTTGTCCGAGTTGATCGGTACACGTGCTTCCATTGCCGAACGGTATTTTGGCAAGCTTGCTGATTTCCAGGAAAACGTATTCGTAGCACTGAATACTGCATTGATGCATGACGGTGCTTGTATCGTCATACCGGCCGGTGTTTCCGTGAAAGTACCAGTTCATATTCTGTATGTCACCTCGCGGAAGGATGTGGCTGTCTATCCACGTTGCCTCTTGATTGCGGAACCGGAGGCTAACGTGACCGTTGTCGAAGAATATGTGACGTTGTATGAGGGAGCATCTCTGACAAACGCAGTAACGGAAATGTATATCAGAGATTCAGCTTGTGTGAATCATATCCGTGTGCAACGTGAGAGTTCGCAGGCTTTCCATATCGCCAATGGTTCTGTGCTTGTTGCACAGTCGGCTCATTATGATTCAGTCAGTCTTGCACTGGGTGCACGCATTTCGCGTTTTGACCAGAAGATCATACTGGCAGGCGGGAATGCTGAGTGCGAGGTGGATGGACTGGCACTGATAGCCGGTCGTCAGCTCGCGGATACACATACTTTTATTGATCATGCCAATCCGCATTGCCGAAGCAGGCAGCTCCACAAATGTATCGTGGATGAAAGTGCTCACGGTGTTTTCAGTGGAAAAATCATGGTGCGCCCGCATGCGCAACAGACGGATGCCAGACAGTTGAACCGTAACCTATTGTTGTCGGACAAAGCTCGTATGGATACTAAACCCCAGCTCGAGATTTTTGCCGATGACGTTAAATGTGCCCATGGGGCTACGGTGGGGCAATTGGACAACGAGTCGCTTTTTTATTTGCGGAGCAGAGGGCTTACTGAAGTGGCGGCACGCAATTTGCTGACTTATGCATTTGGTGGGGAAGTCATCAATCGTGTCATCGTGCCCTCGCTCAAACAGCGGCTTGAAGAATATATTCTCGCAAGAACACGAATTGGTTAAATCATGAAAATGGTCGATGCATTATTGACACCTTCTGTACGGCAGACGATAGCATCCGGAATGGAGCGGTTGCGTGCAGATTTCCCGATTCTTGATATCAAGGTGGGTGACAAACCACTGGTTTATCTCGACAACGCTGCTTCCAGTCAGATGCCGCAAGCCGTAATCGATCGCCTGGTGCATTACCAGAAAACCCAGCATGCCAATATTCATCGCGCGGTACATCATTTATCCGATCTCGCCACCCAGGAGTATGAGGCCGCTCGGCGCAAGCTGCAGCATTTCATCGGTGCCCGTGAAGAGAGAGAGGTGATTTTCACCAGCGGTACGACTGACAGTATCAATCTGGTCATGCATGGATATGGACGTAAATTTATTCAGAATGGGGATGAAATCATCCTGACAGCGCTTGAGCACCATTCCAATATCGTGCCATGGCAAATGCTGGCCGAAGAAAAAGGTGTGCGTATCCGGGTAGTCCCGATCAATGATGCGGGTGAGCTTCTGGTGGAAGAATATGAAAAACTTTTCAATTCCAGAACCCGGTTTGTGGGTTTGTCACATGTTTCCAATGCACTTGGTAGTATCAACCCGATCAAACGCATGATTGCCACGGCACATCAGCACGGTGTGCCCGTTCTGATCGATGGTGCCCAGGCAGCGCCCCACATGAAAATCGATGTGCAGGATCTTGACTGTGATTTTTATGCATTTTCGGCACATAAAATGTGTGGCCCTACCGGGGTCGGTATTCTATACGGTAAAGCACATCTGCTTGAATCCATGCAGCCATTCAAAGGGGGGGGGGATATGATTGCCTCAGTCTCCTTTGAAAAAACGACATACAACGATATTCCGTACAAGTTTGAGGCGGGTACTCCTCCCATTGCTGCAGTAATAGGCTTTGGTGCTGCCATTGATTATCTGGAACAGATCGGCCTGGATGCCATTGCCGCTTATGAACATGGGCTGTTGGTTTGTGCATCAGAACAGATCAGGATGATTCCAGGTGTGAGAATCGTGGGTGACTGTCCGGATAAAGTGGCAGTAATATCGTTTGTCGTGGATGGTATTCATCCGCATGATGTTGGCACGTTACTGAATCAGGATGGAATCGCCGTACGCACGGGCCACCATTGTGCGCAGCCGATCATGCAGCGTTTCAATGTAGCGGCGACATCACGCGCTTCATTTTCGTTTTATAACACTAAAGAAGAGATCGAGGTCCTGGTGGCGGGTATTCGATCCGTACAAAAGGTTTTCGCACAATGAGTCTGAAATCGATCTATCAGGAAGTCATTCTTGATCATAATCGTAAGCCGCGTAACTATGGTGCACTTCGTTCGCCTACTCATCATGCGACGGGACATAATCCTTTGTGTGGTGATCGCATAGAGCTGGATATCAATATGCTCGACGGGCATATTGAAGAAATCGCATTCCAGGGTGAATCCTGTGCGATCTGTAAGGCATCTTCTTCGATGATGACGAATGCTGTCAAAGGGAAATCACATCAGGAAGCTGAGGCTCTGATTCAGGAATTCAGAGAAATGCTGGTAAGTGGAGAGGACAAGAGCTTCGATCACCTCGGCAGGCTGAAGGTACTTGCGGGGGTGCGTGATTTACCGACTCGGGTCAAGTGCGCGATTCTGCCGTGGCATACCTTGCATGCTGCCATGAATTCAACGGATAGTGCCACGACAGAAGCAGATGATCATGCAAGCAAACTGGTAGCAAACAATCACTGACAGCTATGCCGAAGATTGCCGAAATCGAAGGAACCCCCAATCCCAATGCATTGAAATTTGTCCTGAAGGAGCCACTGACTTGGGGAGTTGCTAAATCTTATGATCATGCCGAGCAGGCAGTTGATGATCCGCTTGCTGCTGCTTTGTTCGATATCGATCACGTTACCAATGTCTTTTATGTAGATCGCTGGATCACGATTACACAGGATGGAGGGGCAGACTGGCAGGATCTGGCACGTGAGGTGGCAGATCCGATTCGTGCAGCGCCGGCTGCAACGGATCAGTCGGCTGCCGTCGTTGCTGCAGCCAGTAGAACACTGGCTGATCTCAGTGAAGAGGATCAGCAGCGGCTGGAGCGAATCAATATCCTGCTGGATGAAGAAGTTCGTCCCTTTTTGCAGCATGATGGTGGTGATCTTCATGTACTGGCACTGGAAGGTAATATTCTGCGTATTCACTATCAGGGGGCATGTGGTACCTGTCCCAGCTCGATTTCCGGAACGTTGAGAGGAATTGAACAGCTTCTGAGGACGATTGAGCCGGATATCCGGGTAGTATCTGCCTGACACCATACTTACGATCTGTACAAAAATTCTTCAGAATGACTGGTTTTTACGAGAAGTGGAGATCAGTTGCCAATACAGTTATTCCATGAACATGGCATAACTGGTGCTACGCATATTCTTCGTGGAGTCTGGATTCTGATTGACTCACTGCCTTTCCTGATCAGAGAGATAAACTCCGTTCAGAGCTGTACCATGCTTTTGTGATCGCTGCACGTAATCCCCTTTCAACACTACCGCCTTCATCATCTGTCTACTGTTCTTCAGGTGTGGTATTTATCCTTTTATATATGGGTAAATAGCTTTTTAATGTATGCTGATCGCGACGGAAATGGTTTTATCCAGTATTCCGTTTAGATATCAGGTTGTTTCGGTGTTAAAACATATAATCCCTGTTGATTTCATAAATTTGCCAACCTGCTGGTTGTGCTATAACTACTCGATTGAATGTATTCGGATAAAAACCGTAACTTCAGGTTTGTTTCGAGGGGCATCTTGCAAATTTATGTACTTAATTACCAAAAGAGGTAGATATGAGCGGTTCAGGTAAAACGATCACCCAAATGAAATCGACGGCAATTCTTGCTCCTGTGATAGCCGTTATCCTGATACTTTCAGCCTGCGGTAAACCCATGGATGCACAAGCGCTGGTGGCCGAGGCAAAGCAGTATCAGCAGCAGGGTAATGACAAGGCGGCCATTATCCAGTTGAAGAATGCGCTGCAGCAAAGCCCGAATGATCCTGAAATCCGCTACTTGCTTGGAACGCTCTATAACAGGGAAGGGGATATTCAGTCGGCAGAAAAGGAATTGAATAAAGCACTCGATCTCGGTATGGATCCGGTCAAAGTGTTGCCCGGCCTGAGTCGAGCCTGGCTGGGAATGGGAAAATTTCAGCAGGTGCTGGATGAAACCGGAAAATTATCCGACAAAGGAAATTTTGCCGAACTGCTTGCTCTGCGTGGTAATGCTTCGCTGGCGCTCGGCAAATTTGAAGAAGCCAAGGTATTGTTTGAACAGGCGTTGCAAGACAAACCGGGATTTTCAGATGCGTTGACAGGGCTGGCCAGATATTCACTTGCTCGTAACGATATTGAATCGGCCATGAATTTTTCTGAAGAAGCGGTGAAGCTCAACCCGGAAAACAGTGATGCGGTATTGTTCAGAGGCGATTTGCTGCGGGCGCAGAACAAAATCGACGAAGCACTGGCCGATTATGATAAAGCCATAAAATTGAACCCTGAATCAGAAGCTGCGTATATCAACCGGGCAACCATATCGATCAGTACCAAGAAATTCGAAGCTGCTCAGGCAGATCTGGATGCTGTTCGCAAAATTGCTCCAGGCAGTCTGCTTGCCGCTTACACTCAGGCGTTACTTGACTTCAGTCAGGGTAAACATGCGGTGGCCCTTGAGACTTTGCAACGGATATTGAGTTCGGCCCCGGGTCATTTACCGAGTGTACTGCTTGCAGGTGCTACCCAATTTGCTCTGGGTTCGTTTCCTCAGGCGGGGCAATATGTGGAACAATATCTGAAAGCAATTCCTAACAATCTTTATGCCATTAAGCTGATGGCATCGATTCAGCTGAAAAATAATCAGGTCAAACAGGCAATTACCACCCTTACTCCGGCATTGAAGTCAGTGCAGCAGGATCCGCAATTATTTGCGCTTGCTGGAGAAGCCTACATGCGATCGAAAGATTTTACGAAAGCTTCTGAATATTTTGAGAAAGCTGGCGAACTGGCGCCAGACAACGCATCATTATATACCGCGCTGGCCATGAGCAAGATGGGGCAGGGGGATAGCAAAAGTGCAATTGCTGATCTGGAACAGGCTGCCCAGCTGGATGATCAATCCGGCCGGGCGGGCGTTATGCTTGTTCTGACTCATTTGCAGCTGCGCGAGTTTGATAAAGCATTGAAAGCAGTTGAATCACAGCTTGCGGAACAACCGGATAATCCGTTGCTACATAACCTGAAAGGTGGCATTTATCTGGGTAAAAAAGATTTAGCCAAAGCACGTTCAAGCTTCAATCAGGCACTTTCCATCCAGTCTGATTATTTCCCGGCCATTTCCAATCTGGCCAGAATCGATATGCAGGAAAACCATCCTGAAGCAGCTCAGCAGCGTTTTGAAGACGTTCTGAAGCGGGATAAAAAAAATGTACAGGCAATGAATGCACTGGCGGGCATTGCACTTGCACGCGGAAATAAAGAAGAGGCCACCGGATGGCTGGAAAAAGCCAGTCGGGAAAATCCGGATGAACTGCAACCTGCTTTACAGTTGGGAGCGCATTATCTGGCAGTGAATGATCCCGGGAAATCACTTGCGCTGGCTAAGAAGCTGCAAGGTATTCATCCCGATAATCTGAGTATCGTGGAACTGCTCGCACGTTCTTACCTGGCCACTGGTGATAAAGATGCTGCACTGGAAAATTTCCAGAAACTGGCTGCCAGATTACCGGATTCTGCTCCTGCCCAGTTACAACTGGCGCAAATCTACAGCTCCATGCAGAACAACAAGGCCGCTGCTGGTTCACTAAAAAAGGCGCTGACCATCAAACCGGATCTCTGGGAAGCCAAACTGATGCAGGCCCAGCTGGCAGTCGCAGCCGATCGTGTGGAAGATGCATTCAATATTTCGCGTGATTTACAGAAGCAGCACGAGAAACTGCCGGTTGGATTCGAGCTGGAGGGTGATTTGCAGATGAGGCAGAAAAATGCCGCTGTCGCTGCTACAGCCTATGAAAAGGCACTGAACAGGCAAAAGAACAGCCAGTTGCTGATCAAACTGCATACGGCCCTGAGCCAGAGTGGAAAAGAAAAGCAGGCTGATCAGCGACTCAATCAATGGCTGAAAGAAAATCCGACCGACGCGGTTACACGTACCTATCTCGCAGGTGTTTATTTGGCCAGCAAGAAATATGATCCTGCTATCAAAGAGTATCAGACTATCTTGAAGCAGCATCCCGATCATGCTGCCACATTGAACAACCTGGCGTGGGTATATCAGCAGAAGAAGGATCCTGTTGCTCTTGAATATGCGGAGAAGGCATACAAACAGGCGCCCGACAGCCCAGCTATCCTGGACACACTCGGCTGGATTTTGATCGAGAAGGGAGATGCTGAACGAGGAACTTCACTCCTGCAGAAAGCAGTCACGGCCGTTCCGGAAGCTGCAGAAATCCGTTATCACTACGCGGTCGGATTATTCAAATCCGGCAACAAGGCTGAAGCACGTCAGGAGCTTGAGAAACTACTGGATGGCGATAAACCGTTCCCTCAGAGAGATGATGCGAAAAAGCTGCTTGAAAGCCTGTGACAAAACAGCACCGGTAAATTATTTTCGAAGCGATCGATACTGAGGATGCAGTAAACCGGTGAATCCGGGCAACATGGATGACATATCCGGATAGTTTTTTCATTGTCGGCTCTTCAGGCCGAATCTCGATCGAGCCCTAAGCAACCCCCTTGTGTGGCAGGAATTCACAAGGGGGTTTTTGTATGTATGAGATAATCTGATTTTGTTTGTGACAGCGCATATCCTGGCATGCATAACACCATCGAAAATTTCATCGGCCATACTCCCCTGGTTCGGCTCAAGCGTATTCCGAGTGAAACCAGTAATACCATTCTGGCAAAGCTGGAAGGCAATAACCCGGCTGGTTCAGTCAAGGATCGGCCAGCCTATTCCATGATCATGCGTGCACAGCAACGCGGCGACATCCGGCCGGGAGATACGCTGATCGAAGCAACCAGTGGCAATACCGGTATTGCACTGGCCATGGCAGCGGCGATTCTGGGTTATCGCATGATTCTGGTCATGCCGGAGAATCTGAGCCTGGAGCGCCGTCAGGTAATGTCTGCGTATGGTGCCGAGATTGTTCTGACTCCCAAAGAGGGAAGCATGGAGCTGGCCAGAGATACTGCTGAGCAACTGTGCAATGCCGGCAAGGGCATCATTCTCGATCAATTTTCCAATCCCGATAATCCGCTGGCGCATTATGAAACTACAGCCCCCGAGATCTGGCAGGATACGGCGGGAACGGTCACACATTTCGTAAGCAGTATGGGAACGACCGGCACGATCATGGGCTGTGCCCGCTATTTCCGCGAACAGGAGCAGAAGGTGGAAATTATCGGTGTGCAACCACAGGAGAATGCACAGATTCCCGGAATCCGTAAATGGCCGGAAGCTTATCTGCCCAAAATATACCAGCCGGAGCTGGTTGACCGTATTTTGCTGGTATCCCAGCAGGAAGCCGAGGAAATGGCTCGCCGTCTGGCGCGTGAGGAAGGATTGTTCACCGGTATTTCTTCTGGAGGGGCTCTGGCAGCCGCTCTGAAGGTTTCCGCGCAGGTGCAGAACGCAGTGATTGTTTTTATCGTATGCGATCGCGGGGATCGCTACTTATCGACCGGGGTTTTTCCTTCCTGAAAGGCATGAAACCGGATCGACTCTGGTTTCATCGTGGCAGTTTTCTGGATTGTGTGTACCGACTGCTTACACGGTTCTGGTTGTTTTTTCTGATTTTTGTCTTATGTTTCCCGGCCATTGCCGCCACTCCCCGCTTTGATTTTACGCTGGAAAACATCCGGCACCCTGTTTTCAGTATTCGTTCTGCCGGTATCAAACTGATCGGTGCTCCGTCACCCAGCCTCGAAATCAATTTGGGTGAAGTGGCGATCGGAAAGCAAACATGGCATGGCTTACGCTTGAGATGTAATCCGGTTCATATCGATCGCGAATCGATGAATTGCAATACGGGAACGTTGCAGATCGGTGAGCGATTTATGACAATGATTTTCCGGCTTTCCTTGCAACATAAACAGTTTGTGCTTGAAATCCGGCCAGCCTCAAATAAATCAAAGGAGAAATGGCGATTGGAGGTCAACTGGCAGGCAAGCAAGTGGCAAGGTGTCCTGCAAGTAGTAAACGGGGAGGGAAAATTTCTGGCTGATCTGCTGCCTCAGGGAGATGACCGGATACAGGTGCATCAGGCAATACTCAATGGAAACATCCGTCTGAGCGGGAACAACGCTTCAGTTTCAGCATTGTCAGCACGGTTGGGTATCAGTAAATTATCCTTCAGTGATGCGAGTGGTTTACATGCGGGCGAAGGGATCGATCTGCAGCTTGACGCAGATGCACAACAAAAACGGAATGACTGGCAGTGGCGGGGCAAAATCACTTGGCCAGAGGGTGAAATTTTCTGGCAACCGTTTTATTTCTCCGGAGAAGGGCATCAGTTAACTGCCAGAGGAACGGTAAAAGATGAGCGTATCAATATAACGCAGGGTGAATTCAATCTGGCGGGTACAGGTAAGGCTGATTTTTCTGCAGTGGCCGGTATTGCGGACCAGTCATTGCAGCAGGCGTGGTTATCGGCCAGAGATCTGGAATTATCTGCTTTGTTTGGCAGCATCATCCGGCCGCTGGCTGTGGATACTGCGCTGGCTGAGACAGAGGCTGCCGGGCAGGTGAACATTGACTGGCGCTATCAGGGTAACGATAACCAGGAATTAATCGTCGGTTTGCAGGATGTATCGTTGACCGACGCGCACGGACGGTTTGCGGTTGAAAGGCTGAATGCCCATATACCATGGAATAGCAACGAAAAACGGGATGGGTCGATCCGGTTCAGCAACGCCCAGATGGTGGGAATCCCTCTAGGGGAGACATATATCCCGATCGGGACTGACGGGATGCGGTTCAGTATCCCTTGTGCAGAAATACCGGTACTGGACGGAAAAATGCTGATAGAAAATTTCATGGCGTCCATGCAGGCGTCCGGCTGGCAATGGCAATTCGATGGATTACTTGCCCCGATCTCCATGGAGAAACTGACCGAATCCCTGCATATTCAACCGATGTTCGGGACATTGTCCGGCACCATACCGAGAATGAGCTACGCCAATTCAATTATGACGATGGACGGCGAACTCGTTTTTGGAATATTCGACGGGGTTGCGGTAGCCAGAAATCTGGCATTGTCCGGCCCCCTCAGCCTGACACCGCACTTGACCATGGATATGGCCATGTATCATATCGACCTTGATCTGTTGACGCGTGCCTACTCGTTTGGAAATATGCAGGGGCGAGTCGATGTGGAAATCGATGACCTTGAGTTGATTAACTGGGAGCCGGTGAAGTTTGACGCAAAACTGGCCAGCAGCGCGGGAGATTACAAACGCAGGATCAGTCAGGCGGCAATCAAAAATCTTATTGCACTGGGAGGTGGATTGGCGGTGACAGCTATTCAGAAAAGTTTTCTTGGTTTGTTCGAGCAATTTGGCTATGCGGAAATCGGCTGGAGCTGCAAGTTACGCGGCAGTGTCTGCAATATGGGAGGAATAGGACCGGCAACTCATGATGGAGGCTATATGCTGATCAAGGGCAGTGGCATACCGGCAATTACCATTACCGGCTATAATTGGAAAGTGGACTGGCCTGAGCTGCTCGAGCGCCTGAGACATGCCATTGAGAGCGGCAACCCGATTATTCACTGATGACGATGACAAAAAGTTATTACACCCCGATTCTGCTGGTAGCTGCCGGTTTTGTACTGACTGGCTGTGTAACCATCAACATCTACTTTCCGGCGGCAGCGGCCGAAAAAGTGGCTGATAAAATCATCGAAGAAGTATGGCAGACCGATGGGAACAGCGGCAAAAATGATCGATCAGGGAATAAACCGGGTAATGATGTCAGCGATAAAACTGACAGTGAAACCGGCAAAACCAAACCATAAGATTTTGCATGGCCGTGGGAACCCTGTTCTTGAGAGGAAATATCCATGTATAAACAGTTAGTCCGATTCATGATGCTGGTATCACTGGGCTGCCTTTTGTATGCCGGTACTGCGACTGCAGTGGATTTTGAAGCCAATACCCCGGCGGTTACCCGGTTGAAGCAAAACATGCGACAGCGTCATGGTCAACTGGTGCCATTTTATGACAGCGGTGCGGTAGGTCTGACTCGTGATGGTCTGATCGTTCTGCGTGACGCTAATGCCGTACCATTATCCGGACGGCAATCAGTCAATTCCCTTGTGGCTGCCGAGAATCAGGATCGTAACGCACTCTATCGTGAAATTGCATTGGCCAATAATCATCCCGAGTGGGAAGGCAATATCCGTTCGACATTCGCCCAGCGATGGATTGCATCGGCCAGATCAGGCTGGTGGTATCAGCAGGAAAATGGTTCCTGGCAGAGAAAATAGCCTGGAATGGCAGTGCTGATGAGCTGTCATTCCAGGCACTATCAGAAAAACTGCTTGAAATAGAATGATAAATAAGTGAACATTATTAAATTTGGATGTGAGGGGATTAATCCCCTGGAGTGGCGGCGCAAGCCGCCATATTGTTTCAGGATCAGAAAAATATCAGGTGTGCTTTCGTGTCTCATGTAATGAATACTTATGCACGGCTTCCTGTTACCTTTGTCAAGGGCGAGGGAGTCTGGCTGTGGGATGATCAGGGTAACCGTTACCTCGATGCGTTATCGGGTATCGCGGTTTGCGGAGTCGGGCATTGCCATCCAGTGCTGGTAAAGGCACTGTGCGAGCAGGTATCGACGTTGATCCATACTTCCAATGTCTACCATATCCAGCATCAGGAACGACTGGCTGACAGATTGACCAGCCTGTCGGGCCTGGAGAAAGCCTTCTTCTGTAATTCCGGAGCGGAAGCAAATGAGGCTGCCATCAAGCTGGCGCGACTTTACGGCCATAACCAGGGAATCAACCTGCCGACGATCATTGTGATGGAACGTTCATTTCATGGCCGGACGATGGCAACACTGACTGCCACGGGTAACCGCAAAACCCAGGCAGGTTTTGAACCGTTGCTGACCGGGTTCGTGCGGGTGCCTTACGATGATCTGGAAGCAGTCAACAAAGTAGCAGCTAACAACAGAGAAATCGTGGCTATCCTGCTGGAAACCTATCAGGGTGAAGGGGGAGTCAATTTTCCACAGGCCAATTATCTGCAGGGGCTGCGCAGGATTTGTGATCAGAATGGCTGGTTGTTGATGCTCGATGAAGTACAGTGCGGTCTGGGGCGTACGGGCAAGTGGTTTGCTTTTCAGCACAGTGAGGTCATGCCGGATGTCATGACACTGGCAAAAGGTTTGGGTTCTGGCGTGCCGATTGGTGCGTGTCTGGCGGGTGGGAAAGCAGCGGAAGTATTCAAACCCGGTAACCATGCCTCCACCTTTGGTGGCAATCCGCTGGCATGCAGGGCAGCATTGACTACCCTCGATATCATCGAACAGGAAGGGCTGATGGATAATGCGGTAACCATCGGTAATTTCATGCGGGAGGAATTCGGGCGTCGTTTACAGGCTTGGCAGGATGTTCTGAAAATTCGCGGGCAGGGGATGATGATCGGGATCGAGTTGCCGGGACCCTGCAGCGAGCTTGTGCCTGAAGCACTGAAACGTCGTGTATTGATCAATGTCACCTCCGAGAAAGTGGTGCGGTTGCTGCCGGCATTAAATATGCAGAAAGCAGAAGCAGAACAGGTGGTGACCGAGGTTTCTGCACTTATTACCTGGTTTCTTGAGAGCCGGGTGAAATAGCCATCAGGCAGCCGTCGTACGACGGCTGCCTGAGAGATCTATCCCCCGGCAGATTCCCTGCTTGCTGTATTTTTCCAGACGCGACCGGATTTCAGCCCCGTTGATCTGATGATCGAGACGGGACACGAGTGTTCTCGAAAATTTTTCATTAGTAAAAATCACTTATGCAGATCAGGCATTTTTTACAATTCAAGGATTTTGACCGGCAGGAATATGAATACCTGTTCGACCGGACGTGCTGGATCAAAAATGAATTCAAGCAATACCGTCGCTACTGGCCACTGACCGACCGTACGCTCGCCATGATTTTCGAGAAACATTCGACCCGTACACGTCTTTCATTCGAGGCAGGGATGCACCAATTGGGTGGTAGTGCTATTTACCTTTCGACACGCGATACTCAGCTGGGTCGTGGTGAGCCGGTGGAGGACGCTGCCAGGGTTATCTCAAGAATGGTCGATATCATCACCTTACGTACTCACGAGCATGGGGTCATTGAACGCTTTGCTGAAAATTCACGGGTACCGGTGATCAATGGTTTGACAGATGAATACCATCCCTGCCAGATTCTGGCAGATATTTTCACTTTCATGGAACATCGAGGAAGTATTGCGGGTAAGACTGTGGCCTGGATCGGTGATTCCAATAATGTATGCAATACCTGGCTGCAGGCTGCTGAGGTGTTTGACTTCAATGTGCATGTTTCCACGCCACCGGGTTATGAAGTGGAGCCGGAACGGGCGGGTCTGTATGGCACGGATCACTACGAACAATTTGTCTCCCCGCATGATGCAGTAAAAGACGCCGATCTGGTCACGACTGATGTGTGGACCAGCATGGGTTTCGAGGATGAGGCGGATACGCGCAAAAATGATTTTGCAGATTTCCGGGTGGATGCTGAGATGATGGCCTGTGCCAAAGAAGAAGCCCTGTTCATGCATTGTCTGCCGGCACACCGCGGTGAAGAAGTGGATGCGGAGGTCATTGATGGCCCTCAGTCGGTGGTATGGGATGAAGCCGAGAATCGGCTACATACACAAAAAGCACTGATGGAATATTTACTGCTGGGCAGAATTGGTGTCAGGTAGTTTTCGATTATTCGGGAATTTTTTAATTGTGAAGAGACATGGATAAAGTCAAGAAAGCAGTACTGGCATTTTCAGGGGGGCTGGATACCTCAGTCATTTTGAAATGGCTGCAGGATACCTATCAGTGTGAGGTGGTTACTTTTACGGCGGATATCGGCCAGGGCGAGGAGATTGAGCCGGCGCGTGCCAAAGCCGTACAGTTTGGCATCAGGGAAATCTTCATTGAGGATCTGCGCGAAGAGTTCGTACGTGACTATGTTTTTCCCATGTTCCGTGCCAATACGATTTATGAAGGGGAATATCTGCTTGGGACCAGTATTGCCCGGCCGCTGATTGCCAAACGTCAGGTTGAAATTGCGCAGCAGACCGGCGCGGATGCGGTTTCTCACGGTGCTACCGGGAAAGGAAATGACCAGGTACGTTTTGAGCTTGGTTACTATGCGTTGCAGCCGGATATTCGGGTAATTGCTCCCTGGCGCGAGTGGGATCTGACTTCGCGTGAAAAACTGCTGGCTTATGCCGAGAAGCAGGGTATCCCGATCGAAATGAAGCAGAAGGCAGGATCGCCCTACAGCATGGACGCCAATCTGCTCCATATTTCTTATGAGGGGCGTGCGCTGGAAGATCCGGCTGCGGAGCCGGAGGAGAGTATGTGGCGCTGGACGGTCTCGCCTGAAACTGCTCCGAGTGAGCCTGAATATCTGGATCTGGAATATGAACGCGGCGATATTGTTGCATTGAACGGTGAAAGGTTGTCCCCCGCAACCATTCTGGCCAGACTTAACCAGTTGGGTGGAAAACATGGTATTGGCCGTCTCGATCTGGTGGAGAACCGTTATGTCGGAATGAAATCACGCGGCTGTTATGAAACGCCTGGTGGCACGATCATGTTGCGTGCCCATCGTGCAATCGAATCCATTACGCTTGACCGCGAAGTTGCGCATTTGAAAGATGATCTGATGCCGCGTTATGCCGCGCTGATTTATAACGGTTACTGGTGGAGTCCGGAAAGAAAACTGTTGCAGGTGCTCATCGATGAATCCCAGGTGAATGTGAATGGCCGGGTCAGAGTCAAATTGTATAAGGGTAATGTGATGGTTGTCGGGCGTGATTCCCGGACCGATTCGTTATTTGACCCCGACATTGCGACATTTGAAGAAGATGGTGGGGCCTATCATCAGGCTGATGCAGCAGGTTTCATCAAGCTCAATGCGCTGAGAATGCGGATTGCAAAAGCTCTCCGCCGGTGCTGAATTCACAGAAAAACCTGCCCATTTCGCCATCGCCGTCAGCATGGGTATTGGCCATGAGACTATATGATCGGTACCTCTGCTGGCGGGTAACACCAACAACTTTGCCTTGCTGTCAGATTTGCAAAAGGTGCTGAGTTAATCGTTTTTCTGACTGTCTCCATTTTTCTTTGATCCGAAGTTATGTCACTCGAAATCCAAATAGTGAGTGAGGCTGGTATTTGGGGTGATGACGGTTACACGGGCAGGCAGCCAGGGAAAGGTTGGCTTGGAATCGTACCCGGTAACCACAGGGAAGATGTGATGGCTGGTGGTCAGGCTTGCAGCGCGCTGCGCAGGGTTTTTGCGCAATCCACCATTTTTTGCAAGGCTGTCTGCGTTTCCGGCCAGTTGCGTGTTTTCAGGCCGCAATCCGGGTTGACCCACAACAGCGTGGGATCGATATATCGGGAAGCCTTTTTCAGCAGTTCAAGCATTTCCGATGCATCAGGTACCCGGGGGGAATGAATGTCATACACACCGGGGCCGATTTCATTCGGATAGGAAAATTTCACGAAGGCATCCAGCAGTTCCATGCGGGAGCGTGAAGTTTCGATCGTGATTACATCGGCATCCAGTTCGGCGATGGCCGGCAGGATATCGTGAAACTCGGAATAGCACATATGAGTGTGAATCTGAGTTTCGTCTTTCACGCCGGAACTGGCGACACGGAATGCTTTTACCGCCCAATCCAGATAAGATTTCCAGTCCTGTTTTCTGAGCGGGAGCCCTTCACGAAATGCCGGTTCATCGATCTGAATCATACCGATGCCGGCATTTTCCAGATCTGCGACTTCATCACGAATTGCCAGCGCCAGTTGCAGTGCAGTGGTCGATCGCGGCTGATCATCGCGCACAAACGACCACATCAGCATGGTGACCGGCCCGGTCAGCATACCTTTGACCGGTTTACCGGTCTGGCTCTGGGCATACTTTATCCATTCAACAGTCATGGCTTCAGGACGGTAGACATCACCATATAAAATGGGAGGCTTGACGCAGCGGGAACCGTAGCTTTGTACCCAGCCGTTTTCCGTGAAGATATAGCCCCATAATTGTTCACCGAAATATTCCACCATGTCATTGCGCTCAGGTTCGCCATGAACCAGCACATCCAGCCCGATTTCTTCCTGTTTGCGAATCATTTCCCGAATTTCGGCACGCATGGCTGACAGATATTCGAGATGACTGAGCTCATTTTTTCTGAATGCAGCACGTGCCTGACGGATAGTGGCAGTTTGTGGAAAGGAGCCTATCGTAGTGGTAGGCAGCAGGGGCAGATTGAAGCGCTGCTGTTGCAGATGTTTTCGGGTTACAAAGGGGTGGTTACGCTGACTGTCACGCTCGGTCAGATTATCGACTCTCTGGTGAACGACCGGATTATGGATGCGGCTGGATTCCGTCCTTGATCGTCTGGCTTCATCCGAGGCAGTCAGAATCGCTTCGACTGATTCTCTACCTTGATTCAATCCACGCCCGAGTGTAGTCATTTCTTCCAGCTTTTGAGCGGAAAATGCCAGCCAATTTTTGATTTCCGGCTCCAGTTTCGTTTCCAGTGCCAGATCCACCGGGCAATGCAGCAGGGAGCAGCTCGGAGCAATCCAGAGTTCACCCGCAAATCGGGATGCAGCCTGTGACAGTGTTTCCAGTTTTTGCGACAGATCGGCGCGCCATATATTGCGTCCATCGATGCAACCCAGCGACAGTGTTTTACCGTAGAAATCTTCGGTGAGAAATGATTCGAGCTGTTCCGGGGCGCTGCTCACGTCGATATGCAGCCCATCCACCGGCAGATTCTTGAGCAGGGTAAGATGGTGATCAACCGTACCGAAGTAAGTGGTGAGCAGCAGGCGACAGCTGCTGTCATGCAGTGTGTGATAGGCTTCTGCAAAACTATCCAGCCAGGGTTGTTCGAGATCGAGAGAAAGGATGGGCTCATCGATTTGTACCCATTCCACACCCAGCGAAGCGATTTTTTGCAGGATTTCTCGGTAAACCGGCAGCAGGCGGGGGAGCAGATCCAGTCGCTGAAAACCGGGTGTGACTTCCTTGCCAAGGTACAGATAGGTCAGCGGACCGATCAGGACAGCCTTTGCAGTTATTCCCAGTGCTTTAGCGTCTTCGATTTCCTGGAACAACCGGTCGGATGCCAGGCGGAATCGGGTGTCATCATCAAATTCCGGAACGATGTAGTGGTAGTTGGTGTTGAACCACTTGGTCATTTCCATTGCTGGCTGGTCGGCGGTGCCACGCGCCATGGCAAAGTACAGAGCAGGAGAAATTTTGTCACTGGTATTACCGAAACGGTGAGGAATCGCTCCGAGCAACGTGGTCATATCGAGTATGTGGTCGTATAGTGAAAAATCGCCTACCGGGATCAGATCGATTCCTGCTTTTTTCTGTAACAGCCAGTTACCGGTACGGATTGCACGCGCTGTGGCCAGCAGTTGATCGACATCGCTTTGTCCTTTCCAGTAAGTTTCGAGTGCTTTTTTTAATTCGCGTTGTGCGCCGATTCTCGGAAATCCGAGGTTATGTGTCAGTGTTCTCATTCAATTCTCTCTACATGATCGGAAAAATCACCATTCTGTAGAATGCTCTATAATGAATCAAATGAAACTTTTTGTAATAAAATATGAATAATTTTCATATATGATCGAATTGCGGCATCTCCGTACGTTGAATGCATTACACGAGACCGGCAGCATTTCGCTGGCAGCGCAGCGTGTGCATTTGACTCAGTCCGCACTATCTCATCAGATCAAGGCATTGCAGGAGTATTATCAGTTGCCCCTCATTCAACGCAGCGGTCATGCCGTGCAGTTGACGGAGGCAGGTAAACGTCTGGTAAAACTGGCGGAGAAAATACTGGGAGAAGTTCAGTCAGCAGAGCGGGATCTGGCAAAAATAGCCCGGCAGGCGGCAGGAAGTTTGCGGATCGTGCTGGAATGTCATACCTGTTTCGACTGGCTGATGCCCATCATGGATGATTTCCGGCAGCACTGGCCGGAAGTGGAACTCGATCTGGTTTCCGGTTTTCACAGTGATCCGGTAGCGCTGCTCAGACAGGATATTGCCGATGTGGTGATCGGCTCCGAAAACAGGCCGCAACAGGGGATCGTTCATTTTCCGCTGTTCCGCTTTGAGATTCTGGCAGTGCTGGCGCCAGGTCATGTACTCGGTAACAAACGGGTACTGGAGGCGGTTGATTTTGCACAGGATGTATTGATTACCTATCCGGTCCCCGAGGAACGGATCGATCTGATCCGGCAGGTGTTGATTCCCGCTGGCGTCAGCTGGCAGCGGCGAACGACCGAGCTGACCGTGGCCATTCTGCAACTGGTGGCGAGCCGGCGGGGAATTGCCGCGTTGCCCGGTTGGGGCATCAAAAACTACCTGGATTACGAGTATGTGATTGCCAAACGTATCGGCACCCGTGGATTGTGGAGCGATCTGTACCTTTCGGTGCGGGAAGAGGATGCTTCATTGCGTTATCTGCAGGATTTTCTGGAGACTATTGGTCAGATCTGCTTCGCCAGGCTGGATGGAATCAGGCCACTGAGCGGGAAAAGGAAAGAGAAAAAACGGGAGGCCAGAAAGACGATCGGGCAATCATCTCCGGTTTAAGGAAGGCGACTGCCCGGTATGGGTTGTTTGCTTATCAGACTTGCAGGATCAGTGCAGGGTGACTGCGGTTTTTTCCTCGCAAATGAGATTGGCACAGTAATTTTCGTGGATACCATCCAGGAATTTCCACAGTGCATCGCAAGCCCGGCGTGTAGCGGCCAGTACTTCAGCCTGTTTTTCCGGTGTATCGGCAAATTTCTCGATGATTGCCCATTCGGCTTGTGAATGGAAAACATCGGCTGTCTGATGAACCGAGAAGAATTCGTAGCTGTCCGGATCTTTCATACCGTAAAACTTGGCCAGACCGTCGATTTTGACGGCAGCAATATCAGGCACCTGAGATTCGAACGCATGTAATGCGGCCAATCCTGCATAGAATGGTTCGTTGATGCAGATATCACGGAAAGTTGCCACCAGGTTTTCTGTTTCCGGCAGCGCATCGGCTTGTGTCAGGCTGGCATCGTCGGCTCCCAGCGCAAATGCAAATGCTTTCCACAGAGCAGGATGATTTTTCTCTCCGTGTTCTTCATCGATCAGGTTTTTCAGAACTTCCTGACGAATGCTGATATCACCACTATTTTCCACATTATGGAAATGCGGGGTATTGAAGTGAACTGCGCTGAGGTAGGTAGGCTCTGCCAGCACATTGTAGAAATACTGCTCAGCATAGTGGCGTAACTGTTCACGAGTCAGTTTGCCTTCGGTCCAGGCAATGTAGAACGGATGCTGCAGCAGGTGTCTGCTTTGAATGATGGAATCGACCTGTTGCTTGAATGTGTTTGTAGCCATGAAAAGCTCCTGTTCAGAGTGAAATGAAATAATATGATGCTTTTTTTATCATCGCCAATTCGGTAAATGAAGTCAAATTGATACAAGGATTTCATGCCCGGGAACCGTATCTGTTTCATGGGCGGAAAGTCATGTCACAATTACAGCTTGCAATATGGCGCGATGATAGAATGGCCGTTTTTCAATAAAAATCAGAGAGAAATATTATGTTTTCACAGAGCTTGACGATTGAGCAGGTCGATCCGGATTTATGGCAGGCCATCAAAGGTGAAGTACAGCGGCAGGAAGATCATATCGAGCTGATTGCCTCGGAAAATTATGCCAGTCCGGCTGTTTTACAGGCACAGGGTACCGTACTGACAAACAAGTATGCTGAAGGGTATCCGGGCAAGCGGTATTACGGGGGGTGCAGGTATGTGGATATCGTCGAGCAGCTTGCTATCGACCGTCTCCGGAATCTGTTCAATGCGGAATATGTCAACGTGCAGCCGCACTCCGGTTCTCAGGCAAATGCCGCGGTCTATCTGTCGGCTCTGAAGCCCGGAGATACGCTCCTGGGTATGTCGCTGGCTCATGGTGGACATTTGACTCACGGATCAGCAGTCAATATGAGTGGCAAGATATTCAATTCAATCTCTTACGGCCTGAATCCGGAAACCGAAGAGATCGATTACGCAGAGCTGGAGCGGCTTGCACATGAACATAAACCGCGCATGATCGTGGCTGGAGCATCCTCCTATGCACGAGTCATAGACTGGAAAGCTTTTCGTCAGATTGCTGACAACGTGGGTGCCTATCTGTTTGTTGATATGGCGCACTATGCCGGATTGATTGCTGCCGGTTACTATCCCAATCCTGTGGGAATCGCTGATTTTGTCACCAGTACCACACATAAAACACTGCGTGGTCCGCGTGGCGGAGTAATCATGGCCAAGCCGGAACATGAAAAGGCACTCAATTCGGCAGTATTTCCGCAGACACAAGGCGGCCCGCTGATGCATGTCATCGCGGCCAAAGCAGTGGCTTTCAAGGAAGCCTCCAGCCAGGCGTTCAAGGATTACCAGAAGCAGGTCATCGAGAATGCACGTGTCATGGCAAGGGTGCTGCAACAGCGCGGCCTGCGTATCGTATCTGGCCGTACGGATTGCCATATGTTCCTGGTCGATCTGCGTGCCAAAAATCTGACAGGAAGGGAGGCAGAATCCGCGCTGGAGGCGGCGCATATTACCGTCAACAAGAATGCGATTCCGAATGATCCGCAAAAACCTTTCGTTACCAGTGGAATACGGATCGGTACTCCGGCCATTACTACACGCGGCTTCAAGGAACCTGAGTCCGAGGAACTTGCCAATCTGGTGGCTGACGTGCTGGATGCTCCGGCCAACACAGCAGTGCTGGATCAGGTCGCCCGGAAAGCGCAGGCATTGTGTACGAAGTTTCCGGTGTATGGAAACTGACGTTCGTTTCAATTTGGAGGTGTGGCGGTGAGATGTCCGTTCTGCGGTGCTGAGGATACCGGTGTAGTTGATTCGCGAATCAGTGAGGAAGGTGCACGGATCAGGCGCAGACGGCGTTGCGTGGAATGCGAGAAGCGCTTTACAACCTATGAGACGGTTGAATTACGTTTCCCGCAGGTCATCAAACAAGATGGTAATCGTGTGGAATTCAACCGGGAAAAACTCTACACCAGCTTTGCCCGGGCGTTGCACAAACGCCCGGTTCCAACCGGGCAGGTGGATGCTGCAATCGAGCGCATACTGCAAAAACTGCTGGGAAGCGGGGTGCAGGAAATTTCATCGCGCACGATCGGTGAGTGGGTCATGCAGGAGCTTTACAGCCTGGATAAAGTGGCTTACATACGCTTTGCTTCGGTATACAGAAGTTTTGAGGATGTAGGAGATTTTCAGGAAGTCATCAGGGAAGTTCAGTCGTCTCCGCAGAACGGTGACGGCCCATCCTCCTGACAAGAATTAAAACGGCTACTTGCTTTTCAGTATCATTTTCACCGCATTGAATCAAGCAATCGGCCTGAGTCGAGGAGATTGTGGTCGTACAAAAAGAGATTGCCGGGCAATTCCGTCAGTTTGCCTGTTTGCCGCTCTGTTCGGTTACGAGGGTAACTTTTGCAAACTTTCTCTTGCCAATCTGGGCAATGACGGTGACATTGGATGGGATGATCCGGGTTTTGTCGCTTACCTTATCTCCATCCAGCTTTACCCCACCCTGCTCGATCATGCGCAGAGCTTCACTGGTACTGGCAGTCAACCCGGCCAGCTTGAGCAGTTGTGGAAGAGCCAGTCCGGCATCCTGAATATACAGCTTCTTCTCCGGAATATCGTCAGGGATGACACCTTTGCTGAAACGGGCTTCGAATTCTTCTGCCGCTCGAACGGCATCAGTCTGACTATGGAAACGTGCCACGATTTCCCGAGCGAATCGCATTTTGATTTCACGCGGATTACAGCCTGATTCCACTTCATTTTGCCACTGGCGTACGGTTTCCAGTGATTCAAAAGACAGTAATTCGATATAACGCCACATCAGAGTATCGCTTACCGACATCAGTTTGCCGAATATCTCAGCAGATGATTCATTGATGCCGACATAGTTGTTGAGTGACTTGGACATTTTCTGGATACCATCGAGTCCTTCCAGAAGAGGCATGGTCAGGATGCATTGGGGTGGCTGACCATGATGCTTCTGTAATTCACGTCCTACCAGTAAATTGAATTTCTGATCGGTGCCGCCCAGTTCGAGATCAGCTTTTAATGCCACTGAATCGTAGCCCTGAACGAGTGGATAAAGAAACTCATGAATGGCGATTGGCCGGTTCTCGTGATAGCGTTTGCTGAAATCGTCCCGCTCCAGCATGCGTGCGACAGTATAAGTGGCCGCTAGCCTGATGACATCCGCCGCGCTGAATTTATCCATCCACGATGAATTGAAAACCACCTCTGTCTGCTCAGGTTTAAGTATTTTGAATACCTGAGATGCATAAGTGTCTGCATTTTGCGTAATCTGCTCGCGTGTCAGGGGCGGACGTGTGGCGCTTTTGCCGCTGGGATCACCAATCATCCCGGTAAAATCACCAATCAGGAACAGAATATGATGGCCGAGATCCTGAAGCTGGCGCAGCTTGTTCAGCAGGACGGTATGTCCCAGATGCAGATCCGGTGCGGTTGGGTCAAAGCCGGCTTTAACTCTGAGAGGCCTGCCCTGGGCGAGCTTCTGTACGAATTCTTCTTCGATCAGCAGCTCCTGACAGCCGCGCTTGATTAGCTGCAGTTGATGAGAGATTGATTCAGACACGGCTACTCAACAAAAAATCAGTCGTCATCATATTTATGCATTTCCATGTTAGACTTTAAAAGTTTCCAACAGACGAAATAGGAGTGATGGCATTTGATTTACTACCAGTCACCTCGCAAAAGAAGAAGCATTCTAGCGCAAAAGCTCGCTGTTCTCGCACAAAAAAAAGTACGCTGGATAACCATTTTGTCCAGTTTGCCGTTATTCGGAATGGTTACTGCCTTCGGGATCGTTCCTGATGCTCCCCCGCATGAAATACCTGGTAAAAAAATCGTTCGTCCTTTACAGCTTCCGGAAAAATTTGCATCTTCTGACCCCGAGATGACATTCTGGCACCAGGAAAGCATACGCCGGGGGGATACCATTGTAGCGATTCTTGCCCGCCTTGAAATCAGCCAGGAAGATAAAAACAATTTTCTGGATGCGACTCGTGGCAGCAAGGCAATGAGCCAGCTTAAGCCGGGCGAAGTCGTTCATGCGGAAACTCGTCCAGATGGAGAATTGCTGACATTACGTTATTTCTATGGAAATGGTGAGCAGTTCCAGGTTGAAAAAGTGGACGGTGCGTTTGAACTGAGTGAGCAATCCGGTAAAAGTGATACTCATATCCAGATCGGTTCAGGGGTAATCAGCACTTCATTGTTTGCAGCCGTTGATAAGGCCGATTTGCCGAGTACGATTGCTTCTCAGATGATCGATATTTTCTCCAGCAGTATCGACTTCCATCGGGATATCCAGAAAGGTGACCATTTTACAGTCGTTTATGAATCCAGGCAGGATGAAGGTGGAAAAATTCAGGTGGGCCGAGTGCTTGCAGTAGAGTTTTTCAATAAGGGTAAATCCCGGAGAGCCGTTTATTTTCAACCATCAGATGGTAAGGGTGAATACTACACACCTGAAGGAGAAAGCCTGCGTCGACCTTTCCTGATGGCACCTCTGAAATTTTCCCGGATCAGCTCCGGATTCTCCAATGCGCGCTATCATCCCATATTGAAGCGATGGCGCGCCCACAGGGGAGTCGACTATGCTGCTCCGAGAGGAGTGCCTGTGATGGCGACAGCGGATGGTATCGTTGAATACAAGGGCTGGCAGAATGGCTACGGAAATTTGGTGGTACTCAAACATAATGCACAGTACAGCTCTGCGTATGGTCATCTTTCGGGTTTCGACAAGAGATTGCAGAAAGGAAAGCGTGTCAGGCAGGGGGATGTTATCGGTTTTGTTGGATCAACCGGAATGGCAACTGGCCCGCATCTCCACTATGAGTTACGGGTAAACGGTGTTCAGCGTGATCCTTCCAGAATCGTCATGCCGGCTGCTCAGCCCATTAGTAAGAAACATTATTCAACTTTCCGTAGACAAACCAGCGAGTTGCTTTCCCAGCTTGATCTGCTGCGTAATTCCAGCTTTGCTGCGTTGAACTGATTCAGTTCCGGGCAGTACACATATCGGATGAAATGTATTACATCGGCATCATGTCGGGTACCAGTCTGGATGGTATCGATGCAGTACTGGTAGATTTCTCCGGGCCGTCGTTTTCGCTGCTGCATACCTGTTATATTCCCTATGATCCGCCTCTCCGGGCTGCGCTGTTGGGCCTGAATCAGGCCGGTGAAAATGAACTGCACCGTGCAGCCATACTGAGTAACCAGTTGTCAGGGTGGTATGCGCAAGCAGTGGGACGGTTGCTTGAGAAATCCGGGATTGGTCCCGGGGAGATCATAGCAGTTGGCTGCCATGGCCAGACGATCAGGCATTGCCCGCAACCGGAAAATGGCTACAGTATCCAACTGGTAAATGGTGCCCTGCTGGTGGAATTGACAGGTATGACTGTCGTGACTGATTTCAGGAGTCGTGATATTGCTGCCGGAGGGCAGGGAGCACCACTGGTTCCTGCATTTCATCATGAAATGTTTGCACACCAGGATATTCACCGCCTGATCATCAATATCGGTGGGATCACCAATATAACCAGTTTACCCGTCAGTGGCGGTGTGAATGGCTTTGACTGTGGACCAGGGAATATGTTGATGGATGCTTGGTGTCTGAAGCATACAGGTATGACTTATGACCACAATGGATCATGGGCGGAATCAGGAAGGGTGATCAATCCACTACTGGAAAATCTGCTGAATTTTCCCTATTTTTCTTTGCCACCACCAAAAAGTACCGGCAGAGAAATGTTCAGTCTTGACTGGTTGCAACCTTGTTTGAGGGGTGATGAAGCTACACAGGATGTTCAGTCCACGTTGCTGCAGTTGACTGTGCGAACGATCACCGATTCAGTCGAGACTTACTATCCTGCTGTCCGTGAGCTCTATTTATGCGGGGGAGGGGCGCATAACGGCACCCTGGTTACCCGGTTGCAGCAGCAATTACCGGGTCGGAGAATCAACCTAACTGATGCACTGGGTATCGAGGCTGACTGGGTGGAGGCGTGCGCATTCGCCTGGCTGGCGCGACAATCGATTGAACGCGCTCCTGGCAATCTTCCTGCTGTAACCGGCGCAACTGGCAGCCGGACGCTGGGTGCGATTTACCCGGCCTGAGACTTCAGACCGAGAAGGAAGAGCCGCATCCGCATGTGCTGGCTGCGGATGGATTTTTGATAACGAACTGTGCGCCTTGGGCACTTTCCTGATAGTCGATTTCTGCGCCTACCAGGTACTGAAAGCTCATCGAATCGACCAATAGTTTCACTCCCTGCTTTTCCATCACGAAATCATCTTCGTTGACGATCTCATCGAAGGTAAAGCCGTATTGGAACCCGGAGCAGCCGCCACCACTGACGAAAACCCTTAATTTGAGCGCCTGATTATCCTCTTCTTCAATCAGTTCTTTTACTTTGCTGGCAGCACCATCGGTAAAATTCAATGGAGGTTGAGCTGCACTTGTTTCTTCATGGATCGTTGTACCCATTTTGTTCACCTGTCTATGTGATTGGTTATTCCAATAGTTGAACAGTCAGGATTGTTTATGCCATTAACACGAGATGTGCAGTAGAAATTTTTCTGAATATCTCATGAATGCCTGACATGCCTGTAAACGCAAGCACTTTTCAGGAATCCGTGACATGATGGTTTTGCCGGTACCGGTAACCTGCAGTAAAGTAACATACCATCATAAATATGGTTTGAGGAACTGCCAAACCGTATTGTATACAGAATATTCAGGCATATAAACGGCTATGCTGTTTTCTTCTGAATGAACTCTATTTTGTAACCATCCGGATCCTCTATGAAGGCGATAACGGTAGCCCCATGCTTCATCGGACCTGCTTCGCGCGTAACGCGACCACCAAGATTCCGGACTTTCTCACAGGCTTCATAGGCATTGTCGACTTCAATGGCAATATGTCCAAAACCTGTTCCGAGATCGTAGTGATCGGTTTCCCAGTTATGAGTCAGTTCCAGTACCGTACCTTCTGTTTCACTTTGATAACCGACAAAAGCAAGGGTGAATTTTCCCTCCGGGTAATCCTTGCGGCGCAGGATCTGCATTCCCAGAACATCGGTATAAAATCGGATCGAACGTTCCAGATTGCCTACCCGCAACATGGTATGAAGAATACGCATTACACCTTGACCATTTCAAAATCTTCTTTCCGTGCACCACATTCAGGACATGTCCAGTTCATAGGAACGTCTTCCCAGCGGGTTCCGGCAGGAATACCATCCTGTGGCCACCCTTCTGCTTCGTCATAGATGAAACCACAAATCATGCACATATAACGATTGTAAACCTGGTTGTCCTCTGTAGTCATAATAGATAAGTAGATTTGCTTAAGTTAAAATGACATTTTACGGTATTAGTGCATGTCTCTACCACCACCAATCGTATTATCCTTTGCTGCCAGCGACCCGAGCGGGGGGGCTGGTATCCAGGCGGACATACTGACACTTGCCGGAATGGGCTGCCATCCGCTTACTGTGCTTACTGCCGTGACTGTGCAGGATACGACCGGTGTTGAGGATATATTCGTGATGGATGCCGAATGGGTTACTGATCAGGCACGGACCGTTCTGCAGGATATGCCGGTACAGGCATTCAAGATCGGCATGCTGGGCAGTGTTGAAATCATCTCGGCCATTGCTGAAATCATATCGGATTATCCGGATATACCGCTGGTGCTGGATCCCGTCCTGGCTTCCGGCCGCGGTGACACGTTTGCCAATGAAGAAGTCATTGCGGCCATGCGTGAAATGCTGTTTCCTCAGGCAACCATTGTTACACCCAATAGTATGGAAGCCAGGCGTATTGCGCTCGATGATGAGGATGATCCGGAAATACTGGATCTGAAACAGAGTGCAGACCGGCTGCTGCAATGGGGATGTGGCTATGTGCTCATCAAAGGGGCTCACGAAAATACACCCGAGGTAATTAACGTACTTTACGATGCCAGTGGTATGGTCCGATCCGATGCATGGCCGCGTTTGCCGGGATCGTTCCATGGATCGGGATGTACTTTGTCTTCTGCGATAGCTGCTTCGCTTGCTCATGGCATGTCGATTACGGACAGCGTGTATGAGGCACAGGATTTTACCTGGCATACACTCAAGGGAGGTTTTCGTCCAGGAATGGGGCAATATATTCCGGACCGGTTTTTCTGGATAGAGAGTGAAAATCCGGAAGAGGAAACCGGCGATGCCGGGTATTGACCTTAGAAACCGGTCTGCAGTCAGTGGTCTCTATGCAATTACCCCCGATATGGCAGATACCGGTCAGTTATATGATGCAGTCCACCAGGCATTAGCTGGTGGAGTGAACTGGCTCCAATACCGGAACAAAGCGGCCGACAGCCGATTGCGACGTGTGCAGGCTGCGGAGATTCATCTGCTTTGCAAGCACTTTCAGGTTCCCTTGATTGTCAATGATCACCTGGATCTGGCCATGGAAATCGATGCAGAGGGCCTGCATGTGGGGGGAGATGATATTTCTCCGGTGATGGCCAGATGTTATTTTGGCCGGGATAAAATTATCGGGATCTCCTGTTACAATCAGCTCAACCGTGCGATCGAAGCGGAAGAAGCAGGAGCAGATTATGTTGCGTTTGGTGCTTTTTATCCATCCATGACCAAAACGGGAACGTATCAGGCGCCGATTGAGTTGCTGACTGCTGCAAAAAAGAAACTGGGTATTCCTGTCGTGGCAATTGGCGGTATCGATTTGGATAATGCCGGAATGTTGATTGCTAGCGGATGTGATGCTGTGGCTGTCAGTCAGGCTTTGTTCGGTGCACAAGATATCCAGTCTGCCGCGCGGTATTTCTCAGAATTATTTGATTGAATCAAAAGTTTCTCAATAATCTTTATAAACATTCCAATGACGATCACTAACCAGCAACTATTCGAACGTTCCAGGCAATATATTCCGGGAGGAGTCAATTCACCCGTACGGGCTTTTAAATCCGTAGGAGGCACACCTGTTTTTTTTCAACGGGGGCAGGGCGCCTATTTCTGGGATGTGGAAGGAAAATCCTATATCGATTATGTCGGATCATGGGGGCCACTCATTCTTGGGCATGCACATCCGGATGTCGTCAGGGCAGTCCAGATTGCAGCAGGACATGGTACCTCTTTTGGTGCGCCAACGGCTGTGGAACTGGAAATAGCCGAGTTACTGTGCCGTTTGCTGCCTTCTCTGGAAATGGTACGGCTGGTGAGTTCCGGTACTGAAGCGGGAATGAGTGCCATTCGGCTGGCGCGTGGCTATACCGGCAGAAATCGGATCATTAAGTTTGAAGGCTGCTATCACGGGCATGATGATGCGCTGCTGGTCAAAGCCGGTTCCGGTGCGTTGACTTTTGGTCACCCCAGTTCAGCGGGAGTTCCTGCTGAGACGGCAGGCCATACCCTGGTATTGAACTATAACGATGTGGCAGGGGTAGAAGAAACTTTCAGCAAGATGGGTACTGAAATTGCAGCCGTGATTGTCGAGCCGGTGGCTGGCAACATGAATCTGATTAAAGCGACCTCTCAGTTTCTAGAGACATTGCGCACATTATGTACGAAACATGGCAGTTTACTGATTCTGGATGAGGTGATGACCGGTTTCCGTGTGGGCTTGGAATGTGCGCAAGGATTATATGGTATCAAACCGGATCTGACCATTCTGGGTAAGGTGATCGGAGGGGGACTACCTATGGCGGCCTTTGGTGGTCGGCGCGATGTGATGGAATGTCTTGCGCCGCTGGGATCGGTATACCAGGCAGGTACACTTTCCGGTAATCCGGTTGCCGTTGCTGCCGGATTGGAAACATTGCATCAGATCCAGGTACCTGGCTTCTTCGACAAATTGTCGACCATGACTCGTAAACTGACCGAGGGGTTGACTGCGGTGGCTGCAAAACATAGTGTGGCGTTCTGTGCACAGGCGGTGGGTGGAATGTTTGGTCTTTATTTCAGAAAATCTCCACCGGAAAGTTTTGCTGAAGTGATGGAGAGCGATCGTGAGGCATTCAACCACTTTTTTCATGCCATGCTGAAAGAGGGCGTATATTTCGCTCCTTCCGCATTCGAGGCAGGTTTCGTTTCTGCTGCGCACAGTAATGAGGAAATCGATAAAACATTGGCAGTGGCTGATCGGATATTTGGTCAGGGTATGCGAAGAACGGAGAAAGCAACTCTGTAGAATAAGCGAAAGGTTCAATCCATGCAGTTGATTGCCGTTTATATTTTGCCAGTTGGTTTACTGCGATTTCTCTGATTGTGGCAATATGTCCAATTCATATAAAGAATAATTAACGGGTTATGTTTACTTGCTCTCTTTGTTTTCGGAAACTATTGATACTCTTGGCATTGGGTAGTGTACTGTCGGCTTGTGCCACTGTGGATAATCGGCATGATCCTCTGGAATCGATGAACCGTGCGGTATTCTCGTTCAATGAGAAACTGGATGAAGTCGTGCTGGAGCCTGTTGCCAGGGGATATCAGCGGTTTATACCGTCTCCGGTTAGAATGATCGTTGGCAATTTTTTTTCCAATCTCGATGATGTCGTTGTTGCTGCCAATTCGTTGCTGCAATTGAAGTTCATGGATGCAATGGCAAGCACAACACGTATCGTGATCAATACAACTTTTGGAATGTTGGGCGCTATCGATCTGGCCAGCGATATCAGTCAGGTGAGTGATATCGATATCAGTAAACGTAATGAAGATTTCGGCCAGACTTTGGGTTTCTATGGAATTGGTAGCGGCCCCTACCTCGTGTTACCGATACTGGGGCCCAGCACGGTAAGAGATACGGTAGGGATTGGTGTGGACAGTACCATTTTCCACCCGGCAAGAGCTATTTACACTAGCTTCGATCTGCTGACCGTACGTCTGCCCGTTACGACTGTCGAATTTATCGATCGGCGTGAACAATTACTGGATCTGGACAAAACGCTGGAGGAAGCTTCTCTGGATAAATATGAGTTTGTCCGTGATGCCTATTTGCAAAGACGAGAGAGTCTGATAAAAAATGACGGTGCTGCTTCCGAAGAGGAGCCCGTGAATTTTGATGAAGAAGAGATAATAATCGATGATTGATTCGGTTAGGGCAGTTATATTGACGGTATTTCTGCCGGGGCTGGGTAAATTACCAGCCCCGGTTTTGTTTCATCAGGCAGATTGCAGTGCCTGGATTCGCTCTTCCAGAGGCGGGTGCGACATGAACAGACGCCCGATCTGGCTTTTTTGTCCGGAGATGCCAAAAGCAGCAATCTTGTCTGGCAAATGAGAAGGTTCATACTCCTGCTGCAACCGCCGCAGCGCAGCAACCATCTTGTTCCTTCCGGAAATCTGCGCACTGCCGGCATCCGCGCGGAATTCACGCTGACGGCTGAACCACATCACGATAATCGTGGCAAGGATACCCAGCACCATTTGAGCGATCAGGCTGGTCACAAAATAAGCTGGCCCGTGCCCTTCTTCCGATTTGAAAACGGCGCGATCGACGATATGGCCGATGATCCGGGAGAGAAAAATCACGAAGGTATTCACGACCCCCTGGATCAATGCAAGCGTTACCATGTCACCATTGGCAACATGGCTGACTTCGTGAGCCAGCACGGCCTCAGCCTCGTCCCGGTTCATTTTTTGCAACAATCCCGTACTGACTGCCACCAGCGCATTGTTCCGGTTCATTCCGGTAGCAAATGCGTTGATATCGGGTGAATCGTAGATCGCTACTTCGGGCATGCCTATTCCTGCCGCTTTTGCCTGACGACGTACCGTTTCCACCAGCCAGCCCTCGGTTGAGTTGGAAGGCACATCAATGACCATGGCGCCGGTCATGTGTTTTGCACTCCACTTGGACATGGCAAGAGAAATGAGCGAGCCGCCAAATCCCAGTACGGCCGAGAAAACCAGCAGCGCATTAAAATTTAATTCACTGCCTTCGGCATCCAGTATGCGGTCAACGCCAAGCAGACGCAGGGTGATGCTCAGCATTAACAGTATGGCCAGGTTCGTTACTATAAAAAGAAAAATCCGTTTCATCATCCTCTTCCTTCAAGTTGATTGGTATGCCTATCTGACTTTGAGAGTAATAAAAAATAATCGTTCAAGCCAAGCGCCTATATGGTGACATATTTCACAATATCAAGGGATACGTGATTTCACGTAACTCCCCCTGGTATGTCACTGGAATCCTCTTTGCTTGAGGTACAATAAAAACCTGGAAAATACGCTGGTTGCTGTACAAAATCTGAAATTACAGGCAGAGATGTACAAAAATTACCGGCTTCACCATTTAAGAAAAAGGGAGAAGTAAATTGACTGGAGTCAGGTGGGGTGTATCAAGATGAATCAGCCGTCTGTGGTAGTGGTGGGAAGCGGATTGGCTGGTTATACGGTGGTACGTGAATTGCGGAAACTGGATACCGCGGTACCGATTACTCTCCTGTCTGCCGATCACGGCAGTTTTTATTCAAAACCGATGTTATCCAATGCATTGGCAACGGGTAAAACGCCTGATTCGATTTTGAGTGCCGGTACCATGCAAATGTCCGGGCAACTGGATATTACGGTGCGGCCTTATACCAGTGTCAACGCTATCGATGTTGCTGCAGGCAGTGTTTCTTTCGAAGAAGGCGGACAACTGACTTACGATCGACTCGTTCTGGCGCTGGGAGCTGACCCGATTCGCCTGCCGATACCGGGAGAAGGTGTGGATGAAATATTATCCGTCAATAATCTGGATGATTACCGCAAATTTCGTGAAGCCCTGGAAAGTAAGCGCCATATCGCCATATTGGGTGCCGGACTGATAGGTTGCGAGTTTGCCAATGATCTTGCAGCAAAAGGTTATCAGGTAAGTGTATTCGACCTGAGCCCACAACCGTTAGGACGATTGCTTCCTCCCGAGGCTGGCAGGTTCTTTCGCGATAAACTGACTGCAGCAGGGGTCAATTTTTTACTCGGTACAACGGTCGAAAGAGTCAGTAAGGAAAACGGGTGCTATCAGTTGTTCTACGAGGGTGGCAAAGTCGTTCAGGCAGACATGATCCTGTCCGCCGTGGGTCTGAGACCACGTACCCGCCTGGCTGCGGTTGCTGGAATTCAGGTGAATCGCGGCATTGCCGTGAATCGTTATTTGCAGACCAGTATTCAGAATATTTATGCTTTGGGAGATTGTGCAGAAGTGGAAGGAAAGGTTTTACCTTTCATTTTGCCGATTGCGCATGCGGGCAGGGCTCTGGCGGCGACGATTGCTGGCAATCCAACGCTGCTGCACTACCCGGCGATGCCGGTAATGGTCAAGACGCCTGCATGTCCGACCGTCGTCTCACCTCCTGACCCTGCTGTACAAGGTGAATGGGAAGTCGTAGCGATCGAGAATGGCATGAAAGCGCTTTATCACGATGAAGCCGGTAATCTGCACGGCTTTGCCTTGCTCGGGACAGCAACGGCTGAGCGTAATACACTGGCTTCCCGTTTGCCGCCTGTATTGGCATGAACAATGGTTGCTTACGGTAAGCCCGGTTTTACCTTTTCTGGAGAAATGAAATCGAGTTTGGATGATTTTTCCGGAAATCGCAGAAAATTCATATGGATTGAGAGAAAACAGACATGCTTTATTTGATATATGGTGAGGATGTTCCCGATAGCTTGGCACAGCGGGTTGCCAGCCGCCCTGCACATCTGGCCAGAATTCGTGAATTGCAGGAGCAGGGAAGGCTGTTACTGGCTGGCCCATGTCCGGCGATAGATAGCATTGACCCGGGGCCGGCCGGGTTTACCGGAAGTCTGATAGTGGCTGAGTTTGCATCACTGGATGCTGCCCGGGAATGGGCAGACGCAGACCCGTATCTGCTGTCTGGCGTGTATGCAAAAGTAACCGTCAAGCCATTCAGGAAGGTTCTGCCTGAATAGACAGGCGGCAGTGACAGGGATTACGGATACATCCTTCAGGAAGTTTGTGAAAAATTTATCTGTTTCTGAAAAGGATTCATCTGTATTTTGTTAAGATGTATGCTTCTCAGATAAAATTTGTCAACCACTTAATACTATTCAATAAAGGAAATTTTATGCGCTTATCCAAGTTTCTCTGTGTGCCACTGACTGTTCTGGGGCTGGTCTGTGTTGCTCCTCTGAATGCCCAGAGCGGGGGGACAGTCGCCAAGGTCAACGGCGTAGCGATTCCGCAATCACGTCTCGACCTGGTAGTCAAGGCCGCAACAGCGCAGGGCCAGCCCGATTCGGCTGAAGTAAGGAACGCATTACGTGAAAATCTCATCACGGAAGAGATACTGGCGCAGGAAGCAATCAAGAAAGGGCTTGACCGTAGCCCGGAGGTGGTAACACAGATCGATCTCGCGCGCCAGGGCATACTGATCAGAGCATATCAGGCTGATTTCATGCGGAACAATCCGGTCAGCGACAGCGAATTGCGCAAGGAGTATGAATCAGTAAAAGCACAGATGGGCGACAAGGAATACAAAGCACGTCATATTCTTGTGGAAACCGAGCAGGAAGCCAAGGATCTGGTTGCGGCTCTCAAAAAAGGCAGTGCGTTCGATAAACTGGCGGGCGAACGTTCCATTGACACTGGCAGCAAGAGTAATGGTGGCGAACTGGGCTGGAGTTCAGCGGCTGTGTACGTCAAACCATTTGCTGATGCGCTGACCAGACTGAAAAAAGGCGAAACCACCAGTCAACCGGTACAGAGCCCTTTTGGCTGGCACGTCATTCGTCTGGATGATGTCCGGACCGCTGTTCCGCCTTCCTTCGAGGAAGTAAAACAAAATATGCAGCAGCGGGTATTGCAGCGCAAGTTTGCAGCGGTGGTCGAATCACTGCGTAAAAACGCCAAAGTTGAATAATCAGAATTCAATCAGTAGTCAGGGGATAGAGCTCACGGTTTGCACTCTCGGAGAAAGTGCAGCCAGGAGCTCGTAACTGATAGTTTGTGCTGATCTGGCAACTTCTTCTACCGGTAACCCTTCACCCCAAAGGGTTACCAGGCTCCCTGCACCAGCTTCATTGATCCCGCTTAGATCAACAGTCAACATATCCATTGAAACACGTCCGATCAAGCGTGTGCGTCGGCCGTTGACCAGTACCGGAGTTCCGGTAGGAGCATGGCGCGGGTACCCGTCCGCGTAACCTGCTGCAACGACTCCGACACGCATCGGCTGATCGGCAACGAACTGTCCTCCATATCCCAGTCGATCCGAAAAATCAAGATGCTGTACAGCGATGATCCGGCTGGTCAGAGTCATGACTGGTTGTAATCCGAGTTCGATACCTGTTTTGTCCGGTAAAGGGGAGGCGCCATAGAGTATTATGCCGGGACGTACCCAGTCTGCATGTGTTCCGGGATAACGCAGGATTGCAGCAGAATTGGCCAATGTTCGGGGTATACAGCCTTCCCGTTTTTCCTCGAGTCGTGCAAAACTGCCCAGTTGCTGATCAACATGATCTGCTTCCAGTAAATCATCGGCGCAGGCAAAATGTGTCATCAGCGTGATACTGATATCTGTATGCCATTGTCTGAGCCTGTTCAAGACAGAATTTCCTTCTTCAGGCCTGAAACCAAGACGGTTCATCCCGGTATTGATTTTGAGGAAGATATCCGGTTTTCCTGTTTTTTTATGGGCCAGCAGCATCGATAGCTGTTCATGACAGTGAATTACCGTGCTCAGCCTGTAGTGATTGATCGCTTCAATTTCCTCTATCGAAAAGAAACCTTCCAGGAGCAGAATGGACTGGCTGAATCCGGCTTCTCTCAACTGAATCGCCGCTTCCAGTTCAAGTACCGCAAATCCGTCGACAGCATCAAGTGCCCGGGCGACACGAAGTAAACCGTGACCATAGGCATCAGCCTTGACGACGGCCATGATACGAGCCTGGTGAACGTGTCTGCGAACGACGGCGAGGTTGTGCCGTAAAGCAGCACAATTTATGAAGGCGCGGATCGGCCGGGACATTTATAGGGGATCAACCGAGCTGAAAAAGAGTCAGCAGCTCGCGGCTGGGATGGCCACGAAGCAAACAATAAATAACTGGCGTCACGATCAATTTTCAGATCGTCTCCAGGAAACAAACCGAGTCAATGTTTCAGCTCGATGTTACTGTTCCGGGGGTGTGTGGTTTCTGGTAGAGGTTGCGGATCCAGCACGGCAATCGTCAGTGAATCATCGATCAGATATTTCTCGGCTACTTTCCTGATCTGTTCCGCGGTAACCGCCTGCAACCCCTCCAGAATGATATCTGCATCGCGGTGGGACAGCCCGACGCTTTCCAGTCTGCCAATCTGCATTGCCTGAGCAAATGTGGAATCGAGCTGATAAATATGGTTTGCCACTACCTGTGCCTTGACGCGCGCAAGCTCTTCCTGTGTAACTCCGGACTGGATGATTTTGCCGATTTCAGTACGGATCGACTGCTCCAGATCATCCACCGTCTTGTCCTCGCTGGGCGCTCCATCGATGAAAAAAGTACCCGGGCCGCGTTCAATGGCATTATAGCTGGCGTCGGCCGAGATCGCGACACGTGTTTCGCGTACCAGCGTTTTGTTGAGTCTTGCAGAAGCATTGCCATCCAGCACCTCTGCCAGAATGGTCAGTGCATAGGGTTCCCATTCATTTTTCGGATCTTTCAGAACGGGGACTTTGTATCCCATGATCAGATAGGGAAGTTGTGCAGAGGCTTTCACCACCAGGCGCTTGATTCCTGTTTGAGGTGGTTCGATTTGCGGCTTGCGTTCAGACAGAGCAGGGACCCTGGCGGCACTGAATCTTCCGTAATATTTCTTTGCCAATACGAACACATTTTCCGGATCAACGTCACCCACCACCACCAGCACCGCATTATTGGGAGCATACCAGCGCTGGTACCAGTCCCTGGCGTCATTTACCTGCATGTTTTCCAGATCATTCATCCAGCCGATGACCGGACGCCGGTAAGGATGCGCCTGAAAAGCCGTTGCCATCATCTTTTCATACAATAGTGAATGTGCCTGGTCATCGGTACGCAATCTTCTTTCTTCCATGACAACCTGTATTTCCTTGGCGAATGCTTCCTCCGTCAGCTGCAAGTTGTGCATGCGATCGGATTCGAGCTCCATCGCCATCGGCAAGTGGCGCTGGTGCAGCTGCTGATAATAAGCAGTGTAGTCACGGCTGGTGAATGCATTCTCCTTGCCGCCGATGGCTGCAATCCTTCTGGAAAATTCACCGGCGGGCACATTATCCGTTCCCTTGAACATCATATGTTCCAGCGCGTGTGCAACACCGGTTGTGCCATTGACTTCGTCCATACTGCCGGCTTTATACCAGACCTGTTGAATAACGACGGGGGAACGGTGATCTTCTTTGACGACCAGTTTGACACCGTTGTCGAGCAGATATTCATGTGAATTGGCTGTAGCCGGCAGCGGCCATGCCAATGTAATGCAAAGTAAAGTGGCGAAGTAGCTGAAATGGAAACTGATTTTCATGTCGTACTGGAAATTGAACAGACTTGGGTCGGGTGACCGGCACCACCCCGGTAACCGGTTGATGGTATGATATTTACCTTCCTGAAACAGAAACAGCCTACCAGAATGTTTAGTATTTTTAAATCCAAAAAGAATCCTGATGAAAAAAATCCGGCTCAGGTTGAAACCGGGCCGGTCAGTTTTACCGATAAGATCAGGCAAGGGCTGACACGTACACGACAGCAGCTTGGAAAGCAGTTATCCGGATTGTTCGGTGGCAGGAAAATCGATGAGGATTTGTACGAAGAGCTCGAAACTGCTTTATTGACGGCAGATACCGGAATCGAAGCGACAAACCGGTTGCTGGAATCATTGCGCACTCGTGTCAGGCGTGATGCACTGGATGATTCGGAACAGCTCAAAACAGTCTTGCAGGATGTGCTGACCGAACTGCTGCAGCCGCTGGAACGGCCACTGGTCACAACCGGGCATACACCTTTCGTGATCATGATCGCGGGTGTGAATGGTGTTGGTAAAACTACGACCATCGGCAAGCTGGCCCATTATTTCCAGTCACAGGGACACTCCGTATTGCTGGCGGCGGGCGACACTTTTCGCGCGGCAGCACAGGAACAGCTCAAGGTATGGGGTGAACGTAACCAGATCACGGTCATTTCACAGGAAAGTGACCCGGGTAAAAAAAGTGATCCGGCAGCCGTGATTTTCGATGCAATCAATGCTGCCGTTGCCAGAAAAATCGATATCGTCCTGGCTGATACCGCCGGTCGCCTGACGACCCAGCTTCATCTGATGGAAGAAATCAGGAAAATCAAGCGAGTCATCGCTAAAGCTATCCCGGATGCGCCACACGAGGTATTACTGGTGTTGGATGCAAATACCGGTCAGAACGCCGTCAGCCAGTTAAAGGCTTTCAATGATGCGCTGGGCGTTACCGGGCTGGTCATGACCAAACTGGATGGAACTGCCAGGGGCGGAGTGATTGCTGCCATCGCTGCACAATTTACCGATACACCACCAGCACTGCGCTTCATCGGGGTGGGGGAGGGGCTGGATGATTTAAGGCCCTTCAATGCCCGTGAATTTGCTGAAGCACTGTTCGACTGACGTCTTTTGTCTTGTTTGAGTGTCCGGTATGGCGGCAATGATCAGCTTCAACGATGTCAGTAAATTTTATTCGGGCGGGTTTGAGGCGCTCAAAGGCATTACCCTGTCGATCGATCAGGGAGAGCTGATTTTGTTTGCCGGACATTCCGGTGCCGGTAAAAGCACATTGCTGAAGTTGATTGCAGCCATAGAACGCCCGACTTCCGGAAGTATCATCGTTGGGCAGCAGAATATCGGTACACTCAGGCGCAGTGCCATTCCTTACTTGCGCCGGAATATCGGAATGATCTTTCAGGAACAGAAAATTCTGTACGATCGCAACGTCTTTGCCAACGTTATGCTGCCGCTGCAGGTGACTGGCTTCGATACCAGAACCAGTGCATCACGAGTGCGTGCCGCGCTGGATAAAGTTGGTCTGCTGGATAAGGAAAGAGCGGATCCGATTACCTTGTCGGGTGGTGAAAAACAGCGGTTGTGTATTGCCCGTGCAGTTGTCCATCGTCCATCTCTCCTGATCGCCGATGAGCCTACCGCCAATCTCGATAGCAATTATGCACGGGACATCATGGCGGTATTCGAATCATTCAACCAGGTGGGTGTCACCGTTCTCATTTCGACACACGACAGAATGCTGCTTGATTCGACCCGGCATCGTATCATCGAATTGAAACAGGGAAAGCTGGTCGCATGAGCAACTGGTTATCCCAACATGGCTATGCGCTGATACGTGCACTCAGGCAGCTTGCCGGAACGCCGATGACCAGCTTGCTGAGCATCATCGTTTTCAGCATCGTCCTGAGTCTGCCGGCCGGTATCTTCATCCTGCTGGAAAATTTGCGCGCACTATCCGGGCACGCAACGGATTCGCAGCAGATGACCCTCATCCTGGATACTGCGGCGGGTTCGGCTGATGTGGAACTGATCAATACCCGACTGGAGGAAATGACTGTAATTGAAGGTTTCCAGTTCATCTCCAGGGATATCGCACTGCAGGAATTGCAACGGGAAAGCGGGATGGCTGAGGTAATGCGTAATCTCGAACAGAATCCGCTGCCGGATGCATTCGTGGTCAACCTTGGCAGCCTGTCCGCCGGTGAAATTGAAAAAATGCAGGCCATGATGCAAGCCTGGCCCAAGATCGCTCATGTACTGGTGGATACCGACTGGGCCAGAAAACTGGATGCCATGCTCGATGTTGGCAGGCTGGTCGTCATCATGCTGACATCAGTATTTGGCACGACACTCGTCATCGTCATGTTCAACACCATCCGCTTGCAGATACTGACGCGGCGCGATGAAATCGAGCTGTCCAAGCTGATTGGTGCTACGGATAGTTATATCCGCCGTCCATTTCTTTATTTTGGCGCGATACAGGGGCTGGCAGGTGCTGCGCTGGCCTGGCTGCTGCTTTATTTTACAATCATCAAATTGAATGAAGCTTTGTCCGAACTGGCCCGGTTATATGCCACCACGTTCGAGCTCGATCCTCTTTCCTGGCAGGACAGCCTGATTCTGATCTTATTCTCCGGCACATTGGGGTGGATTGGGGCGCGCTGGTCAGTCGCCCGGCATTTTGCACAAATCGACCACGAAAGTGCCATTTCCTGATGGTTATGGATTCATATCTGCTCACAGGGTGGTTGCATGGCTGAATTCATAGCACTGATCCCGGCTGCCGGTTCCGGCTCGCGTATGGGAGAAGATATTCCCAAGCAGTACCGGCCACTGGCCAGTAAACCGATGATTTATCATGCGTTGCGCACCTTGTGCAGCACAGAGCGTATTGGCATGGTCTGTGTTGTACTGGCACCTGGCGATACCGAATGGGCACGGCATGACTGGAGTGAATTTGCCGGCAAGATCCGGGTGTTTGGCTGCGGCGGGGCAACCCGTGCCGAAAGCGTCACCAACGGGCTGAAAGCATTGCGTGCTGAGAATCATGTACAGGATCAGGATTGGATACTGGTACACGATGCAGCTCGTCCAGGGTTGAGCCGGGCGCTGGTTGAACGATTGCTCGATCAGCTTGCGCAGGATGAAATCGGTGGCCTGCTGGCAGTGCCGCTGGCAGATACATTAAAGCGTGCAGATGATACTGGCCGGGTGATGTGCACTGAGCCGAGAGAACGTCTGTGGCAGGCACAAACACCACAGATGTTTCGTACGAAGTTATTACTTGAAGCACTGGAAAAAGCCCCCGCAGGAATTACCGATGATGCCAGTGCCGTGGAAGCGCTGGGATTCTCTCCCAAACTGGTGACGGGCGATGCTTATAACTTCAAAGTGACGTATCCGCAGGATTTGAAACTGGCTGAACTGATCCTGCAAGAGCGTACCGCAACGCAGAACTGATCTCATAAGGGAACCTCTGAAAAACGTCAGCGAGGCAGTCAGTTCAAGGCAAAAATCGGCGAAAAAGCGGAGTTTATACATAATAAATGAGCATTTTGATGCCGACTTTTAACGCAGAAATGGCAACGCAGGTAGTTTTTCAGAGGTTCCTAAGCAGAACATTTGTAGTGCAACCGTCTGCTGTTCGTTGATTTTGCTGAGCTACTGTGATTCATTGGATTAGACAAAAAGCAAGCTAAACAACTCTGAAATTTCCCGTAGCCAGTCCCATACCAGGGTATCCTGACGCTGCTTAAATGGTGTGCTAGTGATGGTGACTGCGAACAGCAGTTGAGTTGCTCCACGCTGTTCGCAGCCTGCTTCGCAGAAAATTCTGATTACCTGGCCAATACCGTACGGTATCGATATCTGTCATTTCCGGATCCTGACAACCTGAATCGGAAAACACAATAACAGTATCAGGTTTCGATAATCAGGGAGGGATGGTATTCAGACTGTTCCAACCCCCTGAATTTACCAGAGGGTTGGAAATATGCCTGGTTACGGAGTTGTTACGACATCGTCCAGAATGGCTCTGTCCTGCTTGTTCCATTCCACGTCAACCAGATTGGAATAACGTGTTATGAGCTGTATGGCAAGACCACCCTGGAACAGGGCAGCCCAGGCCAGGATAACGAAGCCCCAGTGCAGTGGCGCGCTGAAGAGTTCTTCCATGAACCAGAAGGCATGCCCCCACTCGTTCAGACCAACGTTGGGCAGACTCATCAGCGGGCCGGCCACTACCATGATCAGCGGGAACGACCACCCCTTGTTATACAGCGGTAACCGGGTTTTGGCGTAAATGATCATCGCTATACCCATGATGATGTATACCGGGAATGAGCCATAGAACAGAGGAATATGGCTGGGTGTAAAACTGGTATCCCGGATAATCACCTGGTGCCATGAGGCGTCTTGCTCGGTAAAGAAGCTTGATCCCCAGTAAACGGCAAATATATAGACTCCAAGCCACATCATGAAATAAAAATACCGCTTTATTTCCTGTTTGGGAGTCAGGCTGGCAAGCTGTTCTGCCGTATTCCGGGTTTTCAACAGCCATCCCCAGATGGAGAATGCTGCCAAGGCGATAACGACCATCTGAACACGCCACAGACCCATCCAGATCCGGTCAAAATCCGGCTCCATCGAATCCATGCCATGGGAATAGGCAAACGTACGCTGATACCATACCCAGAATACCGCTATGCCCAGAATGGGCAGCAGGCCGTATTTGTAGTACTTGGCGTCAAACCATTCTGATTTGTCGTAAGCCGGTTTATCAGCGACTTGCTGTGCAGTCTTATCCTTCAATATGCTTGTAGCCATAAATAACGCTCCTTCTTGCAGCAATCGGAATTTCCGGAGAAATTCCTGAATTAGAAAAAAGTAAGTTACCAGTCGGGCTTCAAAGTGAAATCCGATTTAGGACAATTCCGGGTTGCTGAGAAAATTGCGGTTAATCGAATCAGTCTCATGCAACTGCCGGATTCAGACGCTTTCATGGCGGATATCTCCTCTGTTTGGATGAATAAAAAACCTGTTTTTTTACAGGCACTTATGTGAGTCCTTAAATCCGATAAAGTTCAATGTCGAAGTGGATGGCCTATCCCAAGTCAATTACACTGAAAAGCAAGGGCGTATTCCTGGCTCAGAACTGCTTCTGTAGTAGTGTCGGTACGTACTGGCAAAAGTGTGTAACAAAATAATGGGTCATCGCTTCCACAGCAAAGGTGTTGCGATCATGAAATCCGGCCGGCTGTATCAGGTTTTCCTCATTCAGTTTTCGTTCAGACAGAGTGGCGTAAATTGACGCCATCAGGAATGGGCCTGATGAGCACAATACCGAGGAGAAATGACATGACCACTCAAACAAAAACAAGAAATCTGACCGGCCTGATATTAACCGGCTTATTAACAGCCAGCCTCACCATGTCCTCTATAGCGCATGCAGACAGAGGTCATCGCCATCATCGTCACCATGATCATCACCGCCACCATCACCATGATCGTCATGACCACCATCGTCATTCCGGCGGGCATGTGCATATCTACAACCAGGCACCTGCCTATTACCGGCAGAACTACCCGCAGCCGCAGCAGTACGGCTACTATCCTCCGGTCCCAGCCCCGGTGTACGTCGTTCCCCCGCAAATGATGATGGGGATCAATACCGGAAGGGTGGATTTTATGTTACGGTTCTGATGTCACAAGCGGGTATGGGGATGAACCGGAAATTCATCCCTTTCCCGCTTGATTTCAATTTTCAGTGTGTAAGGATGTGGTGTGATGAGCAGATGGCAGCAAGCTTTACTGATTATGTCGATCATGGTTGCTGCGATGCCGGACACTTTAGCCCGCCGGCATGATGCGGCCAGTGGACATGACAGAGCAGGAAAGCCGGCTGGTGGTATTTCGGAACAGCGTGCGATCGCAATCGCGCAACAGCATTTCTCGGGGCGCGTACTGGCAATCAGTCAGACCGATCGCGTCTACCGCATCAAGATTCTCAGTGATCAAGGTACCGTCCACACGATTCTGATCGACGCACTGAATGGTGCCGTCGTATCAGCCCGTTGATCTCAAAAATAAATTTCATGATTCAATCCGGTACGTTTACGTAATAAATGAGCATTCTGAGCCGACTTTTAACGCAGAAATGGCAATGCAGATAGTTTTGCAGAGGTTCCTCAGTCATTACCGTATGCTGCAGGAAAGTTAAATGCGCATCCTGGTCATCGAAGATGAATTTCGTCTGCAAAATCAGATCCGCCGGCAGTTGGAGGCAGCGGGTTATATGGTCGATACCAGCAGCAGTGGCGATGAAGGGTTGTTTCTCGCCACGGAATACCGGCCCGATGCTGCCATCATCGATATTGGCCTGCCCGGTAAATCCGGCCTGGAAATCATCAAGGCGCTGCGGGAACGCGGCAGCCTGCTGCCCATCCTGATTCTGACTGCGCGCAGCAGCTGGCAGGACAAGGTGCAGGGACTGGAAATGGGCGCGGATGATTACCTGACCAAGCCGTTTCAGATGGAAGAGCTGCAAGCCAGAGTCAGGGCATTATTGCGCCGTGCTGTCGGCATACCGCAAACCTTGCTGAAGTGTGGTCCCATCGCGGTGGATGTCACAGCACAATCGGTCAGTGTCGATGGTGCGAACATCGAACTGACATCGTTTGAATATCGCCTGCTGGAAGAACTGGTGTGCCACCGTGGCGAGATACTTTCCAAGGAATCACTCGCTGATGCCTTGTATCCGCACAATGAAGATCGTGACAGCAACGTGCTCGAAGTCATGATCGGCAGGTTGCGGCGCAAACTCGACCCGGAGGGTACATTGAAGCCGATCGAAACCATGCGCGGGCGCGGCTATCGTTTTACGCTGGAATGTAACAGCAAATCGCCATGATGTCGCTCAACAAGCGCGTCTTGCTCAGTGCTGCTCTGGTATTACTGGTTTTCATCGCCGGAATTACCCTGACATTGGATCGCGCCTTCTATGACAGTGCGCGTATCGGTGTGAAGGATCGGCTGTTTGCAAGGCTGCTGATGCTGCTGGGTGATACCGAAGTGGATGAATCCGGTGAACTGGAAATTCCCACCAACCTGCTGGATGCGGAATTCGGTCATGTCAACTCGGATATCTATGCTTTCGTGACCGGCCCTGCCAATACCATCGTCTGGCGCTCCACTTCGTCGCTGAATAAACCGATTCCCGGTATCACGCTGCTGGAAAAGGGTAAACAGGAATTCGAGCAAATCACGCTCGATGAAGAGCCCTACTTCATCTACCGCTACAGCGTTGCCTGGGAAACATCTTCTGGCAACTATCCACTGATTTTCAACGTGATGACCGATACCGCGCTGCTGGAAGCGCAGATCGAACGTTATCGCGAAGATTTGTGGGGCTGGCTGGGTCTGATGGCCGTTTTCCTGCTGGCTACGCAAATGCTGGTATTGCGCTGGGGGTTGCTGCCATTACGCACGGTTTCAACGGAGCTTGCCGCGATCGAATCCGGCCGGCAGGAAAGTCTGAAAGACCGCTATCCCAAAGAGCTCAAGCTGCTGACCGACAGTATCAATTCCCTGATTACCCACGAACATAAACAGCAGAAACGCTATCGTAACGGTCTGGCTGATCTGGCGCACAGCCTGAAAACGCCGCTTGCCGTATTGCAGGGCGCGATTCATGGCGGAAACGACGAAGCTGCCCGGCTCAAAACGATTCAAGAGCAGATCGACCGTATGGATAACACCATCCAGTATCAATTGCGCCGTGCTGCAACTGCCGGCAGTTCACCGGGTATGAGGTTGATCCCGTTACGTTCGATGGCGGACAGGATCATCAATACCATCACCAGAGTCTACCGTGACAAACGGCCGCATATTACGGTGAAGATCGATGACAGTATGAATTTGCGCATCGATGAAGGTGATTTGATGGAGCTGCTTGGCAACCTGATCGACAATGCATTCAAATGGTGTCACCACAGCATTCATTTATCTGCCGGTTATCAGGAGGATCAAGTGGTGATTCAAGTCAGGGACGATGGCCCAGGTATTTCGCCCCACGAAATCGCCCGTATCCTGGAACGTGGTGTACGGGCCGATCAATCCATCCCTGGCCACGGTATCGGTCTGGCCATCGTACGTGACATCATGCAGGTCTATGGAGGTGAGCTGTTGATTAGCAACAATCCTGACGGTGGTCTGAGTGTGACTTTGCGCTTTGAGAAAAGCAAATGATGTTGGGGGTAAGATTACTGTGATAGTGGAGCGCCATGAAACAAGGAAAAATTCTGCTGGTTTGTTGTCATGATGAAGGTAAAAATGGCTGCTTTACCACCTTCAGTATTTCCGGAATTTACTTTTTCTTCAGATAAAACAGGAATTCACCGGTAGTTTCGGATGAGGACAGCAGTTCATGTCCGGTCTGGTCGGCGAATACCTGGAAATCGATCACTGCACCCGGGTCGGTTGCCATGATTTTGAGCACCTGTCCCCGTGTCATTTCAGACAGGGATTTTTTCGTTCGCAGGATGGGCAGTGGACAAATAAGCCCGCGCACATCCAGTTCCCTGTCAAAAAATTCATTATTCGGATTCATACTGTTATTACCTCGAATTACCTGATCAGCAAATGGGTGGATTCTATCTGTTTGTAATATCTGCTGACAGTCTGTCAAATCAGTTTCACATCGATAACGGACGTACGTAGCCGGTTAGTTCCATATAGCCACGCCCGGCTGGTTGGCCATCGCGTGTGAATGTCACTGCACCTTCCCAGTAAACGGCTCCGGCAGAGGCACGTGAATCCAGTTCCTGATCATCCATCAGAGGTGTAATCTGCCACTCGGTTTCGCCTGTCAGGACGCGGGTGGCAACCGGATATACAGCCTGCGTGCGGGCAGAGCGCCAGGTGCGGATCGGGTGAAAACTGACCTGATCAGGTGTAAACAGCCGGGTATGGCCGGAAGCGTCGCGCAATGCGGCATACGCCCAGATTTTGCTGTCGTCTTTTCCGCGTATCTGAAATGCCATCAACGCTGAGCCATCATCGAGGTTCGCACTGATCCAATCCCAGCCCGCAGCATTCGGGTCGAGATACTCGCTTGACCATTCACGATCGAGCCAGGCTGTCCCGGTTACAGGTATATCCTCTCCCTGGCGATTAATTATGCCACTTACCTGTAAATGCGGCTCGCTGTAGTAGTAGCTGGCTTGCGGCGCTCCCGGGCCTTTACGTGAAAACCCATTCTCGCCCTGCAGCATCAGCGGTTGTGAAGGTGTCAGGATGAACGCCAGAGTGAAATCTTCTGCCTCGATACGGGTACGGTAGCGGCCATCGGTTTCACGTACAAAAATCCAGTCATCCAGTTTGACATCCGTATTACCGGTGCGGGCATACGCCAGATCGAACCCTGCGCGAGCGATTTTCTGGTCATGTTGCAATTTGCCGATTGCCGGGTCAGACAGCGCTACATGCGCAATGATCAGTTGATCGGGAGCGAAATGACTGGGGTTATCCCTGTCGATTTCAGTCGCTGTACGAAAAAATGTGATCTGGAAACCGAGCGGTTTTCCTGCCGGGGTTTCCAGCCAACCGGTCACGTACCACCATTCGATCCTGAAATCATTGTGAGCACCGAAATCCTGCGGGAATTCGAGTGCCTTGCCGGGAACGACCGGCGCCAGCACCGGCGGAGCGGAAAACAGCATATTCTGGACGGCAAGCCAGCCCAACAGTATCCATAAGTAACGCATTACCAGTCCTCCCTGACAGCGCGGATGACATTACCGGAAGCTGCGTGCCGGCTGGCAGCAAATGCCGTCAGTGCAGCAGCACCCAGTACTGCCAGCGCCATCAGCAGCAGCCATGTCCAGGGCATGTGCAGCTGCATGGTCCAGTGAAAAGATTGCGGGTTGACGACAAAAATCAGAATCAGGCTGATAGCTGTTCCTGCCAGGAATCCGGCAATAATACCGAATCCGGCCAGCAATCCGCCTTCCAGCGTCAGCATACGATGGATTTGCCGTCTGCTGAGGCCGATATGGCGCAACATGCCGAATTCCCTGATCCGGGTCAGCGTTTGTGCGGAAAAGCTGGCGGCCACGCCCATCAATCCGACGCCAATCGCAACCAGTTCCAGCAGATAGGTGATGACGAAGCTGCGGTCGAATTGCTTCAGGGCAACTGCCCGGACCCGGCCGGTTTCCATGATTTCCAGCGTATCGCCAAACGGCAGTGCCTGCAGTGCGGATATTACCGTATCAATTGCAGCTCCCTCTTTTACCCATAGCGCCGCATCACTGGCATGGTCATCGCCAGTCAGTCTGCGGTAATCGGACAATTGCATCTGGATTGCACCGAATATGCGGCCGTAATCACGCCAGATTCCAGCGACGATGAACGTTTGTTCCGGATCAGCAAAGGGGAGTGTGACCCGTTTGCCGGTTTTGAAACCATACAGATCGACCATGGCTTCCGATACCCAGATTGGTATCGCATCAGGCGGAATATCACCGGGCGGCAGTCTATCTTCCGTCAAAGGCAACGTCAGCCCGGGGTCGTTCCGGTCGATCGGGCGCGCCAGCAGGGTGATGTTCGGTCTGGCAGGGTCGAAGGTGAGCGGGATCGAGCGGATGAAGTCGATGCGTTCGATTCCTGGCTGGCTGGCAATGATCTGCTGCTCATCCGGTATGAATCCGCGCATATCCTGATGAATGGTGGGGTGCAGGTAGAGATCGGCCGGCAGCACCCGTGCAAGCCAGTCATCCACCGATATGCGGAAACTGGCTACCATGATCGCCATGGCGACCATCAGGCTGAAACTGACCAGTACACCGCCCAGCGCAATGGCTGCCAGACCGGAGGCATTCGAAAGCCGGGTGATGGCCAGCGTGTGCAAAACACTTGATCTGTTTGGATTGAGCGCGCGTGACAGCGTGGAAAAAAACAGTTCGCACAGGTACGGCAGCGCAGCCATGCTGCCGATCAGCAACAGGACGATGGCGAGGTAGCCGAACACGGGCAGATCATCGACCGGCGACAAGCCGGCAAAGATGACACCTGTCAGGAGACAGGCAGCCGCCAGCCGGGGAGCGCGCAGTGCTGCCAGCACGGTGTATTCACTGCCGGATTTGAGCGCGGGTGCCGGATGGGCGTGGGCGGCTTCCCATGCAGGCAGCAGGCTGCCTGACAGGGTGACACCCGTGCCCAGCAGAAAATAAAACAGTGCTGCCAGAGGATCAGGATGCAGCCGCGGTTCCAGCCCCGGGAAAAAGCCGGCCCCCAGATCTGCACCAAAGAAATACAGCGCCGTGGCGGCCAGCAGATACCCCAGCGCCAGTCCCAGTAACGATCCCAGTACACCCAGTATTCCGCTTTCGAGCAGAAGCTGGCGCAGTATCTGTCGGTGGGTCATGCCCAGAACACGCAACAGGGCAAGCTGTGATCGTCGTCGGATAGTGGATAGAACCTGGCTGGAAAAAATCAGAAATGCGCCGGTAAATAGTGCCACCAGTGCCAGGATGTTCAGATTGACGCGATAGGCGCGCGACATGTTGTGTGCGCGCTCATCGTCATCCTCGCTCTCCGTCAGCAGGTAGGATGTGCCCAGCTCTTTGCCCAGCGTTGCGCGGAAAGCGTTGCGATCGACACCCTGTCGCAGCTTCAGCTCGATGCGGGAGAGTTGCCCGAGCTGATCGAAATGCCACTGTGCCGCGCCGATATCCATGACGGCAATGCGCTGGCCGGCGTGTGCTCGCGTCAATCCACCGGCCACACGTAACGTGATGCGTTTGGCGCCTGCACTGACTTCGATCGAATCTCCCTGTTTGACTGACAGCCATTCCATTGCGGCAGGGGACAGAAAAACGGCATCGCTGGCCAGTATGTCCATTTGTCTATCCTCTGCGGGAACGCCCAGCAGATCAGGTGTGACGGCGGTTGCGCGAAAAACATCCAGACCCAGTATCTTGAAAACAGGGTTATGCATGCTTTTTGCTTTGGCGGGCACGCCTGCGGTGATTTCCAGTACCGGGCTGGCCTGTGCCACGCCTTCATGTTGCATGAGAGTCGGGTAGAGGGATTCATCGAACGTGGATTGCACTGCGCGTACTGTCAGATCGGATGTACCGGAGAGGCTGCGGGTAGCTGCAGAAAATTCACTGACCGCTGCGGTATTGATCAGATGAATGGTAAATCCCAATGCTACCCCGAGCATGATAGCCAGAACAGCCACAACAGACTGTAAGCGGTGCGAGTGCCATTCGCCCAGCAACAGCCAGCGAGTGAGCGATGCTGGATTCATGTCTGATTTTCCGATTGTGCGGGTGTGAGACCATGTTTGCTCAGCACCAGAATTTTATCGGCTGTCTCGGCGGCCAGGCGCGAGTGCGTGACGATAATCGCGGAAGCCTGATTGGCTTTGATTTCGGTACGGATCAGTTGCAGTACCTCACGGGCGGTATCCTGATCGAGATTGCCGGTAGGTTCATCAGCCAGAATCAGACGAGGGCGGTGTACCAGCGCACGGGCAATGGCTACCCGCTGCAGTTCTCCTCCGGACAGCTGATGGGGAAAATCCTGTTCCCTTCCCTGTAAACCCACTGCCGTCAGCATGACGGGTGCACGATCGAGGGGCAGACGATTGAGCAACAGCGGCAGCGAGACATTTTGCAGCAGTGTCAGGTGCGGCAGGATATGAAATGCCTGAAAGATGAATCCCAGGTGCCTGCGTCGCAGGTTCGTTGCTGCTTCGTCTTCCACCGGCAGGATTTTGCCGTCAATTCTGATCTCGCCGCTGTCAGGGCTGTCCAGCCCGGCGATCAGGTTCAGCAGGGTCGATTTGCCTACTCCGGAATCTCCCATGATTGCGACGTATTCCCCGGCTGCAAAGCTGTACGACAAACCGGACAGCACCTGCCGGTTCGAATAGGTTTTGCTGACATTGCTCAATTCCAGAACGGGTGTAAGGCTCATACCGGGTATTGTATAGTTGATGACATGATCAGAGCATACGAGGTTTTTATCGATATGGACATCCAAATCAAAAGAGCTTACGAACCGGCCGATCCCGCAGATGGCTGCCGTATCCTGGTGGATCGGCTCTGGCCGCGCGGACTGACCAAACAGCAGGTGGCATGTGATCTGTGGCTGAAAGAGATCGCTCCCACTGCTGATTTGCGTAAGTGGTTTAATCATGACCATGCAAAGTGGGCAGAATTCCAGCGTCGCTATCGTGACGAGCTGTCAGTCAATCCCTGTGTGAAAGAGTTGCTGGACAGAGCTGCCAAAGGACGGTTGACACTGCTTTACGGTGCACGTGATGCCGAATGCAACCAGGCCGTGGTGTTACGGGATTATCTGCTGGAACGAAACTGACAAGAGTATGCATTTCTTTCCAGATGAGCCCATGACTGGCCGAGGATTTTCGCAGTCGGACCGGTCGTGCGATAATCGCGTGGTTCGTCCATATACAGGAGAGAGGGTCGGCAGCATCAGGTAATTTCTGCTGTTTACCCCAGGCCCGGGCAACCTGCCAGTTTCAGAATCTATTATTCAATTACTATGAAAAAAATCAGAATCGGACAAGGGTTTGATATTCATCCGCTGGTGGTTGGGCGTGATCTCATCATCGGGGGAGTGACCATTCCGTATGAGAAAGGGCTGCTGGGTCATTCGGATGCGGATGTGCTGCTGCATGCTTTGTGTGATGCACTGCTGGGGGCAGCTGCCCTGGGAGATATCGGCCGGCATTTCTCCGATACCGATGCGCGCTATCAGGGGATCGACAGCCGCAAACTGGTGCGTGAGGTTCACCGGTTGTTGACTGAAGCAGGCTATCGTGTGGTGAATATCGATGCAACCATCATTGCCCAGGCACCCAAAATGGCACCTCATATTCCAGGGATGGTTACGAACATTGCGCAGGATCTCGCTCTTCCGGCAGGAGACATCAATATCAAAGCGAAAACCGCAGAGAAGCTGGGGGTTGTCGGGCGTGGCGAAGGGATCGTGGCAGAAGTGGTCTGCCTGATCGCGGATGGAGATGAGGTGTAACCGTCATGTCCAGTGTGGCTCCCTCCGTCAGACTGTTTTTCGCGTTGTGGCCGCAGGAGGCGGTGCGTAAACAACTGGCCCGGCTGGCCAGAAGGATTGCAGATCAGTGTGCTGGCCGGTGTGTGCGGCCGGAGAACCTGCATCTGACACTGGCATTCATTGGTGAAGTGGATAGCAGCGTGGTCCCGATATTGCGCCAGGCAGGCTCAGCCATCCACCGTACATCGTTCGATCTGTTATTGGATAAACTGCACTGTTGGGGAAAAGGCAGCATCATCGCTGCTGGAGTTTCACAGCCTTGCGGCGAACTGACAGTACTGGTACAGGATTTGCGCAATCAGCTTTCTGCTGCTGGCGTTCGCTATGACACAGTGAAATTTGTACCGCATGTCACGCTGGTGCGAAATGCCAAACGGGAACCCGAGCAGAAACATTTTCCGGAAACGATTCCGCCCATTGATTGGGTGGCAGATCGATGGTCACTGGTGCAATCCCGGCCAACTCCATACGGATCGGCCTATCAATCGCTTGCAGATTGGGCGCTCGCATCACAGGATTTTGATGAACATCATCGCGCTTGATACTTCGACCGAGTACTGTTCCCTGGCTTTATGGCTGAACGGCAACCTCGTCAGCAGGGAAGTGCTGGCTGGTCAGCGCCATTCCGAGCTGTTGTTGCCGATGCTGCAAACCCTGCTGACTGAAGCCGACATCGCTCTGAATCAGATCGACGGCATCGCTTTTGGAGCGGGTCCGGGTTCCTTTACCGGGTTGCGAATTGCCTGTGGCATTACTCAGGGGTTGGCGTTTGCCCAGGATATACCGGTGATCGGAATCAGCACGCTGGAAGCGCTGGCGCAGCAGGTCGATGCACCGCGGGTACTGGCTGCACTGGATGCGCGCATGGGAGAACTGTACTTTGCAGCATATGAAAAAACGGCAACCGGCTGGTTGTGTGTGCATGAGCCGCTGCTATGCCGGCCGGAAACAGCTCCGGAAGTAACCGGGGATGAGTGGACAGGGTGCGGCAGTGGTTTCGATCTGTATCAGCCAGTCTTATCGGAAAAGTACAGCAGTAACCTGCAGCGGATCGTTCCAGGCTGCTATCCGCGCGCACGTGAAATGGCAGAGATGTCGGCAATAAAGTTCGCCAGCGGTGAGGGCAGGGTGGCGGAAGAAGCACTCCCGGTGTACATCCGCAACAAGGTGGCACTTAAGGAAAGTGAACGATAACGATGGCAACGACCGGAACATCTTTCTTTCAGGCCGAAATTCGTGAAATGCATCCGGAAGATCTGGAACAGGTCATCCGCATCGAGCATGAGATTTTTCTTTTTCCATGGTCGATCATCAATTTCAGTGATTCGATCAAGGCGGGTTACCACTGTCGCGTGCTGGTACAGCCGAACAGCGATCTGGTGATGGGCTATGGCATCCTGATGACCGGGCCGGGCGAAGCACATGTGCTGACACTTGGTGTCGGGGCAGCCTGGCAGAGCCAGGGGCTGGGCAGGAAGATGCTGCGCCATTTGATCGAGCTTTCCAGAAAGCATCAGGCGGAATTTGTCCTGCTGGACGTGCGTGAATCGAATACCGGTGCGATAAATTTATACGAGCGGCTTGGATTCCAGCAGATTGCTGTACGCAAGGGCTACTACCCGGCGATGTGCGGGCGCGAGGATGCACTGGTCATGAAGCTGGAGTTATGAAACCGAAGCTCCAACTACCCAGGTTTCCTGTTTTATCTACGTATGACACCTGAAATCAAAGCGCGCCAGCAGATCGACGACAAGCTCATCCAGGCAGGCTGGGTCGTGCAGGACATGAAGCAGCTCAACCTCGGTGCTGCAACAGGCGTTGCGGTGCGCGAATACCCCACCGATACTGGCCCGGCTGACTACGTGCTCTTCGTCAATCGCACCGCCTGCGGCGTGATCGAAGCCAAGAAGGACAGCGCCGGTGAAAACCTTACCGTCGTCGAGAGCCAGACCGAGCGCTACGCCACCGCCAGCCTGAAATGGCGCAAGGACAATACTCCGCTTCGCTTTCTGTTCGAAGCGACGGGCCAGATCGTTCGCTTCACCGACAACAGCGACCCGGCCCCGCGCTCACGGGAGATTTTCCACTTCTTCAAACCGGAAACGCTGGCAACCTGGCAGGCGCAACCGGAGACCCTGCGCCGTCGACTGGCCGAGCAGATGCCGGCCCTGCCCACCAAAAATCTGCGTGACTGCCAGATCAGCGCCGTCACCGGGCTGGAAAAATCGCTGGCGCTGAACAAGCCCCGCGCCCTGGTGCATATGGCCACCGGCGCGGGCAAGACCTTTACCGCCATCACCTCGGTGTACCGTCTGCTCAAGTTCGGCTCTGCCCGCCGCATTCTGTTTCTGGTCGATACGCGCAACCTCGGCAAGCAGGCGCATCAGGAATTCATGGCCTACACGCCGCCCGATGATGGCCGCAAGTTCACCGAGTTGTACAACGTGCAGCGGCTGGCATCGCCCAGCATCGACCCGCATTCGCAGGTGTGCATCAGCACCATCCAGCGCATGTACTCGATCCTCTCCGGCGAGCCTATCGACGAGTCCGCCGAAGACCTGTCGCTCAACGAACTCCAGCAGACCACCAGGCAGGAAAAGTTCGTGCGCTACAACCCGGCAGTGCCGGTGGAAACCTTCGACTTCATTATCATCGATGAATGCCACCGCAGCATCTACAACCTGTGGAAGCAAGTGCTCGACTACTTCGATGCCAGCCTGATCGGCCTCACCGCCACGCCCGATAAACGCACCTTCGGCTTCTTCAACGAGAACATCGTCGCCGAATACACTTACGAGCAATCCGTGGCCGATGGTGTCAACGTCGGCTACGACGTGTACGAGATCGTTACTGAAATCACCCAGAAAGGCGCCGAGCTGAAAGCCAGGGAATGGGTGGACCACCGCGATCGCCAGACCCGCAAAAAGCGCTGGAGCGAAACCGAAGAGGACACCCCCTACACCGGCAAGGAACTGGACCGCTCCGTGGTCAATCTCAGCCAGATCCGCAAGGTCATCCTGGCCATGAAAACCGCCGTGGAAACGCAGATATTTCCGGCGCGCAAAGAAACCCCGAAGACGCTCATCTTCGCCAAGACCGACAGCCACGCCGACGACATCATCAACATCCTGCGGGAGGTCTACGGCCAGGGGAACGCCTTCTGCAAAAAGGTGACCTACCGCGCCGAAGAAGACGCCGACAGCATCCTGTCCAGCTTTCGCAACGACTACAACCCGCGCATCGCCGTCACCGTCGACATGATCGCCACCGGCACCGACGTGAAGCCGCTGGAAGTGCTGCTGTTCATGCGCGACGTGCGTTCGCGCGGCTACTACGAGCAGATGAAAGGCCGTGGCGTGCGTTCGCTCGACGGCGACAGCCTCAAGCGCGTCAGCAACAGTGCCGACGGCGCCAAGACCCGCTTCGTGCTGATCGACGCCGTGGGCGTGGAAAAATCGCTGAAAACAGAAAGCCGCCCGCTGGAGAAAAAACCCGGCGTGGCGCTCAAGGATCTGCTGCAAGGCGTCGCCATCGGCCACCGTGACGACGATACCGTGCTCTCGCTCGCCAACCGCCTGATACGGCTGGGCAAGCAACTGGACGCCAAAGCCCGGACCCGCATCGCAAGAGCCTCGGGCGGCATTCCGGTGGCGGAACTGGGCAAAGGTCTGATTGCCGCGCTGGACCCCGACGCCATCGTCGCCGCCGCACTGGCCACCGCCCAAGCAAAGGGCATCACCCGCAGCGAAGAAACCCTGTTGCCCGAAGAAATCGAGGCCGCCCGCGCCGAGCGCGTCGCCGCGGCCTGCGTCCCCTTCGATCAACCGGCCCTGCGCGACGAGATCGAAAGCGCTCGCCGCGAACGAGAGCAACTCATCGACCATATCAACCTCGATCAGGTCACTTTCTCGGGCTTCAGCGCGCAAGCCGAAGCACAGGCCAAAGCGGTCATCGACAGCTTCGCAACGTACATCGCACAGCACAAAGACGAAATCGCCGCGCTCAGCTTTTTCTACCAGCAGCCCTACCAGCGCCGCGCACTCACCTTCGACATGATCGAGGAACTGCATGAAGTCCTCAGCCGTCCGCCGCTGATGCTGACCACCGAGCGCCTGTGGAGCGCCTATGCCCGCGTGCAAGCCAGCCAGGTGAAAGGCGCGGACAGCAAACGCCAGCTCACCGATCTGGTGTCACTGGTGCGCTTTGCGCTGGGGCTGGAAACCGAACTCAAACCCTTCAGCGAGCAAGTGGACAAACGCTTTCAGGAATGGATCTTCCGCCACAACGCCCAACGGGCCACCGCCTTCACGCCGGAGCAAACCGAATGGCTGCGGCTGATGAAGGACCATATCGCCAGCAGTTGCAGCATCGGCCGCGATGACTTCGATTACGCTGAACTGGCGGGCAGGGGCGGTTTGCAGAAGGTGTGGGCGGTGTTTGGCAACCAGCTCGATGGGCTGATGGATGAGATGAATCGGGAGTTGGTGGTGTGAGTGAATTGAACCCAAACTTGCTTGCCACTTTGGGTGAATTGGCGGACGAACTCGTCGAACAAACAGGGCCAACCGACAATTTCGTTTATGTCGATATCAGCAGCATTGACCGTGAAACCAAAAAAATTACTGATCCCAAGCCCTTGACGCTATCGCAGGCTCCGAGTCGGGCCAAGCAGCTTCTTCGAGCTGGTGATGTGTTGGTTTCAATGACCCGCCCCAATCTGAATGCAGTCGCGCTCGTGCCCGAGCAGCTTGATGGAGCAATCGGTTCTACCGGTTTTCATGTTCTTCGATCACGTTGGTTGAATCCAGATTTTCTGCTGGCATTGGTGCAAACGCAGAACTTCATCGATGCGATGTCAGCGGTCGTGCAAGGTGCTCTTTATCCTGCCGTAAGACCCAGGGATATTTCTGCGTACTCGTTTCCGTTCGAAACACCAGCACAACAAAACCGCATCGTCGAAAAACTCGAAGAACTGCTCTCCGATCTCGATGCCGGGGTGGTCGAACTCAAGGTCGCGCAGAAAAAGCTGGGGCAGTACCGACAATCGCTGCTGAAAGCCGCCGTGGAAGGTGCACTCACCGCCGATTGGCGCGAGGCACAGCGCAAGCACACCACGCTACGGGAAACAGGCGCGCAACTGCTGCAACGCATCCTCACCGAGCGCCGCGCCCGCTGGGAAGCAAAGCAGCTTGCCAAGTTCGCCGAGCAAGGCAAGATCCCGCCCAAAGACTGGCAGAAGAAATACCCTGAGCCGGCGCGGCTCGATACCAGCGGTTTGCCGGAATTGCCGGAGGGGTGGGTGTGGGCAAGTTTGGAGCAACTACTCTCACAACTTCGTAGCGGTACTGCTGAGACTTCTGGGAGAGATGCGACATTCTACCCAGTGCTGAAGTCCAGTGCTGTTCGGCAAGGTGCCATCGATTTTTCAGCTGTGAATTTTTTACAGGAGTCTCAGTGCCATACTGATAACTTTTTGGAGGTTGGCGACTTGCTGATTACACGTCTGAGTGGCTCTGTCGAGTATGTGGGTTGCGCTGCCGTTGTGGCAGAACATGCAGCTACTTCGATTCAATATCCTGATCGTATTTTTTGTGGAAAACTGGCTTTTCAATCAACAGCGTTGTCGGCACACATCGTCACTTGTTTGTCTGGCCCGGTAGCCCGTCAACGCATTGAGGCAGCAGCAAAATCCACTGCTGGACACAAGCGAATTGCGCTGAGTGATCTGTTACCGTTCCCGATACCTTTGCCGGCAACTGCTGAAATAAGCGAGATCAAGAAATTGGTGGAAACAGGATTGCAGCAACTGAAATCTCTGCATAAAAATGTTGATTTTTCCTGCAAACAATCCGCCGCCCAACGCAAAAACATCCTCAAAGCCGCCTTCTCCGGCCAGTTGGTGCCGCAAGACCCGAACGACGAACCGGCCAGCGTGCTGCTG
>ENA-UOUJ01000154-UOUJ01000154.1-activated-sludge-metagenome-genome-assembly--contig:-NODE-154-length-59592-cov-15.617364_pt1 | contig 59592 bp, 61 predicted proteins | sample MGYA00249839_ERZ747224 | MGnify/ENA primary metagenome ERZ747224 (study PRJEB28782, sample SAMN03220277) | activated sludge metagenome | biome: wastewater; feature: sewage sludge; material...
CGTAGCAGAGCATGGCCGTGCCGAACCAGCCGATCATGGCCGCGCCGATGGCCGATGTGATGTGGTCGTAGCCGGGGGCGATGTCGGTGGTCAGGGGGCCCAGGGTGTAGAAGGGCGCCTCGTGGCAGTGTTTCAGCTGCTCCTCCATATTGGCCTTGATCTTGTGCATCGGCACATGGCCGGGGCCTTCGATCATCACCTGGCAGCCGTGGTCCCAGGCGACCTGGGTCAGCTCCCCAAGGGTCCGCAACTCGGCGAATTGCGCCGCGTCATTGGCGTCGGCGATGGAGCCGGGACGCAGGCCGTCGCCCAGTGAGAAGCTGACGTCATAGGCGCGCAGGATCTCGCAGATTTCGGGGAAGCGCTCATACAGGAAGCTCTCCCTGTGGTGGGCCAGGCACCATTTGGCCATGATGGAGCCGCCGCGGCTGACGATGCCGGTGACGCGGTTGGCCGTCAGGGGCACGAAGGGCAGACGGACCCCGGCGTGGATGGTGAAATAGTCCACCCCCTGCTCGGCCTGTTCGATCAGGGTGTCGGCGAAGATGTCGAAGGTCAGGTCCTCGGCCACGCCGCCCACCTTCTCCAGCGCCTGATAGATGGGCACGGTGCCGATGGGGACCGAGCTGTTGCGGATGATCCAGTCGCGGATGTTGTGGATATTCCTGCCCGTCGACAGGTCCATGACGTTGTCGGCGCCCCAGCGGGTGGCCCAGACCAGTTTGTCGACCTCGTCGTCCACCGACGACAGGACGGCCGAATTGCCGATGTTGGCGTTGATCTTCACCAGGAAGTTGCGGCCGATGATCATCGGCTCGACTTCGGGGTGGTTGATGTTCTGGGGGATGATGGCCCGACCGCGCGCGATTTCCTGACGCACGAACTCGGGCGTGACGAAGTCGGGAATGGCGGCGCCGAAATCCTCTCCATCACGAATGCAGGGGGCGGTCTGTTCGCGGCGCAGGTTCTCGCGGATGGCGACGAACTCCATCTCGGGCGTGATGATGCCGGCGCGGGCGTATTCCAGCTGGGTCACCGGTCGGCCGGCGACGCCCTTGAACACCCTGTGGTTCGAGACGTCGAAGCGCGGGGCCAGGTGTTTGCCCGACGCATGACCGTTGTCCTCCGGCTTCACCTCGCGCGGATTGGCGACCGGGGCGATGTCGCCGCGATCCAGCCGCCAGGACGACATGACGCGCGGCAGGCCCTTGGCGATGTCGATGCGGACGTTGGGGTCAGTATAGGGGCCGGAGCTGTCGTACATGGTCACCGGCGGCTCGTTGGCGGACGGGTGAACGGCCACCTCGCGGAACGGCACGCGGATGTCGGGATAAATCTCGCCCGCCACATAGACCTTGCGCCCGCCCTCGCGCGGGCCGGTGGGAACGCGGCCATGCTTGTCGGCGACATTCTTCCTCGCTTCGCTCAGAGGGAGGCTATCGCTCGCGACGCGGTCGCTCGCTGCTTGAGCCTCGTCGGCTTGCGCCTGGGGTTCGGTGACGTGGACGTTCATGGCGGCCTCTTTGCGAAAAAAGAGGGACCGCCGGCGCGGTGTGAGGGCTGCGCGAAATGCGAAGCCGTGTCTCTTCCCTTCGCCGGCATGACCCGGATCAGGTTCGACCGGTCAAGGGAGAGACCCTTATCTCAGCGGCTCGATTGCCACCCCCGGGAGAACGCCGCGACGATAGGCCGGGCGGGCGGCGGCGTCCAGTCGAGGCGGATACGCGGTTGCAGGCGGGCGCGGCGCGGGTCAAAGCTGCGGATGTGAAACGACAATCCCTGATCATCGACTGCGACCCCGGCGTGGATGACGCTGTGGCCCTGATGCTGGCGCTGACTGCGCCGACGCTGGACGTGCTGGCCATCACCGCCGTGGGCGGAAACGTGCCCCTGTCGGCTACCGGGCGGAACGCCCGCCTGCTGGCCCAGGTGGCGGGCCGGGCGGACGTGCCGGTCTTCGCCGGGGCGGATCGGCCCCTGGTGCGCGAGCAGGCGGGAGCGGGAGAGTTCCATGGCGCCGAGGGGCTGGGCGACCTGACGCCGTTCGCGCCGGATGCGCCCCTGGCCCCCGGTCATGCAGCCGATGCGATCATCGAGGCGGTGATGGCGCGGCCCGCGAGATCGGTGGCCCTGGCGGTGATGGGGCCGATGACCAATCTGGCGCTGGCGCTCAGGAAGGCGCCCGATCTGGCGGCGCGGCTGGGGCCGGTGTCGGTGATGGGCGGGGCGCGGGCCGAGGGCGGCAACATCACGGCGTCCGCAGAGTTCAACATATGGGCCGACCCGGATGCGGCGGCTGAGGTTCTGGCGTCCGACTGCGACGTGGTGATGTTCGGCCTGGACGCCACCCACCAGGTGCGGGCGACCGAAGACCGGATCGCGGCCATCGAAGCTATCGACAGCGAACCGGCCTGCTGGACCGCCGCCATGCTGCGTTTTTCGCAGCGGGTGGAGCGCGAGATCGTCGGCTGGGAGGCGCCGCCGGTGCATGACCCCTGCACGGTCGCCTGGCTGCTGCGGCCCGATCTGTTCACCCTGGCGCCCTGTGACATCCGGGTGGAGACGGGGTCGGACCTGACGCGCGGCCATACGGCGGTGGAGTTCCGGGTGGCGGCGGACCAGGCGCGGCATCGCTGGGCCACGGCGGCGGACGGGGCGGGCGTGTTCGAGCTGATCACCGACACCCTGAGAAAGGCCGCGGCATGACGGCGATCACCGTGGTCGGCTCGATCAATCTGGACTTCGTGGCCACCGGCCCCAGCCTGCCGGCGCCGGGCGAGACGGTGACCGGCGCCCGTCTGGCCCGCCATCCGGGGGGCAAGGGGGCCAACCAGGCCCTGGCGGCGCAGAGGCTGGGCGGCGATGTCTGCATGATCGGCCGGGTCGGGCGCGACGCCCTGGCCGAAGAGGCGCTGGCCTTGTTGCTCGAGGCGGACCTGGACGTGGGCGCGGTGGCGGCGGACGACATGCTGTCCACCGGCGTGGCCCTGATCGCCGTCGATCCGGCGGGCGAGAACCAGATCGTGGTCGCGGCCGGGGCGAACCATGCCGTGCGGCCCGAACACCTGCCGCAACGGATCGAGACGCCGCTGATCGTGCAGCTGGAGCTGCCCCTCGACACGGTCGAGGCGGCGGTTGGTCGGGCGGTCGGCTTCGTCTGCGCCAATCTGGCGCCGGCCGCGCCGGTGTCGGAAATGCTGCTGCGCCGGGCCGACCTGATCGTGGTCAACGAGACCGAGGCCGCCTTCTATGGCGACGCCCTGCACCATGGCGGCGGCCGGGTGGTGGTGACCAAGGGGGCCCGGGGCGCGGCGATGTATCTGCGCGGGGTCGAACAGGCCTGGGCGACGCCGCCCCAGGTCACGGCCCTGGACGCCACCGGGGCGGGCGACTGCTTCGTCGGCGCCATCACCGTGGCCCTGCTGGAAGGGATGGCGCCGGACCAGGCCCTGCGGTTCGCCTGTGCGGCGGGCGCCCTGGCGGCGACGCGGCCGGGGGCGCAGACGTCGCTGCCGACCCGTGACGAGGTCGACCAAATCTTGAGGAGCGGAACATGAGCCACCACCCCGAGCGCCTGGTCTATCCGGTGATGCCGGATGTCGCCGCCCGCGCCCACATGGACCGCCCCGCCTATGAGGCCGCGCGCGAGGCGGCGCGGAAGGACCCCGACGCCTTCTGGGCGGAAAAGGCCGCGCGTCTGGACTGGATCAAGCCGCCGACCCAGATCAAGGACGTGTCCTTCCACGCCGAGGATTTCCGCATCCGCTGGTTCGGCGACGGGGTGCTGAACGTCAGCGTCAACTGCATCGACCGGCACCTGGCCGAGCGGCGCGACCAGACGGCCATCGTCTGGGAAGGCGACGACCCGTCCGAATCGCGCACCATCACCTATGGCGAACTGCACGGCGCCGTGTGCCGCATGGCCAATGTGCTGAAGGCCCATGGGGTCGAAAAGGGCGACCGCGTCACCCTGTATCTGCCGATGATCCCCGAGGCCGCCTACGCCATGCTGGCCTGCGCCCGGATCGGCGCGGTGCATTCGGTGGTGTTCGGCGGCTTTTCGCCCGACAGCCTGGCCGGGCGGATCGAGGACTGCGGATCGACGGTCGTCATCACCGCCGACGAGGGGCTACGCGGCGGCAAGACCGTGCCGCTGAAAGCCAATGTCGATGCGGCGCTGAAGAAGGTGTCGGGCGTGACCTCGGTGCTGGTCATCAAGCGCACCGGCGCCGCCGTGCCGATGGATGCCGACCGGGACTACGACTATGCGCTGGAGGCCGCGCGGGTCGGCGCCGACTGTCCGCCCGAGCCGATGGGGGCCGAAGACCCGCTGTTCATCCTCTACACCTCCGGCTCGACCGGAAAGCCCAAGGGGGTGCTGCACACCACCGGCGGATACCTGTTCTGGGCCGCCTGGACGCATGAGATCGTCTTCGACCACCGTCCGGGCGAACTGTTCTGGTGCACGGCCGATGTGGGCTGGGTCACCGGCCACAGCTACGTCGTCTATGGCCCGCTGGCCAATGGCGGGGCGACCCTGATGTTCGAGGGCGTGCCCAACTATCCCGACGTCAGCCGCTTCTGGCGGGTAGTGGACAAGCACAAGGTCGACGTCTTCTACACCGCCCCCACGGCCCTGCGCGCCCTGATGCGCGAAGGCGACGAACCGGTGAAGGCCGCCAGCCGCAAATCCCTGCGCCTCTTGGGCACGGTGGGCGAGCCGATCAATCCCGAAGCCTGGCGCTGGTATCACGAGGTGGTGGGCGAAGACCGCCTGCCCATCGTCGACACCTGGTGGCAGACTGAAACCGGCGGCATCCTGGTGTCGCCCCTGCCCGGCGCGACCGACCTGAAGCCGGGGTCGGCGACCAAGCCCCTGCCGGGGGTCGAGCTGGAGATCGTGGACGCCGAGGGCGCGCCCCTGACCGGCGCCGTCTCGGGCAATCTGTGCATCACCGACAGCTGGCCGGGCCAGATGCGCTCGGTCTATGGCGACCCCCAGCGCTTCTTCGACACCTATTTCAGCACCTATCCGGGCAAGTATTTCACCGGCGACGGCTGCCGCCGCGATGAGGACGGATACTATTGGATCACCGGCCGGGTGGACGACGTGATCAATGTCTCGGGTCACCGGATGGGCACGGCCGAGATCGAGAGCGCCCTGGTGCTGCATGACGCGGTGTCCGAGGCGGCGGTGGTCGGCTTCCCCCACGACATCAAGGGCCAGGGCATCTACGCCTATGTCACCCTGGCGGCCGGGATCGAACCCGGCGACGCCCTGAAGACCGAACTGGTCAAGCACGTCCGGGCCGAGATCGGGCCGATCGCCGCGCCCGACGTCATCCAGTGGGCGCCGGGCCTGCCCAAGACCCGGTCGGGCAAGATCATGCGGCGGATCTTGAGAAAGATCGCCGAGAACGAGCTGGGCGCCCTGGGCGACACCTCGACCCTGGCCGATCCGTCGGTGGTGGATGATCTGGTGAAGAACCGGGCGGGCTGAACCCGGGTCTCAGCCGCCGTCGAACAGGTCGCCGGCCTGCGGCGGCGCCTTGGGCGGTTCCGCCAGGCCCAGGTGGGCATAGGCGCGGGCGCAGGCCATGCGGCCCCTGGGGGTCCGCTGGATGAAGCCCTGTTGCAGCAGATAGGGTTCGATCACATCTTCGACCGCATCGCGCGCCTCGGCGATCGCGGCGGCCAGGGTGTCCATGCCGACCGGCCCGCCGCCGTAGTTCTCGATCAGCGCCTTCAGGAAACGGCGGTCCAGGCTGTCCAGTCCCGCCTCGTCCACCTCCAGCCGGCTCAACGCCCGCGCCGCCGCCAGCCGGTCGATGACCGCCGCCCCCTCGGCGTCCGCGAAGTCGCGCACCCGGCGCAACAGCCGCCCGGCCACTCGCGGCGTGCCGCGCGACCGCCGCGCGATTTCCAGCGCCCCGTCCTCGCTCAGGGCCGCGCCCATCTTGCGCCCGGTTCCCATCACCACCTTTGTCAGGTCGTCGGCCGAATAGAATTCCAGCCTCAGCGGAATGCCGAACCGGTCCCGCAACGGCGTGGCCAGCAGGCCCGCGCGCGTCGTCGCCCCCACCAGGGTGAAGGGCGCCAGGTCGATGCGCACCGACCGCGCCGACGGCCCCTCGCCGATGATGAGGTCCAGCACATGGTCTTCCATGGCCGGATACAGGATCTCCTCGACCGCCGGGGCCAGGCGGTGGATCTCGTCGATGAACAGGACGTCGCGCGGCTCAAGGTTCGTCAAGATCGCCGCCAGGTCGCCCGCCTTGGCCAGGATCGGGCCGGAAGTCGCCCGGAAACCGACGCCCAGTTCCCGCGCCGTGATCTGGGCTAGGGTCGTCTTGCCCAGGCCGGGCGGCCCGAACAGCAACAGGTGATCCAGCGCCTCGCCCCGCTTGCGCGCCGCCTCGATGAAGACCTTCAGATTGGCCTTGGCCTGCGGCTGGCCGACGAATTCGTCCAGCGTCTGCGGACGCAGGGCGCGGTCATAGGCCTCGCCGGGCGCGGCGGCGCCGGAGATGATGCGCTCGTCGCTCACCGCCCCAGCTCCTGCAGGGCCGTCTTGATCACCGCCGACAGCTCGGCGTCTTCACCCAGACGAAGGATGGCCTGATCGACGGCCCGGCGCGCATTGACCTCGGCCATGCCCAGACCCAGCAGGGCCGACACCGCTTCGCCCGTCAGGCTGGGCGTCGCGGCAGGCGCCGAAGCCTGCACCCCCGGCGCCGACGGCGTGAACGACGGATCGCCCAGCGGCTTGCCTTTCAGTTCCGTGACGATCCTCAGGGCCAGTTTCGGCCCGACGCCGTTGGCGCGGGCCACCGCCGCCTTGTCCTCGCGCGCCACGGCGGCGGCCAATTCGCCGGGGGGCAGCACGTCCAGCACGCTCAAGGCCGCCTTGGGGCCGACGCCCTGAATCCCGGTCAGGGTGGTGAAGGCGCGGCGGTCGTCGCGCGTCAGGAAGCCATACAGGCGCGGCCCGTTCTCCTGGCTCCAGTTCGTCTCGACATGCAGGGTCGCCTCGTCGCCGGGCGCCGGCAGCCGCTGGAGCGTTCGCGCCCCACAGGCCACCACATAGCCCACGCCGGCGCAGTCGATGACACAGTGGTCCGGCTCGACCTCGGCCAGCACGCCGCGCAGCCGCCCGATCATGCCGCCACCCGGTGCAGCCGGCGCAGGTGCGCATGGGTGATGGCCACGGCCAGGGCGTCGGCGGCGTCGGCCTTCACCTCTCCGGCGGCGGGCAGCAGGCGGCGGATCATGAAGGCGATCTGGGCCTTGTCGGCGTGGCCGGCGCCGACCACGGCCTTCTTGATCAGGGTGGGGGCGTATTCGGCGACCGACAGGCCGCACCGGGCGGGCGCCAGCATCACCGCCCCGCGCGCCTGGCCCAGTTTCAGGGTCGAGGCCGGGTTCACATTGACGAAAACCTCTTCGATCGCCGCCTCGTCACAGCCGTGGTCGGCGCAGATCGCGGACACCGCCTCCATCAGATGCAGCAGGCGTTCAGCCAGAGGCGCGGCCTCGGGCGGGGCCACGACGCCGTGCGCGATCCAGCGCAGGCGCGATCCCTCGGCCACGATCACGCCCCAGCCGGTGCGCCGCAGACCGGGGTCCAGTCCCAGTATTCGAGTCGGTTCGTTCGCCATCCGTTCCAGTCATGCCGCAAACAGGGTTTACGGACAATGACCGACTTGGCCGCGTCCTATTCGTCGCGGGGCGCCAGGGCGAACCCCCTCAGTCCCGGCTCGGCCGCCAGACGGTCGGCCAGGGCGTCGCTGTCCATGGGCACCGGACCCCGCGCCTTGATATGGTGTTCGTGGATCGCGCCATCCGCGCTGACGACATGGCCGATGCGCAGGGTCCGCAGGCGATATTGGGCCAGGAGATCGCGCACGGTCGCCTCGCGCGGGACGGCGTCCCGGCTCCACCGCAAGGTGATGTCCGTCAGGGCGCGGCTGGGAATCCGCGCGTCCAGCAGACGCAACAGCGCAAGGGCCACAAGGGTGGCCCCGACAGACAGCATCGCCAGCTGAAACATGCCCGCCCCGAACAGCAGGCCAATGGCCGAAGTCGTCCACAAAGACGCCGCTGTCGTCAGGCCATGGACCGAAAACCCCTCGCGGAAGATCACACCGGCGCACAGGAAGCCGATCCCGGTCAGGATCCCGTGCGGCATCCGCGTCGGATCGATCAGCACCGTCTGGCCGGGCAGGGCCAGGAAACTCCATTCGTTCTGATGCATCGCGGCCAGCATCAGGACGCAGGCGGTCAGGCAGACCAAAATATGGGTTCGGAACCCGGCCTGATGTCCGTTGTAACTGCGTTCGGCCCCGATCAGACCGCCGGCGGCCATGGCCGCGACGATGGGGAGGAGCAGGGTCAGATCGATCTGCAAATTTTTTACTCCGTAAACTGACTGATCTGACCTTAGGGCCCAATGCGGCCGTCCGGCAAGTCGTCGGCTAAGGAGCGATCAGAGCGGCAGGGCCGAGCGTTTGACCACCGTGCGCATGGCCACGCTGGACGACACGCGGGTGACGCCGGGCAGGCGGGTCAGTTCGCGGGCGTGGATACGCTCCAGATCATCGACGTCGCGCACCACCAGCCGCAGCAGATAGTCGCTGGCGCCGGTCATCAGATAGCATTCCACCACCTCGGGCACCCCGGCCACGGCGGCCTCGAAGGCGGTCAGCGCACTCTCAGCTTGAGACGACAGGGTCACGGTTACGAAGACGCTGATCGGCAGGCCGACGGCCCGTTCGTTGACCACGGCGGCGTAGCGGCTGATGACCCCCTCAGCCTCCAACGCCCGCAGGCGACGCAGACAGGCGCTTTCCGACAGGTTCACCATCCGCGCCAGATCGGCGTTGGTCATGCGCCCGTCGTTCTGAAGCGCGCGCAGCATGCGGCGGTCGATGTCATCCAGGGTGACGGCGGAAACGGTCTTCATGAGCGGTCTTCTTCGCAGAAGCTGCGACTTTATGCCGATCATGCACTGAAAAGAACAGGAACATGCGCGGCCCGGGCCGCTAGAGTGCGCGCCGAACGCATCCGGCCGCCAGAGTCGGAGCGCCCTTCAATAGGTCAGGAAACCCCATGCGCGTCGGCGTCCCCAAGGAAATCAAGAAGAACGAACACCGCATCGGCCTGACGCCGACGGCGGTGCGTGAATATGTGGCCCACGGCCATACGGTTTCGATCCAGTCGGGCGCCGGCCTGGGCGCCGGTTTCACCGATCAGGACTACACCCGCGCGGGCGCTTCCCTGGTGGCGACCGCGGCCGAGATCTTCGCCAACAGCGACATGATCGTGAAGGTCAAGGAGCCGCAGAAGGTCGAATGGGAGATGCTGCGCGAAGACCAGATCCTGTTCACCTATCTGCACCTAGCGCCGGACCCGGAACAGACGCGCGGCCTGATCGCGTCCAAATGCGCCGCCATCGCCTATGAGACGGTGACCGACGCCAAGGGCGGCCTGCCTCTGCTGGCGCCCATGTCGGAAGTGGCCGGGCGCATCGCCGTGTTCTCGGCCGCCGAGACCCTGTTGAAGCACAACGGCGGCATGGGCCTGTTGTTCTGCGGCGTGCCGGGCGTGGCGCCTGCGCGGGTGCTGGTGCTGGGCGGGGGCGTGGTGGGGCTGAACGCCGCGCGCATGGCCGCCGGCCTGGGCGCCGAGGTGGTGGTGATGGAACGCTCCATCCCCCGCATGGCCTATATCGACGAAGTGACGGGCGGCCGGGTGGTCACCCGCTATTCGTCCATCGGCGCCATCGAGGAAGAACTGGTCAAGGCCGATGTCATCATCGGCGCGGTTCTGGTGCCGGGGGCCGAGGCGCCCAAGCTGATCAAGCGCGACCACCTGAAGCAGATGAAGCCCGGCTCGGTGCTGGTCGACGTCGCCATCGACCAGGGCGGCTGTTTCGAGACGTCCAGGGCCACCACCCACGAAGATCCGACCTTCGTGGTCGACGGCGTGGTCCATTACTGCGTGGCCAACATGCCCGGCGCCGCCCCGCGCACCAGTTCAGAGGCGCTGAACAACGCCACCCTGCCGTTCGGCCTGGCCCTGGCGGATCATGGCTTGGAGGCGCTGAAGCAGAACCCGCACCTGGCGCGCGGTCTGAATGTGCTGAAGGGCGAGATCACCTATCCCGCGGTGGCCGAAGCGATGGACCTGCCCTGGTCCGACCCCTTCGGCGTCTGGGCCCACGGCTAGATCGTAACCGTGGCCGGGGTCGTCTGCGGCGGCTCCGGCATGCCGGTCGGCGCCAGGTCGATGGCGCGCTCCAGTTCGGCCAGTTCGCGGTCGGCGGCCTTCCAGTCGTCTTTCGACGGCGCCTTGGGGTGGGCCCAGTCGGCCCTGATCTTGTCGCGCGCCAACTTGATGTCGCCCAGCGCCAGCTTGACCTGTTCGAAGAAGCCCATGTCTGCGAAGGCCGCGCCGACCACGGCCTCCAGACGGTCTGCGGCGCCGTCGGCGTCCTGGGCCATGCCGGCGGCGGCGGCATAGGTCGCCTGGGCGCGCCGGGCCTCGGCGTCGATCGGGGCCGGGGTTTCATCGGTCGGCGTCACGCCCGGATCGGCCGGGACGCCCTGGGCGGCGAAGTCGGCGGCGTCGCGCGCCTGTTCCGCATCGCGCATGGCCATCTTCATTTCGCCGTTGGTGGGGTTGCGGCCCCCGGCATCGACGAATTCCTGGACCGCCGCGCGCAGTTCCTTGGCGAACTGGGCGGTCATCTTCAGCGCGGCCCGGGGGTCGATCTTCACCATCAGCTTCAGCGCATTCATGCGCTCGCGCACGGCCTGGACCTTTTTGGCGGCCATGTCCTTGGCCTGGGCCTTTCGCGCATCCTGGGTCTGGGCCAGCGACGGCAGGGGCAGCAACGGCAGGGGTTGGCCCGATTTCTCGTCCCGCAACGGGCGGGGCGCGGCGTCGCGGACGGAGGTGCGCGAAGGCTGAAGCGGCGTGGCCGCCAAGGTCTGGATCGCGATCATTCTGATCTTCCGTGGTTCGGCGATCAGGCTAGGGCGGCAGGCTTTCGATCCGCTTAAGCCTGGGGCCGGGCGCCCAACAGACCGCCCAGGCCGGGCACGGTCTCGATGGCCTGGCCCAGGACGTCCCGGCCGGTCGCCGCTTCCAGCGCCTGTCGCGCGGCGGGCAGGAGGCGTTTCAGCGCATCGCTGGACACGCCCTGCTTCTTCATCCGGTCCAGCGCGCCCATGGCGTCGGCCATGGCCTGGCCCGAGACGCCGCCGGCGCTTTTCAACACCCCGCCGAACAGACCACCGCCGGCGGTGGGCTTCGCCTCGTCCGAACGGGCCAGCAGCTCGGCGCCTTCCACGGCGTCATACAGGGGCTGAAGCGCAGCCGGCTGTGCATGTTTGTGCAGCAGGCCCAGAGCGGCGGACATGGCGGCCCAGGCGTGGGCGGGGTCCAGCCCGGCCGTCTCGGCGGCCTTTTCGACCCATTCGGACATCGACAGCGGGCGGGCGGGTTGGGCGTAGGGTCGGGGATAGGCGATTTCGGTCATTCGCCGCCTTAACGCGAAAAAAAGTCATCCGATCCATGGTGCGATCATGACCGCGACCCCGCCCGACACCTCTGTCCCCGGCCCTCCAGCCGATCTGAAGCCGTTGACGGCGCTGCGGTTCATGGCCGCCGCCTGGGTGGTGCTGTACACCTTCTGGCCCAATTTGGACGTGGGGTTCACGCCCCATCTGGCGGCCAAGGGCTATCTGGGCGTCGAACTGTTCTTCGTCCTGTCGGGCTTCATCCTGAGCCACGTCTATCTGCAGGCGGTGGGCGAAAAGCGGTATCGCTACGGCGGCTTCCTGTGGGCGCGGATCGCGCGGGTCTATCCGCTGCATCTGGCCACCCTGGTCGGCGTCGGCGCCCTGGGTGTCGCGGCCGTGGCCGCGGGCATGAGCATCGACGGCAATATCCTGAGCTGGGAGACGCTTCCGGCCAATCTGCTGATGATCCACGCCTGGGGCGTCACCAACGCCGCCGGCTGGAACCATCCGTCCTGGTCGATCTCGGCCGAATGGTTCGCCTATCTGACCTTTCCGGTCTTCGCCTTCGTGGCCTGGCGGCTGCGGTCGCGGCCGGTGTCGGCGGCCGTGGGGGCCGGCGCCCTGTTGTGCGCGACCTATCTGGTGTTCGAGCGGGTCGCGGGCTTTTCCCTGACCCAGGCGACCTTCCATTGGGGCGCGCTGCGGATCGTGCCGTGCTTCGCCTATGGCTGCGCCTTCTATCTGGTGCATCGCAGCGGCGGGGTGCGCCATGGCGGCCTGGTCGCGGCGGGCGCGGCCCTGGGCATGATCGCCTCGGCCTCGCTGATGGCCTGGGACGGGATCACCGTGCTGTTCGGCGGCCTGATGATCCTGGGGCTGGGGTCTGTGGCCAATGCGCGGGCGGGCGTCATGGCCTCTGGCCCCGCCGTCTATCTGGGCGAGATTTCCTACGCCCTCTACATGGTCTGTGCGCCTTGGCAGCTGCTGGCGGTGAATCTGGCGGCCAAGGCGACGGGCGCGGCGGACAAGGCGTTGCCCCTGTGGGCCTGGGCGGCGGTGATCGCGGGCCTGCCTGTGGCGGCCATGGTGGCGCATCATCTGGTGGAGCGCCCGGCGCGGACCTGGCTGCGGCGGCTTGCCGACAGGCGCGCCGGTGCGGCGAATTCGCGCACGAATTCGCCTGAAAGGGTTCTTCAACCCGGCGAAACTATCGTCTAAGGCTGGCTTCGGGCGTAACAGTCGGAAACAAACCGGATGATGAAACGGCTTTCGGCCGCAGTGGTTGCGGCGACCCTCGGCTTTTTCGCCCTCGGCGCCCCCACGGCTCAGGCTGACCAGCCGTACTGGCAGTGCGTGACCTTCGCGCGCATGCTGTCGGGCATCAACATCTTCGGCGACGCCTGGACCTGGTGGCGTCAGGCGGTCGACAAATTCCGCACCGGCGATGCCCCCGAAACCGGCTCGGTCCTGGTGTTCCAGCCGCATGGCGCCATGACCCGCGGCCACGTCGCCGTGGTTTCCGACATCCTGACCGACCGCGTGATCCGCGTGACCCACGCCAACTGGGGCGGCAGCCGCGGCCGGGTCGAGGAGAACGTCACCGTGGTCGACGTCTCGGGCCAGGGCGACTGGTCCCGCGTCAAGGTCTGGTACAACCCCATCCGCGACCTGGGCACGACCGTCTATCCGACCTATGGCTTCATCTACAAGGAAGCCGGCGCGGCCCTGAACGCCGGAACCCGCGTGGCCCAGGCCGGCGCCTCGGGCGCGCAATAAGCCCCATCGCGATCCTCCAAGGTTGAGCCGCCGCCCCGTCCGCGCGATAGGGAGGGCATGAGCGACACCGCCCCCTCCGACATGACCTATGCCGGCTATCTGACGCTGGACACCCTGCTGGAAGCCCAGCATCCGATCTCGGACCAGCATGATGAAATGCTGTTCGTCATCATCCACCAGACCAAGGAACTGTGGCTGAAGCAGATCCTGCACGAGGTGGCGCTGGCCCAGTCGCTGGTGCGGGCGGGCGATCTGGTTCCGGCCTACAAGAGCCTGGCGCGCGTCAGCCGTATCCAGTCGGTGATGACCCAGAGCTGGGACATCCTGGCCACCATGACCCCGGCCGACTATCTGAGCTTCCGAGGCGTTCTGGGCGGCTCGTCCGGGTTCCAGAGCGACCAGTTCCGCCGTTTCGAGGCCATGCTGGGCCTGAAGGACGCCCGCTTCCTGCGCTATCATGAAGGACGCCCGCAAGCCCATGCGGCGCTGAAGGCGGCGCTGGCGGCGCCCAGCCTGTATGACGACGCCCTGGCGCAATTGGCCATCGCCGGCCTGCCCATCCCGGTCGAGGTGCTGAACCGCGACGTCAGCCAGCCCTATGAGGCGTCGCAGGCGGTCGAGGACGCCTGGCTGACCGTCTATCGCGACCCCGTGACCTGGTGGCCGCTTTATCAGCTGGCCGAGAAGCTGGTGGATCTGGACGACGCCCTTCTGACCTGGCGGCACAAGCATGTGGTGACGGTCGAGCGGATCATCGGCCGCAAGCGCGGCACCGGCGGCACCGATGGGGTCGGCTATCTGACCGAAACCCTGAAGCGGCGCTGCTTCCCCGAGCTGTGGTCGCTGCGCACGGCGCTGTGACGGGCTGAAACCAAACCGCACGACAGGGGGTTAGGCAGGCGGCCATTTCCAAGAGGAGCCGCCCGATGACCAGCCCCAACGCCCACGACATCAAGGTCCTGAACGGTCTGATCGAGACCACTCTGGACAGCGCCGACGGCTATCGCGAGGCCGCCGCCGAGACCGAGAACGCCGCCTATCGCGGCCTGTTCGAACAGCGCAGCTTCGAGCGCCGCCGCGTGGCCGACGACCTGCAGGGCACGGTGCGCACCCTGGGCGGCGAGCCCGAGGATGACGGTTCGATCCTGGCCAAGGCCCACCGCGCCTTTCTGGACATCAAGCACGCCCTGCTGCGCGACGAACAGGCGGTGGTGAATACGGTCGAACAGGGCGAGGATTTCATCAAGGCGCGCTTTGAAAAGGCGCTGGAAGACAGCGACGTCTCGGCCACCACCCGCGAAACCATCCGCCGCGCCTATGGAACCGTCCGCGAGGGCCACGACCAGATGCGCGACCTGAAGCACAGCCGTGAAGGACGCGCCGACGCCGACGGGCGGCTGTATCCGAACTGATCCGCCCCGGCCGGGGCGTGGTGCGAGCGGCGGGGGTCGAACCCGCATGACCGAAGTCGACGGATTTTAAGTCACACACGCCAGCATCAAACCACTGATACTTAAATACAATCTATCACAAAGAAGGCGAGTGTGTAAGGATTTGTGTAAGGCGGCAGCCCCCACAGGCAAGGCCTAAGATCGCTGTATGCGTCCGGTTGTAGAGCGTCCTCGTGCGATTTCTAAGCGGAGAGACGCGCAGGCAAGTCTATTTCCGGTTCCTGTGAGCCAACCCGGAATCGATATCCCACCTGTCGCCCCATCAATGCGTCGAGAACGTTGACGGCGAGGCCCGCTGCCGTCTCGAAACGCACGGGTTTATCGACGATGCGGGGGACGACTTCGGCGAACTCCTGCACATGACTGATGTAGCTGTTTCGATGGTTGATCTTGAGATCGTTGACCGCTCCCCGATACGCCTTGACCTGCTTCTTCAGCTCCTCGGCCCTCTTCGCTTCCAACCCCTCACGGTTCATAGCCGCCAAAGCGTTTGGGAACGACCGTGACCCCGATCCGTCGTCGTCCAGAGCTGTAAGCCGCGCGACAATGTCGCGCGTCCCGCTCTCCAGCAGAACCAGGTCGAGCACGAGGTCTTCCCGCGACATCTTCGCCAGATTGAGCAGGCGTTGCTTTTCGCGGTGGGCCAGGATCGTGAGGAGCAGATAGAGGATGTCGCCCTTGAGACCTTCGAGCAGATCCTCCGCCGCCGTGTAGCGCTTCTTAGACATTCAGGGTGTGCTCGGAGAGGGTCTCCCCTGCGGACACCAGCTTGAGGATCCAGTTTCCGTAAATCCGCAACATGCCCGTTGGGTTGTCCGGCGTCGCTTCGCCGGTCTCAAGCGCGACATACAGGCGGGGGAACGGATCAGTCTGCTCGATGACGAGGAAGGGCTTGTTCCCTCCGTCGAAGACGAGCGCGCCATGCGCCACCGCCTCCCGTCGCTCGGTTTTCGCGGTTCGGGTGATCACAAGCTCTGCATCGACAGCGTAGCACTCGCGCGGAAGTTCATGGTTCTGAAGATATCCAGGTGAGGTCGCCTGCCCCTTAACCTGTCCCAGAACGACGGCCGTCAGCCGGTCTCCGGCCTTAACCGTCAGGGCATAGAGGGGCGGATCGAAATCACCCACCTGGAATGCGGACCCTGGCTTCAGTCCGGCGACATCGACAGGGGCAGGAAAGCCGACAACCTTCACCATGAACATTCTCTCCACTGTTGTGGAGCTTGAGATGGGAAGCCCTATCTGCGCACGCCAGCGCCTGAAGCCGCTATCTCAAGTTTTGTCAGAAACCGTCAAGCTTCAATCGGGCATTGCGCTATCGCAGGCTGATTGGTGAAATCGTTTCGAGTTGGGAGGTGCGCGTGATCAAGTGGGGAGACAGTCGACGGGATCACGATCCGATCCTTGCCATATGGCCGAGCTATCGCCCGCTGCATAAGCGTTGGTTCATGGTTGAACTGGTCGAGACTGACGATGGCGGCGTGCGCTGGCGAGACCGCCGCATCCCTTCGGAGGAAGGGTGGGTGAAGATGGACTTGCATCCAGATCGAGACACCGCTGTCTCCGTAGCCGAAGCCTTGAACCCATCCCTGACGGCGGCGCTCGCCGCGAGGCGGATGGACGCAACAGAGAAGACCTCTCTCACCTTGAAGGTCCGCAAGGCGCTTCAGTCGCGGCAACGTCTGGCGGACGAGGAAGCCCTGATGCTTTCTGAGGCGGTCCGACGCCACGCGGACACGCCCCGGATCCCGATCGATCAAATCAAGCTGCACATTGAGGCCGAGCCCTATCGGGAGGCTCTGGCGCAAGAGCTGCAAACCTACCCCTATCTTTGGATGGCTCTTCTCGATGGCCGCGGGCGGCAGGTCGTTCTGTATCGGAATGCCGACGACGTCTGGAGCAAGCCCTATCCCGCCGGAGAGAAGTCGGCTGAAAAAGCTATGCGCGCCCGGATCGCCAACGGGTTCAAGTTTCACCACGATCAGCACTGGGGTCAAGTAAAGGCCCGGATCCGCGCCGAACTCCTGCCGCGCGCCAATCAGCTTCTTCAACTGGCCAGCGTGCAACGCCTGCTCGCCGAGGCGCTGGCGCGTGGCGAGCGCGTTCTTGTCAGCAACGGGATCGTCTTCTGGTATGAGCCGGACGGCCAGCTTGGCTGGACGGTTAAGGCCACGACCAGCGACAAGGGAGAGGATGGCTCGACGCTTTGGCGCGAAGGCACAATCCTCTCGACCAACCACGGTCGCCTAGTGGTCCTTCCGTACGTCAAGGAGAACGGCGAGCACGTCAGGGGCCACACAAAGAACGGTCCCGGAGATGGTCGGGCTAAGCCCAGACATCGCGACCATTTCGTCGAGATTCCGTTCCGCGAGCTCAGGGGCGATCTGATGATCGGCCTCTTCGGAGAGCTGCCTTACGAATAGCCTCCGAACCCTCGGGCAGCGCGACGAAGGTTCCCAGCCCCTCGACTGAACCAAACAACATTTCTGCAGGAACAATGGACTCCAGCTTCGTAGACCTCGACATCCTCCTGACCAAGGTCCGCAACCCGCAGTCTCGCGTCTACTTTCTGGACGCGGTGCGGGCCTACAAGGCTGGAGCGCTGCGCGCCTCGCTTACGGCGGCCTGGGTCGCCATCGCGTACGACCTGATTGCTAAATACCGCGAGCTCAGCGCAATGGGCGACGCCGCCGCGACCACCTTCCTGCAATCATGGGACAACGCGACCGCTATCAGCGACATCCGGCAGCTGCTGCAGCTCGAAGGGAAGATTCTGGAGGACGCCGCCAACAACACTCAGGCGATCAGCCAAATTGCAGGCCGGCAACTCGAACGCCTCCGCGAAGACCGCCACCTCTGCGCTCATCCGGCTTTTTCCGCCGAAGCTCTGCTTTTCGAGCCTACGCCGGAGTTGGTCCGGATGCATCTCGTCAACGCCGTCGACCTTGTTTTGGGACACGAGGCCTTGCAAGGACGCGCCATCTTTGAGGTCTTCGACGGCGACGTTCAGTCGGCGGGCTTTCCCAGGGATCACGCACGGATTCTCGACTACGTCGAGCAGCGCTACCTCGCCCGGGTCCGCCCGCAAAACATTCGGAACTTCGGAACCGTGCTGGCGAAGTCGTTGCTGAAAGGCGTCCCGGCTCATCTCGTCGGCTTCCGCTCCAAGATCGAGTCCGCCTTGGTCGCCGTTCGCGATCGGGCGGCAGGCGCTTGGCCCGATGTCGTGCCTGCTATCGTCCGCCTGCTCGATACTCTCGACCCGGCTGATCGGCCCCGAGCCATCGCGTTCGTCGCGGCGTTCCCAGATTTCTGGCCCCGGCTGCAGGAGCCGACACGGACCGCTCTTCAGGAAACGGTCAACAACGCCAACGCCGCCAATCTGGCGGACCCGTTGATCCTCAAAGGCGTCGCCTTTGCTCAGTTCCAAGCGCCGATCGTCGCGCTGATTGCCGGGCTCGACCGCGATGCCTTGGCTCAGGCTATCGCCGCCGCTCCTCTTCCGGAGCTATGGGCGCAGGCGGTGGAGATCTACGCCAGTTCCGGAAGCTTCCGCGGATCGGAAGCAAACTTCAGCGAGTACATTACGCCCTACGCGGGGACGCTCGATGCGGCGGCCCTGGACCAGTTGCTCGACGCGGTCGCCGGCAACGGCCAGAACTACGCGGCAGCGGGTACCAGCACCCTGCTCCTGAGCGTTGTCAGGAATGCTGGTGCGGGACGGCTTCCGTCAGTCGATGCTCGGAACCGCTTCTATCAAATGCTTCTCAGGTCGCGCCGCCGAGAAGCCTTCGCCGAAATGACCGCTCTGTTCGAAGCGGATGGTTGGACGCCGCCCCCGGCCGCACTCGATGATGACGAGGATTGAGCATCATCAGGCGATCGGTCGATCGGCGCTTGTCTCGGGCAGCGGTGTTCGGGGGCGAGGCGGATTGAGCCTTGTTTGAACCGGGCGGTCGAAGCCGTAGCGGAAAGCCGCAGCACCAAGGAAAGCCGCGATGAGCCCCGCCGTCCACACACCCCACCGGACGGCATCCGACCAGCCAGACTGACCGAAGGCGTCAAATGCTCCAAACCAGACGATCCGGCTCACCTCATTGGTGAGGAACATGGCGAACGACATAAGTCCGAGGTGTTCGATCAGCCTCGATGGCCGCACGGTTGGCAAGGCTCCGGCCGCCCAGATCAGAACGGTCAGCAGGACCACCGAGACAAGAGCGAAGTGGCCGATGACTTGCGCCGCGACGAGACCTACGAAAGCGAGCAGACCGATGCGGCCAGCCCATATCGGCGTCGAATAGATGCGTGATCCAAAAAGAGCGGCGGCGACCCCAAGGAGGAACAGCGGAAGCGCTCGAATGAACCCGAACCTCAGAGGCAGGCGGTAGAGGGGCTCGCCGAGCCATGTCCGGCACGCCCAGTCTGTGGCAATCATCAACAAGCCGGCGCCGATCACCACGGTCCAAGGATCGAGCCGCCAGAGCAGGCGGCATATCCAGGGAAGTAGAAGGTAGCAGCCGAGAAGGGCGGATAGCGTCCAGGTCGGCGCGTTCCACCCCAGCCCGCCTGGAACTCCGTAGGCCTGAACCAGAAAGACCTGCGCCGGCAGCTGACCCCAATCGAACCACTGCGGATTGCTCGGGGCGATCCCCAAAAGCCCGGCGAGGGCGATCAACAGCGCCAGCGCGCCGACGACCACCAGATGAGAGGGCGCGACGCGAAGAAGGCGCTGGCGGACATAGGCGTGTAGCGGGATTGCGCGGGCCGCGAAGCCGTCGCCGTAGATCCGGGCAAGGACGTACCCGGAGTCGATGATGAAGAAATTTGTCAGGAGATAGCCCCGGTCGAACACCGGGTGGAACTGACCCAAAGGCGTCGGGGCCGCTTCGCGGAAGTGGTAAAGAATGATCAGCGAGCCGGCGACAAAGCGCAGGATATCGAGCCAACCACCCCGCGAAATCCTGACGGGCTGCGGCCGTGCGTGCTCCGATGCAATCATCAGGGTCGTGCCTGTCCGGCCGCTGCGGGGTGATCGTGATGACGTGGAGCGAACTGCAACTGATCTCGCGTCAGAACAAGAAGGCCGAACCCCAAGAGACATACAGCCGCCATGGCGGCGGTCATGACCCGTCCAGCCTGCCCCTTCCGCCCGAGACGATAGGTCATGATCGCCAGGAGCGACATGAGAACGCCGAAGGACACGAACACCGGGATGCGGTAGGTCGCCGCCAGCGGTACGGCGAGACAGAAGACGATCGCGCCGGCGACGAGGCTCGCGCCAATCGCGATCAGTGTGTCCTGCACCGGCCGGAACGGCTCTGGCCTCCCATATAGCTTGGACCGGCCGCGCCCCTTGTAGCGCCCTGGACGCCATCGAGGAGCCTTGCTCCGGATCGGGGATCGCTTGCCCCCCATGGCTTCAGCCCTGCGCGTCCGCCGGGCGAGCCGCGCGGTTGGCCAGCCACACCCGCATACGGACAATTTCAGCTTCCTGAGTCCGAATGATCTCCTCCGCGAGGCCCTTGACCTCGGGATCCGAACCTTGGTCGAGCGCAATCCTTGCCATGGCGACCGCCCCCTCGTGGTGGGCGATCATCCCGCGCATGAAGTCGACATCGGCGTCGCCGCTGTAGTCGATGTTCATAGCGGCGTGCATCCGCTCGTTCGCCTCCTTGTAGGAACGGGTGGCGGGATTATCCGAGGCGGCATCGCCGTGCCCGGCATGCTGGTCGATCGGGCGTGCATCGACTGCCGTCGGCTCCGGCGCCGGGCGATCCTGCCGCGAGAGCATCCCGAAGCCGAAGACCGAGATCAGGAGAAAGGCGGCGATGACGCCAACCCAGCCGAGACGTTTCATTGGACTATCCTTTGCTTTCCTGAAGGCGGGTCATTCGACGCCGCGCGGACCGCGCCACGCCAGAAGGCGAAGCGCGTTGAAGACGACCAGCAGGGTGGAACCCTCGTGGAGGGCGACGGCAGGGCCGATGCCGAGACCGAGGATCGTCGCCGGGACGAGGAACGCCACGACCCCGAGGCTGACGAACAGGTTCTGGCGGATGATGCGGCGGGTTTGACGGCTGAGACCCACGGTGAAGGGCAACTTCGACAAATCATCCGCCATCAAGGCTACGTCAGCGGTCTCCAGGGCGACGTCCGATCCCGCCGCACCCATGGCGACGCCGACCGTCGCGGTGGCCATCGCCGGAGCATCGTTGACGCCATCGCCGACCATGGCGACCTTGGTCTCCGCCCGGAGTTTCTTGATGGCGTCGACCTTGTCCTCCGGCATCAGGTCGCCCCACGCCTCGGTCAGCCCGACCTGACCGGCCACCGCCTGGGCCGCCTTCTGGTGGTCGCCCGAGATCATGATCATGCGGCGAATGCCGAGCGCGCGGAGCGCGGTAAGGGTCTCGCGCGCCTTGGCCCGAGGCGTGTCGAGAAGGCCGATGACCCCGAGATCCTTTGTCCCGCGGCGAACCACCATGAGCGTCCGTCCCTGGTTTCGAAGGGCCGCGACGGCGATCTCGGTGTCCGGTGCGAGCGGAGCGATGGCCTCCGAACCGAACATCTCCGGTTTGCCGATCCAAACATCCTGGTCGTCCAGGCGTGCCGTGACGCCCTTGCCAGTCAGGCTACGCAAATCCGTTGCGGTTCGAACGGGGGCGGCGACCAACCGCTGGCTTCCGTCGCGGACGATCGCTTCCGCCAAGGGGTGATCGCTGAGCCGTTCGACCGCGACAGCAATCTCCAGGAGCTCGCTCTCTGTCGTCTGGCCGAACGGAACGACATCGGTGATCCGCGGCCGCCCCTCGGTCAGCGTCCCGGTCTTGTCAAACGCGATGGCGTCGAGCGCTCCCAGGTTTTCGAGCGGCGCGCCACCCTTGACGAGAACCCCGGCGCGGGCCGCCCGGGCGACCCCGGACAAAACCGCGCTCGGCGTGGCGATCGCGAGAGCGCACGGACTGGCGGCCACCAGCACGGCCATCGCCCGATAGAAGCTGTCGCGGAACGGCTCGTCGACGACAACCCATGCAAACAGGAGGACGAAGGCCAGACCGAGCACGAGGGGCACGAAGACGCGCTCGAAGCGATCAGTGAAGCGCTGGGTCGGCGACTTTTGGGTCTCGGCCTCACTCACCATCCGGACGACCTTGGCCAAGGTGGTGTCGTTGGATCGACGCGTCGTTTCGATCTCGATGGCGCCGCCGCCGTTAATGGTGCCGGCGAAGACCACCGACGCCGCCGAGACATTCGCCGGCTTGGCGCGGGCCTCCTCGGGGTTCAGGACAGGCTGCTTGTCCACCGGAATGCTCTCCCCTGTCACGGGAGCCTGGTTCACGCTGGATGTTCCCTTCACGACGAAGCCGTCGGCCGGGAGACGCTCGTTCGGCCGGACGACGACGAGGTCGCCGACTTCCAGCTCTTCGACCGGAAGTTCGACGACGGCCTCTCCTCGCCGCACATGAGCGGTGCGCGGGGCCAAGGCGGCCAGAGCCTCGATCGCCTTCTTGGCGCGACCCATCGCGAAGTGTTCGAGGGCGTGCCCGAGGCTGAACAGGAACAGTAGCAGCGCCCCTTCCGCCCAGGCTCCGAGCGCCGCGGCGCCGGCTGCGGCCACCAGCATCAGGGTGTCGATCTCGAAACGCTTGCGCCGCAGATTCCCGACAGCCTCGCCGACCGTGAACCAGCCGCCCAAGGCATAGGCGATCAGGAAAAGGCCGAAGGGCAGCCATCCCGGCACGCCCGGAATGAATTTCTCGATCAGCCAACCAATCGTGAGCGCGACACCGCTGCCGACCGCGAAAATGAGCTCCGTGTTGGGTCCGAGGAAGCCGCCATGACCATGGTCGTGCCCGTCGCCTTCGGAATGTCCGTGGTCATGGCCATCGCCATCGAAGTGGCCATGGCCGTGACCGTCATCGGGCGTATGACTGGCCTCGTCATCGGATGGCGCAGTCGGCTGCGCATCAGGGCGCTTTGCAGTGGCTGAAGCAGCGTCCTCCGTCGCTCCGACCAGTGCGAGGCCGTGGCTCGCAAGGCGATCGACAAGCGTCTCACGGTTCGTGATCTGCCGGTCGAACTCCAGGCGCAGAGCGCCAGCCGGATCCAGCACCGCCTCGATCACGCCGGCTTCTTCGCCGAGCGCGGCCGCGAGCGTGCGGGCGTGCCGGGCGTGGCGGACACCCTCCACTCGCCCGACGAGATGCCCGAAACGCTCACTGACCTCGGCTCCGGCCTGACGCGCACGGCGACGGACCTGAGCCAGCGACAGCTGGTCGGGGTCGTAATGGATGCAAAGCTCTGGGCCTCCCTCGCCTTCGGCGACATGCGCCTCAGAGACGCCGGGTTCGGCCCGCAACAGCGCGATCAGCCGTCCAACGCAGCCGTCCTGCACATCGGGCGCATGAGGCAGGAGGACGGGAATGTTGAGGCGGAGGGTCTTGGGCATGATCGGGCTCCTCAGGAGACATCACGGGTAGGGATCGAGCGGTCGGGCACGAACATCCCGGCGCGCTGGGCGACGGCTCCAGCGACGAAGGCGGCGATCGCCAAAGCCGCACTCAGGAGGATGACCAGTCGCTTGCGGTTCATCTCGACCTCACGGTAGGGCGATGAGAGCGTCGAGCCAGCCGAGGTTCTGGAGGTGCTCCAGTCCCTCGAACACGGGCAACGCCAGAAGGAAGACAAGGCCGTCGCGGACAGTCCGGAGGAAGAAGGCCGGCCGGACGGACAGTTCCGCCTCATCACGCCAGAGGCGCAGGTTCGGAACGAAGCGGGGGGTGCGCACGACGTAGCTGCGGTAGGTGTCGCCGAAGGCCGACGTCAGGAAGCTTTCCTCTCGGCTCGCGACGATGCGGAACACGATCCAGCAGGCGACGGCGAAGGTGGCGCCGACGGTCAGGCTGCCCGTCTGTGCGCCGATCCCGAATGCGCCGATGAAGCTGAAAACATAAAGCGGGTTTCGACACAGCGAATAGGGCCCGCTGGTGACGATCTCCTGCTTCTTTCGGCCGCCGATGTAGAGCGAGCACCAGGCGCGCCCCAGGACGCAAACCATGATGGCGATCAGCCCGAGATGTTCGACGGGATGCTCGAGCTGTGGCTGGGCCTTCACGAGAGCGGTCCAGGCCAGCAGGGCGAACAACCCGGCGGCGATGAAGAGTTTGCGCCAGCGCTGGACGGAGGCGATGTCGATCAACGGCGGGCTCATGTCACCGAGCTCTCCGCGTCGCGTCGCGCAAGGCGCGCATCGCGTAGAATGTCGAAGCCGCCCTTGGCGGCTATGGCGGCGACCAGCACCCCCACCAGCAGGTCGGGCCACGACTGGTCCAACCACATCACCAGGCCGCCTGCGACGAGGATGCCGCCGTTCGAGGCGAAATCGTTCAGGCTGAATGTCTCGGCCGCCTTCATGTTGACGTCGCTGCTCTGCTGCCGACGGATCAGCAGCAGGCAGATCAGATTGGTAACCGCCGCTACGACAGCGAGCACCATCATGGTCGGTCCGACCGGCTCGGTTCCCGTCAGCGTCCGGCGCAGGGCGTCGAGCAGGACGAGGACCGAGAAGATCAGCAGCATCACGCCGGAGACCTGAGCCGCCCGCGTCTTCCAGATCAGCGCGCGCCCGACGGCGAGGAAGCTGATCAGATAGACGGCCGCGTCGGAGCCGTTGTCGACGGCGTTCGCGAGCAGAGCGCTGGAGTCGGCGGCGAGGCCGCCGACTCCCAGGCCCACGAACAGCAGAGCGTTCAGGAACAGCACCACCAGGAGGGTGCGGCGCTGGACCTGCTCTGTTTCGTGGGCCCCGCTCATTCCTCGATCCCTTCCGCCTTCCGGTGTTTCACGGCCTTGGCCGCGAAGGTCGGAAGGACAAGGAGCGTCAGCGCGGTGGCCGTGAGCAGGCCTCCGATGACCACGGTGGCCAGCGGCTTCTGCACTTCGGCGCCGGCGCCGTGAGCGAATGCCATCGGGATGAACCCGACGATGGCGACGAGAGCCGTCGTCAGGACGGCGCGAAGCCGGCTTGTCGCGCCTTCGATGGCGGCAAGACGCGGCGCCGCTCCGCCCGTGAGACGCTCCCGAATGGCCTGCATCAGCACGAGACCGTTCAAGGTCGCGACGCCGGACACGGCGATGAAGCCGACCGCTGCGGAAACCGAGAACGGCATCCCCCTGAGGACAAGCGCCAGGGCGCCGCCGACCAGAGCCAACGGAACGCACGCGAACACCAGGCCCGCCTCGGCGAAGGATCCCAGAGCCATGAAAAGCAAGACCCCGATCAGGATGAAGACGATCGGAATGACCAGCCCCAGACGCTGTTCGGCCCGCTTCAGGTTCTCGAACTGGCCACCCCAGGTCAGGGAGTAGCCGGTCGGAAGATCGACGTCGGCCTCCACCTTGGCCTGGGCCTCGGTGACGAAGCCGCCCAGGTCGCGCCCGCGAACGTTGGCCTGCACCACCATCCGCCGGCTGCCGTCATTGCGGCTGATCTGGTTCTGTCCTTCCGCGACCTGAATCCGGGCGACGGAGGAGAGCGGCACGGTCACGCCTGTGGCGGTCGTTACCGGCAGAGCCGCAAGGGCCGCCGGATCATTCCGTGCATCATCCGCGAGACGGACGACGACGCTGAAGCGACGATCGCCTTCGAAGATTTGCCCGGCCTCGGCGCCGCCGACCGCGGCCGAAACCGCCTCGGAGACATCGGCGGCCGACAAGCCGTAGTTGGCGGCCGCGAAACGATCCACGCTGACGGTCAGGGTGGGCAGACCCGACGCCTGCTCGACGCGAACGTCGGCCGATCCGGGCGTTGCACGAAGGGCGGCGGCGACCCGGTCCGCAGTGGCCTGCAGCTGGGTGAAGTCGTCGCCATAGACCATCACGGCGAGGTCGGTCCGAACCCCCGAGATCAGCTCGTTGAAGCGCAGCTCGATGGGCTGGCTGAACTCGAAGCTGTTGCCGAGTTGTCCGGCGGCGAGCTCTTCGAACCGTTCGATCAGCTCCTCTTTCGGAAGGTTCGGATCGGGCCACTCCTTGCGGTCTTTCAGGACGATGACCGCGTCCGAAATGTTCGGCGGCATCGGGTCCACCGCCGCCTCCGCCGTCCCGGTCCGGGCGAAGACAGTCTTCACCTCGGGCTGGGCCTTGATGACGCGTTCGAGGGCCATCTGCATCGCCAGCGATTGTTCCAGCGAGGCGGACGGCACGCGCAACGCCTGCATGGCGATATCGCCTTCATCCAGGGTCGGAATGAACTCCCGCCCCAAAGAACTGAAGGCGATGCCGCCAATGACGAGGGCGCCGAGCGCGGACGCCAGGACGACTTTGGGCCGGTCGACGGCGGCGCGGATCGCCGGTTCGATCCAGCGCCGCGCGTATCGGAGGATGAAGGTCTCGTGCTCGTGGGCGTGGCCGTGCTCATCGACCTCGACCTTCTTCGGATCCCGGACCAGCAGGGCCGTCATCGCCGGCACGAAGGTGAAGGAGAAGATGAAGGCGCCGACGAGGGCCAGCATCACCGTTGCGCCCATGGGGATGAAGGTCTTGCCCTCCACGCCCTCAAGCATCAGCAGCGGCGTGAAGACCAGGAGGATGATCAGCTGGCCAAAAGCAGCCGGTTTGACCATCTGACGCGCCGCGGCTCCAGCAACCTCGAGCCGCTCCCGACGTGTTAGCATTCGACCGGCTTCGGCCCGCCGCTGGCTGAGCATCAGCAGGGTATTCTCGACCACCACGACCGCGCCGTCGACCAGAAGGCCGAAGTCCAGCGCGCCGAGGCTCATCAGGTTTCCGCTGATGCCAAAGCGGTTCATGCCGATGACCGCGAACAGGAAGCTGATCGGGATCATCAGGGCGGTGATCGAGGCCGCACGGATGTTGCCGAGCAGCAGGAACAGCACCACGATCACCAGCAGAGCGCCTTCGATCAGGTTCTTGGCGACGGTTGAGATGGTCTTGTTGACCAGCGAGCTGCGGTTCAGGACCGGTTCGGCGACAACGCTCGGCGGCAGGCTCGCGGAAACCTCCTCGAGACGTTCGGCTGCGGCTTGGGCCACCGTCCGGCTGTTGCCGCCGGCCAGCATCAGCGCCGTACCAACCACGGCCTCGTGGCCGTCGCGGCTGGCGCCGCCGAGACGCGGCGCCTGGCCAATCTCGACGGTGGCGACGTCGGCGACCCGGACGACCAGTCCGTTGCGGTTGACGACGGGGGCCTGGGCGAGATCCGGGATGGTCTGCGCCAAGGCGTCGGTCCGCACGGTCAAGGCTTCGCCGGACCGCTGGACATAGCCAGCGCCAGCCTGGGTGTTGGCCCGTTCCAGCGCGACGACGAGATCGTTCAGGCTCAGACCGTAACCCGCCAGACGCGCGGCGTCGGGTCGGACCGCATACTCCTTCACATAGCCGCCGTTCACATCAACGCCGGCCAGTCCCTTCGCGGTCCGCATGCGCGGGGCGATGATCCAGTCCTGAACCGTGCGGAGATAGGTTGCGCGGGCCTGGGGCGTGGTCAGGAGTTCGCCTTCGGGCGTCAGATAGGCGCCGCCGGCCTGCCAGCCGGGCTCACCCGGTTTGGCGAGGTTGGCGCTGTTGAACGGCTTGAAGTCGACCGTCCACATCAGCACCTCGCCCAGTCCCGTGGTGATGGGCGCAAGCGCCGGCTCCACGCCTTCGGGCAACCGTTCGCGCGCCTGCGCCATCCGTTCGGCCACCTGCTGGCGGGCGAAGTAGATGTCCGTGTTGTCGGAGAAGATGACCGTGACCTGGCTGAAGCCGTTTCGGCTCAGCGACCGCGTGGTCTGGATGCCAGGAATACCCGCCATCGCGGTTTCGAGCGGATAGGTGACCTGACGTTCCATCTGCTCGGGCGCGAGCGCTGGCGCGATGGTGTTGATCTGAACCTGCCGGTTGGTGATGTCCGGCACGGCGTCGATGGGTAGCTGCGTCAGGTTGTAGAGGCCGAAGGCGGCGACGATCGCCGTCGCCAGGACCACGAACCATCGGAAGCGGACCGAGGCTTCGATAAGTGCTTTGAACATGACGCCCCCTAGTGCCCGTGCTCGGCTTCGCCCTTGGCCATTTCGGCCTTGAGCAGGAAGGCGTTGGCGGACGCCACGCGTTCAGATCCGGTGAGCCCGCGCAGGATCTCGGTGCGGCCCGCGGCCTGGCGGCCTGCGAGCACTTGCACGGCTTGGAAGCCGCCCTCGACCTGCACGAAGACCACGGTGTTTCCATCGACGGTCTGGACCGCCTCGGTGGGCACGGTCATCCCGCCAGTCGCCTCGCCGGTCACGATGGCGCCAGTGACGGCCGAACCGGCTGGCGGCAGAGACGCGCCAGAGGGTCGGGCCCGGATCACGGTCGCGCCGCTTTCGCTGAGACCGGCGTCGGCGGCGACGCCGGTGACGACGGCGTCGAACTCGCCGTTCGGCCCGGTCACGCGCATCGGCGCACCGGCACGCACATTGGCCGCAAGGGCAGGCGGTGCGTTGAAGACCATCTCGACACGAGCAGGATTGCTGACTTCCGCCACCACGCCGCCCTGGGCGACGAACCCGCCCGGACCGACCTGGACGCTGCTGACCACGCCCGAGATCGGACTGGTCACGCTGAGCCTGCCCGAAGCGTTCGGAGAGCCAGCGGCCGCCGAGCGGGCGCGAGCGGCGCGGGTCGCCGCCTCGGCGCTCAGGAACTGGGCGCGTGACGCTTCGACCTCCTGCCGCGCGACGATGCCCTGATCCGCCAGACTGCGATTTCGCTCATAGGCCTGGCGCGCCGCTTCAGCGGATGCCCCGGCCGCGTCGGCGTCCGCGCGGAAGGTCGCCGCCTCGCCGCTGACAAGGCTCACAAGCGGCTGACCGGCGCGGACCGACTGACCCGGCGCGACGAGAACGCGCTCGACGCGACCTCCGACGGCAGCGCCCACGGCAGCGCGAGAATCGACCATCGGCTCTACGCGGCCGGCGAGCCGGGTCTCCCCTCCTCCTCCGCCGCCGACGCCGACGACCGTGATGCCCGCTGCCTGGATCTCTGCTGCGGTGAGTTCAATCCGACCTTCGGTCTCTGCCCCGGCAGCCTCCCCCTCGGCGTGTCCCCCCTCTTCCTCGGCATGGCCGGCTTCGCCTTCGGCGGCAGCCGGCGCGGCGGGTTCGGAGGACCGGGTGGCCAACCAGAGGCCGCCGCCTCCGAGAATGACCAGGGCGGCGACGCCGCCGATCAGCAGGGTCTTGTTCGACGTGCGCTTGCGCATCACTGGGCTCCTTCGAAGGGGGCGCGGCCATCAAGGCGCGCGAGATCGATCTCGGCTCGGACGCGCGCGAGACGCGCGTCGACCGCTGCAGACCGGGCGTTGACGAGGGCGGTGCGGGTCACCCGCAGTTCGACCTGGGAAATGCGGCCGGACTCAAAGCCGATGCGGGACAGGCGATAGGCTTCCTCTGCGGCGGTGACGCCGCCGTCAGCAGCGTTGACGCGACTGACCGAGGCCGAAAGGCGAGCGACCGCGGCAGCTCGGTCCGCCTGGGCTTCCTGCCGCGCACTCATCAGCCGGGCGTCGGCAGCGCGAAACTCGGCTTGCGCCGCTTCGATGTTTCCCCGGTTTCGGTCGAACAACGGCAGCGGCATGCTGACGCCGAAAGTCAGCGCCGTCGCATCTTCCGCCTCGAAGCGGCGGATGCCGATACTGGCGTTGATGTCGGGGCGGGCCTGAACCCGTTGAACATCGATGCGTCGTTCGGCGGCGGACCGTTGGGCTTCGGCGACGCGGACCGTCGGCGCATCCTCGATCACGGATCCGATCGTCGTCGGCGCCTCGTCGAGAAGGCTGTCTTCGATCTGCGTGACCGGAACCGGGATCATGGCGACAGCCGTGAGACGGGCATAGGCCGCGTCGCGTTCCGCGACAGCTTCATCCCGCGTCGCGCGCGCCGAGGCAGCCTCGGCCTCCCCCTGAATGCCGCGGAGGAGAGGTTCGCGACCTTCCTCCACGAGGGTCAGGGCCGCGCGGGCATCCGCGACGGTCAGCGTGAGGGTTTCTTCCGCGAGCGTGGCTCGCCTCTGCGCGGCCTCCGCTTCGGCATAGACCAGGGCCAGGCGGCCTGCGGCGTCGATGACCGCAAGGTCTCGTTGAAGGCCCACTGCGCCGGCCTCGGCGCGAGCGGCGGCGATGCGCGTCGAACGACGTCCCCACAGCTCGAGATCCTGACTGATCGCCAGGGTCATGTCCGCGTTGTTCAGACCCGAATAGGGGCCTGAGCCATAGGCGTTCTCGACATCGAAGCCGAGGACAGGGTTGGGACGCACCCGTGCCTGACGGACACGGGCTTCCGCTGCGTCGTAGTTGGCGCCCGCCTCAAGGGTCGCAGGCGCATTCCCGAGTTGAGCGAGGAGTTGGGCATAGGTCGGAGCTGGGTCAGCCCATACGGGACTGGCCAGGGTCGCCGCGATCGCAGCGAGGGCGCAGCCGACCGCGTAACGCGGCCGCCTGCGAGATGTGGGAGACATGATTCATTTCCAGAGTTTCTGAGGACGAAGAGGCGCGCTAAGGCGCAGGTCTTCGGTCAGACTCTGGGAGGACGCTTCAGGCCGTCAGGCGTGATGGACGCCCGGAAGTCATCCTGTCGGCCGCTTTGCAGAGGAGGCTCGCCGAACGACGGAGCAAAGGCGTCCACGGCAGGACCGCGCGCCGTTGAGGTGTGATGGCAGTGGCCGTGCGAGCAGATCCCGTGACCGCCGCTCTTGCCGCTGTGGTCGCCGTCGCTTTGATCATGATCGACGACCGCGTGAGCCGCAGGCGGTTCCGGCAGACAGGTCGCGGCGTCGACGGCGGGCGCAAAGAAGAAGGCGGCGAAGACAAGAGTCATCGCCACGATCAGCTTCGCCCATGTCGTCATCGACCAGGTCATCGCGCGCTGCATACTTTCGTTCTCGAAGTCAGGCAATGCGTTACAAAGTCCGAGCAGCGGCGTGGGCTGCGCGGCTCTCCGCCCTAGCCTGCACCAAGATCGAAATGGCGGACTGGAGGAAGACTCCGCCCAGCAGAAGGCCCGCCAGCAAGTCCGGCCACCGGGATCCAGTCAGCCAGACCAGCCCGCCGGCCGCGGCGACGCCCAGGCTGTGGATCAGATCGTTCCGTGTGCAAAGCCAGACGGAGCGCACGTTGGCGTCACCGTCACGGAAACGCACGAGCAGCAGGGCGGCGATTAGATTCGCGGCGAAGCCGACCAGTCCCAGACCGGTGATGACGACGCCTTCGGGCGGCTGCCCCGTGACCGCTCTCCAGACGGCGTAGCCGAGAATGCTCACGGCCATGACGAGGAGGCTTGCGCTTTTGAAGACTGCAGCGCCGGACCGCACCTGCACGGACTTGCCAATGGCCCAGAGGCTGATAGCGTAGGTGGCGCTGTCGGCCAGGAAGTCCATGGCGTTGGCGGCGAGAGCCGCCGAGCCCTGCATGAGACCACCGGCGGCGACCGCGAAGAACCCACCCAAATTAAGGGCGATGACGGCCACCAGCACACGCCGATAGGCGGGCGAGGCCCCGTCGAACCGGACCTGATGGCCGCAGCAGCCTCGTGACGGGGCGCAGGATTCTGTCGGGGCGGGCGTCGTCATGCGACCTTCATGCATCCTCTAGCCACTAGAGGATCAAGCCCTATATTTCGCGAATGGCCAGAGACCCATCCCCTCCCCCGCTCCGGACGATCGGTCGCCTCTCAGCCGAGACCGGCGTGAAGGTTCCGACGATCCGGTTCTACGAGCAGATTGGCCTGATGAAGGAAGCGCCCCGCACGGCAAGCGATCGGCGCCTCTACGACGGCGCGGCGACGCGGCGGCTCGCTTTTATTCGTCACGCGCGACAGCTGGGTTTCGAGATCGACGACATCCGCGCCCTGCTGGCGCTGTCCGACGAACCCGACCGCCCCTGCACGGAGGTCAACCGGATCGCCGAGCGCCAGCTTGCGGCGGTTGAGACTCGCATCGCCGGGCTTCAGACGCTCCACGCCGAGCTCGCCCGGATTCAGGCGGCGAGTTGTTCGGGTGGGCGGATCTCCGATTGCCGGGTGATCGAGGCGCTCGGAAACCATGCGCAATGCGACGGTCCTCACGCATAAGTGCGACGCTCGGCCTCCACCATTTCAGACGGTCGTGGTTGTCCCGGTCAGGTGAACTGCTGGGCGGCATCGTTGAGCGCCTTCGCCAATCTCATCGCCCCCACAGGGTCGCCGGCCGGGACCATGTGCGACACCATGCCTTTGATCGCCATGGGATGAGGCCCGCCGCCGTACGTCGGTTGAGCGAACGCGGCCGCTTGGCCAATGAACATCACCGGCAACGCCGCTTTTCGATCCGGCCCAAGCGCGGCGAGCCAGTCCTCGTTCGTAATCTCGGCGAGCGGCGCGATGATGCCCTCGACCTGCCGGAAATAGTCGGAGATGACCGCTGCTTCGGGAAATGCCGTCGCAGGCGCGGGCCACAGGGCATCGTAGTCGAGCAGGTTCTTTACGTTCAGGACCACCAGCCCATGGTCCGCCTCGCACGCCTCGATCTGATCGGAGGCCTTCTTGATGTTGTCGTAAATCGTTCGGGCGCTTCGGCTGTGCAGGGTCTTCAGGGCCAGAGCCCAACGCCTGGAGCGGAAGGTCAACATAACGTCCGGATTGTCGCCCTTCGAGGACGAGGGGTGATCCAGCTTCACCTCGTCAGCAAACGTCATGGCCAGGGCGGCGACATAGAGCTCGATGACCTTGTTGCCGGCGTCATCGGTCACCGGGCTGGCGGCATTCTGCAGCACGGTCGTCTTCGCCAGCATCTTCAGATGGGGGATCAGCTCCCCGAAATCCTTGTGTCCGGCGACTCTCACCACTTTGCCGGCGAGATCGACGAAACCCATCGCCGCGCGCAGTACAGGCCGCGGATCCAGCGGCCTCAGAGCAGGATTTCGCCACATCTCGATGACGTTCGTCATCTGCAGCGCCTCATCCTGCGACGCGCCCGCCAGATCCACGCCGTGTTCCGACAGGATCTCCAGAAAGCGATCAACCGTCGCCTCTGCGCTCGTGAAAGAAGGGTAGGACATCAGGTCACCTGTCGCTCGCAATCGCTCCGCACAGTCTAGCAGCTTCAATCCGCCAGACCTGACCGCATGCCGCTCGCGCGAGAGGATCGACTCGACCGGGGATCTGACCCTAGACTGTATGGCGGCGGGTTCCGGAACGGATAGGCGTTGATCGAGAGCCAGGGGACGCGAAGGCGTCGGCGGCGATCAGCGCTGAAACACCCGGCTTCCGTACAGAAGTTCCAGGCCCGCCCCCTTTTCTCGCCCTTATTCGTCGTCTGGGTCGATGAGGCCTGCGCGAACCGCCACGGCGACCGCTTCGATCCGGGTTCTTACCCTTAGCTTTGCGCAGGTCTTTTCCAGGTAGCTATCGACTGTTCGCGGCGAGAGGCCGACGATCTGGCCGATGTCGGCAGAGCTCTTGCCCCGGCTGACCCACAGGAGACACTCGGATTCGCGTGGGCTGAGCGCGGGGATCTCGCGGGGCTGGGCCGGTGACGCGCAATCCATGGACAACTCCTCAACTGAACGAGATTCACGTTGCGCGGGAATCGCCGTCTCCGGCAACGACAGTGAATTGCGGGCTTCCCGCCATTTTCTTGCGGAAGCCCCTCATCGGCTCTCGTCGGTTGCGCGGCTTGCGCCCGCCGCGCCTTTGATTCATGCTTCCGGTGCCGACGTCCGCGTTGGTGGGGCCTGGAATCCCCTGTGCGACATCAGATCATCGACGACCCTGCGCGCTGCGTGGATGTCGGTTGCCGACGCCTGTGGAGGCGTGCGCTGACGCGTGCGAGACCCTGTGCGCGGTCTCGCCCGGATTCCGGACTTCCCGTGAAGAAGTCGGAGAGGCGTGGTGACAGACACGGAGCAGCTGGGAGCGGAGGGGCAGGACGGTCTGGGCCGTCTGTACCGTCAGTACGCCCCATGGCTGGGCCGGCGTCTGCGCGGGCGCATCGGCGCTGATGCGGCTGCGGACGTCGTTCAGGAGACCTACATCCGGGCCGCGCCCTACGTTCTGTCCAACATCCGGCATCCCAAAGCCTTCCTGCTGCGCATCGCTCTCAATCTGTTGAGCGACGAGAGGAGACGTGACGCTCGGCAGCAGCGCTTCCGTGAGACAGCGCCCCCGCCTGACAGCGAAGCCGCGTCGCAATTCGATGCGACCGTTTTGACCGAGATCATCCGTGCGATGCCGGCGCTCTATCGAGATGTCTTCGTTCTCAACCGCTTTGGCGGTATGACCTATCCTGAGATCGCCCGGACGCTCGACATCAGCGTAAAGACCGTGGAGTGGCGAATGGCCCGGGCGCTCGACTACTGCACGTCTCGGCTGGACCTTTAGGCAAGACGGATGACGATCGAGGCGGAGGCCGACATCAGGCGCAAGGAAGCCGTCGAGTGGTTCGCTCGGCTCAATCAGCGCAAGGTCACGACAGCGGACGTGCGCGGCTTCAGCGTCTGGCGCCGTCATCCGGACAATGCGCGCGCCTTCCAGAAGGTCGAGGCCATGTGGGACGCGGCGGGCGCTCTTGCCGGCAACCCGGAGATGGCCGCTTTGACCACTGAAGCGGTCCGGGCCGCCCAAGGCCGCAGACGGAGACCGTCCGGCCTGCTGGTTCCCCTTGGCGTTGCGGGCGCAGCGGCTCTGGCGATCTGTGTCGTCAGCATCGCCTGGCTTCAGCAACGCCCGGTGTCCTATGCAACGGCGATCGGGGAGCAGAGGACCGTGCAGCTGGACGACGGCTCAAGGATCGTTCTGGACACCAACTCTGTCGTTTCAGTCCGTTACACGCGGGACAACCGCTCGGTCACCCTGACCTCCGGCCAGGCGATGTTTGATGTCGAAGACGATCCGTCACGTCCGTTCGTCGTGGCGGCGGGCGACACCCGGGTCACCGCCTTGGGCACCCGGTTCGATGTGCGCCGGTCGGGCGAAGGCGCGCGGGTCATCCTGGTCGAGGGCCGCGTCGCCGTTCGACAGGAGGAGGCGCGGTCCGCGCAATGGTCCCTCAAGCCTGGCCAGCAGGTTACGACATCGGCGGACCGGCCGCGCGTGATCGCGGCCAATGTTCCTGCCGCGACGAGCTGGACCGTCGGACGACTGACGTTCGAGAACACGCCCATCTCGGTCGCCGTGGCGGAGGTCAACCGATACAGCCGCGAGCCGATCGAACTCCGAGATCCCCGCATCTCCGAAATACGGGTCAGCGGGGTCTTCAATGCGGGCGACATCGACGGCTTTGTCGCCGCGCTCACGGACCTCTATCCCCTCAGGGCGACGCGAAGCGCCGAGGGTCGCATCGTACTGGCCGGCGGCGCCTGAAAATAATCTGCCTCCGGACTTAGGGGAAACCCCGCGACCCAACGTCTCCTCCCCGCCCCGCAAGTTCGCGGGTAACTAACGGGGGAAACCATGGGCCACGGATACACTTCAACCGCGCTCGCCGCGCTGATGCTGGCAGTCGCGACGCCGGTGATCGCACAGTCGTCGGACAGCGTCCGGCGCTTCGACATCGCCGCCGGGCCTCTGGAGCGCACGCTGCCCGCCTTCGGCCGCCAGAGCGGTCTGCAGATCCTTTACCCGAGCGCGCTTGTGGCGGGTCGCCAGTCTCCGGCCGTCAGCGGCGACTACACGCCAGAGGCGGCGCTGCAGCTGATGCTCCGAGACAGCGGGCTGAGCTATCGGCAGAGCCGCCCCACAGTCTTCGTACTGGTCGATCCGTCGGTCCGCGCCGAAAGCGAGCAAACGACCGAACTGGATGAAGTCGTGGTCACCGGAACCTACCTCAGGGGAGCCGACAGCACCTCCCCCGTGATGATTGTCACGCAGGCGGATGTCGATCGACAGGGGCGCGGGACCGTCGCAGAAACCCTGGCGGCCATGCCGCAGAACTTCACTGGCGCGGCCCATGAAGGCTCGACCAACACCGGAGCCGACCGCTCCGGGCGCAATGTCGGCTCTGCGACGGGCGTCAATCTTCGCGGCCTCGGTGCGGATGCGACCCTCGTCCTTGTCAACGGCCGGCGCGTCGCAGGAACCGGTAACGCCGGGGACTTCGCAGACATCTCGAACATCCCGTCCAGCGCGATCTCCCGAGCGGACGTCCTTCTCGACGGCGCGTCGGCGCTTTATGGCGCGGACGCTGTAGGGGGTGTCGTCAACATCATCCTGAAGTCCCGCTTCGAAGGCGCTGAGACCCGCATCAGGGTGGGCGGCACGAGCGACGGCGGAGCGGAAGAAATCCTCTTCTCCCACGCCGGCGGACTCAACTGGGGAAGCGGCAGTCTGGTCGCCGCCTACGAGTATCACGACCGCGGTGAGCTCAGGGGTTCGGACCGCGACGCGACTGCGGATGCCGACCTGCGGCGGCTCGGAGGCACCGATCACCGGCTGCTCACCGCCGCTCCGGGAAACATCGTCCGCCTCGACGCCGCCACAGCAACCTATCTTCCGCTCTTCGCCATCCCGACCGGGCAGACTGGCGTTGGACTGACGCCCGGCGATTTCATCGCCGGGCGGATCAATCGGACCAACCAGCTTGAAGGCCAGTGGTTTCTGCCGCGCCAGGAGCGGCAAAGCCTTTTCCTGGCCGCCCGACAGAACCTGCCTGCCGGGTTCAGCATCGACGGCGACATCCGCTACACCGAGCGGGACTTCTTCCTGAACACGAGCGCCGACGCAGGCGTGTTCACGGTGACGCGCGCAAACCCCCACTTCGTCTCGCCAAACGGTTCGGCATCCCACGACATCGCCTATTCCTGGATCAATGACCTGGGTCCGGGGCGCTCGGAAGGTCGTACGGAAAGCCTCGGCGGGGCGCTAGGCGTCTCCGGCGAAATCGTCGGGTGGAACGTCTCTGCCTATGCCAGTGGCGCGCAGGAGACGACCAGCCGTCGTCTTTCAAACCGGGTCCAGACGACCTTTCTTCAGGAGGCCCTCGGCGCTCGGGCGGACATCCCGACCACGCCGTTCACGACGGCGGCGAACGGCTTCTTCAACCCCTTCGGAGCCCCCGCTGCGAACTCCGCGGCGATCCTCGCCCACATCGGCTCGGGGTACACCGACACTGACTGGGCAAGCACGGTCGCTTCGTTCAACGTAAAGGTCGACGGCACGATCCTTGAGCTTCCCGGCGGGCCTTTGCGGGCCGCCTTCGGCCTGGACTTCCGTGCTGAGCAGTTCGAAACCGGCGGCGAGAGCTTTCTGTCGGGCACTGCGCCTCGCATGACCGCACCGGTGTCCTACGAACGGGATGTTTCCTCGGCCTTCGCCGAACTCCGGATCCCGATTGTCGGTCCTGAAAACGCCCACGTCGGGATCGAGCGACTGGAGCTGTCGCTTGCCGGCCGGGTGGAAGACCACGAGAGGGTCGGCAGCACAAGCAATCCCAAGGTGGGCTTGCTGTTCGGCCCAACGCCCGATCTGGTGTTGCGTGCCTCGTGGGGCACGTCCTTTCGCGCGCCATCCCTGAGGGAACTTCAAAGCGCCTACCAGATCGGCCCCTCGTTCCTGAGCAGAGGCGGCGGGAACGTCCTGACACTCATCCAGTACGGCGGGAACCCCGATCTCCGACCGGAAACCGCGGAGTCCACCACGGCGGGCTTCGTCTGGACACCGGCGGCCCATGAAGGCCTTCGGCTCGAGGGCAACTGGTTCCGGACCCGGTTCAACGACCGCATCGGTAATCCCATCATTCAGAATCTTGCCAACGCCCTGAACGATCCGTCCTTCGCACCCTTCGTTCGCTATGTCTCGCCGACGACGTCCGCCGAAGACCGGGCGCTCGTGCAGGCGTTGCTCGACCATCCGGGCAACTTCAATCCGACGGTCTTCCCGGCGACATCGTATGGCGTGATCGTCGACAACCGTTTCGTCAACGCGGCTGGATTCGAGGTCGAAGGCGTGGACCTGTCGGCGCGCTACCGGTTCGAACTGTCGGGCTGGCAGGCGACGATCGATGGAACGGTCACTCATCTGCTGACCAATGACCGCAAGGTCACAACAGCCGCGCCGGTTGAAGATCTTCTCGGCGACCCAAACTTCCCGGCGCGATGGCGTGGTCGCGCCGGAACGCAATGGGTGCGTGGGCCTCTGGCGCTGGGATTGATCGCGAACTACGTCGGCGCGGGCCGTGACCCGATGACAAACCGTCAGATTGACGACTGGACCACCTTTGACGGTCAGGTCCGTTACGACTTCGCGGCAGATTGGGTCGAAGGCCTCTCCCTGGCTCTGAACATCCTGAACCTCGCCAACGCTGCACCGCCCTTCTACGACTCGCCAAACGGGGTCGCTTTCGACGGGGCCAATACGAACGCGCTCGGTCGACAGGTCTCGCTCCAGCTCACCAAGCGCTGGTGACCGATCATGCGCATCAAGCTGATCAGCGCGCTAGGCGCGCTCGCCCTCGCCTGCCCGTCACCGTCTCTTTCGGAACCCCTGACGATCGAGACCCTGCTCGGCCTCGAGAGCTTTGGACGTATCGATATCGATCCGTCCGGCTCAGTGGCCGTCTTTGAGGAGCGCCGAGCGAGAGGCGATCTCCCACGCTACGATCTGCAGCCCGAGGGGGCTCTCCGGTATGCGAGACTTTACCGGTTCAATGTCGACACGCCGTCGGAGATCCGCCCCCTGCTGCCGATGGACGACGGCGCCGGCTACACCATGGGGCCCTTCTCTCCGGACGGTTCCCGGCTGGTGGTCTTTCGCCTCCAGGACCTGACGTTCCGGCTCGGGATCGTGGACCTGCGGGCCGGCGCCGTCGCCTGGAGCGATCTTTCTCCCGAGAGCGGTGCATGGGGGCGTTCGGTCCAATGGATCTCGAACGTCGAACTGCTCGTGCTCGGCATGCCGGATGGAGCCCTGCCGCCTCGCCTCGCGATGCAGAACGCAACACAGAGACGCCTCCCCGATCTCTGGGCGCAGGCCGCTCGGGGAGAGCCCGCCTTCGTGTCCGTCGGACAGGGCGCGGCGGCGGAGGTGCGCGAGACCCGCAGGCTGTGGCGCGTCCATGCCAATACGGGCGCAGCGGTCGTCCTGTCGGAAGGCGACTTCCTCGATTTCGAAGCCTCCCCGGACGGAAAACATGTCGCCGTGCTGAGAGACGGTCCACTGGCCCCTCCCCCCGGACTCGACGTCTCGACCGAGTTTCGCAGGGCGCGTTCGTTGCGCCTCGTGGACACGGTGACTGGCCGGTCGATCGACCCGCCAGAAACTGCAGACATCTCCACCAGTCTCCTCGGCTGGTCTGCGAACTCCTCGGAGCTTCTCGTGGCGAGCATCGGGCCCGCCCCTGCCCGCCTTCTTTCCGTGACGCCCTCGGGCGAGGTCCGGGATCGAACGCCGACGGGCGTGGCGCCCGACACGACGCCCGACGTCTTTGGTAGCCCCACGGCGCATGCGGCCTGGCTCGGCGAGGGAGCCGTCGTTCGCGGGACACGAGACGGGCGACTCGGCTGGTGGGCTCAACGTGGGACGGAAGCCGTCCTCGCCAACAGCCTGAGCGAAGGCGGCCGTGTGCTTGCCCAAGGCCAAGATGCGGCTCTTATCGAAGATCACGGCCGCGTCCTTCGCCTTCGACATAATCTGTCGGCGGAAGACCTTGGCCCGACAGGCAATCTGGCCCGTCTTTCGGGAATCCTGGGGCATCGGCGCGCGACGGATCCGATGGGCGCCGTCCAGGCGGAGATCGTAGGAGACGGCGGCCAGTTGTGCCGTGTGTTCGCGGACGCTCTACCCGCACCGTCACCCTGCGTCGACGCGGCGCCCGGAGCCAGCGTCAGCTGGGACCGACAGATCAGCGTCGGGATTGGAGCAGAGGGCCGCGCCTCGAACCGGCTGGAAGTCCGTAGCGCGCTAGGCTCCGAGATCGTCAGACGTCTCAATCCGGAACTGGACACCGTTTATGTTCCGCAGGGTCGCCTGATCACCGGACCGAACGGAGCGCGAGGCTGGGTCTATCTGCCCGAGACGACGACCCAGCCCCCGCCGGTTGTCGTCATTCCCTATCCAGGCAAGACCTACCCCACTGCGCCTCGCGCCATGACTCCCGAGGCTGTTCAGATGACACTGAACGGGGGACTGCTGGTCGCGGCAGGCTATGCGGTGATCTATCCGGACCTGCCTGCGAACGCCGAACCCTCGGCCGGCCTCGCGGACCGGATCCTCGCTGTCGTCGATGCAGCGGCCGTCGACGGCTCGATCGACGCCGACAGGATCGGGCTATGGGGTCACAGCTTCGGCGGGTGGTCGGTTGTCATGAGCGCCGCGCAGTCGGAGCGCTTCAAAGCGGTGATCGCCGTCAACGGGGCCTATAACCTGCCCCTGTCTCTCTCTGCGATGTCACCGCACCAGCGGATGCAGGGGGACAACACCATAGACGCGATCAGCGGTGCGCGTTGGCTCGAGACCGGGCAAGCGGGCATGCTGCAATCCTTCTGGAGCGATCCCGAGCGCTATAGACGAGGTAGCCCATTTGAAGCCGCCGATCGGATCGCGGCGCCGGTGCTTCTGTTTCATGGCGAGTTGGACTTCTTGGGGGCCCACGCCGAGCAGATGTATGCGGCGCTCGTACGCCTCCGGAAGCCGGCCGCGCTGACCTATCTGTTCGGCGAAGATCACAGCATCCACAACCCGGGCAACGCCCGAATCTACTATGAACAGGTGATCGACTGGTTCGATCGGTATCTCAAACCCGAGACGCCGCGATCCTCGCCTGCCATCGCCGCAGCCACCCCTCCGTCAACGCCAGGGTGAGCAGCCGGGAGAACCCGCCTCGCCAGACAAGGGCCTCGCGCGTCATGTCGTCCGCGAGGCCCTGTGGCAGAAGTCCCGCACCGGCCAGCTCGCCTTCGAGCAGATATGTACGCAGGAAGTCGAGGTTCCGGGCCACAGCTTCACCATAGAAGGCCCCAAGTTCCCCTTTCGACCGCCGGTCAAATATGGAGGGCGGAATGGCGTCCGCGTAAGCGGCTCGCGCCGCGTAACGGTCTCGTCCACCCCAGGCGAGATCAACCGAGGACCAGGCCAGACCCGCCTCCATGACCGGTTGGCTCAGGAGCGGGTTGACGCATGGTCCATGGCGGCTGCGTACGGCGCTCCCCTGATAGGCCTGGCCGTTGACTAGCCCTAGTATCTGCATCGCCTTCGCGGGCGGCACGCCCTTGAGGTCGTCGAGCCACGGGTGTTTCCGGTCACGCATCCGCGTGTGATGAGCTCGGCGGGCCCTGAGCCAGGTGTTCGGCCAGAGCGACTGGCCCGTCCAGCGCGCGGCGCCACGCAGGACTTCGGCCCGCGCCCGCAGGCCCCTCTCCCGCACCTCGTCGAACGCGACCAGGAAGGTCGGCATCTGGAAAAAGACCACGTCACCACCCTGCCCCGTGAGGGAACCCCAGGCGCCCGAACTCTGTACCCTCGCCGCAATGTCTTCGTTGTAGTCGGTATCGAGGTCGTTGACCGGGGGACGGAAACTGTCCGCCGACCTGGCGAGACGCGCTGCCGAAAGCGTCAGTCCTTCCCGTTTCACCTCCGTGAGTCGGTAGCCGTCTCGCTCGACGACAGGCCGCGCGAACTCGCGCTCGTCGCCCTCCGGATCGTCCACGAAATGATTGACCCATTGCGTGACCCGGGCCCGCTGGCTGTCCGTGAGGGCGCCGGCCACGATCGCCGAGTCCAGACCCCCGCTGACTTCGACGACCCAGCTGCGCTGTCCCGCCAAGGCTTGCACCGCCCGATCGACCACCTCGCGAAGATCCGGTCGGCCCCGCTCCAGCGCCGTCCGGTAGATATCGGACGGTGACCAGATCTGTCGGGACCGGACACGGGCCTGACTGATGTTGAGGAGTTCGCCGGATGCCACGGGCGTGAAGCCAGACAGGGCCAACTCGTGGCGATAGCCGCCGCTCCTTCCCATGAGCCCTCTGACCGAGCCCCAGTCGATGGCGAGATCATCGGGCATGAGGCAATCCAGGGCGGGCGGGGCGTCTGGCGCGATGACGCTTACGCCGTTCTTTCGCCAGGTCACCGCCTCGACGGCCCCGGAGGGATCTCGCAGGATCGCGACATCGGCCGAGGTCCGCCGAACGAGCACATAGCGCCCCCAGTGGGATGACACGATGTCTGTCGCGCGCTCTGAATCGAGAGTGCGACAGGCCAGGACGCCGCGTTCCGCGGGCGACAGTGGACGACCCGCGCGATCGAATATCTCGCCAATCAGAACGCCGTGGCCGTCGAGCGCCGCGACGGCATCGACCTTGGAAGTCGCGGGCGCATAGACGGCAATGAAGGGATGGGCAAATCGTCGGCTCCAGCCCGAACCGGCGAGGCGGCGAGCGATGGTTCGAGACAGCGCCTCCAGCGCCGCGGCGCTATCCCCCACCAGAACGACATAGGAGTCCGCTGTCACGGTCAGATCGCCATGATGGGGCGGTAGATCGTCAGTGTGTCCGGCGACTGGCTCACACAGTGCTCGTCCACCTGGAGCCAGCAGTGCGCCAGGAATGGCCAAACCCTGACGCCGAAGACCCACTCCGCGTCCAGGTCTGCAGCATTCAGGAACCGAAGCAGGAGCTCGGCCTGAAACAGACACGCGCCGACGGTCGGCGCATAGGGAAGCATCCGACGAAACAGGCTGACGCGCGCCGCGATAGCCTCAAGATCGTCACGCCGACCATGTCGCCCGGAGACCCGCCGTGAAAGATCCTGAAGCGTAGGCTTGCGGCGTGCCGTATCCGCCCAAAGCATGGCGAATGTCGCCACGTCGGCGACGGTGGGTCTGCCAACCGATGCCTCCGGGAGCCGACGAGAAGGTATCGCAGGTGGCGGCGCGCGATGGCGCTGCGCTTGGCCAGATTGAAGAAGCTCGCCGGCGGCCAGTTCCAGCATCAAATCCATCGGCGCCAGTACGGTCGCCCCCTCGACACGGACATCACCGCACTCGGGAACGAGGAGATAGCCGTCTGTCGCCAGATCGAGCAGGACCAGGTCCGAGCCTACCTTGACCGCGTGAACCGATGCGTCGAGCTCTCCGCGTTCGAGAGATCCGTGGAAAAGATTGGGGATGGCGGTCTGCATGCGGCGGTCCGGAACGAGAGTTTGACTGTGATTGAGCAGCGCGGGGCGGCAGATCGGGCCGTCAGCGATGACGGCCCGTCCGCAGTCAGCCGACCGGCATGTCCCACTTCATGTGGGAGTTGAGCTCGACCAGCTCGCCGTCCAACGCGGCGCGTGTCAGGCGTCGCGCCTGACCCAGCCGCAGCACTCGGTTGGTGGCTTTCATCGCCATCCTCCGTGTTGTCGTGACACCCCTGATCTTCGACGCCGCGTTCGGGGCATGCCGGGCGTTCGGGCCGCCCTTACGGACGGCCCTTCGGCTCAGGCGCCCGGCGTGATGTCGTAGCGCTCGATGCCGTTCAGCTCGACGAACTCGCCTTCGACGCCAGCGCGGGTGAGCTGACGAGCGGCGCCCAGGCGAACGAGGCGCGAGATGCTCTTGGTGGTCATAGTCGTCTCCTCTTTCTGAAGGTCGACAGAAGGTCGACGACGAACCATCAGCGCCCGATCCCAAATCGATTCAAACGATATTGCGCGTGTATTCGGACTCGTCGGGATCAAGCCGCCGGATGCGGGCGGCGAGGAGGCTGGCGGCGATCCGCCACCGCGCATAGTAGGCATCTAGCCGATCGCCTTGGTCCGGCGTCTCCGTATCGATCATCGCTTCGCCCAGGCGTCGCAGGGGCGCGAGCCGGCGTCGGACCCGGATCAGACTTTCGACCAGGGGCTGACTTTCGCAGCGAGCGACGACATCCGCGATCCATCGATCAACCGATTCATCGGTCGCATCGGTCGGCCCCGGGACCGCGCAGTTGCGGGAGGCGAGCCGGACATGGGCGGCCTCCAGGTCGAGCAGCCCGACGATGTCCTCAAACGGCGCCGCGCGGGTGAAATACCCGAGGCCCCGCCGATCCTCGATCAGACCTTCGCCGCACAATCGCGAGAGCGCCTCTCGCACGGGACTTGTGCTGAGCTTGAGCGAGGCCGCGATGTCCGCGACCGACAGGTGTTGACCCGGCGCGAGACCGTCCTCGATCGCCGTTCGCAGACTGGCCATGGCCATACCGAAGGGATCACGCTGCCTCATCCGGGTCGCGGCGGATACGGCCGCCCTCCCCGTAGATAGACGACCGCCCTGTGAAGGGGCGCGCGCGCGGGTGAGTAGCGTCTAGGATGAGTTCCGCAATAATCTTGCGCCATGACCGCAGCTTTTACGTCGTTGATATTTCTACGCTTTCATTTGACGCATGGCTGATGCATTTTTCAACCTGTAGGGGTAGGGAGTATAGCTCGCGTGATGTGGATGACCGGGGCATAGACCGACAGATGGACTCCCAGCACCCCCTGACGCCGAACGCCGTCCTCTCCTCCAGCCTGCGCCTCATCCGTACGCACAGACGCATGCGAACGATCGACGTGGCCCAGGGAATGAATATGGCCCTGAGGTCGTACGAGCATTTCGAGTCCGGCGCGGGCCGGATCAACATCGAACGGATTCATCGCTTCGCTGAGGTCACCGACAGCGATCCTCACGGCATCCTGGCGGCCCTCGCGCTGGGTTCCCCGGACTTCGCCTTGCGGTGCGCCGACAACAAACTTGCGACCATTCTGGTCGTCGTCCTGCAGGAGTTCGACGAGGAAGCCGGCGACGCCATCAACGACCTCGACGCCCGCACCCTGATCAACACCTTCACCAAGACGCTTCGGGATCTGGCCGTCCAGTCCGTGCATCGTGATGCTGAAGCTGACGCCTGGCTTGAGGAACGTCGCGCCCGGCTGATGCGCCCGACACGCGACGATGCCGGCTGACCGAGAGACCGGCCGTACACGGCCACCGTAGGTTTACGGCGCCAAGGTCACGGTCTTTCCAGACGCGCCTTGAGCGCCCTCCATAGGGCATGTCCCTCACGCCGACACCGCCGGGCGCGCTCGCGTCGTCGATCGACGCCCTGTCTGATCGACAGTTTGAGTGCCTGCTGCTGGCCGCCACGGGTCTCTCTTCGGCCGGGATTGCCGAGAAAATCGGCATTTCGCCGCGCACGGTGGACGAGCATCTGGCCGCAGCGTGCGAGGCGCTCAACGTGCGCACCCGCATCCAGGCCGTCGCGCGTCTCGCCAAGGTCACACGCGATCTCTCCGAACCCCGGTCCTTCCTACCGTAGATCTCCCACGGGGATTTCGCGGGTGGCCCGCAAAGCCTCGTCTCTGGTGAGGTGAAGCCTTCTCGAAGGAGGCTTTATGCTCGAACTGGCCGCTGTTCTCGCCCTCTCGCAGGCCTGCGCCCCTTCGGTCGCGCCTGAAACGATCGCGGCGATCGCCCACGTCGAAAGCGGCTTCGACCCTCTGGCGATCGGCGTGAACCGGGGCGGGATAGCGCCAGCGCGCGCCCGCGACGCGAGCGAAGCGGCGCGCGTGGCCCGGGCCCTCCTGGCCCGCGGCGCCAACATCGATCTCGGCCTGGCCCAGATCAACAGCAGCAATCTGGGGTGGCTGCGTCTCTCGGTCGAGGACGCCTTTGATCCCTGCCGTAACCTGGCGGCGGCGGCGACCGTGCTGCGGGCCGGCTACCAAGTGTCGGGAGACGCCGCAGCCGACCGCCAGGCCGCGCTCAGGATCGCCCTGTCCCGCTACAACACCGGCGACGCCCGACGTGGATTCCGAAATGGCTACGTCTCCAAGGTCGAGGCCGCGGCGGTTCGGCTGCGGCTGGCCGCGCCCCCTGTCGCCCCGAGCCTGGTTGCTCCGGACCCCACCGAGCCCGATCCGACGCCGCCGGCGCCGCCGGCTCCCGCATGGGACATCTTCGGCCGCCAGCGTGCCGGCCTCGTCGTCTTTTCAATCTCAGTCGAACGGTGAACCCGATGAGCCTGATCGCTTCCGCGCGCCGCCCTTCCCGCTCCTTCGCAGCGACCCTCTCCATCGCCCTGGCCGCGACGGCCCTCACAGCTCAGCCCGCCTTGGCGTCGGCGAACGTCGAGGGTCTGCTTCAGAACGTTGTCGACATGCTGACGGGAAACACTGCCCGTCTCCTGGCCGTCCTCGCGGTCGTGGTTGTCGGAATTCTCTGGATGTTCGGCCTGTTCGACCTGCGGCGAGCGGCGATCGTGGTGCTCGGCATCGTCGTGGTCTTCGGGGCCGCTGAAATCGTCAATCTGATCACGGGCGGGTCCTGATGCCCGCGCCCGGCCAGCTCTTACTGATCGGAACGGTATCGGTGCTTCTGGCTCTCTGCCTGGCGCTGGGACTCGGACTCATCGGTCCGAAGCGGTTCGCCCAGCTGATAGGCGGCGGCGCCTGCGGGATCACGCTCGTCTGCACGGGCATCTGGCTTGCCGATGGAGGCGGGCATGGCTGAGGAGCGCCTGACGGAGGATCCCTTGTTCCTCGCCTGCACACGGCCAGCGATGGTGATGGGCGTGCCGATGGAGGCGATGGGCGTCAACGTCATCCTATCCGGCGTGGTCTTCCTCGTCGGAGGAAGCCTGCTCTACCTCCTCGTCGCGCCGGCCCTCCATCTAGTGTTCCGCGCCATCTGCCGCGCGGACCACAACGCCTTTCGCCTCCTCTTCGTCTATGTCGACACCAAGGGACGTAGCCGCAACGGCGCCCTGTGGGGCGGCAGTTCCGTCTCGCCCCTACCCCTTGTTCGTCGCTACCGGCCGTCGGAGCTCGTCCGTGGCTGACGACAGAATCTCTCCGACCCGTCTGAGGCGCGAGACCGCGGTCGGTTCACAGCTGCCGTATGCCCGGCATGTGAACGACCATGTCGTCGCCCTCGACAGCGGCGCCCTGATGCTGGTGTTCCAGATCGACGGTGCGAGCTTCGAGACCGCCGACGCCCGCGACCTCAACGACTGGCACATCAAACTGAACCAGGCCTGGCGCAACCTGGCCGACGACCGGCTGGCCATCTGGCACCACATCGTCCGGCGGGAGGTCGCCCCCGCGACCTCCGAGGGATATCGGTCAGAGTTCGCCGCCGGACTGGCCGCGGATTACGAAGCCCGCATGGCTGGCCGCCGGCTCTGGGTGAACGAGCTGTTTGTCACCCTGGTCCTGCACCCGGGGCGGGACGGCGCCGACCGCGCCGCCGCCCTGATGCGACGTTTGCGGCGAGCCCGCCGGGACGACGGCGAGATGATGACGGCGCAGGTCCGACGGCTGGAGGACGCCGGCCGTGACCTCGCCCAGTATCTGGATCGCTACACGCCCAGACAGCTGGGTCTCTTCGAGCGCAACGGTCTTTGGTTCTCGGAGCCACTGGAGATCATGGCCCTGATCCTGACAGGACGGCGCTCTCCCACGCCCCTCGTCTACGGCCACCTCGGCGCCGCCGCTTACACCGTTCGCGCTATCTTCGGACGGGAGACGCTCGAGTTGAGGGACACGGCGGGAGAACGGTTCGGCGGCATCCTCGCGATCAAGGAATACCCTGCGACGACACGCCCCGGCCTCTGGGACGCTTTGCTCAATGCCCGTTTCGGCTTCGTCATGGCGCAGTCGTTCGCCTTCCTCTCCAAGCCGGCGGCTCGGGCCGTCATGGAGCGAAAGCAGAACCAGATGGTGTCGGCCCGCGATCGCGCCGGGTCCCAGATCGAGGGGCTGTCGGACGCTCTGGACGATCTGGTGAGCAACCGCTTCGTCATGGGTGAGCACCAGGCCTCGGTTCTCGTCCACGGCGACACGCCTGCCGATCTCGCAGACCATCTCTCTAAAGCGCGCGCTATTCTGGCGGACTCCGGCCTGGTCGTGGCGCGCGAAGACCTCGGACTCGAAGCGGCGTTCTGGGCCCAGTTTCCCGGGGTCTTCGCCAAGCGGACTCGGCCCGCGGCGATCACCTCGCGCAACTTCGCCGCCCTGGCCCCGCTGCATGCTCATCCGGTGGGAAAGGCGGACGGCAACCACTGGGGACCGGCGGTCGCCCGCCTGCGGACCACGGCTGGTTCGCCGTTCCATTTCAACTTCCATGTCGGCGATCTGGGACACACCTTCATCTGCGGGCCGTCCGGTTCGGGCAAGACGGTGATCCAGAACTTCATGCTGGCCCAGCTTGAGCGGTTCGGCACCCAGCAGATCTTCATCGACAAGGATCGCGGCTCCGAGATTTTCGTCAGGGCGAGCGGCGGGACCTACCTCGCCCTGCGCAACGGAGAGCCAACCGGCTTCGCCCCTTTCAAGGCGCTCTCGCCGAATGCGGCCAACCGATCGTTCCTGATACGGTTGATCCGCACCCTGGTCTCTCGTCCCGATGACGCCCTGACGGTCGCTCAGGCGCGAGCTATCGACGAGGGCGTCCGAGCCCTGGAGGCCCTGCCGCGCGAACGCCGCTCGATCGCAGCCCTGAGAAGTCTGCTCGGTCAGGCCGACGCCGGCGGGATCGGCGGGCGGCTGGAGCGATGGCAGAAGGGCGGACCTTTGGGCTGGGTCCTCGATAACGACGAGGATGCGATCAGCCTCGACACCCGGTTCGCCGGCTTCGACATGACCCATGTGCTGGATCACGAGGAGGTCCGCCCCCCGGCGATGCTCTATCTCTTCCACCGCATCACCGAGCGCGTCGATGGTCGGCGGCTGGTCCTGGACATCGATGAGTTCTGGAAAGCCCTCGGCGATCCAGCCTTCACCGATCTCGCGCAGGACGGGTTGAAGACCTGGCGGAAGCAGAACGCCTTCATGGTCTTCGGGACCCAATCCCCGGCCGACGCCCTGCGCTCGCCGATCGCCCACGCCATTCTTGAACAGTGCGCGACGAAGATTTTCCTCCCCAACGCCCACGGACAGGCGCGCGACTACATTGAAGGCTTCGGACTGACGCGGGAGGAGTTCCGGCTCGTTCGCGAAGAGCTTACGCCGGAGTCGCACCGGTTCCTCGTCAAACAGGGCCACGACAGTGTGGTCGTCGAGCTCGACCTCGCGGGTCTGGACGACGCCCTGGCCATCCTCTCGGGCCGCGCCGAGACCGTCGCCCTTCTGGACCGGATCCGCGTCGAGGTCGGAGACGACTACGCGCAATGGCGCGCGCCTTTCCACGCCCAAAGGAGAGTCCCATGACCGTGCATCGTCTGGCGGCGTCCGTCGCCTTCGCCTCCGCTCTGGCATTCGCCGCACCGGCCGCTCACGCCCAATATGTCGTCCATGACCCACGCGCCTTGGTCCAGATGATCGAGGACGCGCGGACCAGTCTTAAGCAGCTTCAGGCACTGCAGGCGCAGATCGAGGAGCAGCGCGCCCTGTTTGAAAGTCTCAACGACCTCTCTGACGTGAATGATCTGGCCCAGGCGCTGGGCCTTCCTGAAGTTCGTAACCCCCTTCCCGACAGCCGCGCCCTGCGAGCCGCCGCCGAAGGTGATCTGACCGCCCTAGGCGCGCTGGCCGAACGGGCCGATGCGATAAGGCGGGAGACCCGCCTGTTCACGCCGTCAGACGGCGACCTGTCCGAGGCTGACGCCTATTATCGCGACAGCCTCGAGCGGGCCGGCGCGCGAACTGCCCGGGATCTGGCGATCGGCGAGGCGGTCGGCGAAGCCTCAGACCGGCGGCTCGAGGGACTGGAGACCTTGCGTCGAGCCCTAGACACCGCGCCTAACGCACGGGCGGTGATGGATCTCGAGGCCCGGCTGGCCGCCGAACAGGCGTTGATCCAGAACGAACAGCTTCGCCTGCAGGGTCTTGCGGTCACTCAGGCGGCCGAGGCGCGGCTCGAGGAACAGAGACAGCGTGAGCGCGCCGAGGCCGCCCGGGCCGCGCGCCAGGCGGCCTATGAGCGGGCCTTCCAGTGACCCGTGTGCGCACACTCCAGGTCGGAGCCTTCAGTGTTCTGACCCTCGTCGCCTGTTCCTCGCCGGAACGGGACGCCGCTGCGTTCGCCGCCGACCCCGAAGCGGCCGTGCGCACCGTCGCGGAGTGCGAAGCCGGCGCCCGGCGCTCCGACTGCGAGGCGGCGCGTGAAGGTCTCGCCGAGGCGCGACGTCAGGAGCGGATGGACGCCTACGCCCACACATTCGGCGAGCCCTGACCATGTCGTTCCGCGTCTTCGAGCCCAGCTACGACTTCATCGACGAACGTCTGAACGTGTTCCTCGGAGACCGTCTTTCATCGGTCATCGCCGAAGTCGACGGGCCGCTGCGCGTCGCCCTGCTTTTCTATGTCGTGCTCTACGGCGTCGCCATTCTGCGCGGCGCGATCGCCGAACCCGTGATGGATTTCGCCGTCCGGTCCATAAAGCTGGCCCTGCTCTACGCACTCGCAACAACGCCCGCGTACTCCACGTTCGTCACCGAGCCGCTTTTCACCAGCATGCCCAACGCCCTTACCCGGGCGGTAAGCGGGTCCGAGACGCCGAGCGTCGGAGCGGCGTTCGACCAGTTCTTCGCCTATGCCGCCTGGCTGGGCGAGGACATCTCGCGCGACGCGTCAGCCTTCAATCCCGCGCCCTATATCGTCGCCGCCGCTGTATTCATCATCGGGGCCCTGGCGGCGGCACTCGGCTTCGGCGTGGTTCTCATCGCCAAACTGGCCCTCGCCCTGCTCGTCACCCTCGGGCCGATCTTCATCGCCTGCGCCCTGTTCGACGCCACGCGGCGCTACTTCTTCGGCTGGCTGAGCCAAGCCGTGAACTACCTGGTCCTCTTCGCCCTGATCATCGTCATCTTCCAGCTGGTCCTGTCGCTGGTGCGCGATCAGTGGGGAACGATCCAGGGATCCGACCCCATGATCGGCGGTCTGATCTTCATCGCCCTGTGCCTCCTGGGCGCTATCTTCTTCCTCCAGACCCCCGCCATCGCCGCCGGCGTCGCGGGCGGCGCGAGCGCCGGCCTCGCCGACTTCGCTAACGCCGCCGCCCTCGGCTCGGGTTCGTCCGGACGCGCCCGTGGCCCGCTGGAAGCCAGCCGTCAGCCGCCGAAAGGCGGCGGCACCATCCGACCCAACGGAGCCTGACATGAGCCTTCGCCTGCTTTTGATCCTGTGTGGCCTGCTGGCCGGGTGCGCCACAGCAGGAGACGACAAGCCTCCGACCTGCGACGGGCTTGATCGCCGCCCTGCCAATCCACACGGCTCTGTCCTCCTTCCCTCGCCGTCCGCGCCATCCCCAGCGCCAGCCTCGGCCGCTCCGTCCGCGGGAGGTTGCACATGAGCGGCGTTCCATCGGACGAACTGAAGCGCTACTTCGCCGACGCGAGGCGCTGGGATCAGGATCGGCTGGCCGGCGCCCTCCGATCCCGACGGTTAGCCTGGGCGGCGGCCGGCGTGGCCGGGGCGCTCGCGATCGCGGCGACTGCGGCCGTGACCTTCCTGACCCCGCTGAAGACCAGCGAACCTTTCGTCATCCGGGTCGACCAGGCGACGGGCTCCGTCGATGTCGTCCGGGGCTTGTCCACCGAGAACGGCCCGCTGCGCTACGAAGAGGCTGTCAGCAAATACTTCCTCGGCCAATACGTCAGGAGCCGGGAAGGCTACCTCGATCCGGCGGCCGAGGAGGCGTTCCGTCAAGTGTCGATCCTGTCGGGCCCGGGCGAACAAAGGCGCTGGGCTGACCTGTACAGGGGCTCGAATCCGGAAAGTCCGCAGAACCTGTACGGCCGGGACGGCGAGGCGGTGGTGTCGATCCGGGCCATCGGCTTCATCAACGACGACGTGGCCAATGTGCGCTTTCGCCGGACGGTCCGGCAGGCCCAGCAGATCACCGAGACTGACTGGATCGCCACGATCGCTTTCACCTACACACGCGCGCCGATGTCGGAATCCGATCGCCTCAGGAACCCGCTCGGCTTCCAGGTGACGTCCTACCGCGCCGACCCGGAGGTCATCCGATGAAATCCCTGACGATCCCGATCACCGTCGCCATGCTCGCGCTCGCTTCGCCGGCCCTTGCGCAATCCGACGCGGCCGGCCGCATTCAGGAACTCACCTATACGCCCGAGGGTGTCTATCAGGTCTCCGGCGCCTTCCGCACCGCCACCCAGATCATCTTCTCTCCGGAGGAGACGATCCTTCACGCGGCGATCGGCGACAGCGTGGCATGGGAGGTCGCGGCCGAAGGGTCCGTCCTCTTCCTCAAACCGCGTGAGCGGCACCAGTCCACCAATCTGCTGGTCGTCACGGATCGCGCGGGAGTCGCCCGACACTACGTCTTCGAACTGCTCGCCCAGGACCGAACGGCGCGCGCCGCCGCCTATCAAATCCGCTTCCGCTATCCCTTGGATGAGCAGGCCCGCGCCGCCGCCAGTCTTGCGGCCACCGCCCAAGCGGCCGAGGAACGCCTCGTCGGTCTAGAGCTTCAGGCTGGCGCGGTCGAGGGCCGGCGCAACCTCGCCTATTCTGTCCAGGGCGACACGCGGCTGCAACCGAGCGAGGTCACGGACAATGGCCGGTTCACGGTCATGCGCTTTCCCGGCAACCAACCCATTCCGGCCATCTTCGAGGTAGCGAGCGATGGCTCCGAACGCCTCGTCCCCTACGACGTCCGAGGCGAGTTCGTCGTAATCCATGGGGTGACGTCGGGTCTGCGACTGCGCCACGGCGGGACGGTTCTTTGCGTCTTCAATGACGCCTTCGACCCGCGTGGCGCGGCCACCGGAACCGGAACCGCCTCGCCTGTGGTGGACCGCACCGTGACGGGAGATCGGTCGTGAGCGCAGAGACCCCGCCCCCGTTCCCTCAATCGGAGGAGACCCGTGGCTCCGCGCCAACGCCCGACCGGGGCGTCTCGCCGATCGCCGGCCGCATCGGCGGTCGTCAGGGCCGGATGATCACTCTCGCCGCGCTCGCCGCCGGCTGCGGCGTGTTTCTCTTCGCGACCTGGGATCGGGGCGATGCCCGGGATCGGGAAGATCCGGCGGCCGACACGCCACCGCGTCAGCTGGCGCCGTTCGAACCCGCGCGGCGATCCGATGCGCCCCTGCTCGAAACCTCGGAAACGGATCCGCTTGCTCCGGCGCTCACGAACGAAGGCGATCAAGTGCCGGCGATCGAACCTTCACCTTCCGGATCCGCGCCCGCCGGTCCGACACCCGCCGAGCAACGCCGGGCGCTGGCCGAGAGCGCCCAACGCGCTCCCGTTCTGGCCTACAGCCGACCCGGCGCCGCCCCGGCCAGTCGTTCCGCCGCTGGAGGCCCGCTGCACGTCGCCACCGACAGTGACGGCGTCGGACATGCGCTCGACCAATTGCGCCGCATCACCCCGATCGGGGAAGCGCGAGCGGGTCGGCTGCCGGACCGGAACCTTCTCATCACCGCTGGGGCGAGCCTGCCCTGCGTCCTGCAAACGGCGATGGACAGCAGCACGCCCGGATATGTGAGCTGCCTAGTTTCCCGGGATGTCTATTCGGAGAATGGCGCTGTGGTCCTGCTGGAACGCGGGACGCGCGTGCTGGGCGAGTATCGAGGCGCGGTGCAGCCCGGTCGAGGAAGACTGTTCGTTCTCTGGACCCGCGCGGTCACGCCCAACGGCGTCTCCATCGCCCTGGCCTCCCCGGCGGCGGATGCGCTGGGCCGCGCCGGCCTGCCAGGCTCGATCGATACTCACTTCTGGGATCGCTTCGGCGGCGCCCTGTTGCTGTCGATCGTCGATGACGCCGCCTATGCAGCGGCCGGCGGCGGTCAGCAGCTCCAGTCCACCGCGCGAGTTCCGTCCGATGCCGCTGCGGTCGCGCTGCAGGGCTCGATCGGCATTCCGCCGACCCTCAGAAAGGCTCAGGGATCGGAGGTGTCCATCTTCGTCGCGCAGGACCTCAATTTCGTGGACGTCTATCGCCTTCGGCCGAGGTGATGCGCGACACTTCCGTCATCGAACACTATCTGGCGCCGTTGCGACCGTTCCTTGACCCGCCGATGGTGACCGAGGTGGTCGTCAACCGTCCGGGCGAGGTCGGGGTTGAAGGGCCGGAGGGCTGGCGCTGGCACGAGACGCCGGAGCTCACAGAAGGCTGGCTGCGAACCCTCGCGGTCGCTGCCGCCGCCTACACTGGTCAGGATGTCGATGCGGAGCGACCGATCTGCTCGACGGTCCTTCCCGGCGATGAACGCTGCCAGATTGTGCTGCCGCCCGTCGTTCCGAGCGGCACGGTCTCGTTGACGATCCGGAAGCCTTCGGGCCGCCGGATGGGACTGGAAGAATTCCACGCCGCCGGTCTGTTCGCTTCCGCCGAGATCGTCCGGGGCGGCGAGACGGATGAGACGGATGCGGCGCTGATCCGTCTGCGTGAGGCTGGCGACTGGGTCGCCTTCTTCCGTCTTGCGGTCGAAAGCCGCCGCAACATCCTGATCTCCGGCGCGACCGGCTCGGGCAAGACCACCTTCGCCAAGGGACTTGTGGAGCTCATCCCCGAACACGAACGTCTGCTGACGATCGAGGACACCCGCGAGCTGATCCTGCCGCAGCGTAACGTCGTGCATCTGCTGTACTCGAAGGATGGGCAAGGTCTGGCGAAGGTCGGTCCCAAGGCGCTCCTCGAGAGCGCCCTTCGGATGCGCCCGGACCGCATCCTGCTTCAGGAGCTGCGCGACGGGACCGCCTTCTTCTTCCTGCGCAACGTCAACTCTGGCCATCCGGGGTCGATCACCACCGTCCACGCGGATTCCGCGACCCTGGCCTTCGAGCAACTCACCCTGCTGGTGCGGGAGTCCGATGGCGGGCGAGACCTGCCCCGGGACGACATCCGCACCATGCTGCACCTGATGGTGGATGTGGTTGTCCAGATGAAGAAGAGCGACGGCCGCTACCAGATGACGGAGGTCTGGCATGACCCGCTTCGCAAGCGCCACGCCGGCGACTAGGGCGAAACTGGCCGCGGCCGGGCTACTGGCCGCGCTCGCCCTCTTCATCATCGGCGTACTGACCATCGCCCTGATCGGATTGGGACGCTTCTCGGGTGACATCGACCCGGCCCGGGTTCCCGCCTGGTTCCTCTACTACCGTCACGACCCCGACGTGAGGCGATGGCTGGGAATTGGCGCCGGGGTCATGGGCCTCTTCGTGCTGACCCTTGGAGCAGCGATCGCACTCGGAATCCGGCGCCCCCTGCATGGCGCCGCGCGCTGGTCGACCCGCGAGGAGCAACGCCACCACCGACTGAGAGCGAAGTCCGGCATCCTACTTGGGGAGACACGAGACGGCTTGCTGATCGCCGACGGCCCCGATCATGTCCTCCTCTACGCTCCGACCCGGACCGGGAAAGGGGTCGGGGTCGTCATCCCCAATCTGCTCGCCTGGCCGTCCTCAGTGGTGATGCTGGACATAAAGCGGGAGAACTACAACGCCACGGCAGGCTTCCGGGCCAGCGCAGGCCAGACGGTCCATCTGTTCGACCCCTTGGCGTCAGATGGCCGGACAGCGCGGTACAATCCGCTCAGCCATATCGATCGAGGGTCGGCCGTCCAGGTTCTGGACGAGCTGCAGCGGATCGCCGGCATGCTGTTTCCGGCGCACAGCCATGCCGACCCTTTCTGGGCGGAGGCGGCCAGGACCGGTTTCATCGGGGTGGGCGCCTATGTCGCGGCGACACCGGACCTTCCCTTCACCCTGGGCGAAATCTATCGCCAGCTGACCGACGGCGACCCGCGCGACCGGCTCCCAAAACTCCTGGAGCAGCGCCGCAAGGAGGGAGATCCCCTGCCCGCTGGCGCGGTAACAGCCCTGAACGACTTCTGCAGTTCAGGTGAGAATACCTTCGCGTCGATCCGGCAATCGATCACCACCCGCATGGGGCTCTGGCTCAACCCGCTGGTGGATGCCGCCACCGCCGCCAGCGACTTCGATCTGCGCGCGATACGGAGCGGCCAGCTGTCACTGTATCTGGCGGCCTCGCCGGAGAACATGGACCGCGTCGCGCCGCTTTACGCCCTTCTGTTCCAGCAGCTGGTCGACCTTAACAGCCGCACCCTGCCCGACGCCGGCGGTCCTCAGACCCTGGTGCTGCTGGACGAGTTCGCCCGTCTCGGTCGCGCGCCTGTGCTGGCACACGCCTTCGCCTGGGTGGCGGGATACGGGCTGCGCCTGCTCCCGGTGATCCAGAGCCCATCACAACTCCGCGCCCTCTACGGCCCCGACGTGACGGAGGACATTGTCACCAACTGCGGGCTGGAGATTGTCTTCGCGCCCAAGGAGCTGAAGGTGGCGCAGGAGCTGAGCGAGCGGCTCGGTTACTATACCTATCGCGCACGAAGCCGCAGTCGACCGATGGGACTGGGCCAGGGTCGCCGCAGCCTGACCGACTCCGACCAGAGACGCGCCCTCATGCTTCCGCAGGAGCTGATGCAGTTTCCGCAGCACGCTCTCATCGTGCTCAAGGCAGGACTCGCCCCCACACGCGGACGCAAGCTCGTCTATTTCTCGGACCGACGCTTCACCGAAAGATTGCGCCCTCCGCCTGACGTGTCGGTCGCGCCTGCGCCATCGCGCCCAACGGTGGCCGCCCCACCCTCGATGATGTCCTCAGACGCGGAGACAGACATGGACTTCGACAGCATCGTTCGCCGCTTCGCCGCTGAGGGGTTGACCCCTCCACCGCCCGGCGCGTCCGAGAAGGACGTCCAGGCCTGGCTTGACCGGGTCGTCACCGCCCCGGCCGCCACACTCCCCTCGCGGGGGCGCAGATCATGACCGAAGCTCGCCCGTCGACATCATCACCCAACCGGATATCACCCCGTACCAGTGAGGCCCCCGAGCGTCGCTCGCTCGACAAGGGCGACGTGCCCGCCCAGCTGTTGGACCGCTTTCTGATCGAGCGCGATCGGCAGGGCCGACCGGAGCGCTACTATCGCGACCACAAAACCGCGGACCCGTCGTTCAGAGACCATGGGCGCGCCCTGTCTTCCCATCAGGCCTATCCGGACTCGGTCGCCGCCATGTTGCGGATCGCCCAGCACCGCGGCTGGTCGAACATCAAGGTGACGGGCGATGACGCCTTTCGCCGCGAGGTCTGGGTGCAGGCCAGGACGCTCGGACTTGAGGTCGCCGGATACAGGCCGACAGAGCGCGACCGCCAGGCGGCCAATGAGCCCGCCCAACCCGACACCGAACGGGACGCTTCGCGTCAGAAGCCACCCTCCCGTGATGAGATCAAACGTCGCTTGGAGATGGCCGCTGTGGTCGTCCGCACCCTGATCGCCGATCCGGCCGCCCAGACGCGGCTGATGGAACGCGCCTGGGCCCGGGTGCGACCCGAGGCTGACAGGGCGCGAGACAAGCCGGAACGGGAGCAGAACCCGCGAGCGGAACGACGTAGGGAGCGTTAGACTTCCCCGCGCTGCGTTGGAGTCCCCCATGTCCGAACGGATTCTTGATGTCTGGGATGTCGCGAGCTTCGATCCGGAGCTACGCGACATGCTTGGCGACCACGCCGACCTGCTACGAAACTACCACGCCACGTCGCGGGAAAATCTGATCCAGCGCGAGCTGTCGGATCGCACGGGTCCCTATCCGCACAATCCGTTCGCAGCCGACCACATCGCTTTGGCGGAGACGCTGATGACGGTGATGAACCAACGCATCATCCGGGGTTGGCACTACACCCGCATGACCGATGTCGAAGTGGAGCAGCTGCGACGGGACGGCGTGCGCCTGCCCTCTCCAGCTTCGATCCGCGTCCGCCTTGACGCCCAGGTGGCGGCCGGCGCCTTCACCGCCGCTGAGGCCGACGCCCTCTTCGCCGCAAGCCCCTTTCAGCGCGGGCAGTCCGAGATCCGGTCGGGGCGGTTCTGGATGGTGTCGCACCCGCTCGAGATCGGAGATGGCGGAGTGGAGCTGCTGCTGGGCAACTGGGGTGGCGAAGGGGTCTATTTCTGGCTCTCCGACGCGGCGCTCAAGGCCCGGGTCGCCAAGCTCGGACGCCCGCGGGTCGTAGAGGTCGCCGCCCCGCTTTCAAAAACGCCCCACGGCTTCTCCGCCGCTGAAGCCGTGATGGCCGCCTACGCCCGTTCGCTGGGGTGTTCGGTCGAATCCAAGGCGTTCGATCTGCATGTGACCGATCCGCTCCCCGCCAATGCCATCCTCGCCGTCCACACGGCTGGCGAACCCCCGTTCGCAGATCTGGCTCGCGGGTATCCGCAGACCTATGTCGATGCGGATGCCGGCCGGTGGGACGAACTCTCCGCCGAGATCGAGCGACGGCGCCGCTAGCGCGAACGCCCTCCAGGTGTCCGGGCAGACTCGCGGTCAACCGCGAGCGCCCGGGCGAGGATTTCCCGCTGCGTCGCCACGGGCGGGAAAGTGCGGATGAAGTGCTCGAGGTCCAGCCCCAACTGGCGGTCGTCGCCCGATCTGGACGCCTGGAGCCGCACCGCCTCGACCACCAGCGCCCGCCGGATGTAGGCCTGCCTCTCCCGTAGCCGAGCCTCCCAGGGCGGTTCGACCGAGGGTGAGGTCGCCGCCGCCTTCAGCGCCCCGTTCATCACCTCAGGCATGTCCCCCTCCCCGCGTTGAAACCGTTCGCGGAGCTTCCTCACGGATGTCCGCTCGGCCTTGCGCACGACACCCCGCGCCCGCCGGGGCGTCGCCTCGGCCTCGACGCCCCGATCCCGCAGCGCCGCCGCGAAGGTCTCACGCCAGAGCTGAAGGTCGGCCTTCCGTGGATTGAGCCGCTCGCCGTCGCGGCCGAGCGCACGGACAGTCAGATGCACGTGGGGGTGTCGATCATCCGTGTGCAGGGCGAAGACATAGGGGTGCCGATCTCCGAACAGGGTGGCGGCGAAGGCGCGCGACGCATCTTGGACGCGTCCGGGATCGACACCCGCCGGCATACTCAGGACGATCGACAGGGAGACCGGCGCATCTCGCCGCGTGCGCAACACGTCCAGCTCGGCGCGCCAGTCCTCGGCCAACGCCTGCACCTCCGGCCGACCCAGAAGACGCTCACCATCAGCCCCCTCGAGGACCAGCTTCCCATTGCGGCTGATGTAGTCGAGGTGGCGCTGGAGGTGCCCCCCGTCCCGCGTTCGGCCCGTGATCTTGACCATGACCTCGGGCGCCCGGCGCACCATGCGCTCGAGCGTCGCGCGGGCCGCGCTTGCGTCGCCGCTCCGCCCGACCCGCAGGACGGCGTGGGCCAGCCTTGCCCGTCGCATACGGACCGGCGGACGCAGGGCGTCCTCGAACCCGACGGGGACGCGGAAGTCGTTCACGGTCCCGGCGTCCAATAGGCGAGATTGCCTTCAAAGGCGTCCCGAACTCCGACCAGATGCGCGCGGATTTCGTCCGAGAAGGCAGCAAGCTGGCCCACCTCCAGGTCCAGCACCGCTCCCTCCATCACCGCCGTGTTCAGCGCCCGGGCGATCTGGTTGATGTTGACCCCGATGCGTCGGAGCTCGCGCTGAACCTCGACGAAGGCGATCGCCTCGCTCCGGCTCAGCTGCGGTCGGCCATGTAGTCGCGCTCTGATCAGCGCGACCGTCCATTGGGTTCTGGACTGGCCTCGCGATGCCGCCTCGCGCTCGAGCACGACCAGGTCCACCGGCGTCAGCCTGAGGCCCAGCTTCCCTGTGAGGCGCCCCGGCGGGGGCTCTTGGAGCTCGGGCAGCGGCGCCTGCGCAGCCTCTTCCATCAGCCGCCGAAGCAACCGCGCCCGCCCGCCTTTCGAAGCCGCGGCGGCATCGAAGCGGCGGATCAGATCGGACGGGACGCGGAGGGTGAGGCGCTTCATCAGGGTGACGGTCTGTCAGACATTGCCGGCGCAAAGCCTATCCTGCCCTAGACCGTCACCCCCTTCGCCCCGTAGGCCTACGGGGCTACCCGCCCTCCCC
>ENA-UOUJ01000155-UOUJ01000155.1-activated-sludge-metagenome-genome-assembly--contig:-NODE-155-length-59257-cov-9.551806_pt1 | contig 59257 bp, 49 predicted proteins | sample MGYA00249839_ERZ747224 | MGnify/ENA primary metagenome ERZ747224 (study PRJEB28782, sample SAMN03220277) | activated sludge metagenome | biome: wastewater; feature: sewage sludge; material...
CTAGCCATTGCGGCTCGCGCACGGAACGCTACAGGGTGGCGCTCGCGAGACCACCAGGACCGCGCATGCAGAGATCTTAGTTCCCGTATCGATCTAATCGCTCTCCGTGTCCGCTTCCCCGCTCAAGTGACGGGTAATCTCTCGTTGCACGGCCTCAGGCTGTCCGGCGACCGCGCGCGTGAGCTTGCGAAGATGGCGCCGCGCATCATGAAGCTGATCGATCAAAGAGAGAATGACCGGCAGGCTCACATGGTCGAGGCCCATCCGGTAATGCAGGTCGCAACACAGAGCAACGCGGGACTCGTCGATCCGATCGAACAGGTATCCCTCTTCGTCGCGATGCGGCTCGATGACCCCTTCCTCGATCCAGGTCAGCAGCACCTCGCGCTTCAGGAGCGTGAATTGTGCAATGAGTTCGGGTTCTCGGATCATCTCAGGCTGCTCCCTTTCTGCGCGGGTTTTGCGGGTGCGCCTTCTCCCATTCGGCCATGAACTGCGCCAGAGCGTCGTCGGCCCCTTCGGGAGGCACGATGTGGATCTCGACAAGCTGATCCCCCCGCGCGCTGTCCTTGCCGTAGCGAACGCCCTTCCCGCGCAACCGCAGCTTCGTGCCGTTCCTGGCCCCTTTCGGAACCTTGACCTCGACCGGTCCATCCACCGTATCCACGCGCACGCTGGCCCCGTTCAGCGCCTCGCCGAGCGAAACCGGCAGCGTGGTCAGGATGTCGTTCCCCTCTCGCCGAAAGCCCGGATGCGGCCGGACGGAGACCTGCACATACGCGTCGCCCGTCTTGCCATCCGAGCCGGGCACCCCCTGCCCCTTGAGGCGCAGCATCTGGCCGTCGTTGAGCCCGGGCGGAATCGTGATGTCGAGGGTCTTGCCGTCCGGCATCGTGACACGCTTCTGGCCGCCGCTCACAGCATCGATGAAGTCGATTTCGAGAGCGTACTGCAGATCCTGCGGCGGCATGCGGAAGGTTCCGCCGTCACCGCCGCGGCCCCGGCCGCGGAAAAGGTCAGCGAAGATATCGTAGTCGAAATCCGGCCCGCCACTGCCGTGATCGCCAGACGCCGCGCCGCGGTAACTGTAGCGTGGCCCTGGATCTTCCTCCGCATACTCACGGTAGAAGTGCCGCTCCGGATGACGCTCCGCGCCGGTTTCGTCGATCTCGCCGGCGTCGTAGCGCTTGCGCTTGTCCGGATCGCCGATGATGTCATTCGCGGCATTGATTTCCTTGAAGCGTTTCTCCGCTTCCGGCTTGCCCGGATTGAGATCGGGATGCGTCTCCTTGGCGGCCTTGCGATAGGCCTTGCGAATTTCTTCCTGGCTGGCATTGGGCGCGACACCCAGCGTCTCGTACGGATTGGCCATGTCGTCTCGCGTTCGACGTTCGGAAGCAGCGTATGCCGCCGCAACCAAGTCTTACACATCCGAGCGCGAGGGCCAATACGCCCCTAGTCCGCAACCCTCGTCGCTATCCGTCCGATGGTTCCACGGGATAGACGATCGTGCCGTCGGCTCGTGGGACGGCGCTTCCCGTCAAGCGGGCAGCTTCTACCCGGCCAGGCCCCATGATATGAAACACGCGCGCGCCGCCGGCGATCAGGTAATCGCTGATGATACGGCGGTGACACCGCCACCAGACGGCTTCCGAGCACATGATGGCACAGCGCCGTTCGCCTCCCTCGTCGCGCAGATGTTCGAGGCCCGCGCGAAACGGCTCCGAGAGGGCATAGTCCGCATAATTGTGGAAGCTTTCGTTCGTCCAGAACGCGTTGATGTCCGGGGGCAGGCTTTTGACTTTTCCACGCAGCCCGCCCAGTGCTGCCAGATGCTCGTAGGAGATCTCGAAGGCAGCCAGATTTCCATGCAGCGCATCCTTATTGAACTGCGGATTTGTTCTGGATCTCGGAACGGTTCTGACGTCGACCACCTTTTCCATACGTGAACCGCGCAGCAGTGCGGCGAACTCATCGAGACTCCGCTTGGAATGGCCGATGGTGAAGAACGAAAGCGTCACGCACAACCTTCACCGCGCATGGTCGAGCGCGCTTCCCTTATGCGCCGCAATATGATCCGTCTTGTCGCTCTTGATTTCGTATTGGGGGTCGTCCTTCGAGGCGCGATGAACATGACCCTTGTAATCGAAGTCCTCGGTATGAATGGCGATGATCTTCCCCGACACGCGCCCGGCTTCGGAATTCCAGGTCACATGATCGCCGATCTTGAACTTTGCTGTCATTGGGATCGTCCCTGGTCAGGATACGGCACAAGCGCCGTTAGACTACATGTAGGGCCGTCCTGCGCGAGCGCCAAGGTAAGGCAAGGCGCCGCCATTTAATCAACGGGGCCTGCCGCCGAAGGGAACCAAGCTTCGAGTCGGAGCCGACGGTGTGGGGCAAACCGGATGCTGGCGGCAACGTCGTTTGAGAAACAGACTAGGTGTCCTGCCACGAAAACGGGCAGCGCCGCGTGGCACCATCCAATTTCTGGGGGCCGGCACTCGCCTTTTTCCGACGCCCGGGATTATCTCCGTTAGCGCTGGATCACTCCCCTTCGAAACGGCGCCCTTTTCACGTCCCGTTTCTATTGATCTTGAGCCCGGCGTCCGCGCCGGGCTTCTTTTAATAAGGCACGCATGCGCCGCGTCGGGCACCTCGCGCACGCAGGTATGTCCTGCCGCTATCTCTTTTCAGTACTGCGAAGTCGGCCCTTCAGGGACCGGCTTCCGATCCCGGTCCCAGCCGGCGACGCTCGAACTCCTTCTGAAGCGAAAACCAAGCGCCGCCTTGACTTCCCTCGAGCCGAGCTTATCGTGATTTTCATGTCTCAGGTCCCCATCCCTTTCGCCGCGCGACGCTGGATCAAGCATGTCTTGGCCCCGGCGGGCCTCGCTGCGCTTTGATCGTCGCAGCTGGCAGCTCTCCGGGGTTACGCGCATAAAGCGAGAGCTCAGCGTGCCAACGCGTCAAGCGTATGCGCGAGAGCAGAGCTGCGTTTGCGGGTTTCAAAACATCACCTTGCGATAACAACAGGCTTAGGCTGCCGCGCGCAGCGCCCTGTTGTCCGCAGTGCCTTTGCCCGCCTTCCCAGTTCCTGACGACGGCTCGCCGATGGCCAGCACCTCCGCCGCAGGCGAGAGGCCCGCAAACGTCCGGACCGTCATCTCGCTCCTCGACATCAAACAGCAGGCCTATCGCAGCCCGCCCCTATCAGCTTTGCGGGCGGAGAGCCGATTGGCGAAGAAGAAAACGGAGACAACCATGCGCAAACGCAAGGGCAAAGGCCGCAACCAGTCCGTACCCGCCCGCCATTATTCATATGAAGGCCGAAAGAATACCAAACGCGAGAAGAAGGCGAAGGTGCAATAGTCGCCAATCCCGGTAATGATGCACGTCGTCACTACCGGGCAATTCCCGCTATCGAGCCGCGCGCGTTCCGACGGAACGCACTCACCGCTGACGGATCAGCGGAGGGTCAAGCCGGACCCCCGCAAAAGCGCGCTTCAGGACTTGGCGCTCAATTCGGTCGTTGCGCTGACATGAGCGACCTCAGCGCCGAACAAAACAATCTGCGCGGCATAGTAGACCCAAATCAGCAAGACAACGACTGACGCGGCCGCCCCATACGTCGATTCAAGTCCCTGCGTTCCGATGTACCAGGCAATCGCCAGTTTTCCAGCCTGGAAGAGCAGCGCCGTCAGGAGACCCGCAAACCATACGTGCCGCCATTGGACATGCGCGTCCGGAAAATATTTAAACAGCATCGCAAACAGGATCGCGAGAACGGCCGTTGAAATGACAACGTCGGCAGCCTGCCAAAGCAATCCCGCAGCAGGGCCCATCCCCAGGGTGCCGGTGAAGGCGGCCAATCCCGTGCTGAGGACAAGAGAAGCCGCAAGCAGAAATCCGAGACCCAGAACGCCGGCCATGGAGATGAGATAGGTCCGCAGATACCATTGAACGCCGCCACTGGCTTCGTCGTCCACCTCCCAAATCGTATTCAAGGCATCCTTGAGTTGCACGACGATGCCGAGAGCCGCAACGAGCAGGAGAACGGTGCCGCTTATCGCTGCCAGAGGACCGCTCGACGTATCCGCAGCGCCTTGTAGCATTGCATCCACGGCTTGACCGCCGCTTTCCCCGAGGAGCGCGTAATATTCCGCAGACAGAGTCCCGCGAACCGCATCGGGCCCCAAAAAGAACCCTGCCACCGCAGTGACGATGAGCAGAAGCGGTCCCAGGGAGAAAACGGTATAATAGGCCAGAGCCGCTCCAAGCCTTGGACTCCGGTGGCGAAGCCAGTCTTGGCCGGCTTTCTTCAGCACGTTCCACATCGCAGTCCTTCCGCGCGCACGAAGCAGGGCCTCAAACGCTTTCAACGTCTCGACGATTGTTCGGGACAACCGTCAGGATTAATGCTCGGCGCGCTTCTCTTGGCCGAGGATCACCATCAAAACGCCAGCCGCAACCAGCACCGGTATCAGCACCGACGGTTTCGCGGGCACTGCGACTGCGGCCGTCTTTGCGGCAATGGAAACGGCGTTGACGGCATCGCTCGCCTGTTGCCCGGCCTCCTCGAGATTTTCGGAAGCCTCCTCGTCTTTCGAGCTGCTGATGAGCTTGAAAACCAAAGCAAGCAGGAGGAACGCCGCCGAGAACGAGAGAGGAGACCAAATGGGCCCCACATACTGGGCCAGCCAAACGACACCCGCACCGAGCGCGAATGCGGCCGCCAGCGCCAGGCACGCCATCATGCCGGCAGACGCTCCGTAAGACGCCATTTTAGCTGAAATCGATTCTCTGATGTTCCTGAACACCCGCACGATCCTTTCCGGAGCGGTGCCCGTTGCTTGGAAATGAACGACCATTATCCAAGCAAGTTCCGGCCTTGAAACGCGTTTCTTGAGTGCCCGTATGTCAGATAGGCCGGTCAAGATATCCAGCTCGTTGCGGTGAGGATCGGCGGTCAGCCTCCGTCACCGCAGCGTCTCGCTCTCCTTCATGTCGCTCCGCACGAAAGAACTGGAACCTCTGATGGAAAGGCCAGACGGAACCCGCACACCGTCAGGCGAGCTAGTCTATCTCGAAGTGCGCCCCTCCAGTTGAGGCGCAAACACGCAATCACACAAACACGCAATCACACAAACACGAGCGGATCATTCGAATGCACGGTGAGCAACGTCAGACGATCTGGCGCCCACGACAAAGGAAACACGGCGCCTGGATCCGATCCCTGGGATTGGCCTATGGCCTTGCCGCCTTCACCGGAACATGGATCTTTTTCACCTGGTTCGTCCTCTTTCTCGGGAACTTCCCCAAACGCTCTTCGCCCTGGCTGGAAACCACGGTCGACGTCGGACAGACCGTGGAGCCGCTTACGGCTGCGCTGATCAACGTCGGCCTGGTTTCCATATTTTGCCTGCAGCATTCGCTGATGGCCCGCCCCTGGTTCAAGGCCGCGCTCGCCCGCTCCATTCCGGAAGCTTTGGAACGGGCAACGTATGTGCATGCAGCGAACGTAACAGGGATGTTTTTTCTGGCCCTTTGGCAGCCGATCCCGACACCGTTGTGGACGATCGACAACAGCCTGCTGGAAGGTCTCATCTGGTGCGCGTTCGCTGCAGGCTGGCTCATTCTCCTCTCAGCCGCTCTCTCCATGAACATCTGGGAGTTGCTCGGCCTTAGGCAGGCATGGGCGTGGTTTCGGTGCAGACCGCATCCACCGCTGAGGCTCAAGACGTCCTGGCTTTACCGCTATCTCGAGCATCCCATGTATGTCGGTGTGATCCTCGGCATTTGGATGACGCCCCACATGACCGTGGGGCATGCCCTGCTCGCCTCGTTCCTGACGCTCTATATCGCGATCGGCATGGCGTATGAGCGAAGAGACCTCCAGGAGAGGTTCGGCGTTTCATACGCGCGTTGGCGAGCCGACGAAGGGGGCGCGCCAGCTTGCATCCGCGCGGCGGTGGCCCATGAGCTCAACCGACGGCTCGATCACATCACCTGCGAGCCCTTGCCTCCACGCATGAGAGCTCTTCTCTGGAAAATTTGAATCGTAAAACTCGCCATCGCGCCACTCAGGGCAGATCCCGCTCACGATGGCGGATCTCATCGCAAGGGAACCATTGTCGCCCACCGGCACTTCACGGAGACGACCAGCACGTCCGCAAAATCCGCCGAACGGACGGGCATGCGCTCCTCTAATTATTGCCGTTCGAACCAATGCCCACAGCGACTTCCACATGGAGGCGACCATGCGCGCCCTTGCGCTCAACTGCTCTCTGAAACGAGGCACCGCACAATCGTCTACTGACAAGCTCGTTGGCGAAGTTTTGGACGCCATGAAAGAGCACGGCTGCCAACGCGACGGACCTCCCGTCCGTGTCGCCAATCTGAGAATCCACCCTGGCGTAACCAGCGACGAAGGCGATGGCGACGAATGGCCGGAGCTGCGCCGTCGCATCCTCGCATCGAACATTTTGGTGTTCGGAACTCCGATCTGGCTCGGACAGCCGTCGAGCATCGCCAAGCGCGTTCTCGAGCGCATGGACGCCTTCCTCGGAGAAACCGATGACGACGGCCGCATGATGAGCTTTGGCCGGGTGGCAATCGTCGCGGTGGTCGGAAACGAGGACGGTGCCCATCATGTCACCGCCGAGTTGTACCAAGCCCTTGCGGACGTCGGGTTTACGATCCCTGCCGCCGGGTCAACCTACTGGGTCGGCGAGGCCATGCAAAAGACGGACTATCAGGATCTCGGCTCGACACCGGACACCACCGCTTCGGCCACGGCAACCGCAGCCGCCAATGCGGTGCATCTCGCGGAACTCTTGCAGCGAGCTCCCTATAGATCAGCAAAAAAGTCGTAACGGTTGCTTGCCCCGCCTATGTCACTCGCCAGATCGCGTCGGCATACGCCCGCACCGTCCTGTCGGCTGAAAAGGAGCCCATCTGGGCGATGTTAATCAGCGCGCGGCGCGACCATTCGCGCTGATCGTGCCAAAGCGCGTCCACGTCTCTTTGTGCCCGCCAATAGTCGGCAAAATCGGCAAGCACCATGTAGCGGTCTCCGTCGTGCAGAAGCGACTTCACGACGGGCTCGAAACGATGCGGATCGTCCGGCGAGAAATCTCCGCGTGCGATCTGCTCCAGAACTGTCCGAATGCGATTGTCCCCGTTGCAAACATCGATGGGCACATATCCGTCGCGCTTTTTCCGATCGACATCTTCGACGTTCAGGCCGAAGAAAAAAACAAGGTCCTCCCCCACGGCCTCGGCAATCTCGATGTTCGCTCCGTCGCGAGTCCCCAGCGTCAACGCACCGTTGAGGGCGAGCTTCATGTTTCCTGTTCCGGATGCCTCCGTTCCCGCGAGCGAAATTTGCTGCGAAAGGTCGGCTGCCGGAATGATGCATTCGGCGAGAGACACATTGTAATTCGGCAGGAACACAAGCTTGAGAAGATGCGCCGTTTCGGGATCTCCGTTGATACGGGTGGAGATGTCGTGCGCGAGTTTGATGATCAGTTTCGCCTGCCAGTAGCTGGACGCAGCCTTGCCCGCAAGCAGCACGGTGCGGGGCGCCCAGCCCGCGGCGGGATCCGATTTGATCGCATTCCACCGCGCAACCACCCCAAGGATGTTCAGGAGCTGCCGCTTATATTCGTGAATGCGTTTGATCTGGACGTCGAAAAGGGAAGACGGATCGACCTCGATATGGGTTCGCTGGGCAATGACGTTCGCAAGGCGCCGCTTGTTTTCCGCCTTGACGGCCCGCAGCTCGTCCAGCACCTCGTCGCGATCGACGAAGGACAAGAGGCCGGTGAGATCGAAGGCATCACGCCAACTCTTCCCAAGGTGTTTGTCGATCAGTCGCACCAGCCCGGGGTTCGTCTGGAACAGCCACAGCCGCGGTGAGATTCCGTTCGTGACGTTCAGAAAGCGATCCGGATAGAGAGTGGCAAATTCGGGAAAGAGCCGCTCCTTGACGAGACCGCTGTGCAGCTGTGAAACGCCGTTGACGCGATGGCTCATGAGAACGGAAAAGCGCCCCATATTGACGATGCGCGCCCGATCGTCGTCCCGGACGACCGCAACGCGATCCGGATCCACTCGATGCGGCCCACTCCGGAGGCTCGAGACAAACCGCCGATCGATCTCTTCGATGATCTCGAGATGACGCGGCGCGATGCGGTGAATAAGATCTGCCTGCCAAACCTCCAGCGCCTCCGGCATGAGAGTGTGGTTCGTGTACGAGAACGCCTCGCGCGAAAGCGCCAGCGCCTCGTCCCAGGGCAGGTGATGCACATCGACAAGCAGGCGCATCATCTCGGCAGGCGCGAGGGCCGGATGGGTATCGTTCAAATGAACCGCGACCTGATCCGGCAGGCGCGACCACTCGCTTCCGTGGGTCTTCTGGAACCGTCGCACGATATCTTGCACCGACGCCGATGCAAAAAAGTGCTCCTGACGCAAACGCAGCTCGCGCCCCTCCGCCGTGCTGTCGTCCGGATAAAGCAGACGAGTGACGGCCTTCGAGCGGATCTTGGGCGCGAGCGCCTCGAGATAGCGACCCCGATTGAAGCTCGCGATGTCGAAGGCGGTCACCGGCTTTGCACCCCAGAGGCGCAACGTGTTGACGGTCTCTCCGCCGAGACCGGGAACGAGAACGTCATGCGGCACAGCGATAATCTGCTCGGATGGATACCAGATTGCGCGATGATCGCGATGCTCCACATGCCCGCCGATCCCGATCGTATAGCTCGGCTCCGGTCGCTCGAACTCCCACGGATTACTGTGAGCCAGCCAGTCGTCGGGTTGCTCGACCTGCCATCCGTCCGCGATTTCTTGGCGAAACATCCCGTATTCGTAGCGGATCCCATAGCCGAAGGCATGAATGCCGGAGCTGGCCATGGATTCGATGAAGCACGCAGCCAACCGGCCAAGGCCGCCGTTGCCGAGGGCGGGATCCGGCTCGAGTTCGAAAAGATCGTCCAGCGTCACGCCGAATTGCGCCAACGTGTCGACATAGGCCTCGCGCAATCCCATGGCGAGAAGCGCGCCGTCGAGCTGGCGTGCCATGAGAAATTCCATCGACAGAAACGACACCTGCTTGGTCTTTTCCGAAGCCAGACGGTGGTTCATTTCATGGTAGCGGTCGACCATCTGGCCGCGCACGGTGAGCGAGACTGCGCGCAACCAGTCGCGAGGCGTGGCGTCCGCTTCCGACACGCCGACATTGCGACGAAGCTGGTTGAGCAGCTCATGGCGGATCTCGGCCGAATGTTTTAGCTGATCGAGCAAAGTCACCTCCGCGAATACGCGCCCATGGCATTTCAGTTGGTGAGGACGGCGACGGGAAAATTGTCCAGGACCTGATCCAGGCCGATGCGTCCTTCGGCGAAGGTCACGTCATGCCCCTGGAAAACGCTTGTGAGCCGCGTTGCGTTAAGATCCGGCGGACATACGATGCCCGTCCCATCCCATATCTCTCGAGTTAATGTAGGTCGTCCTGCGGTCTCGAAAAGGCGATAGGCAAATCGCACACCGGCGATGATGACGAATTTTTCACCGACCCTCCTCGCGAACGCAAAGATGTATTCCGACCGCGGCCCCTCCACATGCAGCGGAATGTAGTCGGCATCGATGATGCCCTCGCCAAAAGTCGCACGCACGCCAAGGATCGCGCGGAGCGCGGCGAGCTTGACCGCACCGCTTTCCCATTGCGAGAACAAGTCGCCGAAGCTGCGCCGTCCCGGATCGAAATACGCGCGTCGCGCGTCATAATCGACCGGCCGGCGGTTGTCGGGATCAACGAGCGAGAGATCCCACAGTTCCGATCCTTGATAGAGGTCCGGAACACCGGGTGCGAGCAGCTTGATCGCAAGCTGGGTGAGGCTCGTGATAGATCCGGCGACGAGGAACGGCCGCGCGGTCTCCGCAAAGTCGCGCAAGAAGACGGCGGAGCGCCCCGGATCCAGGCTCCTCGTCGCGAATGTCGTTAGCGCATCCTCGTAGCCCGCGTCGATTCGGGTCCAGCTCGTATGCCGCTTCGCCTCGCGTGCCGCCTTGATCATGAAAGCTGACATGCGGTCCGCAAGCTCGGAAAGGCTGCTCGGATCGTCCGGCCGGAGCTCTGCCGGCCACGCGCCCAACAGCGCCTGGTAATAGAGCCACTCGGCATTTGCATCCGGCAGCGGATCGCCCTCCGTGCCGGAGCGTAGCGCCGCATTCATGCGCATCCAGCGTCCGACGGACGTGCTCCAGTGTTCGGGGGCTTCGCTGATGGCATAGAGCCGCGCGCGCGCATCCTCGCCGCGCTTCGTGTCGTGCGTGGTCGTTGCGGAGAGCGAGCACGGCGCCCGTTCCAGGCGTCGCATCATGCTGGCGTGCACATCGCCGGCACTGCCGCCTTGCAGGCTGGCCTCGCCGCCCACCTCGTTCAGCGCAATAAGACGATTGAATCTGTAGAAGACGGTATCTTCCAGCGACTTGGCCATGAGCGGCCCGCTCGTCTGCTGAAAACGCGCCGCAAAGCCAAGCGCAGCAGCCTGACGCTCGGCCGTCGCCCCCGTCAGAAGCAGGAGACCGGTCAAAAGATCGAAAGCCAATTCGTCCTCGACCTCACCGGACGAGCGCGCGCGGGCCACGCTGCGTGCGATCAGATCCTGATCCTCCGGAGCAGGACCGGCGGCATCCACATACGTCCGGTAAACCGGCAAAGCCGATGCCAACTCCACGATCGCTCGGCGCAGAGTGTTGGAGCCAAGGTCGCGCGTCGCGACGTCGGCCTGCGCAAGCTCCACCGCGAGATGGGTCAAATAGTCGAGCTCGCCGGCGAGGTTGCGGTTGAACGTCCGTCGCTTGGCCTCCGTAACGGCCGCATCGACGTCGCCACTTTCCCCGGTTGCCGTGACATAGGCCCGTGTCAACGTGTCGGCCGCAGGGTGCACGAAGAGGCGCGCCAGATCGGAGATGAACTCATACCCCGTCGTGCCGGCAACGGGCCAGCTCGGCCGCAGCACCTCGCCCGGCCCGAGAATCTTCTCGACGACGATGTACGTCCCCTCGCCGACGGCCGCCCGAAGGCGCCGCAAATAGCCCAGCGGATCGGCGAGGCCGTCGATATGATCGACGCGAAGGCCGTCAACGAGCCCGTCCCGTACGAGGTCGACGACGCACGCGTGCACGTCGTCGAACACAGCCGGATCTTCGACACGGACACCCACGAGATCGGATATTTCGAAGAAGCGCCGATAGGTGAGGTCCTCGCGGGCCAGCCGCCAGTGCGCAAGTCTCCACACCTGCTGCTCGTGAATATGATGAAGCCCATCCTTGTCGGCATTGATCGCAGAGACGGCATCGTCAAATCCCGTTTCGTCACCGGAAAGCACCTCTGCCAGCGCGGTTGTCAGCTCTTGCGTGCCCCCCGGCGAGCACGAAGCAAACCTTAGAGCAAGCTCGGAATAATGATCACCGGGCACGAGGCCGAGCACATGGCTATAGGACGGCGGCGTGAGCGGAAGATCGAGCGCGCCATAGCGCATGAAGAGCTTGCCTGCAGCGCGATCGCACGAGAGCGTCAGCGCACCCTCCGCGAGCGCATCGGCATAATGGGTGCCGAGCACCGGGAGCAAAAGCTTCGGCGCGCTCCAGTCGATGTCGAAGTGGAGCGCGTCGGCACTCGCCTGGCCCCATTCCAGCACGTCGCGCCACCACCGGTTCATCGGGCTCGCGGCCATATGGTTGGGCACGATATCGAGCAGGATACTCAGGTTGTAGCGCTTCAATTCACGCGCCATAGCTACGAAGCCGTCCCGACCGCCAAGCACCGGGTCGATGGTGCCGAAGTCGACGACATCGTAGCCGTGTGTCGACCCCTGCATCGCCGTCGTGATCGGCGAGAGATAGCAATGCGACACGCCGAGTGCGGCGAGATGGGACGCGAGCGCCGCGACGGCGTCGAAATCCATGCCCTCCCGGAGCTGGATGCGGTATGTCGCGAGCGGCACTGTCATGGCAGCACCTTCGGACGTTCCCGCGCAACCGCCCCGAGCGTGCGCAAAACGAGAGGATCGTCAGCCAGCTCCTCGAGGGTCAGCGGAAGCCTGAGGCTCCAGTTGCGGTATTCGCGGTGCGTGCCAGGCATGTTGACCTGCTCGGTCGCCCGGCAGAGGTCTTCGAGCTGAACCGCGCACAAGCGGCACGGCGTGCGCGCCAGAAAGACATGAACAGCCGTGAGGATGTCGTCCGCGGACACCTCCGTATCGTCTCCATCCGGCACGAGAGCTTCCGCGGTCAGGGCCTTTAGAAGCCGGTTGCGGTCTTCGCCCCGCGCATTGCGAAGCACCGCGGCATCGCCGGCATCGAGCTTGCCGAGCCCTTCGCGGGCTGCGATGTCACCTCCATCCCACCACCCCTGAAAAGGCGGGAGATCGTGTGTAGAAACGCAAGCCAACGCTTCGGTCGTGTAGGATCGAGGCGAGCGAAATCGGCCGTCGTCCTCCCTCTCGAAGTAGAAGACGCGATAGCCGAGCAGGCCTGCCCTTTCCATGATGTCGCGGAAACCGGCCGGTACGGTGCCGAGATCTTCGCCGATGACGATGACGCGCTTTTCCTGTGAGAGCTCCGCCAGAACCTTGAGCGTGCGTTCCAACGGGTAGCGGATATAGCCGCCGGCGCGGGCTTCGAAATCCGCAGGTATCCAGTAGAGACGCTTGAGCCCCATCGCGTGATCCAAACGGACCGCACCTGCCCACCGCATGGCCGCGGCGAGATCGTGCCCGAAGGCAGCCTCTGTGCCGCACAAAGCCTGTGGCCGCATCGGCGAGAGACCCCAATCCTGACCGGCGCTGTTGAAAGCATCCGGAGGTGCACCGACGCGCACTTGGGACGCATAGCTTCTCGGCTGCGCCCACGTTGCCGCACCGTCAGGCGCAACCCCGACGGCGAGATCGAGGTAGAGCCCGATTCGCATCCCGGCCGCGCGTGCGCGCCGCTGCGCATCCGCAAGCTGCTTGTCGGCGAGCCATTGCAGCCATTTGTGAAAACGGACCCGTTGCGCGTGCGTGTGCCGGAACCCGAGGACATTGTCCGATTGAGCGGAATGGAATGTCTCTGGCCAAGTGTGCCACCCCGCGCCGTAGCCGCGACCGGCGAACCATTCGCTCAACACCTCGAAGGTCGCAAAATCATCCAGCGCCCTGCCTTCCCGATTGCAGAATGCCTCGAAGCCCGCCTCCGAAACGCCCAGCGCAAAGGCGTGCTCGAGCGCTCGGCGTTTCAAGTCTGTCACAGCCGCGTAATCGACGTGATCGCCGGATCGCAGAGCCTCGCTCTCGTCATGGGACAAGGCGTGCGCCGCGCCTTCCACCTTGTCGAGCGCAAGATTGAGCGGATTGAGATACCGCCGCGTCGAGGGAGAGTAAGGGCTCGTCCGCGTCGGATCCGCCAGGAAGAGCGCATGAACCGGATTGATACCGAGAAAATCGGCGCCGAACGGTCCCAGCAGCTCGCAGAGGCGTGCGACATCCTCAAAATCGCCAATGCCGTGGTTGCGTGCGGACCGCACGCCGAAGAGCTGCACCGTGACGCCCCATGCTCGGCTCACTCTCAGCCAGCCGGGAATGAAGCAGCGGGACTCCTTGGCCAGGGGCTCGTCCGCACAAACCGAAGCATCGACGCCGTCGCCCAAGGTCTCGAGAAGCGCCCGCTTCACGTCGTCGGCAAGGATGACGTGCTCGCCCGTCTCGCTGATATAGGAGAGTTCGATCCCCCTTTCTTCGCAGAGCCGATCGAGATCCGAGGTCATGGCCGGGGCCGCCCGATTTCGAACACCACGGAATTCGGCGGGACCGCGCCGTCAGCGACGCTGGTCGCAAGATCCGGCTCCGACTCGAACAGCACCCGCCTATCTTCGAGCTGCGCGACAGCCGCGGCAATCGGCTCGTGCTCGAAGCTCGCGACGCAGCGCAGATGAGCGCCGTCGGCCAGCATCCAGGTGGCGCTTAAGGCACGGCGCGACAGGGTTTCGGCCTCGCCCGAGCCAGCCGCCACGTCCTTGAGGCGCGGCACGATCTCGCGTTGGCGGAGCGAGAGCAGCGCACGCACATGCGCGAGGCGCTTTGCGCCTGCCGGACGCTCTCGCGCGCTCCAATCGAGCGCCGAAGCGCGCAGGGTCTCCTCCGCATTGGGATCCGGAATTCGTTCGCGCGTTTCGGGATCTTGAAACTCCGGCCACTTGCGAAACTCCGTGCGGCGCCCTTCGCGAACGTTCCGCCCGAGGTCGCCCGTGAAATCGGTGAAGAACAGAAACGGCCGCTGTTCGCCCCATTCCTCGCCCATGAACAGCATCGGAATCGAAGGGCTAAGGAGAAGAACGGCCGTCAGAAGCTCGACGGTCCGCTCGGGTGCCAGCGCCGTAAGCCGTTCTCCGAACGCCCGGTTGCCGATCTGGTCGTGGTTCTGAATGAAATCGATGAACGCCGTGGGCGGCAGCCGGCGGCTCGGCTGGCCATAGGGCTTACCGTCACGAAAGGCGGAAGGCGCGCCCTGGTAGACATAGCCTTGCGTCAGCGCACGCCCGAGCTTGCCGGCCGCATCGTCTGCATAGTCTTCGTAATATCCCTGCCGCTCATCGGTCGCGATGACATGCGCGACGTGATGAAAATCGTCGTTCCACTCCGCAGTATAGAGCGAGGGGCGGCCATCCGCGTCGCGCGCATGAAGGTGCGTGACGTTGCGGTTGTCCTCCGTCGTGAGGTGGATGTGGCGATCGCGGATGCGGCTGCGAACCGTCCGCGCCAGCTCTTCGAGGATCGGCTCGTCGGACGGATCGTCGATCTGGTCGATGGCATCCAGCCTGAGCCCGTCGAAGCGGAACTCCTCCAGCCAATAGAGCGCATTCTCGATGTAGAACGTGCGCACGGCCGGCGCATCGAAGCGGATGGCCGCCCCCCACGGCGTGTGACGGCCCGGGTCGAAGAACTCCGGCGCATAGAGGGGGAGGTAGTTTCCGTCAGGCCCGAAGTGGTTGTAGACCACGTCGAGGATCATCATCAGCCCGCGCCCGTGAGCGGCATCGACGAGGCCCTTCAAGCCTTCGACGCCGCCATAGGCCGGATGCGGCGCATAGTGCAAAACACCGTCGTAACCCCAGCCGCGCACACCGCCGAATTGAACGACGGGCATCAGCTCGAGAGCCGTCACGCCGAGATCGATGAGATGATCGAGCCGCCGAGCCACGCCGTCGAACGTGCCTTCCGGCGAGAACGTGCCTGTGTGCAGCTCGTAGATGACGGCGTCGTCCCACGGCCGCCCGCGCCATCCGGCAGACTGCCAGCGATAGGCGCGAGGATCGACCAGCATGGAGCGCCCGTGAACGTCACCAGCCTGCGCGCGAGCGGCGGGGTCGGCCACGACCTCTCCCGACGGCAGTCGGAAACCGTAAGGCTGCCCGACGGCAACCGCATCCGTCTCGATCTCGAACCAGCCATCGCCGCCTCGCGCCATGGCGATGTCGCCGGAAGGTGCGGATAGCGCGACGGACTCCAATCCCGGAGCCCACAAGCGGAACCTTGCGCCGCCATCCGCGCGAACGTTGGCGCCCCACGTCGTTTCGAATGAAAACGTCGTCTCGAACGCGAATGAGGTCATTCCCGCGTTCCTTCGTAGAGAGCGAGCGCTCGCCCGGCGATGATCCGGGGTTCGCCGGGCACCAAGGCGTCCTCGTCGGGCAGGATCGTTCCGCGCTCGGTATCGACGAGCAGGCGCCAGCGTCCGCCGAAGGGCGGGTCGGGTATCGCGAAGGACACGCCCTCGGCGTAGGAATTGACCAGCAGCAGCAGCGTCTGGCGGCGCTGGTCGGCCAGCAGAAGAGCGACACTGCGATTGAGCGGGTTCGCCCAATCGTCTGCCGTCATCTCCACACCATCCGCCCGCAACCACATGACATCGTTCACGCCCGCCGCCACCTCCGTGCCGTGGAGAAAATGCGGCTGCCGCAGAAGCGGACGGCGCCGGCGAATGTCGATCACCCCCCGCGTGAACGCCTCGAATGCGTCGTCTCTCCCGTCGATGCCGGTCCAGCGCAGCCAGGTCCGCTCGTTGTCCTGGCAATAGGCGTTGTTGTTGCCGGACTGCGTGTGGCTGCGCTCGTCGCCCATCAGCATCATCGGCGTGCCCTGGGAAAGCACCAGGGTCGCCATCAGATTGCGGCGCATGCGGTCGCGCAGGTCGAGCACATCCGCATCGGATGTCGGCCCTTCGACACCGCAGTTCCAGCTCAGGTTGTGATTGTGCCCGTCGCGGTTCTCTTCACCGTTCGCCTCGTTGTGCTTGTCGTTGTAGGCATAAACGTCGGCGAGCGTGAATCCGTCGTGCGCCGTGACGAAGTTGACGCTCGCCCACGGCCGGCGCCCTTTTCTGTCGAATTGTGCGGCACTGCCGAGGAGCGCTGCCGAAAGCGCCGGCAAGGCGCCTTCGTCTCCGCGCCAGAACGCGCGCGCATCGTCCCGGAACCTGTCGTTCCACTCCGCCCATCCGGGCGGAAAGTTTCCCACCTGGTAGCCGTCCATACCGATGTCCCACGGCTCGGCGATGAGCTTCGTGCGCGACAGGACCGGATCCTGCGCCAGCACCGTGAGGAACGGGCTATCGAGGCTGAAGGCGCGGTCCTTGCGCGCGACCGTGCTCGCGAGATCGAAGCGGAACCCGTCAACCCCGAATTCCTCGACCCAGTACCGCAGCGAATCCGTCACGAGCTGCAGGGCGCGCGCATGGTCGAGGTCGAGACTGTTGCCGCAGCCCGTCGTATCGAAGTAGAATCGCGGATCGTCGTCGAGCTTGTAATAGACGGCGTTGTCGATGCCTCGGAACGAGAGGGTCGGCCCGAGGTGATTGCCTTCCGCCGTATGGTTGTAGACCACGTCGAGCAGAACCTCGATGCCGGCCCGATGCAGCCGTTCGACCGTCGTGCGGATTTCGTCGATGTCCTGCTTCGAGAGGTAGTGTTGCGCGGGGGCGAAATAAGCGATGGGGCTGTAGCCCCAATAGTTCTTGAGGCCGCGCTCGATCAGATGGCTGTCGTGACAGAACGCCTGCACCGGCAGGAGCTCGATGGCGGTGACGCCGAGCGAAATCAGGTGATCGATCACCTTCGGATCTCCGAGCCCGGCAAACGTGCCCCGCTTCTTCTTGGAAAGAGCGGGATGACGCTGCGTCAGCCCCTTGACGTGGGCCTCGTAGATCAGGGTCTCGGCCCAGGGACGCGGCTCGCGCTTGCTGCGCCATGAAAGCAGACGGTCGCGCCAGCGCGCACGCGGCGCGGTGACGACGCATTTCGGCATGAACGGCGCGCTGTCGGACTCGCTCGGGATGTCGTCGTCAGCGCTCACGACATAGCCGAGATGCGCCTCGTTCCACAGGAAGTCGCCCTCGAGCAGAGTGGCATAGGGGTCGATCAAAAGCTTAGCGGGATTGAACCTGTGCCCCGCTTCCGGCTCATAGGGGCCATGCACGCGATAGCCGTAGAGCTGCCCCGGCATGATACCGGGCACATAGCCGTGCCAGACCTCATCGGTGTATTCCGGCAGCGCGATGCGCGCCGTCTCTTGCTTTCCCTCATCATCGAACAGGCAGAGCTCGACGCGTGTGGCGTTGCTCGAAAAAATGGCGAAGTTGACGCCGTTCGCGTCCGCCCTCGCGCCGAGATGTGCGGGCGAGCCTTCTGTCACGCGATGGCGGGCCTTGCTCACGTGCGTTCGGTTCCAGGGATGAACACGAGAATCGAGAGCGGCGGCAACGTCACGACGATCGAGCTCGGCTGGCCGTGCCACCCCTGCCGGTCTGCCGCTCCGTCGCCGGGTGAGACGCCCGATCCTCCATATTTCAAGTCATCGGTATTGAGCCTGAGGTTCCATCGGCCGGCTGACGGCACGCCGATCCGATAGTCGCGCCGCACGACGGGCGTGAAATTGCAGACAACGAGTGCAGCTTCGCCGTCGTGTGAGCCTTTGCGCAGGTAGGCGAGCACGCTGTCGTTCGCATTGCCGCCGTCGATCCAGGCAAAGCCGTCCGGCTCGCAATCGAGCGCGTGCAGCGCCGGGAGGTCGCGATAAAGCCTGTTGAGGTCGCGCACCAGGCTCTGCACCCCCTGGTGGGACGGCTCCGAGAGGAGATGCCAATCCAGGGATTGGTCGTGGTTCCATTCGCGGTGCTGGCCGAACTCGCATCCCATGAAGAGCAGCTTCTTGCCGGGATGCGTCCACATGAACCCGAGATAGGCGCGCAGATTGGCGAACTTCTGCCAGGTGTCGCCCGGCATCCTGCCGATCAGCGATCCCTTGCCGTGCACCACCTCGTCGTGACTGATCGGCAGGATGAAGTTCTCGTCCCACGCGTAGAGAAGTCCGAACGTCAGCTTGTCGTGATGGAATTTCCGATGGACCGGATCTTCTGAAATGTACTTCAGGGTGTCGTGCATCCACCCCATATTCCACTTGTAGCCGAAGCCCAATCCCCCACTGTCCACGGGCCGCGAGACCTGCGGCCAGGCCGTCGATTCCTCGGCAATCGTCACGATGCCCGGGAAGTCGCGATAGGCCATCGTGTTCGTGTGGCGCAGAAACGCGATGGCCTCCAGGTTCTCGCGGCCGCCGTACCGGTTCGGCTCCCACTCGCCCGCACTTCGGCTGTAGTCGAGATAGAGCATGGACGCCACGGCATCGACGCGCAGACCGTCAGCGTGGAATCGGTCGAGCCAATAGTGAGCGTTCGAGCTCAGGAAGTTTGCGACCTCGCGCCGGCCGTAGTTGTAGATCAGCGTGTTCCAGTCCTTGTGAAAACCGCGGCGCGGATCCTCGTGCTCGTAGAGCGCCGTGCCGTCGAAGCGGGCAAGCCCATGCGGATCGCTCGGAAAGTGCGCGGGCACCCAGTCGATGAGGACGGCGATGCCGGCCTGATGGAAGCGGTCGATCAGGCGCGCGAACGCTTCGGGCGGCCCGAACCGCGCCGTGGGCGAGAAAAGGCCGACGGGCTGATAGCCCCATGAGCCGCCGAAGGGATGCTCGGCGACCGGCATCATCTCGACGTGCGTAAAGCCCATGTCGATGACATACGGGATCAGCTCGTCGCCGAGACTGTCGTAATCGAGCACGGTGTCGTTCTTGCCCCGCCGCCAGGACCCCAGATGCACCTCGTAGATCGAGATCGGTGCTGATCGTGCCTGCAAGCGCGCGCGCCGCGCGATCCAGTCCGCATCGGACCACGAGTAAGCCACGCCATGCCGAACGCGCGATGCGGTGCTGGGCGGCAGCTCGTGGGCCTGGCCGAACGGATCGGCCTTCGCCGGCAGGAGCCGGCCCGCGGCATCGAGAAGCTCGTACTTGTAGAGATCTCCGGCTTCGGCCCGTGGGATGAAGATGTCCCAGATGCCGGCGCCGGGGTGCTTGCGCATGACGTGCCGGCGCCCATCCCATCCGTTGAACGAGCCGACGACGCTGACGCGTTTCGCATTTGGCGCCCAGACGGCGAACGAAACGCCGGGGACGCCGTTCAGCATGATCGGGTGCGCACCCAGCTTTTTGTAAGACTGAGTATGCGTACCCTCCGCGAAGAAGTGGAGGTCGAGTTCACCGAGCGCGGACGGAAAGGCGTAGGCATCCTCGATCTGCCAGTGATGCCCGCCGCCGCTCATCCGGAGCGTGTAGGCATCGACGGCACGCAGAAGCCGCCCGAAGAAGAATCCATCCGGATGCAGTTTGTCGAGAGCCACGAGGACGTTTCCCTCGGCATCGGCGACATCGCAGGTCTCGGCGTCGGGATGAAAGGCGCTGACCGTGAGGTCTCCGTCGGGCGCACGGTGCGGGCCGAGAACAGCGAACGGATCTGCGTGGCGGCCCGCAACGATATCCTCGATGTCTTGGCCGACCGGCCTCCACGCATCGGCCCGGGCGGCAGGGGCATGTGGCGTCATCCCTCGCCTCCAAACCTGTCAAGAAGAGCAATGATCCCGCGCACCGGGATCGACAGCCAATCGGGACGGCTCCCGACCTCGTAGCGCACCTCATACATGGCCTTGCGCAGCAAAAAGATCGTGAGAAGGCCTTGGGTCGTGTCCTCGTCTTCCGGGTGAAACGCATGAGAAGCGGCAGACGTGATGTAAGCGGCTGTGCAATCGCTGACCGCCCGATCGCGCCACTGGAACGCAAGTTGACGGATCACGTCCGGATGGGCCGCTCCGCGCGAGATGACCTTGTCGAGCGCAGCCCACGCCGCATAGTCCAGCGAGCGCAGCATGCCGGCGAGATCGCGAAGTGGGGACGTCTTGCGACGGCGCTCGGCCAGCGTCCGTGTCGGCTCGCCCTCGAAGTCGACGATCATCACATCGTCCTGCACGATCAGCACCTGGCCGAGATGGAAATCCCCATGATGCCGGATTTTCTGGCCCGAAGGCGCCAGCTGTCGGTAGCCGTGAAACAGCTCCTTGATCCTGTCCCGCTGCGAGTGAAGAAGATCGATGCACTCGCGGCTGCCTGGTGGGATCTCGCTCGTCCTGGCCTGTTCGAGCGTCTCGAAGGTAAGATCCGTCTCGGCTTCGCTGTCCGCGATCCAGCGCCGGATGTCGTCGGCCGCAATCGGCTCGGCCGCGAAGTCCGTATTGTCCGTCGGCGTGGCGAGGGCGACATGCATCTCCGCCGTCCGCTGTCCGAGCAAGGCGGCGATGTCGAGCGGAAACGCCTGGGCCGGAAGCTCGCTCGAGGCGGTGTCGAGCCCGGTTTCCTCGAGCATGCGCTCGATCGCCTCTGTCAGCACGTGCCAAGCATCGCCCTGATTGTAGACGAACTCGAATGCTCCGGCCAACGTCGTCCGGCTGTCGTCTGTGACGTGCTCGATAACGCCGAGAAGCTTCGGGGCGTGAGAAAAGTCTGCCTCCTCGGTGAGGAAGCGGCTCATCTCGATCTCGGGCTGCAAGCCCTCCTCGAGACGCCTGTAGAGTTTCAGAAGCGTGGATTCGCCGACCACCGCCGCGGCATTGCTCTGCTCGATGTGAAGCACCCGCACGGCGTCGGACAGGTCACGCTCTTCGATGAGCGGGCTCGGCGAGAAGATGAGATCGCCCTTTGCGGTCGGAACTGTGATGCCCCTGCGCAGCCGATCGGCCAGCGCGGCAAAGAAGACGTCTTCGGTGGCGGCATCGAGCAGCATGCCGACACGCGCACCCCGGCGAACCTTGGCCAGTGAAAACGCCCTCTGGGTTGGCGTGAGCTCGCTATGGCTTGCCCAATTCAGCAGCAGAGGCAGCGCATAGGTTTGCCGCGTTCCATTTTCGAACTCGACATTCACGGTCGTGAGAAGATGTTCCAGCGCTCCGCCTTCGAGCTGCGCCACAGGTTCGACTGCAATCTTCTGGATGCGCTCGTTCTTCCCGCCGAACCAGCGTTGCCGAGGGAGATAGGCTTTGAGAAGATTGCGCTCGAGATAGGCGAGTTCGCGCCCAGCGAGAAGGCTTGGAAAATCCCCTCCCATAACGAGGGTGATGAGCTCGGGCAGCGGCTCGGGTGTCGGGCTGTGCCAGCGCGGCAGGGCCGCGGCATCCGCGAGCGCAAACCAGTAATAGCCATAGGCCGGCAGCGTCAGCACATAAGGCGTCGCGCCGATAGGCGGAAAACTCGCCCCGGCCGTCAGCTCGATGGGAACCATGCCGCGGTACGGGCTGAGCTCGAGCTCGACGGCCTGCGCCGAGCGGCTGAGATTCACGACGCAAAGCAGGCGCTCGTCCTCGCTCTCCCGCAGGAACGCAAGAATGCGGCGATTGCTCGGATAGAGGAACTCCAGGCTGCCGCGGCCAAGCGCGCGATGACGCTTGCGGACGGCGATCAGGCGGCGCATCCAGTTCAGCAGCGACGAGACGTGACCCTGCTGACCTTCCACGTTCAGGGTCTGATACCCGTAAATCGGGTCCATCAGCACCGGAAGATAAAGCCTCTGCGGATCGGCGCGCGAGAACCCCGCGTTGCGATCGAGCGACCACTGCATCGGCGTGCGAACGCCGTCCCGATCTCCCAGATAGAAATTGTCGCCCATGCCGATTTCATCGCCGTAATAGATCACGGGCGTTCCCGGCATCGACATGAGCAGGACGTTCATGAGCTCGATCTTGCGCCGGTCGTTCTCCATCAGGGTCGCCAGGCGACGACGGATGCCGAGATTGATGCGCGCGCGCGGATCGACCGCATACGTGCGCCAGAGATAATCGCGCTCCTCCGCCGTCACCATTTCGAGCGTCAGCTCGTCGTGATTGCGCAGGAAGAGCGCCCACTGGCACCCCTCCGGCACCTCGGGCGTCTGACGCAGAATATCCGTGATCGGGTGGCGATCCTCCTGAGCCAGCGCCATGTACATCCGCGGCATGAGGGGGAAGTGGAAAGCCATGTGGCATTCGTCACCCTCGCCGAAATAGGGTCGCGTATCCTCCGGCCACTGGTTGGCCTCCGCGAGCAGCATGCGGTCGGGATAGCGGGCCTCGATCTCGGCGCGGATACGCCTCAGAACCTCATGCGTCTCGGGGAGGTTCTCGTTGTTGGTCCCTTCGCGTTCGCAGAGATAGGGCACCGCATCAAGCCGCAGTCCATCGACACCCATCTCGAGCCAGAAGTGCATGGCGCGCACGACCTCGTCGAAGACGAGGGGGCTGTTGTAGTTGAGATCGGGCTGATGCGAATAGAAGCGGTGCCAGAAATAGGCCTTCGCGACGGGATCCCAAGTCCAGTTCGAGGTCTCCGTGTCGAGGAAGATGATGCGTGTTCCGTCATAGCGATCCTCGGTGTCGCTCCACACGTACATGTTCCGCTCCGGCGAGTCCGGCGGCGCCGCCCGCGCTCGCTGGAACCACGCGTGCGTGTCCGATGTGTGATTGATGACGAGCTCGGTGATGACGCGGATGCCCCGCTGGTGAGCGGCATCGAGGAACTCCTTGAAGTCGTCGAGTGTGCCGTAGGAGGGATGCACCGCGGTGTAGTCGGAAATGTCATAGCCATCGTCACGCAGCGGGGACGGATAGAACGGCAGCAGCCAGATCGCCGTGATGCCGAGCTGCTGGATGTAATCCAGCTGTGAGAGGAGCCCGCGAAAATCCCCGACGCCGTCGTTGTCGGAATCCTTGAACGCCTTGATATGAAGCTGATAGATGATCGCGTCCAGATACCAATCGCGATCCTCGCGATTGATTTCCTGCGCAGGCGCTTCGACGGCGGCCAGAGAGACGTCGTCGGGAACCGGAACATGGTGGCGTAAAAGCACGCTCGTCATGCATCCCTCCCAAGCGGACGAAGACGCCACACGACGTACGGCAACGTCTCCGGATCGAGACGCATGTGCTGGATCTTACCCGTCCAATTGAAGCGATGGCCGGACAAAACGTCTTCGACCTCGACGGTCCCGTGATCGGGCAAACCGAACTCCCACAACGGCACTTCGAAATCGCAGTCTTGCGGGTTGTGAGGATCGAGATTGACCGCGAAGAGGAGGAAGTCGGATCGATCCTCCGTCGCCTTGCCGTAATAGAGGATCTCGTCGTTCCAGGCGTTGTAGAACGTCGTATTCTCGAAGTTCTGAAGGGCTGGCGACGATTTGCGCAGCCGGTTCATGAAGCGGATGTCGTCACGGATGTGGCCCGGCCGATCCCAGTCCCAGGCCTTGAGCTCGTACTTCTCGGAGTTGGCGTACTCCTCCTTGCCCGGCAACCCCTCCGCCTCGCACAGCTCGAAGCCGCTATAGACGCCGTAGTTCCCGCCGAGCGAGGCCGCGAGCACGAGGCGCACCCGATGGGCCGGCCGACCGCCTGTCTGCAGGTAGTGGGGATTGATGTCGGGCGTATTGACGAAGAAGTTCGGACGCATGTAGGCACGTGCCGGACCTCGAGTGAGCTCGGTGATGTAATCCGTCAGCTCCGGCTTCGTGTTGCGCCAGGTGAAGTAGGAATAGGACTGCGTGAAGCCGATCTTTGCCAGATACTGCATGATCTTCGGCCGCGTGAACGCCTCGGACAGGAAGATCACGTCCGGATGCGCCGTCTGCACCGTCCGAATAAGCCACTCCCAGAACGGGAAGGGCTTCGTATGCGGGTTGTCGACGCGAAAGATTTTTACGCCTTCTCGCACCCAATGAAGCACGACATCCCGCAGCGCATGCCAGACATCGGGGAACGCATCGTCGTAGAAATGCACGTTGACGATGTCTTCGTACTTCTTCGGCGGATTTTCGGCGAAGCGGATCGACCCGTCGGGGCGCCACTCGAACCATTCAGGGTTCTGCTCGATCCAGGGATGGTCGAGCGAGCATTGGACCGCGAAGTCGAGCGCCAGCTCGAGTCCATGATCGCGCGCGGCCAAAACCAGCGCGCGAAAATCCTCGATCGTTCCGAGTTCGGGGTGGATTGCATCGTGACCGCCCGCAGACGAACCGATCGCATACGGGCTTCCGGGATCCCTCGGCTCGGCCACCAGGCTGTTGTTGCGGCCTTTCCTGTTCGTCGTCCCGATAGGATGTATGGGCGTAAGGTACAGGACGTCGAAGCCCAGATCCGCCACGTAGGGCAGACGCGATATCACGTCTGAAAAAGTTCCGTGGCGAGTTGCATCGCCGGACTGAGAGCGGGGCGTGAGCTCGTACCAGGCACTAAATGCGGCCGCCTTCCGCTCCGCGCGTATCCTCAAGGGATGCTCTGAGCGCGCGAGGTGCTCGCGCGGTCCAGCGCGGTCGAAAAGCTGCTGTATCGCATCAGATTCAATCAACGCCAGCGCGGCCTCGGGCGTCTCCGCGTTGTCGTAGGCTTCGAGGAGATCGACCAACAGGCGTTTGTCCGAAACATGTCGGCAGGCATGACCGGCATCCGCGATCATTCGGCGCGCAAGCACGAGGTCTGTCGCCACGTCCTGGCCCGCGGAGGCGTGCGCCGTTGCGGTCTTGGCCAAGGTCGCAAATGGGCTCCGCCATGCCTCGATGACGACTTGATGCTCACCGAGCTGCACAAGCTTGACACGCGCCCGCCACCGGTCGTTTTCCACGTAGCGCATCGGCCCGGTCGTCGGATGATGCTGCCCCGGCGCGAGCACGTGGACCTCGGCCCGGAGCTGGTCGTGCCCGTCGGAAAGAATATCGCACTCTACTTGGATGACGTCGCCCGCGACCGCCTTCGCCACATAGCGGCCCCCGCATATTTCAGGCCACACGCACGCGATGACAACCCGCCCCGATGTGTTCGGCGCAGCATCCGGATCGGCGTCTTCAGCGGCCGACTGCAAGTCGGAAACGAGAGTGGCGCTCTTCATCGGAATCCCACAACAACCTGTCGGAAGAACAGGCTAGGGTCCGGATGGTTCCTGGAGCAGGCGGCACGACCTGGCTCCTCGCCCCCGCGTCTCGCAGGGGGGGTGGACGTCGGACATTCGAATGCGGAAACCAAGCATGACGATCCCCGCCCGTCACCTCAGCAATCCGCATCACCCAAGTCTCGACCACCAAAGTCCAATGGAAGGCAGGCTCGGTGCGACGACCTTTCCATCGGGCTCAAAAGCATCCCATGCCTCGAGATGCTTCCCACCGACCCACGTGAGGACCGGTTTGCCGGCCGCGGCCGCTGCTTGGAAAGCGCCCGCCAATCCCCTGCCGTCCGCTTCGAGCTTGCCGAACTTGCTCAGCACCACTACGTCGCAGTCTGCGAGACCCGCCAACACCGATGCACCCGCGCTTTCGGCGCCGCGAGCATCGATATGGCAGACCCTTCCTTGCGGTAGAATATCGAGGAAGATGGAGTGCCGCTCACCCGTTGCCACATCGCGCAGCACGCCTGCGGTGCAGGCCCGCCCGGCCAATCCATGAGTTTCTTCGATGACGCCGGCCACGCGAAGGCCTCTTGCCCGCCACCGCCAGACCGCATCCGCAAACAGCCGTTGCGCGGTCGCGCTGTCTACGTCGACGACGCGTGCGAAGTTGCCTTTTCCATCAAGCATTGGCTTTCCTCCAGCCGATGCCTCCCGAGGACTCCGTACCCGAATTCTGCCGTCTCCGCCTTCACTCAATCGTATCGATGTCGATTTTTATACGCGCAACTGCTCCTCCCGCCCGGTCGCGCATGCCCGCGAGTTTTCCTGCATGGGATGGGCCACGGGAAGTCGCGCCGCGTTGGACGCGCAGAAACGATGTTGCCGGGCGGGCAGCGAGCGCCAACCGTTTGCTCAGCGGTATCCGACGCACATCACGTAATCTTTCAAAAGCTCTTCTTCCTGTTCCACTTCGGAAAGAAGAACCTCCAGCGCGTCCCGGGCGTAAAGCAAACCCAGCGGCCTGCTCTCCGCGTCCAGGATCGGCATGCATTGCAATTCCCCTTGCTTCATTTTTGTCCATACGTCGGACAGCCATTCGCCAGAGTCGCAAAACAGGATGGGCGTGCTCATCACCGACGCGCTTAAAGTGGTGCAAGCGCAGCCCTGGCAATGGCGAATTTGTCGAACGATGTCCTGGCGCGTGATAACTCCCAAAGCCGCCCCGGCGTCATTGCAAACTACGACCATGTGTTGATCGCCTTCGGCCAGGAGAGCTGCCGCCTCTCTGAGTTGGCGATCATGTCCGATAGTCAGCAACCTCTGTTGCGCCTTCGGCAGCAGGCTTTCCACCCTGATCATGAATATGCCACCTCCCGATGAGCTATGAACGAGGGTAAGTCCTCCTCGCTACGGCTCCCTTAACCGTCGTCAACCAACGCACCGAGATCGCCACGGACGGCCTCTGCATCTCCTACGCGTGGCGCGTGCGTTCCCTATCGATGCGCGGAAGCACATCGAAAGTGTGGTACGGCGGCGGGGAGGAAAGACTCCATTCGAGCGTTGTTGCTCCCGCCCCCCACGGATTTCCATCCGCCTGGATCTTCCTACGGAACGCCAGCACGATGGAGCAGCAGAAAACCAGCGTTCCTACGGCCGTAGTGTAGGTGCCGATGGACGAGACGGCGTGCCAAAAATGAAAGGCGTCAGGGTAGTCCACATACCTCCTCGGCATCCCGGCCAAGCCGAGAAAATGCTGCGGGAAAAATATCATGTTCGCGCCGACGAAGGTTATGGCGAAGTGTGCTCGCCCCCACGCCTCCGGCAGCATCAACCCCGACATCTTCGGGAACCAGTAGTAGAAGCCGGCAAAGATCGCAAAGAGCGATGCAAGCGACAGCACGTAGTGGAAGTGAGCGACAACGTAGTACGTATCGTGCAGAACCCGATCGACGCCTGCGTTGGCCACCATGACGCCCGTTACGCCGCCGACCGTAAAGACGAACACGAAGGCGATCGCCCAAAGCATCGGAACCGTGAAGCGGATGGATCCGCCCCACATCGTGGCAAGCCAGGAAAAGATTTTAACCCCTGTCGGCACCGCGATCACCATCGTTGCGAACGTGAAATAGGCCTGCGTGTTGATGCCCACTCCGCTGGTGAACATGTGGTGGGCCCAGACCACAAAGCCGATCATCGCAATCGCCACCATCGCGTAGACCATCCCGAGGTATCCGAAGATAGGTTTTCCCGAGAACGTCGAAACGATGTGACTGATGATGCCGAATGCCGGGAGCACCATGATGTAGACTTCCGGGTGGCCGAAGAACCAGAACAGGTGCTGATAGAGAACCGGATCTCCCCCGCCGGCTGGGTTGAAGAACGTGGTTCCAAAGTTCCTGTCCGTGAGCAGCATCGTGATGGCACCCGCCAGAACAGGCAAAGCCAGCAGAAGCAGGAACGCCGTGACGAGTAGCGACCATGCGAACAGCGGCATTCTGTGGAGCGTCATGCCCCGAGCCCGCATGTTGAAGATCGTCGTGATGAAATTGATCGCGCCCAGGATCGAAGACGCCCCTGCGACGTGAATGGCCAATATCACGAAGTCCACCGCCGGCCCCGGATGCCCGGCCGACGACAACGGGGGATACAACGTCCAGCCGGTCCCCGCCCCGTTTGATGACCCGGTTCCCGGCACGAAAGCGGCGGTCGCAAACAGCAGCGCCGCCACGACCAGCAACCAGAAGGAGATGTTGTTCAGCCTGGGAAACGCCATGTCCGGCGCACCGATCATGAGCGGCACGAACCAGTTTCCGAACCCGCCGATGAGCGCGGGCATGATGAAGAAGAAGATCATCACCAGGCCGTGCGCGGTGACGAGGGCGTTATAGATTTCGTGATTGCCGAAATATTGTACGCCAGGATCCTGCAGCTCGATGCGGATCAGGAGAGAGAGAAGGAAGCCCGCTATACCGGCCATGCCGGAAAAAAACAGGTACAGCGTCCCAATATCTTTATGGTTGGTCGAGAAAATCCAGCGACGGATACCCTGCGGCGGGCTCGCCGATGCAAGTGCGTGTGCCATGACGCTCTCCCATACGAGAGACTTCTCCTCGTGAAAGACGACATCGCGATTCAGCGGCGCTGGTCGGTGCGCCCGGTGGATTTCTCGAGGCGCCTTCTTTGAAAACCTGTGGGCCTCGTCGTAGCCGGGACGCTCAGGGCATAGCCGGCGGCCACGGGCCGTCTCCTGCAACCCGCAGGCGTCATGCGCGACAGCCCCATCACGCCGCTGAACGAGCGATTGGCCTCTGTCAGCGTCGAGTATATCGTGTTACGATATGTATGTCCAGACGCGACCTGCCGCATACTGGATGGCCCCGGCGTTCACGGTGCTGTTGCACGCCCTGCCGCCGTCGCCCGCCCCGAGGTTCACGGCCGCGCTGTGGAAGAAGCGGCTGGGGAAGAACGCCCGCACCGCCGCACTCCGCCCCATCCCGAGCAATAGGATATATTTAATAGCTATTTCAATGGTTTAGAGGAATGAAGTGGCGGAGAGGGAGGGATTCGAACCCCCGGTACGGTTGCCCGTACTCCGCATTTCGAGTGCGGCGCGATCGACCACTCTGCCACCTCTCCGGCCGTCCCGGAACGCGTGGCGAGTGTGGTCACCTCGCCGCGCATCATCATGCCGGGGGCTGCTCAATAGCCGGTGATTGCGCGGGGCGCAAGAGCACACGAGACGACCCGCGGCGAACCGCCAAATCATGCGAACAGCGTCTCGACATGATCGCCAGCCAAATCGGACCGGGAAAGGAATGTACCGGCACTTTTCGGGCCGTAACGTCGACACCGGGGCCAGCGACAGCGTCCCCGATGAAGCTGGCCACCGCACCGATGCCGCTGAACCAATGGCGCCCTCCGCGCGTTCGGTCCCCACACTGGACTTTCCCACGCATTCCAAGGTGAGAGGCATGCGCACCGCCGCGCGGACGAAGCGATACCTATGGCCGGCACTCGCCCTGGGGCTCCTGGCCGCCACGGCCCCCGCCATCGCGCAATCCGGCGAAGGGCAAGCCTGCGGCGGCATCGACGGGCCCACCTGTAGCGTCGGCTTCTTCTGCGAGACCGAGCTCGCCCAATGCGGCGAGGCGAACCCGGAAGGCACCTGCGTTCTTAGAACCGAGGCCTGCACCAGGATCTACCAGCCCGTCTGCGGGTGCGACGGCAAGACCTATCCGAACGACTGTGAACGGATCGCGGCAGCCGCACGCAAGGATCACGACGGCGAATGCAAGGGCTGACGGCGGCGCGGGCGCTCACGCGTCGCGAAACCGAGCCGTCTGCTGAACGAGCACGCCGAGCCACGGGTGACGAAGCATCAATTTGAACAGAAATGCGCCACCCCCTTCGTCAGCGTGCACGATCTCCATATCGCCCGGCGCGAGCGCGCGCGGAAGCCGAACCCGGAAACGTCCAGCAGAAAAGAAATAGCCGACCGACCGGAAAACCAGCGCGCCGCTCTCCTCGCCAACCAAGAGCGACACGCCGACGCCCCCGCCGACGTGTTCCTCGATCCCCGTGGGCCCCGAAAAGCATTTCGCCGAGTGAATGACCTGCGGAAACCGACCGGCGCGCGCGTACGTCCGCGTCCAGCTCTGTCCGCCGAGGCCTTCGTTCTCCATCACGGCAACCGTCGCACCGCCCCCCGTCGCGTCGTCGAGCGGCAGCGGCGCCCCGATGGCACGCGTCAGGAACGATAGAACGCGGCCCGCACGCGACAGCCGTGTCTCCAGCACTTCGCCGACATAGAACGCGACGTCTCCCGGCGCGAGCCGGCGCGAGAACCGCCGCCGCACGGCCTCAGGCAGCCGCGCCCAGCCGTCCTCTCCCACGAGCGCACGAAAACGAAGGTCCAGGACACTTGCCTCGGATCCAGCCGTCGCAATCCCCGCCATCGCGACATCGGCACGCGCCGGGGCGGCCATCGGAACGTCTTTCGGCAATGCGGTCATGGGAACCTCCTCGGCGTCAGCATCATCCCGGCATGCGCCTAGCCGGCTCCTTGCGACCGGCCGGCACGCCCGCCGCTCACGAGGCCAGCCAAACGGGCCACGACCCCGCCCATCTTCAGAAGTTTTTGCAGAACCGCTGTCGGCAGCGCGAGCACCTCGTCGAGATTGCGCGCCGCGCCCTCGGAGACCGCCAGCATGGCGCGAAAGCGTCGCCGCGTCTCGGCCGACACCTGCTCATCGGCGTCCGCCGCCTCCACGCAATGTCGGAGCGCGGCAATCGCGGGGTCGATCTCCCGCTTCTTGCGTCCCTCCGCGATGCGCCGGACCATCTCGAAAATATCGGCCTCGACCTCGTAGAAGTCCCGGCGGTCGCCCAGAACGGACACCCGCCGGATCAACGACCACCCGAGCAGCTCCTTGAGGGAGTTCGACACGTTCGATCGCGCGAGACGAAGAAGCTCGGCAATTTCCTCCGCCGGAAGCGGCCGCTCCCACGCATAGAGTAGCGCGTGAATTTGCGAGACGGAGCGGTTGACGCCCCAGACCTCGCCCATTTCCCCCCATGCGACGACGAAGCGCTCGATTGCGGGAGGAAGTTTCACAGAATTTTCTGTAATTTCTGTCATGACAGAAATAAAAGAATGAAGCGACGTCGTTGTCAAGAGGAAAGCCGCGATGACCGCAAGCCAACGCGCCGAAGGCAGCCCCTCCCGCCCTTCGCGTCATCCGAAAACGGACCGCGCGCCGCGCCCGTCCCCCGGGATTTCCGACAGTAGGCACGCCCGCCGTTCCATGATCCAATGCACACGCATTCTGGATGCATGCGCCGGCTGACCAAACCTCGATCTGCTGCCGCCCAACTCCAAGGCAACTGATGACGAAACGAGCAGCGCTTCTCGAGCTGGCGGTCGAAAACACGAGGATTTTCTCGATCCGCCGGATTGGCCCGGCTCTTGCCATGAGCAGGGCATGGATCAGATCAGGGTCGCAGACTTGAAGCCGACGTTTGACGAGATGAATGGCTTCGGCCAGGGCATCCGGGAGCCCTATGCCGCGGTTGCGGACTGGCTTGACGCATTGCGTGTCGAGGATCTCCGCAAGAAGAGCGCCGAAGCCGAGCTTCTGTTCCGCCGCACCGGCATCACGTTCAACGTCTACGGCGATACCGAGGCCTCCGAGCGCCTCATCCCCTTCGACATGATCCCGCGCATCATCTCGGCCGCGGAATGGCGGCGCCTCTCCGCCGGCATCGAGCAGCGCGTCAAAGCGCTCAATGCCTTCATGTACGACATCTACCACCGGCAGGAGATCGTCAAGGCCGGCCGCATCCCGGCGGAGCTCGTGGTGCAGAACAGCGCCTTCATACCCGAGATGATCGGCCTGGACCCGGCGCTCGGCATCTATTCCCACATCATCGGCGTCGACATCGTCCGCACGGGCGAGAACGACTTCTACGTTCTGGAGGACAACACGCGAACGCCGTCCGGCGTCTCCTATATGCTGGAGAACCGGGAAACGATGATGCACATGTTCCCGAACCTGTTCGCCGAAAACCGTGTGGCGCCCGTCGAAACCTATCCCGACAAGCTCAGAAAAACCCTGGGCAGCGTAACGCCGCGCAACCTCGACGACGAGCCCGTCATCGCCGTGCTCACGCCGGGCCAGTACAACAGCGCCTACTATGAGCACGCCTTCCTTGCCGACCAGATGGGCGTGGAGCTGGTCGAGGGCCCGGATCTCGTCGTGCAGAACGGCGTCCTCAACATGAAGACGACGCAGGGCCTCTGCCGCGTCGACGTGCTCTACCGGCGCATCGACGACGATTTCCTCGACCCGCTGACGTTCGACCCCTCGTCCGTGCTCGGCGTGCCGGGCTTATTCGACGTCTACCGTGCCGGCAACGTCACCATCGTCAACGCACCGGGCGCCGGCATCGCCGACGACAAGGCGATCTATTGCTACATTCCCGAGATCATCGAGTTCTACATGGGCCGGCCGCCGATCCTGCAAAACGTGCCGACCTACAATTGCCGCAAGACCGATAGCCTCAAATACGTCATCGAGCACATGCCCGAGCTTGTGGTGAAGGAGGTGCACGGCTCCGGCGGCTACGGAATGCTCGTCGGACCGACGGCCACGAAGGAAGAAATCGAAAACTTCCGCGCACGCGTGAAAGCCCGGCCCGAGAACTACATCGCGCAGCCCACCCTCGCACTCTCCACCTGCCCGACGCTGGTCGAGGAAGGCATCGCGCCACGTCATCTCGACTTGAGGCCCTTCGTGCTCGTGGGCGACGAAGTGCGCCTCGTGCCTGGCGGCCTGACGCGGGTGGCGCTGCGCAAGGGCTCGCTCGTCGTCAACTCGAGCCAGGGGGGTGGAACCAAAGACACTTGGGTGCTGCAGGATTGACCGAATAAAAACACCATCGGGCGGAAACGACCGCGTGAGACACACATGCTAGGGCGCACGGCAAACGATCTCTTCTGGCTCTCACGCTACGTGGAGAGAGCCGAGAACATGGCGCGCCTGATCGAGGCGGGGTATCGCATCGCGCTGCAGCCGCGGGTGGGCGACGATCGTGGATCGGAATGGATCTCGACGCTGGAAAGCGCAGGGTGCACCAAAGCCTACAAAGCCAAGCATGGCGAGGTCACGACGCGAAATGTCGTCGATTTTCTGCTCTTCGACCCCACCAATCCGTCGAGCATCCACGCCTGCCTCGCCTCTGCACGACGCAACGCACGCGCCCAGCGCACGTCCCTGACGCGCGAGATGTGGGAATCGCTCAACGGCTCGTGGCTGGAATTCCAGGCCATCCGTCCCGACACTCTGCGCTCCGATGCGCTCCCTCGTATTCTCGATTGGGTGAAGGAGCGCTCGGCTGGCTATCGCGGCGCGATGCTCAACACGATCCTGCGCAACGATACATATTTCTTCAGCCAGCTCGGCACGTTCCTCGAACGGGCGGACAACACGGCGCGCATCCTCGACGTGAAATACTACGTCCTGCTGCCGTCCACGAACATGATCGGCACCGCCGTCGACACCGCGCAATGGGAAGCCATTCTGCGCTCCGTCTCCGCGCACATGAGTTATCGTTGGGTCTACAAAGAGAGCTACCGATCCTGGCGGATCGCCGATTACCTGATCCTGAACCGCGCCATGCCACGCTCGCTCCACGCCTGCTATCACAAAATCGGCGAGGCGTTGGGCGACCTCGCCGCTCTTTACGGCGAGGAGAAACCCTGCCTCGTCACCGCCAAGTCCACCCTCGCCCCTCTCGAGCGCGGCGACATCGATACCATCTTCCAGTCCGGCCTGCACGAATTCCTGCTGGAGTTCATCGCGCGCAACAGCCGCGTCGCGCAGGAAATCTCGGACGCCTACCATTTCACGGCGTGAGGGCAGGCATGAAGATCGAGATCCGCCACGTCACGACCTACCGCTACGCGACGCCCGCCCGCTATGCGATCCAGAGCCTCCGTCTCACGCCGCCCAGCTTCGACGGCCAGGACGTTCGCACATGGACCATCGAGGCGCCCGGCTTCGACACGCACATCTCCTATCGTGACGGCCTCGGCAATCAGGTTCACCTCACCACGCTCGATACGCCCCATGACGGCATCGTCATAGAGGCCTCGGGCATCGTCGAGACGGAGGATCGCGCGGGCATCGTCCGCGGCCTCGCAGAAATCGCACCGCGCCGCGTGTTCCTGCGCGAGACGCCGAAGACGGCGCCGGACAAGGCGATCCGCGATCTTGCCAAAAGCGTGAGCCACGGACGCATCCCGAAAGACCCGCTCGATTGCCTGCACAGCCTGATGCGCACGGTCGCGGCCGCCGTTTCCTACGAGATCGGCACGTCGCATACGCATACCACAGCGGCGGAAGCGCTCGCGGCGGGGAAGGGCGTCTGCCAGGATCACGCGCACGTATTTATTTCGGCCGCGCGCGTGATCGGAATCCCGGCCCGCTACGTTAACGGTTACTTTCTCGCGGGCACGCTGGCTCCGGCAGAGGCCCACCACGCATGGGCGGAGGCCTGGGTCGATGGCCTGGGCTGGGTGGGTTTCGACGCCGCCAACGGCATGTGTCCGACGGACCGCTATGTGCGCCTGGCGTGCGGATTCGATGCCGCCTCGGCCGCGCCGATCCGCGGCACCCAGCGCGGCGGCGAAAATGAAGACCTTGACGTCCGCGTCGAAGTTGAGCAGCAAGGCGCACAGCAGCAATAAGAAGCTGTGAGGACGAAGGATCTCGCGATGACCTATTGCGTCGCGCTCAGGCTGGACCGCGGCATCGTGTTCGCCGCCGACACCCGCACCAACGCGGGCGTCGACAACGTGGCCCAGTATCGCAAGCTGCACTTCTGGCGCCAGCCCGGCGACCGGGTGATCGTGCTCATGTCGGCCGGCAATCTGGCCGTTACCCAGTCCGTCGTCAGCAATCTCAACGAGCAGCTCGCCACGCCGGACAACGCGAACCCCACGCTCTTCACCGTCCCCTCGATGTTCCGCGCCGCGCGCCTCGTGGGCGATGCGGTCCGCGAGGTACGCCGCATCGACGGCGCCGCGCTCGAGATGAGCAAGCACGGCTTCTCCGCCTCCTTCATTCTCGGCGGCCAGATCGGTGCCGAGCGTCCGCGGCTCTATCAGATCTATTCCGAGGGCAACTTCATCGAGGCGACGGACGACACGCCCTTCCTCCAGATCGGCGAGCACAAGTACGGCAAGCCCATCCTCGATCGCGTCGCGCGCCCCGAGATGGGCCTCGGCGACGCGGCAAAGCTGATCCTGCTGTCGTTCGACTCGACCCTGCGCTCGAATCTCTCGGTCGGCATGCCGATCGACATCCTGCTCTACGAGCGCGACAGCCTCGACGTGCGGCGCGAGACGCGCATCTGCCAGAACGACGAGTATTTCACCAAGCTCTCGGCCTCGTGGTCGAATGCATTGCGCACCGCCTTCGCCAGCATCGACGAGTTCAAGATCTAATCGCCGCATACGGACCGGCGGCGAAGGTGCGAGCAATCGCCAGATAGCTCCGCCAATGCACAAGTGCGCCATCGAGCACGGCGAATGCCCGCGCCATCATCACGCTGGCGGCAATCAAGCCTCCCGCGCTCATCCTGTTTTCGGCCACCAGCCACGCGCCGAACCCGATGCCGCCCAACTGCAGCACGAGCCGCATCGCCTTGGCGGCGGAAGCAACGGCAATCTTGCCGTCCGAGAGCTCGCGTGCGTTCGCGCGGATCAGCACATCGCTCCCGATCGCGATGCCGGAAATCAGCACCGCCCCCAGCAACGCGTAAAGCGAGAGCAAGGGATGCACGAGCGAGAGGCCCACCAGCGACACCGGCAGCCACGTGAGATCGAACAGCGCAGCCGGAGCCCCCTGAGCGGAAAAACGCCGCACGCGGTCCACATCGGCCGGCCTCAGTCCGGAAAGCGGACCCCGCTCGAGGTCCCGCACGAACGACACGCCCGCCCGGCCCAGCAGGCGTGCGCGCAGAAAATCGAGAAGCGCAAAAACGGCGAACGACGCCACGAGCAGGCCCGTCGAGACCGCCAGACCGGCGCGATCCCCCGTCGGCAGAACCCGATCGTAGACGTAGAAGAGATAGAGCGACGATGAGATCTGCATCGCGTTGAGCAGGCCCGAGAGGAGGAACGCCAGAGCGAACTCGGGACCCGACATCCAGCGGCGAAGCATCCGCCCCAGCATCCGCATCCTTCCGCTCGGCCCTTCAACGCCCCGCCCCATCGCAGCCCGCTCGTCAACATCATATAACAACCTTAGATTGTATTTCGCCAAACTTAATAATTTATAGATGTAGAAAGGCCCGACTGAGAAACCCGCATCGGGCCGGGAAAGCAGCAGAGGCTACGCGTGAGTCCGCTCTTGCGCGAAACCGCGGCGCACTCTCGAATGGAGCAGGCCAGAAAAGTCGGCGATGCCCCCTCGCACCTGCGGGGGCAAAGACCGGCTGAACGCCGGGGGAGAGGAACACCGCCAAATGAGCGACGAGGAGGATTTAGGAGCCTTCCTGAACCGATGGGCCGGGAGCAGCCCGGAGAAGGCCGATGTGGCGGAAACCGTGACGCGCCTTTCCGAGGCCTGCTGCCGGATCGGCGAGCTGATCGGCCGAGGCCCCCTCGCCGGCGCGCTCGGCGCCGAAACGGGCCATCAGACCGGCGCCGATCCTCAGAAGGAGATCGACGTCCTCGCCAACAACCTCATCGTCGAGGCGCTCAAGGGCGCGCCCGTCGCGACGCTCGGCTCCGAGGAGCTGGAGTGGCCGCTCCCGATCAATCCCGGCGCGCCGCTTGCGGTCGCCGTCGATCCCATCGACGGCTCGTCCAACACCGACGTCAACACATCGATCGGCACGATCTTCACGGTGCTGCCCACCCGCTGCCAGGGCGTCGACGGGTCGAGCTTCCTGCAGCCCGGAACGGCACAGCTCGCCGCGGGCTTCGCCGTTTACGGTCCCTTCACCTCTCTCGTTCTGACGGTCGGGCGCGGCACGCAGATCTTCACGCTCGACCGACCGAGCGGACGCTTCCTTTTGACGAACGAGAAGGTCGACATCCCGCCAGCGACCCGCGAATACGCGATCAACGCCTCCAACTACCGCCACTGGGACGAAGCGATCCGCACGTACGTGGACGACTGCCTGCGCGGCCGCGGCGGCCCGCGCGGCAAGAATTTCAATATGCGCTGGACCGCGTCGCCGGTGGCCGACATCTACCGGATCCTGACCCGAGGCGGCATCTTCCTTTACCCGAGCGACCTGCGCGAAAGCTACACGATGGGCCGCCTCCGCCTCGTCTACGAGGCAAACCCTCTCGGCTGGATCATAGAGCAGGCCGGGGGCGCGGTCTCGTCGGGCTACGAGCGCATTCTGGACGTTCCGCCAACCTCTCTTCACCAACGAACACCTTTCATCGCCGGTTCGCGAACCGAGGTGGAGTATGTTGTTCGCCTTCACCATGATCCGCACGGCCTCGGGGAGCGGTCTCCGTTGTTCGGGCGCCGGGGCCTTTTCAGGATCTGATCCGAGGAGATCTCCCGCCAATCCTCAACGCCGCAGTCCGGAAGAAACCGAAGCAGCAAGCATGTCCGCCAAGCATCCCATCATCTCAGTCACGGGCTCGTCCGGCGCCGGCACCACCAGTGTCCGGCGTACGTTCGAACAGATCTTCCGGCGCGAAAAGATCACGGCCGTCTTCATCGAGGGCGACGCCTTCCACCGCTACGGGCGCGACGAGATGATCGATCTTTCGAAGGAGGCCGCTTCCGCCGGCAAGCCCACGTTGAGCCACTTCGGCGAAGCGGCCAACTTGCTGCCGGAGCTCGAGCAGCTCTTCAAATCCTACGGCGAGATCGGCACCGGGCGCACGCGCCACTATGTCCACGACGAGACCGAGGCCGAGCTTTTCGGCACCCCGCCCGGCACCTTCACGCCATGGGAGGAAATCCCCTACGGGACCGACCTCATGATCTACGAGGGCCTGCACGGCGCGGCCATCACCAAGAACGTGAACATCGCCCGCTTTGCGGACCTCAGGATCGGCGTGGTGCCGGTGATCAACCTCGAATGGATTCAGAAAATCCACCGCGACAAGGCCGAGCGCGGCTACTCGCCGGAGGCGATCACCGATGTCATCCTGCACCGGATGCCGGACTACGTGAAATACATCTGCCCGCAGTTCACCGAGACCGACATCAACTTCCAGCGCATCCCCACCGTCGACACGTCGAACCCGTTCGTCGCCCGCTGGATTCCGACGCCCGACGAATCCATGGTCGTCATTCGTTTCAAGAACCCGCGCGGCATCGACTTCTCCTATCTCCAGTCGATGATCCACGACAGCTTCATGTCGCGCGCCAACTCGATCGTGATCCCCGGCGGCAAGCTGGACCTTGCCATGCAGCTCATCCTGACGCCGATGATCCTGCAATTGATCGAAAGAAAGCGCCGCACCTTTTTCTGAGATCGACTGAGACCCGCAGGTACGCGATGGGAGACTTCGAGAGAGACCTGGCGACCGTCCAGAAAATTCCCGCGATCCCGACCATCCTGGACGTGATCCGCCGCCTGACGGACATGCGGTTCGTCGCGATTGCCCGCGTCACGGAAGACCGATGGATCGCCTGCGCGACGCGGGACGACCTGGGATTCGGCCTCGCCCCTGGCGGAGAGCTCGCGGTCGAGACGACGATCTGTCATGAGATCCGCCAATCCGGCGTCCCCGTGATCATCGACAACGTGGGCCAGGATCCGCTTTACAGCGCGCATCCCACGCCCGCGATGTACGGCTTCAACAGCTACATTTCGATGCCGATCCTCCTGCCCGACGGCAGGTTTTTCGGCACCCTCTGCGCCATCGACCCGAACCCCGTGCACCTGAACCGGCCCGAGATCCTCGGCACGTTCAGGATGTTCGCCGAGCTCATCGGCTTCCATCTCGACATGCACGGCCAGATCGACAAAGCGGAAGAGGAGCTCGCGAACGCGAAGGAGACGGGTGACGCACGCGAACGCTTCGTCGCGGTGCTCGGTCATGACCTCCGAAATCCGCTCGCCGCCATCAAGGCGGGCCTTTCGATCCTCTCCCGCACGAAACTCGACGAAAAAGCGAAAGACGTTCTCGGCCACCTGAACCACAGCACGAACCGCATGGGCGAGTTGATCGAGAACCTCCTCGATCTCGCGAGGGGACGCCTCGGCGGAGGCCTGCCGATCCGCCCGGTGCCGACCGAGCTCGGCGACGTGCTGCATCAGGTGGTGCGTGAGATCGAGGACGCGCGCCCGAACCGCATTTTCAATGTCGAGGTCGACATCCCGGGTCCGGTTACGGCCGATCCTCACCGCATCGGCCAGCTCGTCTCCAATCTCGTATCGAATGCCGTCAAGCATGGCGCGGCCGACACGCCGGTCTTCGTCTCAGGCGTCGTCGAAGACGGCCATCTGATCGTCACGGTCGCGAACGAAGGGCATCCGATACCGCCGTCGAAGCTGAAAAAGATCTTCGAGCCCTTCAATGCGCTCGAAACACGCAGCGGAAAAGAAGGGCTAGGTCTCGGTCTCTACATCGCATCCGAAATCAGCCGGGCCCACGGCGGCACGCTCACCGTGTCGTCCACGGAAAAGGAAACGCGCTTTACGTTCAGAACGCCCGTTTCCAAGCGGGAGTAAATGCGGAGCCGCGCGACCGCGCACCAGCTCGCGCGTCCATACGCGACCCACAATTCCTTACAAAAACATTCTTCTTTGTGCCGAGGAATTTTTCCCGTTTTTCGATGCATGTCGCAACGATGCGCGACACACGGCGTTTGATGCGCACAACAATAAGAAAAGGAGCGCACCGACATGCCGATGCATGCTGCAAGCGTACGTGCCGCCGCGACCGCCACCCTCGCACTATCCATGATTATATCCGGCGCCGCGATGCAAGACGCACAAGCGCAGTCTCCGCTGGAAGCCGTCGAAGGCGCGGAGAAAGGCGAGCTGAAAAATCCTCACAGCGGCGATGCGGCTGCAGTCGAAGAAGGCCATAAGCTCTACATGGCCGCAGGCTGCAACGGTTGTCATGGCGGGACGGGCGGCGGGGGCATGGGCCCGCCGCTCTCCAACCAGGTCTGGATCTACGGCGACGACGACGACACGCTGTTCCGCCTCATTACGCTCGGCTCCGACGACCTCCAGGCCGCCGGCTACAGCCGCATCGGAACAGAGAATGTCGTCGGACCGATGCCGCACGCGAAGGACATCGTGAAATCCGCCGACGACATGTGGAAGATCATCACCTGGATCAAATCGCTGCACGAAGGCTGAGCGTCGAGGCCATGAGCGCGTCAGGCCCTTGGCCCATCTTTTGAGGACGCCATCTAGCCCCGCCTGCAGGACCGGATATAACACGTCCGGTTCCGCGGCGTGCGCGCGGCGCACTCGATCAACGCGCGGCTGCGCGCATAGGACTTGCTGCTGTTGTGCCAACCCATTCCCCAGGATCCGGTGCTGCTCGATGCTCGGCATACCCACCGGGCATCGGCTTGAGAGGTCGGCATCGACACGAATAGAACGGATGCAACGCCCAAGATCGAAAGCACACGCATTGCTCTTCTCCTTGTAATGGAATTAAAAAAGATCCGAAACGGTGCCGGCGTGCCGAGCAATCGGGCGCCGAACCTCGTTCGTACGAGTACAAACAAAAATTTGTCGCATGATGCTGTTCCTTAGGGAACCCGCGTGATCCGCGAGAGGGCGCCCGATGACCTCTGATCGGCTGAACGTGCCGGCGTATCTCGCCCGGATCGGCTACACCGGCTCCGTCGCTCCCACGCACGAAACGCTGGCAACGCTGCAGCGCCAGCACATCTCTGCCATCCCCTTCGAGACGCTCGCCATGGTTTTGCGCGAGCCCGTACGGCTCGACCTCGCGTCGCTGCAGCACAAAATTCTCGACCGAGGCCGCGGCGGCTACTGCTTCGAGCTGAACCTGCTGTTTCTCAACCTCCTGCGCACCCTCGGCTTCGACGCGCACGGCCTCACTGGCCGCGTCGTGATGAACACGCCTGCGGGCGTCGTTCCGGCGCGCACGCACGTGCTGATCCTCGTCACCATCGACGGCACGCGCTACATCGCGGACGTCGGCTTCGGCGGCATGACGCCGACCGCGCCGCTCCTCCTCGACACGGAGGAGGAACAGACGACCCTCAACGAGCCCTATCACCTCGTCCGAAGCGGCGAGACATACGCCCTCACGGCCCGCGTCGACGACGACTGGCGCCGCTTCTACGTCTTCGACCTCGCACGGCCCGCCGACATCGATTTCGAAGTCGGCAACTGGTACGTGTCCACGCATCCCTCCTCGCCGTTTCGAGACCGCCTGCTCGTCGCCCGCTCCGAGCCCGGCATCCGCCACACGCTGCGCGGCGCCGAATACGCCATCCACCGCTTAGGGCGCGCGAGCGAGCGCCGCCGGATCGAATCTCCCGACGCATTGGTCGAGCTTCTGCAGAGCACATTCCGCATTGCGCTCCCCGGGCATCCTGGCCTCCACGACGCGCTCGGCAACGCCCTGGCGGCACCCCCGGCCTGAATGCCCGGCATCCTTCTTGGGATCTTGGGTCTCGACCCTTGCCGCGCCGCGCCCCGCCGTGTAGGGCAGGAGCCTGGAAACCCACGAACGGGAGGCGCGCCAGATGTCACGGCCGCTCATCATCGCTCCCTCGATCCTGTCGGCAGACTTCGCGCGCCTCGGCGCCGAGGTCGCGGACGTGGATGCGGCAGGGGCGGACTGGATCCACCTCGACGTGATGGACGGCCACTTCGTGCCCAACATCACTTTCGGCCCGCCGGTCATCTCCGCCATCCGCGAAAGTTCGAAGAAGACCTTCGATTGCCACCTGATGATCGCTCCCGCCGATCCCTACATCGAAGCCTTTGCCAAGGCGGGCGCGGAGATCGTCACCGTCCACGCCGAAGCCGGTCCCCATCTCGACCGCTCATTGCAGGCGATCCGCGCCATGGGTTGCCGCGCGGGCGTCTCGCTCAATCCCGGCACGCATGAGAGCACGATCGAGCACATCCTCGACCGCGTCGATCTCGTGCTCTTGATGACGGTGAACCCCGGCTTCGGCGGACAGGCGTTCATTTCCGCTCAACTCGAAAAGATCCGCAGCGTGCGCCGGATGATCGGCGATCGCCCGATCGACCTCGAGGTCGACGGCGGCGTCACGCCCGAGACGGCCCCTCTCGTCGTCGAAGCCGGCGCCAACGTGCTCGTCGCGGGCTCCGCGGTCTTCAAAGGCGGAACGAAGCAAAGCTACGCCGCCAACATCGCCGCCATCCGCAACGCGGCCGAGCAAGTCCGCGCGGCCAAGCCGGCAGCCTGAACCGCCTACGCATCCTTCGCCGTTCTCCGATGGGGACGCCGCGAACAAGAGACAGAGGGTTTCCATGTTCCCGCTTTCGCACATGCTGAAATCGTTCGTTCGAAAGGGCACGCTCAAGGTCATCGACGCCGAAGGCCGCGTGCACATCTTCGGCGGACGGGAGCCCGGCCCCGAGGTCACGATGCGCCTCACGGACCCGACGCTCTATCGCACGCTCTTCACCAACCCGGAGCTGGCAGCGGGCGAAGCCTACATGGACGGCCGGATGCGCTTCGAGGAGTCGACGCTGCGCGACTTCCTCACGCTGTTCTCGGTCAACCGCCTCTCGCTCGGCTCCTATCCGCTGCAGAAAGCGCTGCGCAAAGTCTCGCGCGGCCTGAAGCGCTTCCAGCAGGCCAACCCCATCGGCAAGGCACAGCAGAACGTCGCCCACCACTACGACATCGGCAACGAGTTCTACCGCCTCTTCCTCGATCGCGGCATGCAGTACTCCTGCGCCTACTTCACCAGCGACGACAACACGCTCGAGGAAGCCCAGCAGAACAAGCTGCGCCTCATCGCATCCAAGCTCGCGCTTGCGCCCGGCCAGAAGGTGCTCGACATCGGCTGCGGCTGGGGCGACATGCTGCTCTACCTCGCGCGGCTGCAGGATATCCAGGCCGTCGGCGTCACACTGTCAAAAGAGCAATGCAAGCTCGCCAACGAAAAGGCCAAGACGCTCGGCCTCGCCGACCGCGTGCGCTTCGAGCTGCGCGACTATCGCGACCTGAATGAACGCTTCGACCGCATCGTCTCCGTCGGCATGTTCGAGCACGTCGGCGTGCATCACTACGACGAGTTCTTCGCCAAGGTGAACGACCTCTTGACGGACGACGGCGTGATGCTGCTCCACTCCATCGGCCACATGAGCCCACCGGGCACGGCGAGCCCGTGGCTGCGCAAGTACATTTTCCCCGGCGCCTATTCGCCGGCGCTCTCGGAAGTCTTCACGCACGTGGAGCAGAACAGCCTGTGGGTGACGGATCTCGAGTTCCTGCGCGTCCATTACGCGAAGACGCTCGCCCATTGGGTCAGCCGCTTCGAGGCCAACCGTGCAAAAGTCGCGGAGATGTACGACGAGCGCTTCTGCCGGATGTGGGAGTTCTATCTGATCAGTTGCGAGATGATGTTCCGCACGGGCAGCCAGCTCGTCTTCCACATGCAGCTCTCGAAGAAGCGCGACGCTGTGCCGATCGTGCGCGACTACATGATCGACACCCAGCGCGATTATATGCGCCTCGAAGCCGAGCGCGGCATCACGCCGCCCGAGCCTCCGCCGTTTGCATAGCGACTGCCCTTCCCTCGAACGCGCCAGGAGACCGCGGACCGGCGCCATCGGAACTCCCCACGCGCGCCACACCATTGCCGTTGTGCGGTAAGGCAGGGCTCGGCACTGACGGAGCCGCGGTCCCGTTGGCGACGTGCCGGCAGCAGTTAGTGGCTCGTCTCCGATCCTTCGCCGACCGTTCTGAGCTGCCCCGCCACGATCTGCGCTTGCCATTCGGGATCAAGCGTGACGGACAGGATTGTCTGGCATTGGTCGCAGATGAACTGAAGGGCGGGGACCGTCGTTTTCATGACGTCTTCGCGGGCACGAAAAGGCACAACAACGATATTGGGTACGGCAGAGCACTTCGGGCATTTGCCTTGCATCGCAGTGTTTCCTGGTCAGCATTTTCATACACAAAAGAAAAAGGCCGTCCCCACGGGAACGGCCATCGATAGGGCGCCGAAAGGGCCTTATCAGGCGACTTAAGCAGCCGCGATATTGCCGACGCCGATCTTGCCCGAGCGGCGATCTTCCTGCGTATCGAACGAGACCTTCTGGCCCTCGTTGAGCCCCCGCATGCCTGCGCGCTCAAGCGCGCTGGCGTGGACGAACACGTCGTTGCTGCCGTCGTCCGGCGCAATAAAACCGTAGCCCTTTTGGTCGTTGTAGAATTTTACAGTGCCGATTTTCATAAATTTTCCGATGCTATTTTTCATGCTAACGAGCTGGCACACGCCGAAAGGCATGCGCCAGCTCTACATTCGATTTTTGGGAGGTTATTCCGGCCAAATTTCGATTGAAATAGAATAGGGTTTGCTTTGCGATATTGCAAGGGCTAATTGCGAAATTACCATTTATTTTGATAGAATTATTTTTGTTTTTCGCGCTTACGCTGCCGTCCTCTCGCAGGTGAGCTGCCCTTCCGAGGCCACTCTTTCGCAATTATCGGTTGCGGATTTAATACGATATTTCAGCTCGCCGCCTTCGATCGGCAGCAATTTCGAGACCCTGTACATCGATGAGCGGGACACGGCTCCCTTAGGGGGATGATAGGTCACGACTTGGCCGAGCTTGAAGGTGTGCGCAGACATTCCGTTCTCCGTTTTTTTCCGACGCTGCATGCCAATCTCGTCGAGGCGGCGTATTTTGTCCTTCAACGACGCCCGCACGGCGGGAGCCGCTCCGCTGAGGGATGCACCAACGGCGGCCTGCTGCAGCCAGAGCCTCGTCATGGCGACATCGAGCAGCCCTAGCGATTCAGGGCTGAAACCATCGGGATTTTTCTTGAAGGGCATGACGGTGCTCCAATTTACGGCGGGAGCACACGCATCTCTCAGTCATCGTCGCCAGTAGCGTCACAGATGATGGCGCCAACATGGACTTTTCAGCGTCAGGTGTCGATGAATTCTTTTCGAGCGGAGCCGCGCGCTCCAGAAATCGCTTACCGGCAAAGCAACGGCCCGCTACTGCCCCGCGCGTTCCGGCGCCGGCGGCACGCCGTCCCGCTCGCAGTGATAGGGCGGCGCCGCGACCCGGCTCCACACCTCCGTGGCGCCGAACAGCGGCAGGAACACATACCCCCGCACCTTGATCTGCGTCGGGCTCAGGATTTCCGCATAACCGCTGAAGCTCATGCCGAGATCGGGCACGTACACGTTGCCGCCGCCCCACGTCCCGTCCGCTTGCTTGGTGAAGCCCGTGATGACCTTCAGCCCGCACACCTGGCGGTTCTGCAAGGAGACCTCGGGATTGCGGAAATCCTTGAGCGGAAGTCGGTCAGGCCCGTAAGGCAACCGCAGCCAGACCACCTTTGCACACATTGCAGGTCCGCAGTTCTCGACCTGCAGCACGACCTCGCCGTCCGAATCGATCCAGTATCCGTCGAGGTCGGTAGCCGAGGCCGATCTGCCGCCCAACGCCGTGAGGATGAGCAAGGCAAGCGAAAGTGCGAAGCGGTGCATGAAACCTGTCCCCGTGCGCGCTAAAACCGGCGTTCCTGGCCCCGGAGCCACGGAACCAGTTCAAGGAGTGCCCCTGCCAACCGAACCGGTGCCGATATTGGCAAGTAACATGGTGTTGTAAAGGCAGGGCCATCCCCACCCCCTCACCACGGCGCGCCCGCCATGCTAAGCGAGCCGGATGATCGACACCACGCCTCCGCCTTCTCTACGGCGATTCGCACAAGCCTTGCCCATCGACGAGGCGCTGCCCGCGCTAACGGAGGCGCTCGCGGCCGGCTCGTCCGCCGTACTCGTCGCGCCGCCTGGAGCCGGTAAGACCACGCGCGTCCCTCTCGCGCTCGACGGCGCACCTTGGCTCGCGGGCGGCAAAATCCTCGTTCTGGAGCCGCGCCGCCTCGCCGCCCGCAACGCGGCAGCCCGCATGGCGGCAACGCTCGGTGAGCAAATCGGCGAAACCATCGGCATCCGCGCACGTCTGGAAACGCGCGTCTCGAAGAAAACCCGGATCGAGGTGCTCACCGAAGGCGTGTTCACCCGGCTCATTCTCGATGACCCGGCGCTCGAAGGCATCGGCGCCGTTCTCTTCGACGAGTTCCACGAGCGTTCGCTCGAAGCGGATCTCGGCCTTGCGCTCGCCCGCGACGCGCAAACGAGCCTGCGCCCCGACCTGCGCCTCCTCGTCATGTCGGCGACACTCGCCGCCGAACCCGTCGCGCGCCTCCTCGGCGGCGCGCCCGTCGTCACCAGCGAAGGACGGAGCTTCCCCGTCGAAACGCGCTATCTCGGCCGCGACCCGACGCGGCGCCTCGACGACAGGGTAACGGACGCCATTATGCGCGCGCTGCGCGCCGAATCCGGCTCGATCCTCGCATTTCTTCCCGGCCAGGGCGAAATCCGCCGCACCGCCGAGCGTCTCGGCGAACGCCTCGCCCCCGAGGATACGATCGTCGCGCCCCTCTACGGCGCCCTCGACCGCCGCGAGCAGGACCAGGCCATCGCGCCGGCCCCGCCCGGCACACGCAAGATCGTGCTCGCGACCGCGATTGCCGAAACTTCGCTGACCATCGAGGGCATCCGCGTCGTGGTCGATTGCGGCGTCGCCCGGGTGCCGCGGTACGATCCCGACGTGGGCGTCACCCGCCTCGCGACGGTCCGCGTCTCCCGCGCCTCCGCCGATCAGCGCCGCGGCCGCGCCGGACGCCTCGGCCCAGGCGTCTGCTATCGCCTCTGGGACGAAGCGGAAACCGCGAGCCTGCCGGCTTTTGCAGAGCCCGAAATCCGCTCCGCCGACCTCGCGCCGCTTTTGCTCGATTGCGCCGACTGGGGCGTCACCGATCCGCAAACGCTCTGCTGGCTCGACCCGCCGGCGCCGGCGGCCCTCGACGCGGCGCGCGAGGAGCTCGAAGCCCTCGGCGCGCTCGATGCGGACGGCCGTCTCACTGGCACCGGCCGCAATCTCCGCGCCCTGCCGCTTCCGCCCCGCCTTTCCGCCATGCTCATGGCAGCCGCACGGCTAGGCGCCGAGCGCCATGCGGCCGAGATCGCCGCCATCCTCGCGGAGCGCGGCCTCGGCGGCAAAGGTCCCAATCTCGATCAGCGCCTCGAAGCCTTCCGGCGCGACCGCACACCCCGCGCGGCCGACATGCGCCGCCTTGCCGAGGGCTGGGCGAAAATCGCGCGGTCTGCACCCACCGCGCCGCGTTTCGAAGCGGACAAGGCCGAACCGCCCTCCTCGGCGGCTCTGCTAGCTCTCGCCTATCCCGAACGCATCGCCAAAGCCCGCGGCGCCAACGGCCAATACCTGCTCGCCAACGGTCGGGGCGCATCTCTGGACACGGCCGAGCCGCTCGCCCGGGTCCCGTTCCTCGTCATTGCAGAAATGCAGGGCACAGCCGCCGCGACGCGCATCCTTCTGGCCGCGGAAACGAGCGAGACCGAAGTCCTGCGCCTCGCCCGCGACCGCGTCTCCGAGCGCGACGAGATCGTCTTCGACACGTCCACCGCCGCCATCCGCGCCCGGCGCATCCGCCGCCTCGACGCCATGACGCTGTCGAGCGAGCCACGCGCGCCGGTGCCGGGTCCGGAAGCCGAGGCCGCCCTCGCACAGGGGCTGGCGAGCCTCGGCGCCCAGCGCCTGCCCTGGAGCAAACACCAGCTGCAGCTCCGCGAGCGCGTCAACTTTCTCAGAAGCGCAGCAAAGGACGACACGTGGCCCGATCTCTCGGATGCCGCGCTCACGGAAGCGCTTTCCGATTGGTTCGGCCCCTACCTCGCCGGGAAAACGCGCCTCGCGGATATCTCAGCCGACGATCTCGGCCAGGCGCTCGATGGTCTCGTTCGCTGGCCGCTCAAGCAGCGCCTGGATGCGGAAGCGCCGACGCACTTCGAGGCCCCGACGGGGCAACGCCACGCCATCGACTACGAAGGGCCCGGCGCCCCCGCCCTCCATATCCGCGTGCAGGAACTCTACGGCCTGACCCGGCACCCCGCGCTCGCGGGAGGCCGCCTGCCCCTCACGTTGCATCTGCTCTCGCCCGCCCATCGTCCGATCCAGGTCACACGGGACCTGCCCGGATTCTGGAAAGGGTCTTGGCAGTCCGTTAAGGCGGAAATGAAAGGCCGCTATCCGCGCCACCCGTGGCCCGACGATCCGGCCCGGGCCGCTCCAACCACGCGCGCGAAGCCACGCGGCACGTAATGGACCTTCGGGTTTCCGAGCGTCAGGAAGAGCAGCTCAATGGCCAGCGGCGCGCCGATGGCGCTTGGGCTTTGCCTTGCCCCCGACCTCGCCCGACTCGGCAAGGGCGTTGACGCACGCCGGCCTGAGATCGCGCCCCACGCTGCGCATGCACTCCCGCACGCCTTTGCTGCCCACGGGATGCGCGCTGCAATACTCCATATAATCTGCGCGGCAATGCTTCCGTACATTTTGGCTATAGGCCTGCACCGCGGATGATGCTGCGACCGACAGCGCAACGAACGCGGCAACCCGGAGAACGTGCTGCATCGAAGTCTCCTGCATGGAGCAAAGCCGGATGATGCCGGCGCAAACCTTCTGCGCCCACACAGGGGAAACCTGCATGCGCCGCGGAAGTTTCCGAAACACCAGGAAAATCGTAGTGAATCTAGCAGGAAACGCGGGTTTGTGCGAGCCTGATTAGGCTTGCCCGGTTTGTCGTTACGGAAGTGTTGCCACGAAGCCCGTGTCAGCGTGGGTGCTGCCTGCTATAAGCCGCAAGTCGCACGAGTCGACGATTTGCTGTGCTGCACAACATCGTGTGCGATGCACGCTTCACCATCCAATGCGTCGAGGGGGAATACGATCGATGGTCCTGAAATCTCCTGGCATCCTGACCTTCATGCTTTCGGTCATTCTGACCGTGCTGGCCATTGTCACCTACATTTTCGGCGCCGCGATCCCGATCATCGCGGGCCACGAGATCTGGGTCCTGCTGGTCGCTCAATTCATCCTCGTTTTCGGATGCATCATGCGCGGGCTTTAGAACCGTTCCAGGCCTCGCATCTCTTCGCGGGCCCCGCGCCGAGATGCGGCGAAACCCAGCCCGTCCAATGTCAAGCCAAGCCTCCCGCCCGCGCTGTGCTTTTCTGTCGCGCGGCGTTCGGAACTCTGGCTCTGCCGGTCTTCGCTGCACACATTGAGCCCCATGATGATACGCAAATTGCAATCCGGCCCATTTGCCGAGCGCGCGCGCCGATCGGCGCGCGAGATCGCGCTGGCCTGCGCCCTGACCTTTGCGGCTTTCGTATTCGTAGTCGCGGCGGTCTATCGGAACGCGTCTGAGACGGCATCCATCCCGGCGCCTGCCGCTCAGGAAATCGAGGCCCAGCCCGTCGAAGGACAGGCCACGGCTCCCGGCGAGCCTCGTTGGACGACCAAAGACCTTTAGGTCGTCATCACCTCAGGCCCCATCGGCCTGAAGGGTGAGCCATAGCTCTCGAACGAGATCGAGCGTGATCGCGATTGAATCGCGATGGATCACGCTCTGACCAAGGTCACAGGCTCGGCACGGACGAGCCCTCTCACCGAATTTCCGACATAGACTGCGTCCGCTCGCGCAAGGTCGTCGAGCGTCAGCACGGCTTCAACGGCCTTCCCCTTCAGGATCAGGTCGCGGCGCAGAACCCCCGGCAGAAGACCGGATGAGAGCGGCGGCGTGAGAAGCCTTCCGTCGCGCTCGATGAAGATATTGGTCCGGCTGCCCTCGGCCAGTTCTCCCCGCTCGTTCAGGTAAAACACTTCGTCGGCGCCTTGGGTGTCCGCATAGTGCTGCCACTCGCGATCGTAGAGTTCGCGTCGCGTGGTCTTGTGGAACAGGAACGGATTGGCGCTGTCCACCCGCGTGTCAGAGATCGCATAGCGCATCGCCGCTTGCACCGGCTGCTCGGCAACGGTGACCGATACGGCGCCGTCTTCGGCCAGCAACAGCCGCACGCGGAGCCGCGCCTCCGTACGGCCCTCGACGGCGCGATCCAGCGCCTCCCGCACGGCCCTTTCGTCATGTGCGTAGCCGAAGTAGGCCGCCGACGCCTTGAGCCGCTCCAGATGCCCCTCGAGCAGCCAGAACCCCTTGCCCGCTTCGTAGAGCAGCGTCTCGATCAGCTCGAAGCTTTTGGGCGGATCGGTCAGGAACTTCATCTTGAGCAGGCACTCGGCGTATTCCTTCGCGCCGACGGAATCGTAGACGACCCCGGAGCCGATGCCCATCTCGCCCTGCCCGCCGCGGAAGATCACGGGCGTGCGGATCGCAACGTTGAACAGAGCCGCACCCGCGGGCGTGATATGGCCGATCGCGCCGCAATAGACGCCGCGCGGCTCCGTCTCGTAATCGCGGATCAATTCCATCGCGCGGATCTTCGGCGCGCCGATCACCGATCCCGGCGGGAAGATCGCGCGGACGAGATCGCCAAGCCCCAAGCCATCCTTCAGCGTCGCCTCCACGCCCGATGTCATCTGATGCAGCGTCCGGAACGTCTCGACGGTAAAGAGATCCGTCACGCCGACGCTGCCCACCTCCGCGATACGCCCGAGATCGTTGCGCATCAGGTCGACGATCATCAGGTTTTCGGCCCGCTGCTTCACGTCCGTCGCGAGCACGCGGCGCGCTTCCGCATCCGCTTCGGGCGTTCCCGCGCGCGGCGCCGTCCCCTTCATCGGCCGCGTGGAAACGACGCGTCCCTCTTTCTCGATGAACAGCTCCGGGCTCGCCGACAGCACGGTCACCTCTCCCGTATCGACGATCCCGGCATACGCCACGCGCTGGCGCCGGCGCATGTCGCGATAGAACGTCAGCGGCGAGCCTTCGAGCCGGAAGCGCGCCTTGAACGTGAGATTGAGCTGGTAGATATCGCCGGCACGGATTTTCTCCTGAACCGCGGCGAAACGCGTCTCGTACTCCTGCTGGTCCCATGCCGTCGCGACGGACGTGAACTGATACGAGCCGCTCTTCGTGTGCGTTCCGAGCCAGTGGTCGACCTCGGCCTCGCTCATCGCGCGCGGCGCATCGTAAAGCCCGAACCACAGGAGCGGCACGTTGCGCCCTTCCGGCAGGAGATCCCGGATCTTGGGCTCCAGCACATAGCCAAGCTCGTAGGCAAAAAATCCTGCCGCATGAAGCCCCTCGGCCGCCGCGGCTTCGAGCCGCGCAAGCGCCGGCCCGACCTCGTCCGGCGTCACCGCCGAGACGATCTCCTTCGGGTTGGAGAAGAGCAGCGTGGGGGCGCCCGTCCCGGCGCTGTTGTCGAGAAGAACGAACGTCTCCTCCAGCCGCGCCTCTGTGGTGGCATTGGCCCGCGTTCCGTCGACACGCTTGTGATCGGCTGCAGTCATGGGCAGAAAGTCTCGTCTCGGTTTAGAGTCAAACTCGAGCTTATACGAAAGATTCCGGCCCGTGGGTCGCCCAGAAACGCCTCAGGCCCGCGCATCCGGCACGCCGGATCGATGCCGCTGGGGAAGCGCATCGGGCGGGGCTTCACAAACGTGAAAATCGTGCTATAGACCTCGCCAAGAGCCGCCGCACGAGCGGCCTCTTCGAACGGGCCGGTCTTTTTGACGACCTTGGGCCCAGATCAAGCCCCAAGACCGCAAGGTTGGCCGGATCGTTCGATACGACGTGACGGGTGTCCCCATTTTCCGGGCGCCATGTCAGGTCGAAAGCGTGTGGTGACGCGGGATGGAGCAGCCCGGTAGCTCGTCAGGCTCATAACCTGAAGGTCGTAGGTTCAAATCCTACTCCCGCAACCAAACACAAAAGCCCGGCTTAGGCCGGGCTTTTTGCGTTCCGGACCCACGCGCCATCCTATCGCCCAGCGATCGAGTTAGCTCCGTTGGCAGAGCGCGATTGTCTGCCGCGCATCGCGCCCCATATCCTGATCGGCTGGCCTCGCTCGACGGCCGCCTCGCCCCATCAGCCGTATCCCATCGGCCCCAAGCGGAGACGCCCTCGTGACATCGCACATCCATTCCCTTTCGCGCCGACAGATCCTGACGCTTGCCGCAGCCTCCGGCATTACGCTCTCCGCGGCCACCATGGTCGGCGTATCCCCCAGCCGCGCCGATCAGCGCCTCAAGATCGGCACCATCGGCGCGGGCAATCTGGGCGGCGCCGTCGGCGCGCTCTGGATCAAGGCCGGCCACGAGGTCATGTTCTCCTCGCGCAATCCGGACAGCCTGAAGCCGCTCGTCGAGAAGCTTGGCCCTTCGGCCCACGCGGGTACGGTTGAGGACGCGATCCGCTTCGGCGAAGCCGCCGTCCTCCTCGCCATCCCTTACCAGTCCTATCCCGAAGCCGGCGCAGCGTATGCGGACGCGCTCAAAGGCAAGGTCGTGCTCGATGCGGGCAACGCCAACCGCAGCACGCTCTTCGAGGAAGCCACGCAGAACGGCATCGGCGTCACATCGGCGAAATATTTCCCCGGCGCGCGGATCGTACGCGCGTTCAACGCCGCCAACCATCGCATCTTCACGAGCAACGCCAACCGCCCGGCTCCGCGCATGGCCGTTCCCATTGCCGGCGACGACGCAGACGCCATCGCAGTGGCGAAGACGCTCGTCGATGCGGCAGGATTCGATCCCCTCGTCGTCGGCGGCCTCAAGGACGCCGACAAGTTCGCCATGGGCACCGAGGGCTTCGGGCATATCCTTTCCGCGACGGAGCTTGCCGAGAAACTCGGTGTCGAAGCGCCGGCCCCTAAGTAGTCGGCGCGATCTCCCACAGGCAAAGGCGATGCGTGCAACGGCATGCATCGCCTGCCTCGGATATGACGCACGCTCCAAGCGTTGACTCGGATCAAAGCTGCGTCACTATTCGCGTTTGTATGCGTTGAGGGATGGGCGACCGCCCGCGCCTGCGGGCCAGCGACGCGACAGGAGAGCAAAGCCGGGATGGGGCAGGACAACCGACCGACGATGGACGCCGAACCGCCCCATAACGCTCAGAAGTCCTGGCACACCGTCCCCGCAGAAGATGTTTTCGCTGCGCTCGACACCCAGCCGGGCGGCCTCTCGGCAGAGGATGCCGAAGGGCGCATCAAACGCCACGGCGAGAATGCGCTGCCCGAAGCCGCCGGCCGCCACCCGCTGTTGCGCTTCCTGCATCAGTTTCACAATACGCTGATCTACTTCCTGATCACCGCCGCCATCGCAGCGTGGGCGCTTGGCCACGCGGTCGACGCAGCCGTCATCCTCGCCGTCATCACCATCAATGCCATCGTCGGCTTCATCCAGGAGGGCAAGGCCGAAGAGGCACTCAACGCAATCCGTAACCTCATTTCGCCCAAAGCGTCCGTCATGCGCGACGGACACCGGACCACGCTGCCCGCCGCTCGGCTCGTGCCCGGAGACGTCGTGCTGCTGGAAGCAGGCGACCAGGTCTCCGCCGACCTCCGCCTCGTCCGCACACGCGGTCTCTTGATCGACGAGGCCGTGCTCACCGGAGAATCCGTCGCCTCCGAAAAGCAGGAAAGCCCCGTCGAGGCCGATGCTCCGCTCGGCGACCGGACCTGCATGGCGTATTCGGGCACGCTGGTCGCGGCAGGCCAGGGCACGGGCGTCGTCGTCGCGACGGGAACCGGCACGGAGATCGGCCGCATCAGCACGCTCATGGGCGAGGTCGAGAACCTGACGACGCCCCTCCTGCGCCAGATCAATCGCTTCGGCCGTCTCTTCACGCTGGTGACCTTCATCGGCGCCGCGCTCATGTTCGCGTTCGCAACGCTCGTACGCGGCGACGCGTGGGACTCCGCGCTCCTCGTCGTCGTGGCGCTGGCCGTCGCAGCCGTACCGGAAGGGCTCCCGGCCGTCATCACGATCACGCTCGCCATCGGCGTTCAGCGCATGGCGGCTCGCCACGCGATCATCCGCCGCCTGCCCGCCGTAGAAACGCTTGGCTCCACCTCCGTGATCTGCTCCGACAAGACGGGCACGCTGACGCGCAACGAGATGACCGCGCGGCGCATCGTCACCGCGGATCACGAGCTCGTCGTCGAAGGCGTGGGCTACGAGCCCGTCGGCTCGTTCCTGGTCGGGGCAGAAAAGATCGCCGCTCCACCGCCTGTCGCGAGCCACCTCGTGCGGTGCGCGGTGCTGTGCAACGACGCGCGCCTGCTCGAAAAGAGCGGCCAATGGCACGTCGAAGGCGACCCGATGGAAGGCGCGCTGGTGGCGCTTGCCATGAAAGCGGGCGTCGGCCCCGACGAGCACCGCCGCAACTGGGAGCGCATCGACGAAATCCCCTTCGATGCAGAGCACCGCTTCATGGCCTCCCTCCATCGCGTCCCGGAGGAAGACCACGTCATCTTCGTCAAGGGCGCGCCTGAGCGCCTGCTCGACATGTGCGACCGCGAAGCCCGCCACGCCGGCGACGCACCGCTCGACAGGGCCTACTGGACGGACCGCATCGCCGAGGCCGCCTCGGAGGGCGAGCGCGTGCTGGGCTTCGCTTCGAAACCGGCGACCGCGAGCAATCTCGAATTCAATCACGTGAAGGAGGGACTCGTCTTCCTCGGCCTCGCCGGCTTCATCGACCCGCCGCGCGAGGAAGCGATCCGAGCCATCGCCGAATGCCGCTCGGCCGGCATCTCGGTGAAGATGATCACGGGCGATCACGCTGCGACCGCGACCGCCATCGCCCATCAGCTCGGCCTCGCCGACGATCCCAAGGTCATCACCGGCGCCAAGCTCGAAGCCGTGGCCGACAAGGACCTCCCGCAAATTGCCGAGGAGACGACGGTCTTCGCCCGTACCAATCCCGAGCACAAGCTCAGGATCGTACGCGCCCTTCAGGCCGACGGCGACATCGTCGCCATGACCGGCGACGGCGTGAACGACGCCCCGGCTCTGAAACAGGCCGATGTCGGCATCGCTATGGGCCGCAAGGGCACGGAAGCCGCTAAGCAGGCCTCGCAGATGGTGCTCGTGGACGACAATTTCGCGACCATCGTCGCCGCCGTGCACGAGGGCCGCACCGTGTTCGACAATATCCAGAAAGTGATCGCGTGGACCATCCCCACCAACGGCGGATTGGCCATCGCGATCATCGCGGCCATGCTGCTCGGGCTGACCATCCCCGCCACGCCCGTCCAGATCCTCTGGATCAACATGATCACCACCGTAACCCTCGGCCTTGTTCTGGCCTTCGAGCCGTCCGAGCCCGGCGTCATGCAGCGTCCCCCGCGCAAGCCAGACGCCTCCCTGCTGACGGGCTTCCTCGTTTGGCGCATCGCGTTCGTATCGCTGCTGTTCGTTGCAGGCGCCTTCGGCACCTATGCCTGGGCTGTGGGCCGCGGCCTCGAGATCGAGACGGCCCGCACGATGGTCGTGAACGTGCTTGTCGTGCTGCAGATCTTCTATCTTTTCAACGTCCGCTTCCTGCACCAGTCATCGCTCACGCTCACCGGCGCGCTCGGCACCAAACCCGTTCTCATCGCTTTGACCGCCGTGGTTGTCGCCCAGTTTGCCTTCACCTACGCGCCGATCATGCAGGCCTTGTTCGACACCCGGCCGGTCTCCTTCGCGGATGGCCTGGTCATTCTCGGCACCGGCGTGCTGCTCATGATCATTCTCGAAGTGGAGAAAGTGCTTTTCCGCCGCTGGGGCTTCCTGGACGACGCAACGCCGCCGAGAGCGCCCGCCCGCGCCCTGTGACTGTCGGAGCAAAAAAGCGTGCTGCCTCACCCCGAGAGCGCCGCATTCCCGCAGGAAATGCCGTGCACGCGCACGTCCACCTCGCCGAGCGAAACGCCGAGTAATTCGAGAAGCGGCTGAAGGAGGCCGTCCAATGTCGCGGTCACGGGCGTCAGCAAGCCGATCACGATGCTCTTGATCGCACCTGTCGAGAGGCCGAGACCGAGCCCCGCGATCTCCACGTGCAGAGTAGCCGACTGCAGCAGACTGCCTGTGAGCGACGACACATGGTCCCGCACGGAGACGGTCTTCACCTCGCGCGCATCGACATCGCGCTGCGTAAAGCGAAGGTCGTCGCCGACGGCATGGCTCATCTCGGCAGAAGCTCGGGCCGTGACCGTAACGAGCGGCGCTTGGACGATGTTGCCGCGCGGCACGCCACCGCCGGAGTTGAACGCCGCAAGTCCGGCCGCCGGCACATCCCCGATCCACGCTTTCACGACAGCCGGGCGCGCGGTAACGACCGCCTGCGCGTTGTCCCCCGACCCACCTTGGCACGTTACCGATTTGAGGCGCGCCTCCGCGCGTGCAAGCTCGATGTAAATCGGCAGGCGCACGCGAGCACCCAAAAGCAGACCCGTCCCGCCGACCTCCGCGACGAGCCGAAGCCGCGTCTGCGCCGTCCGCACCGTCGCCCCCGCCTGCCCTGTCGTCACCCAGCCCGAATGTTGCGCGGGTTCCCCGATCGCGACATCGAGCGTGAGAGCAAGAAGTCCGGGAACATGGGTCCCGAGGTTGATGGCGACTTGCCGATTCCCGTTGGCGAGCTGGGCCGCCGCGGTCACGAGCGACAGAGCGTCGAGCCCGGCGCCGAGGCCCGGATGCGCAGGCCCCACCTCTGCATGCGCAAGCGGTCCGAGATCGACGAGCGCATTGAGCGGCACGGTCAGCGAGGCATCGGCGCGCGACGCGAGCGTCGTCACGACGGACGCCGCCGTCGTATCGCCTTGCGCCTGGGCAGCCGTCGCAACAGCCCTCAAGACCTGGCCGATGCCGACGTCCGCATCGAGCACGTCGCCGTAGGTTCCCGCTGTGATGTCGAGTTCCGTCGCCAGCGCCGAGAGAAAATCCAGCAAACGCACGTCGGCGTTGACGAGCGCCTCGTAGTCCATCACCGAGAGCGAGATGTTGCCGCCGAGAAGCGCCCCCAGAATGGCGTTGGCGAGCCCACCGCGCACGGCGAGAAGCCGGCTTCCGATGGAGAACGTCGCGCGCGCATCCGTGCTGCCGATCGCCGAAACGGAAATCTCCGGCTCCGCCATGAAGGATTTAGCAAAGTAAAGGTGTCCCGGCGCAGCCACGTCGAGACGCACGGCATTGAACGGCTCTTGCCCTGCCACGAAGCGGTCGCCCGGCGCGAGCGTGCGATCCCGTTCGTAGCGCCCTTTCACAACCGAGAGCGCGCGAACCGCCCCGAATCCGTTTGCAGCGAGCGTTGCCCTCGCCGCCGCTTCCGCCCGCTCGAGATCGCCCGCCGCCGCAACCGCCGCCAGATCCACGGCGCCCTGCATGGTTCGCCGTTCGAGATAGAGCGACCCGACATCGATGGCGAGAGCGCAGAGACTGACCGCAACCATGAGAAAGAACGCAAGCACGACCCCGATGGAGCCGGCCGTGTCGGAAAGCAGGCAGCGCACCTGACAACGTGTCATGACGAGATCTCCTCAATATCCGCCGCGTTTCACGACGGCTGCACGCTCGATGATTTTGCTCGGCAAGGGCACGAGGCCCGAAAGCACCCAGATCGGGAGATCGCCGGAATCGAAAACAACACGCACCTCGAATTGCGAGGGATCCGCGGGGAGCGACGCGGCGGAGACCGAGATGCGGTCGAGAGTGAGCAGAGGATAGGATCCGCCGCCCGCGGCAACATGTGCACGCGCGATCGACACCCGCTCGGCTTCGTCGAGACCGCCGACCGACGCACGTGCCGCATCGGCCGCGAGCTGCTGAACGGAATGTGCCGCGCCGAAATAGACGCCGTAGGCCAACAGGCCCATGAAGAAGACGAGCGCCACCGGAAAAATGAGCGCGAACTCGACGGCGATGGAACCGCACTGGGCGCTGCCGAACCGGCGAAACGAGACGTTGCGTGCACCTGACATCGCTTTGGTCCTCTCGAAGATCAGGACCGCAAGCCTACAAGTGCGACGGTGAATTACGCGTAACGCATACGCACGGCGACAGAGGGAATCGACGAATACGATGAGCGGCGTGCTAAAAAACGAAAGGTCGTCCTTCGAAGGATAGCGTCCGTCTTACTCTCTGCGTCTTACAAACTATGCGTCCGAAAACGCACTCGATCGAATGGAAATATGCAAACGATGTCCCTCAGCTATAGCGAACGAGATAGCATTCGCCGCGCATGAAGCAGCGCGCCACCCGCCATTCGAGAACATCGTCGTGATCGGAAAAAATCACCCGATCCAGCCGCAAGAGCGGAGTGTTCTCCGCCACGCCCAGCGCCTCTGCATCCTCGGCGTCCGCAAGCGCGATATCCACGCGCTCGTCGGCGTGTCCGAGAAGGATGGAATTGAGCTGAGCCAGCGCCGAAAGACGGTAGCTCCCGAAATCCTCCGGCAAACGGCCGAAGAACTTTGCGGGTAGAAGGCACGTCTCGATCATGAACGCTTCGTTCTTGTGCTCACGCACCCGGTCCACCCGGATCAGCTCGTCGCCACGACGCACGCCGAGCCGCCCGGCCTCTTCGGCTGTCGCCTCCACGCGTGAAATCGCGCGCGCCCGCTTTTGACCGCTGATCCGCTGCCCTTCGAAATTGTGGAACGACGAAAACGGAAACGTGGTCTCGGCGGCGTGGTCGTTGACGAACGTACCGCGACCCTGGCGCCGCGTTACGATGCGCTCCACCTCCATGAGATCGAGCGCTTTGCGCACGGTGCCGATGCTGATCCCGAGTTGCTGCGCGAGTTGCGTTTCGTTCGGCAACGTCGATCCGGGCTTCCAATGTCCGACGACGATCCGCTGAACCAGCACATCGCGCACCTGCAGATAAAGCGGCCGTGCCGCGAGACGCGTCTCGAGATCTGGCATTCATCCCCCCAAGCTTCAGCAATGAACCGCAGGAGACCGCACGTATGCAGAATGCCCCCATACGGATCGTAAAAACTCCGAGCGTGTGCCCGACAAAAAAACTGTAGGGGTGCGAATACTTTTATGCAACCATAAATTGTATTTCTCGCCACAACTCCGCATAAGGGCTGGGGAAAATCCCGAAACAGTCAATGAACGCACGACATCTGACAGCGCTTAGAACAATGTGTTTTGTGAGATAGAGAAATCGCGCCACGATACCGCCGGTGCGCACGCTCTGATTGCATGCCGCGGAAGAAAGGGCCGTTATCTGCGGATCGCCTGAATGCTCGTAAGCAGGTCCTGGCCGAACCCGACGATGCCCGTATCCCCGAGAAGAAGCGACGGGATCGATGGCGCTTGCTGCGGGTTCTTGATGTCGTAAAGCGCGGAGAAGCGAGAAATGAATTTCTCGACCTTCGCGGGATCTTTGAAGTCGGCGAAATCGAGCCGGC